>Ga0209189_1000458_pt1 | contig 34304 bp, 43 predicted proteins | sample C_130820_EF_Meta_FD_187308 | JGI IMG/M metagenome (GOLD analysis project Ga0209189, IMG submission 187308) | Freshwater microbial communities from Lake Croche, Canada to study carbon cycling - C_130820_EF_MetaG (SPAdes) (version 3) | ecosystem: Environmental > Aquatic > Freshwater > Lake... | reverse complement strand
TAGGTAGTCTTCCTGGAGCCGCATTGGGAGGTCTCTTGCTCGGTCTTACCGAGTGTCTACTAGGGGGATCCTTTCTCTCCTCTTACCGCGATGCGATCGCCTTCGGAATCCTGATCGTGATCCTGCTGATCCGCCCCTCGGGCCTCTTCGGCAACTCCGCGACGGAGAAGGTGTAGGCGATTATTCCTTCCCCAGCACCTCGAGGTAGCGGCGGGAGATGGGATCGTGCTTTCCGAGCTCGAAGCTCTCGATGCGCATCTGCTTGAGCATCCAGAGACCATCGATCTTCTGGGCCGAAATGATCTCGAAGCGTCGAAGCAGGAGACCTTTCTTGTCATACCCTTCGATGCGGAGGATGGCGCCGCTTTCCTTGTCGATCCAGACGCGTGCTACGCCGTAGACCGGTTCGTCGGAGGGGGCCTGCAGGTCGATCTTCCAAGAGGGACGGGTCTTGACGACCTCGTCTCCCTGCAGGACGGGGCGGGGCCAGTAGAGGAATCCGAGCGAGAGATCCTGATAGGTGATCCCGGTATCGCGGATCGGATCGTGGAGATGGGTGCCGTTGATCGGTGTGATCTGTCCGGACTTCTTCTCAAGAAGCTGTGTGCGGTTGGGATCAAGCTTCAAGAGAATCGTCTGCGCAGGATCTGAGAACGCGTAGCTGATCACCCGGTCCTTGAGGCTGATGCAGAGGGGGATTGGTTTTTCCTCGTCGCGGATCTGAGCACGCAAGAGCGCAGGGCGCGCGGTGGGATTCATCCGTGCCGCCTGCAGGATCTCCTCCGCGCTCTGGGCCATGATTCCATGGGCGTTCAGAAGCCCTGCAAGCATGAGAGCCGTGGGAAGAAGTTTCACGAGGAGAGCATAGCCCGCAGATCATGGACTGGGCAATGCGATGATCTCAAAGAGATGGTCAACGGTTGCTGCCGCGGGTATGAAAAACCTATGGATTCACCACGCCCGATCAAACCCCTGGTGCTCTTTGACGGGGCGTGCGGGTTTTGCAACCGATCGATGGAGAGATGGAAGAGAGCGGGTGAGGGGAGACTGGATTTTGAATCCGTGCAGAATGGGGCGGGTTTTCCGTATGGATTCCCCCCCGACAGACCGATGGGGGCGCTACACCTTGTCGAGACCACAGGGGAGATCCGGCGTGGGGCGGGGGCGGTCTTTCGGATGATGGATCTTTGCGGGAATGTTTTTGGCCACCTTGCCTGGATGCTTTACGCGAGGATCTGGCTCTTCCGAGTTATTGCCGATCGGGGGTATGCGATGGTTTCGGAACGGCGCGTCGCCCTCTCGGTTCTGACCTGCGCGCTTCCAAGGATGGCGCGGAAGCCTTGAACAAGGCCCGCAGCAGGGAAATTCCGTTTCGATGCGCCGCTTGTAAGTCAATGCCGGGGGGCTTTCGCGGCCATCTGAGTGTGGGATTTCTTTTGAAAATTTCACGGAATCACCCTCTTCCCATGGAAGGGGGCCTCGCTTCGGGAAAAATATCTCTGACGAAAAGTAAAAATCTTCTTGCAGAATATCTGGGTTTCCCTAATTTCCCACCTCCCGACTTCTTCGGGGACCACACTGGCTCCGCATCACACGCGGATCTGTTCCTTCACAAAACGCGGGACGGACACGGCCTTCTGGGGCGAACGAAGAAGCATGGGAAAAACACAAACTTTCAAATGCCAACCATCAACCAACTCGTCCGCAAGGGCCGCGCCCAGGTCAAGGTGAAGTCCAAGTCACCCGCGCTCGTGAATTGTCCCCAGCGCCGCGGCGTCTGCGTGCAGGTGATGACCCGCACCCCCAAGAAGCCGAACTCAGCGCTCCGCAAAGTTGCCAAGGTTCGCCTCACCAACGGCCAGGAAGTGATCGCCTACATCGGCGGCGAGGGACACAACCTTCAGGAGCATTCGATCGTCCTTGTCCGCGGTGGCCGTGTGAAGGATCTCCCCGGTGTCCGTTACCATATCGTCCGCGGCAGCCTGGATTGCCTCGGGGTCGATGGCCGTCGCCGCGGTCGCTCCAAGTACGGAGCCAAGCGCCCCAAGGCCGGTGAAGAGGCCAAGGGTGGCAAGAAAAAGTAATTTTCAAGAAACAACCAACCGTTCTTTTCCATGTCCCGCCGCAAACGCGTCATCACCAAGGAAGTCAAGCGTGACCTCCGCTACGGCAGTCCTCTCGTCGCCCGCCTCATCACCACCGTCATGCGCGGTGGCAAGCGATCCCTCGCCGAGCGAATCGTCTACACGGCGATCGAGAGCACCCGTGACGGCACCGAGGCCGTCGATCCCCTCGATGTCCTCCAGAAGGCCATGGACAATGCCCGTCCTCGTCTCGAGGTGAAAAGCCGTCGCGTCGGCGGCGCCACCTACCAAGTTCCGATGGAGGTTCCCGCCGACCGCCAGTTGGCACTTGCCATGCGCTGGATCGTCGGATTCGCCAGCAAGCGTAAGAGCATACCGATGTCGAAGGCGCTCGCCGCCGAGCTCAAGGAGGCCGCCTCCAACCAGGGAGCCGCCATCAAGAAGCGTGACGATCTGCACAAGATGGCCCAGGCCAACCGAGCCTTCGCCCACTTCCGCTGGTAGACCCCATCCCTCTGTTCTTTATTCCATCACCGCAATGAGCACCGCCACTGCCAATCCGAACTCTCCGGATCGCGCCTTTCCGCTGGAGCGCACCCGTAACATCGGGATCTGCGCGCACATCGATGCCGGCAAGACCACCCTCACCGAGCGTGTCCTTTTCTACACCGGAATGATCCACAAGATCGGCGAGGTGCATGAGGGGACGACCGCCACCGATTGGATGGAGCAGGAGCGCGAGCGCGGCATCACCATCACCTCCGCCGCCACGACCTGTAGCTGGAACCAGATCAAGCAGGATGACGTTGTGAAGCTGTTCGACGGCATCAAGATGCGCGTTAACATCATCGACACTCCGGGCCACGTGGATTTCACGGCCGAGGTGGAGCGTTCGCTCCGCGTTCTGGACGGCGCCATCGCCGTGTTCTGCGGAGTCGCGGGTGTCCAGCCCCAGTCCGAGACTGTCTGGCGCCAGGCCAATAAGTACAACGTTCCCCGCATCGCCTTCGTTAACAAGATGGACCGCACCGGTGCCAACTTTGCGAACGCCGTCAACGACATGCGCACCAAACTCGGTGCGAATGCCTGGCCGATTCTCATCCCGATCGGTGCCGAGGACAACCTTCAGGGCCAGATCGACGTCGTGAACCAGAAAGCCGTTATCTATGCCGATGACGCCAGCATGGGCTCCAACTACACGATCACGGAGATCCCGGTGGAGCTCAAGGATCTCGCCGAGTCCGCCTACGAGGACTTGGTCTCCCAGATGACCGATCTCGACGAGGAAGTCGGCACCCTCTTCCTTGAGGAAAAGCCCGTCACACGCGAGGTGCTCAAGCAGGCCATCCGCCGCCAGACCATCGCCAACAAGTTTGTCCCTGTGGCCGGCGGTTCCGCCTTCAAGAACAAGGGTGTCCAGTATCTCCTTGATGCCGTTGTCGACTATCTCCCGAGCCCCGTCGACATCCCGCCCGCCAAGGGCCAGAACCCCGACAACGGCGACGACAAGTTCGCCGTCACTGACGACAACGCCCCCTTCTGCTCGCTCGCTTTCAAGCTCTGGAGCGATCCCTTCGTCGGAAAGCTTGTGTTCTTCCGCGTTTACTCCGGCAAGCTAAGCAAGGGCGACACCGTCCTCAATCCCCGTACCGGCAAGCGCGAGCGCATCAGCCGTCTCATCCAGATCCAGGCCGACAAGCGCGAGGACATCGACACCTGCTACTCGGGTGACATCGCCGCCATCGTCGGCATCAAGAACATAACCACCGGTGACACGCTCTGCACCGAGGATGATCCGATCGCCCTCGAGCCTCCCTCCTTTCCCGATCCGGTTATCTCCATGGCCATCGAGCCGAAGACCAAGGCCGACCAGGAGAAGATGGGTAACGCGCTGCAGCGTCTCTCGGAAGAAGATCCAACCTTCCGCGTCTTCACCAACGAAGAGACCGGCCAGACCATCATCGCCGGAATGGGTGAGCTCCACCTTGAGATCATCCGCGACCGCATGATGCGCGAGTTCAAGGTCGAGGCCAACTCGGGCAAGCCCCAGATCGCTTACAAGGAGACGATTCTCAACTCCGCAGACGGGGAAGGAAAGCTCGTCAAGCAGTCCGGTGGTCGCGGTCAGTACGGCCACGTGGTCATCAAGATCGCCCCGAACGAAAAGGGGAAGGGAGTCACCATCGAGAACAAGACCGTCGGCGGTTCCATCCCGAAGGATTTCATCCCGGCCGTGATCAAGGGCCTCAACGAGGCCGCCCTTAACGGGGTCGTCGGCGGTTACCCAGTGATCGACGTCCATATCGACATCGTCGACGGTTCCTATCACGACGTGGACTCCAACGAAATGGCCTTCAAGATGGCCGCCATCTTCGCCCTTAAGGACGGCCTCAAGAACGCCAAACCGATCCTTCTCGAGCCTATCATGAAGGTAGAGGCCGTGACTCCCGAGGAGTATCAGGGCGACATCATGGGCGATCTTAACCGCCGCCGCGGAAAGATCATGTCCATCGAGACCAAGGCAATCGTCACCAGCGTCAACGCCGAGGTTCCCCTCTCCGAGATGTTCGGTTACGCAACCTCCATCCGCTCACTCTCCAAGGGACGTGCTTCCTACTCCATGGAGCCTTCCCACTTCGAACAGGTCCCGGCCCAGGTTCTGGCCGCGGTTCTCGATCAGAAAAACTAACCCATCACGACCATGGCCGCAGGACAACGCATCCGTATCCGCCTCAAAGGCTTCGACTTCCGCCTCCTTGACATCTCGGCTCTCGAGATTGTCGAGACCGCCAAGCGCACCGGCTCCAAAGTGACCGGACCTATCCCGCTTCCGACCCGCATCGAGAAGTTCACGGTGAACCGCTCCCCTCATGTCGACAAGAAGTCGATGGACCAGTTCGAAATCCGCACCCACAAGCGCCTGCTCGACATCCTTGAGCCGACAGCCAAGACCGTGGACGAGCTCCGCAAGCTCAACCTCCCGGCCGGCGTGGACATCACCATCAAGATCTGACCTCCTTACCCACGAACCCAAATCCTATGAGCATCGGCGTTCTCGGCAAAAAACTCGGCATGACACGTGTCTATGACACAAAAGGTCGCATCCGCCCCGTCACGGTCATTGAGGCCGGTGGCAATCGCATTCTTCAGGTGAAGTCCAAGGAGAGGGACGGCTACTCCGCCATTCAGGTCGGCTTTGGCGACCAGAAGGAGCAGCGCGTCGGCAAGGCCCAGAAAGGTCACTTTGCCAAGAGCATCTCGACACCCAAGCGTTTCATCCGCGAATTCCGCCTCAAGAATGGCGAGACCGCTCCCGAGTCGGCCGACCTTCCGGTCACGACCTTCCAGGATGGACAGTTTGTGGACGTGATCAGCACCTCGAAGGGCAAGGGATTTCAGGGCGTCGTCAAGCGCTTTAAGTTTGCCGGACAGCCCGAGACTCATGGTTCCATGATGCACCGCCGCAACGGAGCCATCGGTAACCGCCTCACCCCGGGTCGTGTCTGGAAGAACATGGGCATGCCCGGTCACATGGGTGACGAGCGCATCACCATCCAGAATCTCGAGATCGTCCAGGTCCGCGAGGCAGAGGGAGTGATCCTTATCAGCGGGGCCATACCTGGTGCCAAGGGAGCCAACGTGGTCATCCGCCCCTCGAAGAAGAAATCCGCAAAAGCCGCCAAGTAATCCATGAGCGCCACCATTCTCACAGCCGACGCGGCCAAGAAGGCCAAGATCGTGATCATCACCGACGGTAAGGGAACGCAGGCCGTCCACGACGTGGTCGTCGCCATGCGCGCCAACCGCCGCAGCGGAACCGCCTCGGTCAAGACCAAGGCCACCGTCAACCTTTCCGGCAAGAAGCCTTGGAAACAGAAGGGAACAGGACGCGCCCGCGCAGGCTACGCCAGTTCCCCAGTCTGGTCCGGCGGCGGCGTCGTCCACGGCCCGCATCCCCGCAGCTACGCCAAGAAGACCCCTAAGGCCGTCAAGCGTCTGGCCTTCCGCAAGGCCCTCAGCGCCCGCATCCTTTCCGGTGACGTCCTCATCGTTGATTCCTTCGAGGTGAAGGCTGCGAAGACCAAGGAGTTCGTCTCCTTGGTGGCAGGTGTCCACGGCGGCGTTCGTCGCACGCTCATCGTCGCCACGAAGTTCAGCGAACCGACCCTTCTGGCCGGACGCAATGTCGCGAACGACCTCCTCATGACGGCGACCGAGGTGAACACCGAGAACCTCCTCGCCTTCGACAAGATCATTATCACCAAGGATGCCCTCGAGGCCCTTGGCAACCGCCTCCAAGGCTAACCCCGGCTTACCAAGAGGAATTCAGGCATGAAAGAAGCCCACGACATCATCAAGAGCGTCCTCGTGACGGAGAAGGCCAGCCTTCTCTCCGAAAAGCTCAATAAGTACGTCTTCCGCGTTGCTCCCGCCGCGAACAAGATCGAAATCAAGCGCGCCATCGAGACCCTCTTCAAGAAGAAGGTCGCCTCGGTCAACACCGCCCAGGTGGAGGGCAAGAAGAAGCGTGAGCGTCGCGCCGACTTCGGCCGCCGCGTACACTGGAAGAAGGCCATTGTGACCCTCGCCACTGGTGAGAAGATCGACATCGCATAACGCTTCCCAAGCCTAATCAACCGATCCCACGACCATGGCACTCAAAACCTTCCGCCCCCTGACTCCCTCGCAGCGGTTCAAGGCCCTCCCCTCCTTCGAGGAGATCACCAAGAGCAAGCCCGAGAAGTCGCTCGTCGAGAGCAAGAAGCGCACTGGCGGCCGCAACAATATGGGCCGCAAGACCTCCCGCCATCGCGGCGGCGGTCATAAAAAGAAGTACCGCATCATCGACTTCAAGCGCAGTCGCCGTGACGCGATCGCCGATGTGATCGCCATCGAGTACGATCCCAACCGCAGCGCCCGCCTCGCGCTCATACAGTATGCGGATGGAGAGAAGGCCTATATCCTTCACCCCTCCGGCCTCTCGGTCGGAGCCAAAGTTCAGGCCGGTGAGGCAGCCGAGCCCAGTGTCGGCAATGCGCTCCCTCTCAAGTCGATTCCCCTCGGCCTCTCGCTCCATAACGTTGAGTTGACCCCCGGCAAGGGTGGACAGATCGTCCGAAGCGCCGGATCCCAGGCGATCCTCAGCAACCGTGAAGGCGGCTACGCCCTGATCAAGATGGCCTCCGGAGAGCTCCGCAGGGTTAATGAGGAGTGCTACGCAACCATTGGCCAGGTTGGAAATATCGAGCATATGAATGTTTCGAGTGGCAAGGCCGGTCGCTCCCGTTGGATGGGCATCCGTCCGCAGACGCGCGGTATGGCCATGAACCCGGTCGATCACCCGATGGGTGGCGGTCAGGGCAAGAGCAAGGGAGGTGGCGGACGCCATCACCCGATGAGCCCCTGGGGCCAGCTTTCCAAGGGTTTCAAGACCCGCCGCAAACACAAACAGAGCGACACGTTCATCGTCCAGCGCCGCAAAAAGAAATAACACACCATGGCACGCTCACTCAAAAAAGGCCCCTTCGTGGAGTGGAAGCTCCTCGAGAAGATCGACAAGCTCAACGAGAGCAATACCAAGAAGCCGATCAAGACCTGGTCCCGTCGCTCCACCGTCACCCCCGATTTCGTGGGTCACACCTTCAACGTGCACAATGGCCGCTCCTTCATCCCCGTTTTCGTCACCGAAAACATGGTCGGCCACAAGCTCGGTGAATTCGCGCCGACCCGTATCTTCAAGAAGCACGGATCGCACACCGCGAAGGTCACCAAATAACGCCTCTTTTTTGCCCGCCATGTCCGTTTGCTCACGCCAATTCTCCGCTGCGACTGCGGCCGCCCTTCTCGGGTTGCCTGTGGCCGCCGCCGTGGCTCAGCAGGCAGGCGAGTCGAGTGCCGCCACCCTGCGCGAAAAACTCATCCTCTCCGAGGCCGCCATCAAAGGGCTGACCGAGAGCCTGGCCGTCGCGAACGGAGAGACGGAGCTTTTCAAACGCAAGGCCAACGGCCTTTCCGAGCGCGTCGAGGCACTCGGTCTCCAAGCGACCGGCAACGAGGCCGATGCTCTCCGTTCCCGCCTCCTGGCCGCGGTTCGCGACCTCCGTCTGCTCCAGAAGGAGAGGGATGCCACCCGCGAGCAGATCGTCGCACTGACCGAGTCGGTCATGGAACTTCTCAAGACATCCGAGGGGGTCGATGCAAAATCCCGTCTCAGGGTCGAGGAGAACATCCGTTCAGCCACGGCCCTCATCAGCGGGCAGGAATCAAACTCCGTTCCCGTTGATGGACTCACCAGCGGACATGTCGTCGATACCAAGCCCGATCTGTCCCTGATTGTCGCCAATCTGGGATCCCGTCAGGGCGTTAAGACCGGAATGCCTTTTCAGGTCTGGCGCGGTGAGAAGCAGATCGCCTCAGTCCGCGTCGTCGATGTCCGCGACACTGTCAGCGGTGCCATTGTCCAGAACACCTTCACTCCCTCCGAGACTGTCAGGACGGGAGACACTATCCGAATCGACACAACCCGATAACTCCATCCATGCAAGTCATCGCCACCCACCGCTACGCGCGCATTTCCGCCTTCAAGGCCCGCGAGGTCACCCGAGAGATCCAGGGTCTCCCCGCCGTCGATGCCCTCCAACTTCTTGGCTTCGTGCCCAAGAAGGCCGCTCCCCTCGTTGCCAAGACGCTTAAGAGTGCCATCGCCAACGCTGAGCACAACAACAACCTCCGTCCCGAACTTCTCGTGGTCAAGGAGGCCGTGATCGGGGAGGCCCCCACCATCAAGCGCGTCCGCCCCAAGGCGCGCGGCAGTGCCGGTCCCGTGCGCAAGCGCAACAGCCACATCCGCATCGTCCTCACCGACGAGGTGCCGATCGTCCGCCGTTCCGACAAGCCCAAGACCTCCGGCAAGGGCAAGGCGAAGGCCAAGAAGGCCGCCGCCACCGAACCAGCCGCCGAGGCCACTCCCGAATCCAACGCGTAACGCCACGCACCAAGCCACCAACGAACACTCACTATGGGACAAAAAGTCAACCCGATCGGCTTCCGCCTCCCCGTCACCCGTGACTGGGCCTCCCGCTGGTACGCCAACGAGAAGGAATTCGCCGACTTCCTCTACGCCGACCAGCAGATCCGAACCTGGCTCAAGAAGAAACTCAAGACTGCGGCGGTTTCCCGCATCGTGATCGAGCGTGCCTGGAACAGCGTCCGCGTCACAATCTTCACCGCGCGCCCTGGCATCGTCATCGGCCGCAAGGGCAGCGAGATCGAGACCATGACCAAGAAGGTTTCCGACCTGGCAGGTGGCAAGCAGGCCAAGATTGACATCATTGAGATCAAACAACCCGAGATGGACGCCCAACTCGTCGCCGAGAGCGTCGCCGGACAGCTTGAGCGACGCATCGGATTCCGCCGCGCCATGAAGAAGGCGATGCAGATCGCCATGGACATGGGCGCCGACGGCATCAAGATCCGCGCCAGCGGCCGTCTCGGAGGAGCCGAAATCGCACGTACCGAGGTTGTCCGTTCCGGGACGATCCCACTCCATACCCTTCGCACCACAATCGACTACGGCTTTGCCGAGGCCGATACCGTCGCTGGAAAGATCGGCGTCAAGTGCTGGATCTGCAAGAAGCCCGAGAAGCTTGCCGAACCCCGAAACGTGGCATCTCAGGCCCCAGCTGAGTCCGTAGAAGCCGTTGCTTAACCCAATCCCAGACAAAGGAAACATTTTTTAAAGGAGAGAAGACATGCCCTTGCTGCCCAAACGAGTCAAATACCGCAAGACCCAGCGCGGAAGTCGCACCGGAAACGCGTCACGGAACATCAACATCGATTTCGGCGAATTCGGTCTGCAGACGCTCGAGCGAGCCTGGATCACCAATACCCAGATCGAGGCTGCACGCGTCGCGCTCACCCGCAACATGAAGCGCAAAGGCAAGCTCTGGATCCGCATCTTCCCCGACAAGTCAGTGACTGCGCGTCCGCCAGAAACACGTATGGGTAAGGGTAAGGGACAGCCCGAGTACTGGGTAGCCACCGTGCGTCCCGGCAACATCCTCTTTGAACTCGATGGTATCTCCGAGACAGTTGCCCGAGAGTCTCTCCGCCTCGCCGCCAACAAACTTCCGATCCGTACCAAGTTCGTCACCCGTCACCACGCTTCCTAAGCGCGGGTACAATAAAGGCAAAAATCACAGGCAACTCCATATGACTCTTGACGAAATCCGCGAATTGACGCCTACTGAACTCTCTTCCCGTAAAAAGGAACTGCGCCAGGAGATCTTCCATCTCCGCTTACAGCAGCAGGCCGGACAGCTTGAGAAGCCCCACCTCCTGCGCACCCTGCGCCGCGAGATTGCCCGTCTTGAAACCGTTCTCACGGTGAAGACCAAGGCAACCAAGGCATAACCGCCAGGAATCACCAAGGCACCAGTAACGATGAACGACACAGCCACAACTTCACCGGCCTCCGAGGCCCGCTCCCTGCGCAAGACACGCGTCGGCGAGGTTATTTCCGACAAGATGGACAAGACCATCGTCGTCAAGACGATCACCCGAGTCCCGCATCCCCTCTTCGGCAAAATCGTCAAGCAGGTGAAAAAATTTCACGTCCATGACGAGAAAAACGAGGCCAAGGTCGGTGACCGCGTCTCCATCATGGAGACACGCCCCCTGAGCCGCCTCAAGCGCTGGCGCCTCGTCGAGGTGATCCGCCATTGATCGCCCGGCCCCGTAAAACCAAACTTTTCAGGAACCACCACCATGATCCAGATCCGCTCCCGCCTCGACGTCGCTGATAATACAGGTGCCCGCATGGCTACCATGATTGGCGTCATCGGCAAGCGCACCCTCACCGCGCGTGTCGGAGATGTCATCACCGCCAACGTGAAGGAGGCTGCCACCGGCGGCACCGTCAAGAAGGGTGACGTCGTCCGAGCCGTCGTTGTCCGTACCAAGCAACCTGTTCGCCGAGAGGACGGTTCTTACCTTCGCTTCGACAACAATGCGATTGTCATTATCGACAAGGACCTTAATCCCCGAGGCACCCGCATTTTCGGACCTGTCGCCCGTGAACTTCGTGAGAAGAACTTCATGAAGATCGTCTCGCTGGCCCCAGAGGTTCTCTAACACCCAAGTAGCTCCCAGCCATGCCCTCTCTTCAACTCATAAAAACCCACGTTCACGCTGGTGACCTCGTGAAGGTCATCTCCGGAAACCACCGTGGCTCCGAAGGAAAGATCCTTCAAGTCAACCGTGACAAGCACCAAGTCGTCATCGAGGGTGTCCGCATGATTAAGAAGCACGTCCGTCGCTCCCAGGAGCAGCCGAATGGTGCGATCATCGAGCGCGAAGGCCCCATCCATATTTCCAACGTCAAGCTGCTTGCAAAGGGGACCCGCGAGGGTGCCGCGAAGGAAGGCAAGGAGGCCAAGCCCAAGGCCGCCAAGAAGCTCGCCAAAAAGGCAAGCCGATAAAGCCGAATAACCCCGGGAAGCTCCAAAAAACAAAGGATACAGCGACATGTCACTGCCCATTGCCGAACTTCAGAACGAATACACCACGCGCATCATCCCCGCTCTTAAGGAGAAGCGTGGCTACAAGAACGTCCATCAGGTGCCCCGTCTGGTGAAGGTTGTCATCAACACCTCCATCGCCTCTGCCCCCGACGTCAAGGCCGCCTTGGAAATCGCCAAGGATGAACTCGAGACCATCACCGGACAGAAGCCTATCGAGACCATTGCCAAGAAGGCCATTTCCAACTTCAAGCTTCGCGCCGGGCAGGCAATCGGCGCCAAGGTGACCCTTCGTGGGCGCCTCATGTACGAGTTCCTGGAGCGTCTCATCAAGACTGCGCTCCCCCGAATCCGTGACTTCCGCGGTGTTTCGGCCCGAGCGTTTGACGGCAACGGGAACTACACGCTTGGAGTAACCGACCAGTCCATCTTCCCCGAAATCGAGCTCGACAAGATCAAGCGAAACATCGGTTTCGACATCACCATCGTCACTTCGGCGACAAGCAACGACGAGGCCCGCGCCCTCCTCACCGAGCTCGGAATGCCCTTTGTCGGCCGCAACGCCAAAAAGGCCGAGAAGACCGAAGTCTCAGAAACCGCAGCAGCCTGATATTCATGAGTGCATTGACCGATCCCATCGCCGACCTTCTCACCCGAGTCCGCAACGCTGTTAGCGTTCAGAAGGACGAGTTCTACGTTCCTTATTCCAAGATCAAGAGTGACATCGTCGCCATCCTGAAGCGAGAGGGTTACATCGAGGAGTACGAACTCAACAACGAGGAGACCCATCCCCGCATCAAGATCCGGCCCCGATATGTCGGCAAGACCCCCGCGATCGCCGGCCTCCGCCGTATCAGTCGCCCGGGCCTTCGGCGATACGTCGGCAGCGAGGAGATACCCCGCGTCCTCGGTGGTCTCGGCATCTCCATCCTTTCCACCTCGCGCGGAGTTCTCTCCGGACACGAGGCGCGTAAACAGAAAGTCGGTGGCGAACTCCTCGCCTACATCTGGTAACCATCCTTCCTACCATGTCCCGTATCGGTAAAACACCCATCACTCTCCCCGACAAAGTCAAGGTCACCGTCGCCGACGGCAACCGGGTCACTGTCGAGGGACCCAAGGGAAAGCTCAACTGGGAGCTTCCCAAGGATATTTCGATCTCAGTCGAGGGAACCAAGCTCACCCTGGCCCGCGGCAATGAGAATCGCGATATACGTGCCCTGCACGGCCTGTCCCGAGCCCTCATCAACAACATGGTAACCGGAGTCAGCAACGGCTTCCGCCGCGACCTGGAGATTCAGGGCGTCGGCTTCCGTGCCGCAGTCAAGGGGGACAAGCTTGATCTCTCGATCGGATACTCCCATCCCGTCCTCTTCCCGATTCCCAAGGAGATCAGGGTTGCTGTCACCGACAACACCAAAATCTCCATCGAGGGAATCGACCGGCAACTCGTCGGCCAGGTGGCCGCCGATATCCGCGCCTACTATCCTCCCGAGCCTTACAAGGGCAAGGGAATCCGCTACGCCGGCGAACAGGTTCGCCGCAAGGAAGGCAAGACCGTCCAGTAATTCCAGCAAGCAAAGGCAACAACCATGTCAGCCACCAATTCACGCAAACTGCGGCACGTCCGCCTCCGCAAGAAAGTCTCCGGCACGTCCGAGAGGCCCCGCCTTGCCATCCACTTCTCCGGCCAGCACATCACGGCGCAGGTCATCGACGATCTCGCCGGTGCAACCATCGCCAGCGTCAACACGACCGAGGAGTCGTTCCGTAAGGATCCTTCCAGTCGTGCCAACGTGGCCACCGCGATCAAGGTCGGAAAACTCATTGCCGAGCGCGGTCTCGCCAAAAAGGTTGCCAAGGTTGTCTTCGACCGCGGCGGTTTCATGTACCATGGCAAGGTGAAGGCCCTCGCCGACGCCGCCCGTGAGGGAGGCCTCCAGTTCTGAATTTTATGGACGACAAACGCCCCAAACGCGGACCCCGCCGGGAAAAGCCGGTCGACGATACTCCCAAGGACACGATCGAGAAGGTCGTTTTCATCAACCGATGCGCCAAGGTCGTCAAAGGCGGCCGCCGCTTCAGCTTCAGCGCCCTCATTGTCACCGGTGACATGAAGGGACGCGTCGGCATCGGATTCGGCAAGGCGAACGAGGTTAGTGAGGCGATCCGCAAGGGTTCCGAGGCTGCTCGCAAGGCCATGGTTCCCGTTTCCATCACCGAGAACACAATCCCGCACGAGACCTTCGGTGAGTTCGGCGGCGGACGCGTTCTGCTCCGTCCCGCATCTCCGGGTACAGGCGTCATCGCGGGCGGCGGCGTGCGTGCCGTTATTGAGGCCGCTGGCATCCGCGACGTTCTCGCAAAGTCTCTGGGATCCAGCAACCACGCCAACGTGGTCAAGGCCACTCTCTCCGCCCTCACAAGCCTTCGTCCCCGCAACGAGATCATGAAGTTGCGCGGAAAGAAGGTGACCGAACCCGCCGCAACGACGGCCCCCGTAGCTGCCTAACCTGCCTTCAGAATGACAACCATGCGACTTCACAACCTCGCCCCCCGTCCCGGTGCCAAGCACCGCCGCAAGCGTCTCGGTATCGGCGAGAGCAGCGGACATGGAAAGACATCCGGCCGTGGTCACAAGGGACAGCGTGCCCGTTCCGGCGGCAGTGTGCGACTCGGTTTCGAGGGTGGTCAGATGCCCCTTATACGCCGACTCCCCAAGCGTGGCTTCAACAACAGCGATTTCAAACCCGTCTACGCCGTGATCAACCTTGATACGATCGAGGAGCGTTTCGATGCTGGAGCCAAGATCGACGAGGCGGCTCTCCGCTCCCTCCGCCTGGTCCATGGTCGCAACGATGGCATCAAACTGCTTGCTCGCGGAACGGTGACGAAGAAGTTCACCGTCGAGGTGGACAAGTCCAGCGCCGCCGCCAAGGAGAAGCTTGAAGCCGCCGGTGGATCATTGATCCTTCGCGAACGTCAGACCAAGGTTGCGGGTCGTGCCATTCTGAAGGCTGCTCCCCGCAAAGCCGTCAAGGCTGTCTAAGAGACCCCAAGGGCAGCCCAAGAGCTACCAAGGAAAAAGCGCCCGCAACCCAGGACGCACGCCATGATTTCAGCCTTCGCCAACATATTCAAGATCCCCGAGCTGAGGCAGCGCATCCTGTTCACTCTCGGGATGGTGGTGATCATGCGTATCGGTGCCGCGATCACGACTCCCGGGGTCAATGCTCAGGTGCTGCGCGAGTGGTTCGTGAACGTGGCCGACCACAGCGCCGGCGGAGGAGCTGCAGCCCTATTCAATCTTTTTTCAGGAGGAGCGCTCGGGAATTGCGCCATCTTCTCCCTGGGCATCATGCCCTATATCAGCGCCTCGATCATGCTGCAGCTTCTTGGGGCTGTGATCCCCAGGCTAGGACGCCTCGCCCGAGAGGATGGTGGCCGGCAGAAGATCGCCCAGTACACCCGCTACGCCACGATTGCTCTTTGTATTTTCCAAGGATGGCTTTTGGCTCTTTCCTTCGAGAGTCCCCAGTCGAATCCTTTCCTTCCGGGCATCACCGAGACGATCACCCGCATCGGTGTTCCTTTAGTGGCAGATCCCGGCATTCTCTTCCGCCTCCTGACCGTCCTGATCATGACTGCAGGAACACTGTTTCTCATGTGGATCGGTGACCAGATCACGGAACGAGGTGTCGGGAACGGGATCTCCGTCATCATCACGATCGGCATCTTGGCCCAGTTGCCCGCCGGTCTTGTTCAGGCATGGCGCACCTTTGTTCCTAGCGGGGGTGAGGCGACCACCGTCAGTCCGGTGGTCCTGGTCATCCTCTGCGCCTTCCTTTTCTTGGTCATTGCCTCGGTCATCGCCGTCACCCAGGCGACCCGCCGCATCAGTGTGCAGTATGCGAAGAGGGTGGTTGGCCGCAAGGTCTACGGGGGTCAAACCCAGTACATGCCTCTCAAGGTGAATTATGCGGGCGTGATGCCGATCATTTTCGCCCAAGCGATTCTTCTTTTCCCCTCCACCATTCTTAACATGGCCTTCGGCAACAAGCCTTGGGCCGTCTACTGGGCCAACCAACTCTCCGTCGGTTGGATCCATTACACCATCTACGCCTTGCTGATCTTCGCCTTCAGTTATTTCTGGGTGGCCACGCAGTTCCAGCCCGCGCAGATTGCGGATGATCTCAAGAAATACGGCGGATTCATCCCCGGCGTCCGCCCCGGCAAACCGACTGCCGACTTTCTTGACTACACGATGGGGCGCCTTACTTTTGCCGGCGCCATTTTCCTTGTCATTATAGCCGTTCTTCCCCAGCTCCTGAGTCGCGCGCTGAACGTCCCCTACATGGCGGCACAGTTCTTCGGGGGAACCGGACTCCTCATCATCGTCGGTGTCACGCTCGACACAATGCGTCAGGTTGAGACCTTCCTTCTGCAGCGTCATTACGATGGATTCCTCCGCAAGGGGAAAATCCGCGGACGGAGCGGCGCACGCCCCTCCCTTGCAGGTTCCTCGGTAAGCGACACATCACTCGTGTGGCTCTACGCCGGGCTCGGTCTTCTTGCGATCGCAGGTGTCACCATCTACCTGACCAGTCATCGCTAGGCGACGGTGACGGTAAATTTTCCGAATCCGTGAACCCATTGAGGCAGCGGATCGTCCTCCTCGGTCCGCCGGCTTCCGGTAAGGGCACCCAGGCGAACCGTCTCTCCGAGGCATTCGGCATTCCACATGTTTCCACCGGAGCATTGCTCCGCGCCGAGTGTGCTGGCGGTACGCAGTTCGGTCGCGAGGCCGATGCCTGGACAAGCAAGGGGTTGCTTGTTCCCGATGAACTCGCGGTACGCATTGTTGCCGCATGGATGAAGGAGAACGGCCCCTGCTTCCTATTTGACGGATTTCCTCGGACGGTCGCCCAAGCCGCGCATCTCGACAAAACCTTGGAAGGATTGTCCGCTCCGCTGGATCTTGTGATCCTTCTGGAACTTCCCGATGCAGAGGTCAGGCGCAGAATCCTAGAGCGCCTTTCCTGCCTCGCTTGCGGAGCCACTTTCAGTGCTTCGCTCCACGGTCTTGCGTCCGGCGATCCGTGTCCCAGGTGTGGCGAGTCCCTTGTGCGTCGCAATGACGACACTGAGAAGGCCATCGAGGAGCGGCTCAGGGTTTACCGCGAGTCGACACTCCCGGTCGTCGGATACTATGAAAAAACAGCGCCCGCCATCTTTCACCGCATCGACGGGGAAGAGGGGAGTGGTGCAATCTTTGCAAGATTGTCCATGTTGGTGAAGGACAGCAAGGATGAAGGATGAGAAAGGAAACTATGCTGGCAAGATGTCGATTTGTGATGCGTCTCCACACTTGCTACCTGCTTTCATCATTCATCATTGACGGAAATGCCTCCTGGCAAGCGGTGCCGCCGCTTGCTGCGTATGATGACTACCGCCGGAACCAACGCACCGGATCCCACGGCCTTGGTGCACCCTTCATAATTCATCATTCATAATCCATAATTGACGGCACTTGCCTCCGGGCAAGTGGTTCCATCGTTGTCTTCCGTGCTCGTTCCCACGAGCTTGGTTCATCATTCATACTTTTCTCCCATGCCCTCCATTCCCATCAAGACTCCCGCCGAGATCGAGAAAATGCGCGCTGCCGGACGTGCGGCGGCCATCGTGCTTGATCGTCTTGCAAAACTCGTTGCGCCGGGCGTTTCCACAGGCGAGATCGATCTCAAGGCGTCCGAGTACATGCAGGAACTTGGCTGCCGCAGTGCTTTCCTAGGGTACCGCAATTTCCCGGGACAGATCTGCATCTCTGTCAACGAGGAGGTGGTGCACGGGATCGGGGGCAACAGGCGCCTTGCCTATGGCGACATCGTGAAGATCGACACCGGAGTGATCCTCAACGGATGGATCGGCGACACGGCAACGACCGTCCCGTGCGGTGCCATTGATCCCGAGACCGAGCGACTCTGCACAGCGACCAAGCGCATCCTTGAGGGGGCTATCCCCTATGCCGTTGCGGGGCGCAGGTTGGGGGATCTTTCCAACTACATCGAGTCCGAGGCGCTCAAGGAGGGCCTCGGCGTGGTTAAGGAATTCGTGGGGCACGGCGTGGGTCGCAGACTCCATGAGGAACCCCAGATCCCGAACTACGGCAGAAAGGGATCCGGGCCCAAGCTTAAGGCCGGGATGACGCTGGCGATCGAACCCATGATCAACCTTGGGGGAGAGGGTGTCCGGATCCTGAATGACGGTTGGACCGTGGTGACGGCCGATGGCAAGCCGTCCTCCCATTTCGAGCATACGGTCTTGGTTACAGAAAATGAACCTGAGGTGTTGACATGTCTGCCTCCGATAGCTTAAAACACCAGGCCCTAGTTGTAGAGAGACTGTCCATGGCCCGCTTCCGTGTGGAGTTGGCCGGAGGCAGAAGAATGCCAGCTACGGTATCCGGGCGCCTGCGTTTGAGCTTCACGCGCATCGCTCCGGGACACCGTGTGATGATCAGCATTTCCCCCTACGACCTGAACCAAGGAACAATCATCCAGCGACTCCCTCAGTCACCATCCAGCCCAAGCCAATAACCAGACATTCCCCGACGCCATCACGTCGCTGATTTCACGCATGAAAGTCCGAGCTTCCGTAAAACGCCTTTGCGAAACCTGCAAGATCGTCCGCCGCAATAATGTGGTGCGCGTGGTCTGCAAAAACCCCCGTCACAAACAGCGCCAGGGCTGATCACCTTTCCCCGGCACCCACACCACACATCCACGACCATGCCACGACTTCTCGGCGTAGAAATTCCCGGCGACAAGCGCATCGAAGCCTCGCTCCTCTACATATACGGCATCGGCCCGAAGACCTCCAAGCGCGTCCTCGAGCAGGCCAACATCAACCCCGACACCCGCGCCAAGGAACTCTCTCCCGAGCAGATCGGCGCGATTATCTCCGCCATCACCGCGCAGAAGGTTGTCATCGAGGGTGATCTCCGCCGCGAACTTCAGGGTAACCTGAAGCGCCTTCAGGCGATCAACTGCTACCGCGGTCTTCGCCATCGTAGGGGGCTTCCCGTGCGCGGGCAGCGCACCCAGACCAATGCGCGCACCCGTAAGGGGCCCCGTAAGACCGTCGGCGTCGTCCGCGCGAAGGACTAATCCCATACCCAGCACCGCACATTCATGTCCGAAGAAACGCCCGTCACTCACGAGACCCCGGTAAATTCCGCGGTTCCTGCCGCTCCCGCCGCGGAGAAGAAACCGAAGGTTGCAAAGAAGAGCAAGGAGAAGAAAGCCGAGGAGGCAACTCCGGCTGCTCCTGTCAGCTTCAACCTTGACGACCCGATCGAGCCGCCCAAGATTGTCAAGGCCAAGGGAAGCAAGAATATCACTCAGGGCATCGCCCACGTTCAGTCCACCTTTAACAACACCATTGTCAGTCTCACCGATCTCCGTGGGGCTGTCCTCGGTTGGTCCAGCGCCGGCAAGATGGGTTTCAAGGGCTCCCGCAAGAGCACGGCCTACGCTGCCCAGATGGTTGCGCAGGATGCCTGCCGTCAGGCCATGGGCCACGGACTCAAGGAGGTTGAGGTTCGCGTCAAGGGACCGGGTTCCGGACGTGAGTCGGCCGTCCGTGCCATGCAGGCGATCGGTCTCGAGATCTCCGTCATTCAGGATGTCACCCCGGTGCCTCACAATGGATGCCGCCCTCCCAAACAACGCCGCGTCTGATTTTTATCACCCTTTCAGCCTTTTAAATTACCATGGCCCGTTACACTGGACCCAAAACCAAAGTCAGCCGTCGCTACGGCGTTCTCCTCGCCGGATCGGCGCGTGCCTTTGAGCACAAGGCTTATCCCCCCGGCATGCACGGTCCCAAGGGATCCCGCCGCAAAATTTCCGAGTATGGAACCGCACTTGCCGAGAAGCAGAAGCTCCGCTTCCAGTACGGTGTGCTGGAGCGCCAGTTCCGCCGCTACTTTGAGACAGCCCTCAAGACCCGTGGCGTCACCGGTCTCATCCTGCTCCAACTCCTCGAGACCCGTCTCGACAACATTGTCTACCGCATGGGCTTCGCCAAGACCCGCTCCGCGGCGCGTCAAATGGTATCCCACGGCCATATCGCCGTGAACGGGCGCAAGTGCGACGTCTCCTCCGCCACCCTTAAGGTAGGTGATGTCGTCTCCGTCCGCGCCAAGGATGGATCCAAGCGTCTCGCCCAGCGTGGTCTCGACCAGACCCAGATCGTCGAGGCTCCCGATTGGCTCCTCGTCGACAAGGAGGCCCTCAGCGGCAAGGTTGTCCGTGTACCGACTCGCGAGGAGATCAATCCTGTCGTCAACGAGCAGTTGGTTGTGGAGTTGTACTCCCGCTAATAACCGGCGATTTTCACAAGAGCCGCCCGGAGAAATCCGTGGCGGCTTTTTTGTTGCTCTGCTTCACGCGTTCAGGTCTCTTGCAAGGGATTGTGTTAGTTTTTACTATTGCCTGATGAGTTCCGTCTTCCACCTCATGGCGTTCCTCGCTGCAGGCATGCTGATTACGGGTCTTTCTTCCGCGGGTGCCACACCTGATGATGTGCCAAAGGAGAAAGGGATGCTGGACCGCTTGATGAATCCCGACCGCAACTCCAAGAGCGCTTATGAGGGGAAGATTTTCAACTCCGGCGGCAACTTTTCCGATAGAAAGGTTTCGACCAGGGAATTCGCGGGAAGCAAACAGCTCGAGTCAAAATCCTATGAGACAAAAACCTTCGGGGAATCCAAGAAAAGCTGGCTCAGGAAACTTCTTTTTCCCGTAGAGAAGCTCCCGGAGAATCTGCAGGAAAGCGCCCGTGATGCCACGAAGACCTTTGCCTCCAAGGAGGTCCCCGTGAAAGAATTCGATGCCATCGGGAGGACTCCCCCTTACTCTTCCAAAGCGGCATTCGAAACCAAGGAGATCAGCCTAAAGGGAAAAACTCAGGGGGCAATCGACAACGATCCGCATTTGCAGGAGGCCGTCAAGAAGGGCCTCTCCATTGACGATGTCAGGAAGTTGCTGAACAAACCGGGAGGCAGCAGTCAGTGATCGGCTTGGGATCTTCCGATGGTTTCAGGGATATTGCTCACGCAGAGGCGCGGAAAGAATGCAGGGAAGGAGTTTGTTTGGAGCGGTTGATTCATTTTGAGCACCCGGGTGCGTTTCATGGAGGTCTTGGTCCGACCTTCATTCTGTCCGTGATTTCTGGGAATCATGCTTTTCACCTCTGTGTCTCCGCGCCTCTGCACGAGATACCATGGATTCCAGTCGCCTATCTCGAATAAATGGGAGTCCAGAGTTGCCTTTCACAAGGATGGATTCCCAAAGGTTTGCAGCAAGCTTCACAATGCGGTTTATTCACCCTCTGCCATGAGCCCGTTTTCCGATCAACTCGCCGCCCTGATGGCCGGCTGCGCCCAGGTCCTCAGCGAGAAGGAGCTGAAGGCCAAGCTGGCCTTGGGTCGTCCCCTCAAGGTGAAGCTCGGCGTCGACCCGACATCACCCGACATCCATCTTGGACACACGGTTGGTCTTACCAAGCTTCGTCAGTTCCAGGAACTCGGACACGAGGCCATCCTGATCATCGGTGACTTCACCGCGATGATCGGCGATCCGAGCGGTCGATCCGCCACGCGCCCCCACCTCTCCCATGAACAGGTCATGGAGCATGCCAAGACCTACCAGGATCAGGCCTTCAGGATCCTGGATCCCGAAAAGACCGTGATCCGTTACAACGGCGAGTGGTTCGGGAAGATGAACTTTCAGGATGTGATGAGGCTTAACAGCCGCGTCACCCTCCAGCAGATGCTGCAGCGCGAGGATTTCCGCGAGCGCATCGACAAGGGGCTTCCCGTCCGGGCCCACGAGATCCAGTACCCGATCATGCAGGGATGGGATTCCGTGGTGATAGAGGCCGATGTGGAACTCGGCGGCACCGACCAGCTTTTCAACATCCTCGTCGGGCGGGATCTCCAGCACGAGGAGGGCCAGCACCAGCAGGTCGCCATGATGCTTCCCATCCTGACCGGTCTCGACGGCACCCAGAAGATGAGCAAGAGCCTCGGCAACGCCGTCGGGGTCTGCGAGCCACCGGGCGAGATGTTAGGCAAGCTCATGAGCATCTCGGATGAGCAGATGGGAGAGTATTACAGGCTCCTCCTGCACGAGGAGATCCCCGCCGGCGCTCATCCCATGGAGGCCAAGAAGGGTCTCGCGGAGCGCCTCACCGCCCGCTACCACTCCGCCGCAGAGGCACGGCGCGCACGCGAGGAGTTCGAGCTTCGCTTCTCCAAGAAAGACCTCGAGTCCGCAGACCTGCCTGCCTATGCCCCCGCGCCCGATCTTCCCCGCGATATCATCACCCTCGGTGTCGATGCCTTCGAGCGGGTGCTAGGCACGAAGAAATCCCGCGGCGATCTTCGCCGTCTCGTCGAGGGGGGAAGCGTTTCATGGAGGGGAGAAAAAATCACCGACCCCAAGGCTCTCATCCCGGCCTCCGAGCCGGGCGTTCTCAAGCTCGATAGAAAGAACGCCGTAAGGATAGGTTGACATGACCATGAATGCGCGCACCGACCTTACTTTTGACCAAAGGGCCTGTTTCATCGCCGGACCTGACAAGTCCGGCACCACCCTTGTTTGTTCACTCTTGGAGGGGCATCCTAATCTTGCCGTTTTCCCCGAAGAGACCAATTACATGCGCACGGTCCTTCCCCGTCTGGGAGGCAAGCCCCGTTCGGAGCAGCTTGATTACCTGCTCCGCAAGGGTCCCTCCCGCATGCTCTTCCTTCCCCCCACGGAATCGGGAAACAGCTACCCCGGATTTCCCAAGGGTGAATACCTCCAGGCCTTCAGGCAGGCGGCTCTTGCCCCTGAAAACAGAGAGCGTGATCTCCTTGCGATTATGATCGAGGAGTTGATGAAGGTGAGAAATCTTCCGTTGGATCAAGTTGTTCGCTGGGTCGAAAAGACCCCCGATAACGCCTACTGCACACGCCGGATTGAGGAGCGTTTTCCGTTTGCAAAGGTTCTCGTGATGATGCGCGACCCCCGCGCCAAGATTGCCGCTCACCTCGAGTTGATGAGGCTGAGCGACCGTCCATTTTCCATCTTCAACAATATCCGCAACTGGCTCCAAACCGCCGCGTTGCTGCGTGGTGACCATCCCCTCCCATTCAATGTTCATGTGATCCGTTTTGAAGACCTACTTAGGGAACCAGAGAAGGAGATGCGCCGGGTTTGCTCCTTTCTGGAAATTCCCTGGGATCCCGTGCTGCTGAAGCCCACCAAGGTAGGCGAACCCTGGGGCGGGAACTCTGCCTCGTTGACCAACTTTCAGGCGATCGACACGAGGCCGATCGACCGCTGGAGGAGCGTGCTGAGCGAGCGGGAAATCGCCTGGGTGGAATTGCATTGCGCCCCCGATATGAAGCGCTTTGGATACGAACCAATCACTTCTGGAGCCTTTTTCCGGGGATGGTTCCGAAGGTTGCCGGAAGAACGAATTGCCTCATATTTCAAGTCGCGCTGGTTCTCCTCAAGGGATCTTTTCTGGAAGCGCTTTTCAAAAGCCGCCGAAAATTACCCTTAAAAGTGGCCGGGTGAGGAGCACTCTGCATGTCAAAAAGTGGCTGAAAAACAGGGGAAACAGAACACCTTAAGACGGACGCCCCCCGCCCGCACGCTCGGGCTCTCCTGCTTTTTGCAGTTTCTGAAAACGACCCAACGCTGACGATGCAAGGTGGATGGCTTCCCGCTCGCTTCGTAGAGGCGAGATCAGAGAGCAGATGCTGGTTATCCCCTGACATCGCCGCCATCACAGTGGTGGCGGCGGCCCTGCGGATGTTTTCCGAACGATCCGATGCCGAGAAGCCCAGATTTTTGCAGAGTTCTTCCCGGAGGCTGTCCCCGTCGATCAGCAGCTGTGTAAGTCCCTTGTTTTGGCTAAAGTGATTTGCAATTCCCTGGGCGATCGTTGACTTGCCGGAGCTTGATAAACCTGCGATCCAGCTGATCATTCTTTTCAACCCCCTGGTAGGGCTTGTAGAGGGTCATGACAAGTCCCATGGCAAGAAGATCTTGCCGCCCACCCGGTGAGGGTTTCCTGTGATGATTTCTTCATCTGAAGAGTTGGGGCTTGCCCGTTGATTCGGGAAACTGACAGAGATAGGAGATCGTCATGACCAAGAATCTCTTCGGTAAGATCACTCCGGCCTCGCTCTCCAAGGCGAAGCAGGCCGCCGCGGCCGCCGTCACCGACCATGAGCGGCGTCTGCTGGACGTTTGCTGCAAGAGCCATGCCGAGGCCCTAGAGTGCCTGAAAACGGGGGACCGGGGATTGAAGGAGACCGAGGTCGACGAACTCCGCTCGGAATGGGGGCACAACGATCTCGGGCAGAAGAAGAAATTCGGCTTCCTTGCCGAGATCCTGCACCGGTGCAAGAACCCGCTGGTCATCCAGTTGCTGGTGATCGCCGCCATCTCGCTGGCGACTGGCAACGCCGCCTCGGCCACCATTGTCGGCCTCATGGTGGTGATCTCGGTGGGCCTCTCCTACTATCAGGAGAACAAGTCGGGCAAGGCGGTCGAGAAGCTCAATGCCATGGTCCAGACCAACTGCCATGTCATCCGCGATGGCCAGGAAATCGAGATTCCGATGTCGGAGATCGTTCCCGGTGACATCGTCTCCCTTCAGGCGGGTTCCATCATTCCCGCGGATCTGCGCCTTCTTTCGGCCAAGGATTTCTTCGTCAGCCAGTCCTCCCTGACCGGCGAGTCGATGCCCATTGAGAAGCATGCCGATGCCCCCGCGGTTCCATCCAAGGCGGTGATCGAGATGCCCAACGCGGTGTTCCAGGGCAGCAACGTGGTCAGCGGTTCCGCCCGGGCCCTCGTGGTCAATACCGGCATCCGGACGCACTTCGGATCGATCTCCGAGAAGCTCGGAAGCGCCCCCGTGCTCACCAGTTTCGACCGTGGGATCGCCGGCTTCACCTGGATGATGATGCGCTTCATGTTCGTCATGGTGAGCGTGGTCTTCTTGATCGTCGGGATCACGAAGCACGACTGGACGGGGGCCCTCCTCTTCGGTCTCGCGGTCTCGCTTGGCATGACCCCCGAGATGCTTCCCATGATGGTGGCCGTGAACCTGGCCAAGGGAGCGCTCGCCATGTCGCGGAAGAAGGTGATCGTCAAGAAGCTCAACGCGATCCAGAACTTCGGGGCGATCGATATTCTCTGTACTGACAAGACCGGAACCCTGACTCAGGACCGCGTCATCCTGGAGAAGTATGTCGATGTGACCGGGCGGCAGAGCGAGGACGTCCTCCGCTACGCCTACATGAACAGCTACTACCAGACGGGCCTTCGAAACCTGCTCGACCGCTCCGTGCTGACCCACACCGATCTGGATGTCGACCGGGGCTGCCGGAAGGTCGACGAGATCCCCTTCGACTTCCAGCGCAAGCGGATGAGCGTGGTGGTCGACTACGAGGGGGATCACGTCCTCATCAGCAAGGGGGCCGTGGAGGACATCTACAAGGCCTGCACCCACTACCAGGTCGATGACGAGGTCTACATGATGATCGACCTCATCAAGAACGACCTTCTCGAGGAATTCGAGTCGCTCAGCCGGGACGGTTACCGCGTGCTCGGCATCGCCTACAGGGAGTTCGGCCGCGACAAGACCACCTTCTCCATCGCCGATGAAAGCGACATGATCCTGCTCGGCTACATCGCCTTCCTCGATCCCCCGAAGGAAAGCGCCGCCAAGGCGATCGCCTCGCTCGCGCACTACGGGGTGGCCACGAAGATCCTGACCGGGGACAACTCCCTGGTCACCCGCAAGATCTGCAAGGACGTGCATCTGGAGGCGGGGGAAATCATCACCGGCGACCAGATCGTCGATCTCGACGAGGAGCAGCTCGGCGAACTGGCCGAGAAGACCAGCGTCTTTGCGCGGCTCTCCCCCGCCCAGAAGGAAAGGATCATCGTCGCCCTGCAGAGGCGCGGTCACGTGATCGGCTACATGGGGGACGGGATCAACGACGCCCTCTCGATGCGAGTGGCCGACGTCGGCATCTCGGTCGACACGGCCGTCGATGTCGCCAAGGAGTCGGCCGACATCATCCTCCTTGAGAACAGCCTCATGGTCCTGGAGGACGGGATCCTTGAGGGGCGCAAGGTTTTCGCCAACATCATCAAGTACATCCGGATGAGCGCGAGTTCCAACTTCGGCAACATGTTCAGCATGACCGGAAGCAGTTACTTCCTTCCTTTCCTTCCGATGGCCCCCGTCCAGGTCCTGGTGAACAACCTCCTCTACGACTTTTCCCAGACGGGGATCCCCTCCGACCATGTCGATGAGGAGTATCTGCAGAAGCCGCGCTCATGGAATCTCGAGAACATACGCCGTTTCATGATGTTCGTGGGACCGACGAGCTCGATCTTCGACTACACCACCTTCGCCCTGATGCTCTGGTTCTTCGGATGCTGGGATCTGGGGCTTCCCGCCCCTTCCGAGCTTCTCCACCGCTTCGCCGGCGGTTCGGGGGTGGCTCCGGACGATACCTATGCGGCAGCCCTCTTCCATTCCGGCTGGTTCATCGAATCGATCATCACCCAGACCCTCATCGTCCATGTGATCCGTACTAGGAAGATCCCCTTCATCCAGAGTTGCCCCAGCCCCGGGCTGATCCTGACCACCCTCGCGATCATCCTGATCGGCTCTGCCCTTCCCTATATCCCGCCTGTTGCGGCCTACCTGGGCTTCGTTCCGCTCCCTCCCGTCTACTGGGCCTTCATCGGGGCGACCATCCTCTGCTACATGACCCTCACGCATTCGGTGAACGCATGGTTTGCCAGAAAGTTCGGGATCGATTAATCCGGTAGGCTGCCCACGCCGATGAAAGCACTTCTCAACGCACTCCAGGAAGGCCGACTGGTCGAACTTCCCGACAACATCAAGATCGACGCCCTCGAATTCCTCGGCGCGTTGCTGGAGGCCGTGCCCGAGGTTCCCAGCGAGGAGGGGATCACCGAGAAGGCCCTCGCCCGCGAGAAGCTCCACAACACCGGCATCGGGAAGGGGTGGGCCTGCCCCCATGCCACGACCGATCACGAGGGGGAGTTGCTCTGCTCCGTGGGCTGGAGCCCTCAGGGTGTCGACTACGGCTCCCCGGACGGAGTCCCGGTGCACCTGATCGTGATGTATTTCGTCCCGGACTCGCAGCGCAATGCCTACCTCAAGGAGATCTCCCAGCTTGCCAAGGCGATCCACCAGAACGCCGACCTCCAGAAGCTTCAGGAACTCGAGGAACTCTCCGAGGTGCGCCACGCACTTCTCGACGCCATCACCCATGCCATCGAATCGGTGACCCCCGAGGGGCGGGCCCGCATGATCCAGCTTGAGGTGCGCCACGCCGCCGTGGAGGCCGGTGTTCCCGCCGCGCCCCTCTCGCTCGATGCCATTGCCCGCTCCATCCTGCCGGTCTCCATCCTCGTGCAACCCGGATGCCGTCCCGTCGTGCTCGCCCAGGACCGCGAGATGGTCGAGGCGCTCGAGGCCTTCGTCTCGCTGGCCGAGGATCTTGAAAAAGCGGGCCACTCCGCCAAGGGAGAGATCAACGTCGTCCTCCGTTCCAGTGAGCACTATGCCCCGGATCGGATACTCCACGACTGCGTGGTGTTCCGCGGTGCCACCAGGCCCGCTTAAACCCCAACTCTGAATTGAGCAGAGCGATTTGACACCAATCTACTGACCGCAAAGAAGCCGCGTTGATCCTCGCCTGTATCAATCGATACGACCTCGAAATCTCCGCAACTCTTATCGGCCAGCATCTAACCCCAACTCATCACTTTCATCTTCGGAGTTCGGGTTAAAGGCTTGGCGGGGGATGCTCAAGGGATATCCCGGCGGATGGCTACGTTATTGCTCACTTGCAGCAGTCCCTGTGCTACCGCCCGAGCGATCCGACATGCTGAATACCCCTCGCCGCCGCAAAGTATGGGTAATAGACTTGCTTGAACCGATACAGGCTGCGGGCCAGAGAACGTTCAGCCCTTGTACTTGTAAGCGACGCGGGCGGTGATTCCGCAGAAAAGATGCCAGGGGATGGTGTCAGCCTTTCGGGCGACTTCGGTGGCGGTGATTTCCTGACGACCCTGTTTGCCGACAAGGACGGCCACATCGCCGATTTTGACATCTTTGACTCCCGAGACATCGACCATGATCTGGTCCATGGTGACCCGTCCGAGGACTGGGCATCTCTTGCCGCGGATCAGGACGGAGGCCCCTTTTCCGGAGAGTTGCCTGGGATAGCCATCCGCATACCCGGCGGGCAGCACGGCCACGGTCAGTTTGCGGGGAGCGGTGTAGGTGCCGCCGTAGCTGATCCGATGGCCCTTGGGGAGATCATGGATGAAGGTCACGGAGGCCTTCCAGGCGAGGACGGGCCTGAGCAGTTTTTGGAAACGCGGGACGGGTGAGATGCCGTAGAGGGCAAGACCCGCCCTGACAAGGTCGCCGGATCGTTCCGGGTAGAGCATTGTCGCGGCGGAATTGAGAACGTGAACCTTTGCCTTCGGCTCATGTGCAAGGAGGTGGGGAATCAACCGCTCAAATTCCTTCAATTGCTTCAATGTCGCGGCCCGGTCGCTGTCTGCCGAGGCGAGGTGGGTCGAGATGCTGTGGATCGTCAGGGAAAGCCTCGAGATCGCCTGCAGCGTCTCCTCTGCTTGGCCTATCAAGGCACCGAGTCTTCCCATGCCCGTATCGACCTTGAAATGGATGGGGGCCCGCCGGGGGGCCTTCTTGGCAAAGAGCCGTGCCTCCCTTAGCGAGGAGATGGTCGGGATGAAACCATGCCGGGCAATCTCACCATATTCGGCGGGAAGGGCGGCGCTGAGCAACAGGATCGGGGTTTTCCTCTCGTTCTTGCGAAGGAGCAGGGCCTCTGCCAGAGAGGCCACGGCAAAGATCTCCACGCCATTACTGAGGGTGGCGGCCACTTCATTGAGTCCGTGGCCGTATCCGTTGGCCTTCACCACGGCCATAATGCCCGCGTTGCCAGCCATCTTTCGGACCGTTTGCAGATTGTGCTTCAGCGCGGCACGATCGATCTCAACCCATGATCGGTCGGGGAGCACGGAGGGATGTCGGGCCATCCGATTATCATGAGCCAGGAAGCGGCGCAGGAAAAGCTTCGGAGTTCTCCACCCCCGGTTCAGTCCCAAAGGGCCTGAACGGCTTTCACTGCCCTCGTGTAGAGGGGGTGACGACCACCTCGGGCAAGTTCCGCCAAGAGGATCTCGCGGGTCTCCTCGCGCGGGGCGCGTACCATCCTGCTTGAGGGCGGAATGGAGGTGCCCTTGGCCGTGGTGACGTAGAGATCGGAAGCGGCATCCCTTGACAACCCGAAGGCGGCATTCTCGGAAGCGATGCCGATACTGCTGACGCTCGCCCCATCGCTTTCCTGGAGAGTCACTGAGACCGACCCCCCCTGTGCGTCCTGGAACCGGGGATTCTGTCCGGGTTCCGACAGCTTCCATCCAAGCCGGTCGGCCAGCCACCCAACAAGCAGGAGCGCCGTAGTCCGGTGCTGCGGTGCGTGTTGCATGCGGAGTTCGCGTATGACACGCAGTTCGGGAATCGTCCCTGGGGTGTCGAAGATACCGGCAAGCGCTTGCCGGACCGGAAGGGAGCGCGCCCAGTTGAGATCGCAGAGCACTGTGCGGGCCTCGGCGAGTCCGGCGATCCTGCGGATAAGGTCGAACTGATCCGAGGGATTCTTCCAATGGCGGCTGTCGAAAAGGAGTCTGTCGACCCATCTCCAGAGCTTGCCGTCGACTGGGGGGCGGAAGTCGGCCTGCCACCAGAGGGCGAGGGGAAGATCCGAGTCGAGGTGGGAGAAGACGACGCTTTGGAGTGATCGGGCGGCGTCACCCGCCAACTTGAAGGAAATCTGCTCGCTGCAGACCGATCCTCCCTTGGAGTCGCGTAGGTAGCAGTGCATGGTGATCCAGGCTTCGGCGGAGCTCCCTGCAGCTTTCGGATCGGCCTGGATGAGGATCGCCCTCATGGCATGCTCTCCTGCGATGCCGCCGATGATCTCCGTATTCCGCTCGAGGGATCCTGGCTTTTCGTTGTAGATGGCCAGGTTGATCAGGGAAGCGCGTGTCTTAGAATCGCCGCTTTCCTCCCAAAGTTTTCCGAGTTCGCGCTCGATGCCTCCGATTGGCACCGAGATGCCGGGTGAGAAGCTCACATCCGCCTCCAGGTGACGCCGTGGCGTGCGGCAAGATCGGCGGCCTCGGCGGGGCCCCACGAACCCGCCGTGTGGAAGGCAAGATCGTCGGAGCGGGTTTTCCACGCCTCCTCGATCCCGTCGACAAAGGCCCATGCCTCTTCGACCTCGTCGCGTCGCGCGAAGAGGGTGGCATCTCCGGACATCGCGTCGAGCAGGAGCCGCTCATAGGCCTCGGGGGTTGCCTTGCCAAAGGATGTGCCGTAATGGAAATCCATCTTCACGGGCTCGATGCGCAGGCTGGATCCGGGCATCTTGGCGCTCATGCGGAGGGAGACCCCCTCGTCGGGTTGGATGCGGATGACGAGGACGTTCTCGTCCAGTCCCTCGCCGCTCTGGTTGAAAAGGACACGCGGCACACTCTTGAAAGTGACGGCGATTTCGGTGCCTCCCTTGGGCATACGCTTGGCGGTACGGATGAAGAACGGCACACCTGCCCAGCGCCAGTTGTCGATGTTCACCTGGAGGGCCACGTAGGTCTCGGTGACGGAGTCCTTCGGCACGCCCTCGGCTTCGCGGTAACCGGGGACGGGTTGACCGCTGATGAGTCCCGCCGTGTACTGAGCGCGGACCACTTGGTTGAACACTTGGTCACCGCGCAGGGGCCGGAGCGAACGGAGCACCTTCACCTTCTCGTCGCGGATTGCTTCCGCGCTGAGGCTCGTGGGGGGCTCCATGGCCGTGAGTGTGAGGAGTTGGAGGAGATGGTTCTGCACCATGTCCCTCATCGCTCCTGATGTGTCATAGTAACCGGCGCGTCCCTCGACACCTAGCGGTTCCGCTGCAGTGATCTGGACATGGGCGATGTGATTGGAATCCCAGATGGACTCGAAGATCGAGTTGGCGAAGCGCATCACCATGATGTTCTGGGCCGTCTCCTTGCCGAGATAATGGTCGATGCGGTAGGTGTCTCGCTCGGGGAAGACCTCACTGACGAGACCATTGAGTTTCTGTGCGCTGGCCAGATCCTTTCCGAAGGGTTTTTCCACGATGACGCGGGCCCAGCTTCCCGGGGAGGCCGTGTTCAGTCCGCTCTTCCGAAGGTGTCCCAGGATGACGGGGAACTGGTCCGGTGCCACGGCTAGGTAATAGAGTCGATTACCCCCGGTGCCGCGTTCCCTGTCCGCCTTCTCCATCTCGTCGGTCAGGGTCCTGTATCCTTCGGTCTCGTCGAAGGGACTCTGGTGGTAGTGGATCGAGGAGGCGAAGCTGGCCCAGAGTTCCTCATCGAGAGGGGTCCGCGAGAATTTCCGTGTGGCCTCCTCAAGCTCCTTGCGGAATTGCTCGCTGGTCTTCTTGCGGCGCGCGAAGCCGATGATTGTGACCGCGGGTGGTAGCGCCCCCTCGGCGGCGAGGTTGTAGAGTGCTGGGATCAGTTTGCGGTGGGTGAGATCACCGGTGGCCCCGAAAATCACAAGGGTGCAGGACTCGGGCGTGAGACGGTTGGCAATTCCCTCACGGAGAGGGTTAACGGTTAGAGCGGACATGGAATGGGAAATAAAAAAGGTTAGAAGGTTGAAAAGCGGGAAGCAAAAAAGAGTGGTTAGCGTTTTCTATCGCCACCGTTTTCTTTTCCACCGTTTTAACTCTTCAACACTTCCATCGCCCCGTCAGGGTAGCGGGAACCTCGCCGTGAAGTTGGTGACCTCCCGGCGGAGAGCGGTGAGAGCGGCGTCATCATTGCGGGCCTGCAGGCCCGCGTGAATGAAGTCGGCGACCTGCATCATCTCCTCTTCCTTGAGGCCGCGCGTGGTCATCGCGGGGGTTCCGAGTCGGATGCCGCCTGTCTTGGTGATCGGCTCCGTGTCAAAGGGAATGGCATTCTTGTTGACGGTGATGGCCGCCTTGTCCAGGGCCTCCTGCGCCTCGAGACCATTGATGCCGCTGGGGCGGAGATCGACGAGGAGGACGTGGTTGTCGGTGCCGCCCGAACTGATCGTGTAGCCGAGCATGGAGAGGCGTGCCGCAAGGGCCTTGGCATTGAGGATGATCTGCTTCGCGTATTCCTTGAAGGAGGGCTGAAGCGCCTCGTGGAAACAAACGGCCTTTGCCGCGATGATCTGCATGAGAGGACCGCCCTGGACTCCCGGGAAGACCTGACCATCGACTTTTTTGGCATACTGCTCCTTGCAGAGGATGAGGCCGGAACGGGGGCCCCGGAGGCTCTTGTGAGTGGTGGTGGTGACGAAGTCGGCGAAGGGGACGGGGTTCGGATGGACGCCGCCGGCAACGAGACCCGCGATGTGGGCCATGTCGACGAAAAGATAGGCACCGACGGAATCGGCGATCTGACGGAGTCGTGCGAAGTCGATCTCGCGCGGGTAGGCGGAGGCTCCCGCCGTGATCATTTTTGGGCGCACTTCCTCCGCCTGCTTGGCGAGGGCGTCGTAGTCGATGCGTCCGTCGGCTTGGGAGACGCCGTAGTGGGTGACCTCGTAGAGTTTGCCGGAGAAGTTGGCCTTGTGCCCGTGCGTCAGGTGACCGCCATGGGCGAGATCCATGGTGAGGATCCTGTCGCCGGGTTGAAGAACGCTGAAATAGACGGCCATGTTGGCCTGGCTGCCACTGTGGGGTTGCACATTGGCGTGCTCGGCACCGAAGAGCTTCTTCGCGCGATCGATGGCGAGACTCTCGACAATGTCGACGTGTTCGCACCCGCCATACCAGCGGCGTCCCGGATATCCCTCGGCATACTTGTTGGTGAGGCAGGATCCCTGGGCCTGCATGACGGCCTGGCTGGTGAAGTTTTCCGAGGCGATCAACTCGATATGCTCAAGCTGCCTGTGATGCTCCGCGGCAATGGCGGCGGCGATCTCGGGGTCGGTCTGCGCAAGTGCGCCGATGGGGGTGAGGGAGGAGTTGGAGTCGGTTGCTTGGGACATGGTGATGGAAGATTGATCCACGAAATCGAGGAGTTGCGCCAGCGCACTTTTGATGACATCGCGGCAGCGTTTGTAGGTGGGGAGTCCTTGGCCGATGGGATCGGGCAGATCCCCCCCTCCGTGAAAGAACTCCCCCAGAAGGCGGACCTTGTGGCTGTGTTCGGGAAAAAGGAGGTCAAGCAGGCGGCGGTGATCTCTCGTCATGGTGAAGACGTGAGTGACCTGCTCCAGAAGATCCTCGGTCACCGGTTGGCTCCGGAAGTTGCCGAGGTGGATGCCTAGTTCCGAGAGGGCCTCGATCGCAGGTTGGCTGGCACGGGATCCCATCGGGGCGCTGACTCCAGCCGAGATGATGGCAATATCCGTTCTTCCCTCCAGGAAATGGCGCATCAACCCCTCAGCCATGGGACTGCGGCAGACGTTCCCGGTGCAAACAAAGAGGATCGTTTTCTTGGCCCCTCCGGGGCCGTTTCCGGTGCCTTTATCTCTTTGGGATGACATTGGCACAAGAATAGTGTCCGGTTCCCTGAAGTCAATGAGGCTTGGAGGCGTGGGAGGAATCCACGTTCGCTAAACATTCCATCTTAATATGGCATAAGTCCCTTACTCCCAAGGGTTGCTGTTTTTATAGTGACAATGGGCTTGCGTGGTGATACTTGTGAAGGCTCAATCGTTATGCAACGCAAAAGTGCCTTCTCCCGCAGACTCCCCGATCTGGTAACCGAGGAACTGGTTTCGGTTCTCTCCAAGAAGGGGGCATCCTTCGAGTTCAAACAGCTTTTTGATGTCGTTCACGAGCGACTCAAGAAGCGTAATGCCGCAAGCGGTGGAGAGGAGATGCTCCGTCTCCGTGCCTACGAGAAGCTCCAGCACTTGGTTTCCCGCAACATGGTGAAAAAGAACGGCAAGAAGTACAAGGGACTCGCTTCCCTCGCCAATGCGATCGCTCCCGAGGAACCGCTCGCTCCTGCCGTCGTGCCCGCCGCGGCTCCTAAAAAGGTTGCCGCCAAAGCTCCCGTTAAGAAAGCATCGCCCAAGGCTCCAGTTGCAAAGCCCGTTGCCAAGAAGGTTCCTTCCACGAAAGTGGCGAAGGTTGTTGTCAAGAAGAAGCCCGTGGACAGGAAGGCTTCTTCCAAGCCGGCGAAGTAACGGCGAACCCGAGAGTCCGCCGTTCCTTTCACGGGTTTTTCCCACATTTCATGGATCATCAGCTTTCCCAGTACACCGCACTCTTGGTGCACATCGTTTCCGGTGTCGGATTCGCGTTGACCACCTGGATCGGAAGTCTGCTTCTTGGCCGTATCGGACGCCGCACAGGGGCCAAGGATGTCCCTTACGAGTGCGGCATGATCCCAGAGTCCGGATCCCAGCCGCGCTTCAGCGTCAAGTTCTACCTAGTGGCGATGCTTTTTATCCTCTTCGATATCGAAATTGTCTTCCTCTATCCGTGGTCGGTGATTTACCGCGAGTATCTCCAGCAGTTCGGAACCCA
>Ga0209189_1000457_pt1 | contig 34322 bp, 15 predicted proteins | sample C_130820_EF_Meta_FD_187308 | JGI IMG/M metagenome (GOLD analysis project Ga0209189, IMG submission 187308) | Freshwater microbial communities from Lake Croche, Canada to study carbon cycling - C_130820_EF_MetaG (SPAdes) (version 3) | ecosystem: Environmental > Aquatic > Freshwater > Lake... | reverse complement strand
ATTGTTGCTCGTTGGTTTTGTCTTACCTTTACTGCCATGTTTTTATTCTTGGTGTTCTTAGATTCTTCCTATTTGCTTAGACCAATGCCATCAGGGTCTCGTGCCGAAGACCCTGATGGAACGAAAATAGGCTCTCCGATGGATACCATAAACAAAAGCACCCAACTTAGTTTCTTTGCTTGGCTCGCTTTATACTGTTTCTCTGATGCCGTTGTAACAACGGCTGACGCAAAGACTGATAGTTCCACTACGGTTTTAAAATCAGCCTAACGCACACTATCATTTGCCAACATTAAGGCCAACTGGGGTATCAGTTTTCCAAAAACATCCAATGAATTTGTGGTACTAATTCTTTATCTTCTAATATTAATTTAGGTTCATAAAGTTTCTTTCCATCTACTATGCGTTCATAAATTTTGTCATAGACACGATAAAAAATTTTATTATTCTCAACTAATAAAATTTCACTATCCCCTTGATTTGTTTCCCATTCATAATAATCCCATGTGTCTGCATTTATGGCAAATAGTTTACCTGGAAAATATGTTTGTTCCGTATTCATTCTTAAATCAAAAGGAGTGCCTTTATTATCTATATAATCATACGGCTTTTCTCTTGGGTAGGTATCATTTACGCAAAATCCTCTATCTTGTCTTCTGATATTTTTACCAGGACTTTCCCATGAACGGTCTCTATTTTTGGTATAATACTGTGCCTGCTCACCTACTATCCAGTTTCCATAAGAACGTATTCGTGGAAGATTGCTCTCTATGTTGAACTGTTTCCATTCTTTTTTTGATTTATTTAGAATGGTAATTATGTTACCTGTAAATGTTTTACCAATGATATTCTTATCAGTAGTTTTACCATTAAGATGAACGAATATTTTGGATGTATTTACCCAAATACTTCTGGTATCTCCAACATTAACATTATTCATATATTTTAACTTCAAAGGCAGTATAGGCCTTTTAGAAAAGTCGATGGTAATTGGCAATTCCATTGTTCCATCTTTAGATTTTAAAATAAAGTTATTAAAACCATATAACTCTAAACCGACCCCATCTAACCCAACATCTTCACCATAAACATAGTCTTGTACTGTTGCTTGGGTAAATTGCCATTTTTTTAAATCCACTGCCCTGTAGTAAAGTTCAGTAGGTGCATCTATATCTCTATTTTCTCGACGTGAATATTCTACAATATATTTCAACGTGTCATTGTGGTCATATAATATTGGTAAAATCCAAGAAATATCATCTGATATTATTTCAAAAGGATTCTTTTTTTTCGTACTTTCTGCCAACCATTCTATTAACTCAGCACTTCGATATAGCGTAAAAGTATCTATCTTAATAGAATTAGCTTGCGTGTCAATTTGAAAAAGTTGATGTTTTTCAATGACATCACTATAATGAATTTTGAGTGTAAAAACCTTTTTTATACCTATCAATCTATGTTGGTCATGATAGTGTTTCAAGCCATAAAGCCATTCATTTTCTCGTCCAATCGTATCCTGGACAATAATTTTCCCTTTATTGAATTTCCAAAGAATTGTGTTTATATAAGCAAATTTGGGAAATTCATCATTTTCATATGTATCTCCAGAGACAAAATAAAGGTTTTTTTGTGCCAAAATTTGATTCCCAAACACACTTAAAAGCAGTAAAAATGTAAGTTTTTTCATATTATTCATTTGTTTGTCCTATTCGTTCTACATAATTAAAATGGTAAATATTAAGTGGAATTGTAAACCATAATCCTTTTCTTGGGTCTCCATCTTCTTTTTTTGAATTATAATATTGTCCACCATTATATCTTTTTATTATATGAGCATCTATGAAAGATTTCTGAGTACCCGTTATGGTTCTTCCTCTCATAAAATATGGATTATTTATTGAACTAAATCCTGAAATATTAGTCGGAGCATGAATAAATGTAAAGTCGCCTGCAACTACGTCTGCTGCTAAACTCACACTATTAGGATTACTTTCAAAAATTGTTTTTATCTCACTTTTCTCTTTATTTATGTCTATTATAGTTTGGCCTTTTTTTAGATTTAATACAAAATAACCTCTATCAATATTTCTTTGCCAATTCCAAACTTCATCTTTACTTGCTAATGTCTCCACACCATTTAACAGAAAATTATCAATTTGCATAATTCCAAAGCCTTGTGGATAACCTATAATTGGTAAACCTGGTAAACCATGACCATTCAAATTAGTTCCATAAGTAGTTCCTACTCCAAATTGATGTAGATATCCAGTATCATTTTCAGAATTGGATTCATGAATAGCAATTCTTCTAAAAAACCAATATTCACTATCATAGCTATGCTGTGTTATATAATCATAGACAGTTGCTCTGGTAGGGTTTTTTCCTCTAATATGAAAAATAAATTGCCCAATCTGATTATTTGATTCATCAAAAAAATTAATTACAGCCTTACCACCACAAAACGTTTCTCCAAAATCAATATTCCATTTATTTGCATTTGGAAGATTGAATTCAACACCTTGACTTTGGGAAGGGAAATAATCTATATAACTTCTATTAGCACTACCTAACCCTGTCGTTATATAGCTTACTATTAGTTTGGCTTTTATTTTTTTATATTTATTACTTTTAACTGTAACTGTTATATTGGGCATCATTGGTTGATTGCTAATAAATGCGTATTCTCCTTTAGCAAGTGCCTTTCCATTAGCTTCAACATTAATTGTCAAATCATCTGTTTGTGGCCAAATATCCGAACTATTGGCATCTTCCGTATTTAAAGTTATAATATTTAGAACATTTACATTTTGAGTTTCGCCAAATAGATATTTTCTCAAAGATTCAATTTTTTCTTTTTTATTTGTATTATCCGTTACTGAAAACACAACACCTTTAAACCAAATTCCGTCATCTTTAATCGAATAATCTTCAGGAGACACCACTTTACTGATGGCTGTAACTGTAATATTAGTAAAACAACTGTTTCCAAGGCTAAGTTGTCCACTTTTGGTTTCATCATTCCAACTTTTTGATTTACCTTCACTAATTGAGGCTTTCATTTTATCTATAAGGCTAATTACATCATCGCATTCCCCATCTGAAGAACCCCAATCATCAAATATTGATGGACAACCACATTGAAACTTCTTTAAGATGTTATCTATTTTCACTTGTTCTTGGTCGATATTATCCATACTGTTATCTAAAACACTTTTCTGCTCTGCTGAAAGTGTACAAGCATCAATAGGAAACAGTCGAATAATGGTATTTCTTCCGCTTGGCGTGGTTGTCGTGGGTATGTTTTGAGCCAAACAATCTTTTGGAGCATTAAGAGCAGTTTTGATGGCTTCGATACTATTGAGAATCTGTTGCACTTCGGGTGGCAATGGAGCTGTACCATTAGTAAAGTATTTACTTACGGTAGCTTTCCATTCTTCAATGCCTTTTTGTGCGGCATCTATTACACTTTTGGCATAGGCATGGTCGATGGTTCGGCCTGCATTGAGGTCGGCTACTACTTTTTTGAGTTCAGCCAATGCACCTTTCAAATTTCCACTAAACGCATGCGGCCCGCTGGTCAATAAATCAATTACCTGCTGGCGGTAGTCGGCGGCTACTACGCCATTTTGTGAGCCAATGGCAATTACTTTATCAGAGATACAACCAAAATCTTCTCCTTCATCGGTGGCTTTGTAGATGCTGGCATTTTGTTATTCTACGGAATCAAACTGTTCTAAAACTATTCAAAGAGTCTATAATAAAGTAAACTGTAAAAATGAAAATCAAAATAGTTACCAGTGTTTTTGTATTAAATTTATTTCTGAATACAGAGACAATGACATTTAAGAATGCTAATAGAATAATAATAAAATAATAATCAAGAGCTAAATCTTGAAAAGTCATACTTAAATAGTTACCTCTGTTTAATATGACTAAAACAGGAAATATCATAAATAAAGCGATACTAATAATTAAATTTTTCATTTTTGATTCCAATTAAAAAAAAGAAAGGTTCTAAATTCATGTTGATAATGCGTTTCAAAAAAACGTGAAGTTACAATATTATCATTATTTATCCAAGTATCTGTCGTTGAGCCATAAATTCCATCTTGCACGTTTACACCTAAATATCGTATATCTTCGGGGTCATCAGACCCAAGCCCCCTACCAAGTAAGTTGAAATTCCCTTGATATGCTTGGTATAGACTTAATTTATCACCATAGATTTTTACATCACATAATAATTGAATGTGATTTGGGGCAGATTTTCCTTCCGCTTGTAGTACTGCTATGTCGCCTTTTTGTAACTGACTTTCTGTTACTAATTGTGTATTTTCATCATTTGCAAAATCAGGGGCTCCACTTTTTCTTTTTACAGCCAAAAGAAATTCTGCAAATGTAGGATATTTATTTTTACTGTAAACTGTAAAATTTTCAGCACCTGTTTTCCAATGGAAAGGCAAATTATTGTCTTTGCAAAAGGTTATAATTATTTCTAAGGCAAAATCATCGCAAGTAAATGGTCGTCCAGAAGTTTGCAGGTCTTTTGCTTTATTCAATACATAATTTCTGTATTTTAAAACAAAATCTAAATTCCAAACATTTGTAATTGACCAAATGGCATTTATCTTATTCAAACTTTCTTTCAAACTCTCATACTTCCCTTCCAACTCCTTCATAAACGCAATATCAGCCTCAGTTAAATCACAAGCAAAAAGAGCATCAATGAGTAGTTTTTGGGAAGAATTACCGCCACCGCCAGCAGGTATTTTCTGTACTACACAGGCTGAAAGTATAGCCAATTTAGTACTAATATCTTGCATTTGGTCTAAAATGCTCTGTACATTAGCAGGAACGCTTCCTTGTGTTTCGTTAAAATAATCGGTGGTTTTTTGTTTCCATTCATCAAAACCTTTCTTGGTGGCATCTATGACGGCTTTTGTATCTCCCCAATTAGGTGGGTTTTGTGGGAGATTTCTCCCTGTTTCTGTTACTTTTTTAACAGCTTCCCCAAACTTCCCACTAAACGCATGCGGCCCGCTGGTCAATAAATCAATAACCTGTTGGCGGTAGTCGGCGGCTACTACGCCATTTTGTGAGCCAATGGCAATTACTTCGGGGCTAAGGCAACCGTAATCACCATCAGTGGCTTTCTTCATACTTGCTCCACTCCATGCTACGGGGAACTACTCTATATCACTTTTCCTTATCCAACCTTCGATAGTTTTTCTTCCGTAGTATCTGATTTTCAACCACTCTACTTCGGGAGACCTTTCGCTTTCTTCTAATACTTCTACTTCATCGCCTTTCAATAGGTACATTTTTGTTTGCTCTGTTAACGATTCACTTATAATAGTTTTATTCCTAATTGTTGCCTTCTTTTTGTCTTTTCTTAAATATTTAATAAAATCTTGAATCGACTTTGGAGGTTCAATTATTCGTACCATACCTCCAACTGTACTGGGGGCAGGATGCCAAGCTCTATTTCTCTCAATATAATTGGGGTGACTAGTTGATATAACATATGACATTACCCCATATAAGTTTTCAATATTTGGATTTGGCATCTTATCAGCATCCTCAAGAACGAAAATTACATTCATTCCTATGGAATTTATTTTCATATCAAAAAAAACAGAATCTTTGGGGATGGGTACATAAACGTCATACTTAAAGGAGTCTGAGTATTGAAAAGGGCTTCGATAAAAAAAACAATAATAATCAGATGAATATTTTATTATGTTTTCAAAATTGAAACTATTGCTTACACCGCTAACATTACTGATAATATATGTCTTATTTTCATAAAATATGCGAAAATTTTGGCTTGCATTAGGATGATTATCATTTTTTTTATAAACCCAAGCATAGCCATCTAAAAATTTATTAACACTTAGATTATTTGTATCACCTAAGTATGTTTTTTTTTCTTGTTGAACTTGTGCTGTACATTTCATAATAACCAACACACTGAGTACCCAAATCTTATTCATTTTTTTAATACATTATATGCGTTTGTAAATATCGTTTTTCTATTTTCATTATTCTCAGCATCTCTATTAATTACTTTTGAAACATATTCGAATTTCTTTTCAAAGTTAGACGTATCAGGAATAGCATCATCAGCTTTTGTATTTCCGCTATTTTTTTTCCAGTACCACATACCCGAAAGGCATCCAATTTCCATATCATCAAAAGCTTCATCAGGGTCGGACATTACTTTTTTAAAATCTTGCCCCAACCCTTGTCCATTTAACCAGTCATCAAAATCATTGTATTGTTTTTTCCATGTCAGCTGCAAAAAGCCATGACCCCTATATTTGTATCCATCGCAACTGGCTTCATCACCATTGCCTCCTTCACAACGATATACATAACAAAACAAATTTTTACCTGCTTGTTCTTTGCTCACTTCTCCTGCTTCACATCTATATTTCTTAGGTACATCGGATAAAACCCTCCAAGGGTTTTTTCTATGACCAACATTTACATCGCTACATGCTACTTTATCAAATGGTGGCTCTTTCCAAGTCAAATTAAACCAAATATTCCATTTTCCAGTTTCACCATAACAAGTTCCTTCTTTAAAGCTATCTCCTTTAAATTCTCCTGTTTCATGGCCTACTTGTCCTAAAAAATGAGCCATTCTTAATGGAGTATTTATTTCAAATTTATCACTATATTTATTAATTATGGTTGCCACCTCACTTAACTTTGTTTTATTTGTATTAGGGAATATTTGAGATAAGATTTCTCCAGTCAAGTCAATTGTTGCATCAGTAGGAGCTGTTCCTCCCACCCAAGCCAACATTTTATCAGCTTTGGCAGCAGCTTCAAACGTAAATACCATAACGGGAATATCTCCCGACATAATATTTACCTTTTTAGGATTATTTTCATCAATTTGAGCAAATAAAGGTTCTTTTAGCTTTAAACCATTACTTTTGACAGAAGTAGATATAGATAAATGCACTGTTCCCAAATTTATAGAACTGCTAGGAGTATTTGCTTGTACATTATTCTCAGTAGTATTGAGGCAATTTTCAGGTAAATCATAAAACCACAAGTTAGGTGTATTAAGCAGAGGTACAACTCGCAATCCACTTATGATATTTGATATGGACAAACAATTACCATTATCATTTAATTTAATTCTTTTATAGTCAAACAAATTTGCAAGGGCATCTAAATTACTTTCTAAATTATCAGATACATCCTCCAAAATACTTTTCTGCTCTGCTGAAAGCGTACACGCATCAATGGGAAACAGTCGAATAATGTTATTTCTTCCGCTTGGTGAGGTTGTCGTGGGTATATTTTGAGCCAAACAATCTTTTGGAGCATTAAGAGCAGTTTTGATGGCTTCGATACTATTTAGAATCTGTTGTACTTCGGGTGGCAATGGGGCTGTACCATTAGTAAAGTATTTACTTACAGTAGTTTTCCATTCTTCAATACCTTTTTGTGCGGCATCTATTACACTTTTGGCATAAGCAGGGTCAATGGTTCGACCCGCATTGAGGTCGGCTACTACTTTTTTGAGTTCAGCCAATGCACCTTTTAGGTTTCCCGAATAGGCATGCGGCCCGCTGGTCAATAAATCAATAACCTGTTGGCGGTAGTCGGCGGCTACTACGCCATTTTGTGAGCCTATGGCAATTACTTCGGGGCTAAGGCAACCGTAATCACCATCAGTGGCTTTTTTGATACTTGCTCCATGCTACAGAGAACGAAAGACGAAACATTATGGAGCAACATAAGGGTTTATATTATTAAGTGTTGAAACGATAAAAATAAAAAATCCCGATAAGATAAAATTCGCCCAAAAATAAGTACTGCTTCCATATTTTCGAAATAAATATATTAAATTAACAGTTATACCAATTAATAAAAATGGATACATTTCAAAAAGGATTTCTTTTATTGGATAATCAATATTTGAAACCAATAATACCAAATACACAAAAAAAAATATTCCACAGATGATAGTATTTTTCATTTTATTTCCAAATTAAAGTGTTAAAAAATCGAAATTCCGCAATGTAATAGCTGTTTAAGAAAGATTCTGTTGTGGTATTTAATGTTCTGTTTAGCCATGTATCTATATTATGGCCATAAATACCATCCTCAATTTGGGTACCCAAATATCGTACGCTTTCTGGATCATCAGATCCTGTACCTCTTCCCAAAATGTTAGAATGTATAAAATTACCTTGATATGCTTCAAACTGACTAAATTTATTCCCAAAAACTTTAGTTTCAGTTAAAATTTGAACATGATTTGGTATTTCATGGTATCCATCATTTCTGGTCATTACAACTACATCTCCTTTTTGCAAACTTATAGAGGGAGTATTTGTTATTAGCATAGTATTTTCATCATTTGCAAAATCAGGGGCTCCACTTTTTCTTTTTACAGCCAAAAGAAATTCTGCAAATGTAGGATATTTATTTTTACTGTAAACTGTAAAATTTTCAGCACCTGTTTTCCAATGGAAAGGCAAATTATTGTCTTTGCAAAAGGTTATAATTATTTCTAAGGCAAAATCATCGCAAGTAAATGGTCGTCCAGAAGTTTGCAGGTCTTTTGCTTTATTCAATACATAATTTCTGTATTTTAAAACAAAATCTAAATTCCAAACATTTGTAATTGACCAAATGGCATTTATCTTATTCAAACTTTCTTTCAAACTCTCATACTTCCCTTCCAACTCCTTCATAAACGCAATATCAGCCTCAGTTAAATCACAAGCAAAAAGAGCATCAATGAGTAGTTTTTGGGAAGAATTACCGCCACCGCCAGCAGGTATTTTCTGTACTACACAGGCTGAAAGTATAGCCAATTTAGTACTAATATCTTTCATTTGGTCTAAAATGCTCTGTACATTAGCAGGAACGCTTCCTTGTGTTTCGTTAAAATAATCGGTGGTTTTTTGTTTCCATTCATCAAAACCTTTCTTGGTGGCATCTATGACGGCTTTGGTATCTCCCCAATTAGGTGGGTTTTGTGGGAGATTTCTCCCTGTTTCTGTTACTTTTTTAACAGCTTCCCCAAATTTCCCACTATACGCATGCGGCCCACTGGTCAATAAATCAATTACCTGTTGGCGGTAATCGGCGGCTACTACGCCATTTTGTGAGCCAATGGCTATTACTTCGGGGCTAAGGCAACCGTAATCACCATCAGTGGCTTTTTTGATACTTGCTCCACTCCATGCTACGGGTATGCGGGTTTTTAAATAAGGGTAATAAAGCAGTCCTTCACCTGTGTGTGAGCCTGCCCCAGCATCACGAGTAACGAGTATTTCGTAGCCATTGATATAAACATACTTACCTTTGGGGTTAGTGAAGTCTATACCTGTATCGGCATTGGGGAGAGGTGTCAAATCACAGTTTAAATCTCTGCTAATTGCATAACCACAGCGTTGAGTATTATCAGTTAGACTTAAATCAGTTATTTCACTGATTCGTTTTTTGATAGCTGCTTCATCAATATCTTCCGAACTTACAGGTATATCAAAGGGGTTTAATACCTTATCAATAGGCGTTGTGTTGGTAATACTTGGTGGGTCGGTGTTAAGTGGCGTAGCGATTCTTGCCTTTGGGTCTTCACTTTTAGTTGATGTTTTGTCGGCAGGTAGCGTAACGGTCTCCGACCAATCGCTGGTGCGTGCGTTTGAGCATAGGCTACGCACTTTAAACTCATATAGCTCAATATTGTATTTTAAAGTTGTGTAGGCTTCGTAGGCGTAGCTGGTTTGGGTTTGCCATTGGTTTATACTGCTTTGGTCTAAGATACGGTTATCAGGGGTATCTTTCAGCTTGTAGGTAAGTTCATATTGCTTGATGTCTTTGGTGGGTGTCCAGCGTAGTTTGGCTATTTTGGCTGCGTATTTACTCACAACCAAGTCGGTAGGTACTACACAGGGCGTGCCATAAGTAAAACTTACCACCTCCGAAAATCCATCGTTGTAGTATTCGTTTTGTTGGTCAATATCGCTTACTCGTACTTGTACGGCATAGCGTTTGCCGGGTATCATCTGTGGCAATGCTGCTCCATACAAAAAACTACTTTGGCTGGTATTACCTTGAAAAAAAACATTTTTACCTCTTACAATATCGTTGGCATCGTCCCCATCTTGGAGTTCGTAGAGAAAAAAGTCATAGTTGAGTCCACCAATACCGCCTTGGGTGGCTGTTGCACGGGGCATCCACTGAAAGAGCGTATTTTGTATAACCTGCTCGGGTAGCTGTTGCCCTTCTTTGGGGTAAGTAATGGTTGGCGGATAGCCATAAAAATTACTCATAAACGTAAAACCCGCATTTGATACTTGTCGGTGTCCACGAGTGGCATCAAACTCAAAAGCCGTTATGGTAAGTGTATAAAAGCCATCGGGCAAGCGGCCTCCTTGCCTAAAAATAGCAGGGTCGATGCCATCGGCTTCCAGATTTTCGGCAAGAAAGTAGTTTACTAAATCAGTACCATTGAGCATGGTCGGTGAGCCAAAACTAAGATTGATGGGGCTTGATGGCACATAATCCTCACGGGTTTTTATAACCAAGCCCACCCGCTCCAGTTTTAGTTTTAGATAAACCTGCACGTTGGTTTTGTCTTTGTCCTTTAGGGTCAGTTGTAGCCTAAAAAAATTGGGTGCGGTATAGAAATCTGTCCATTTTAAGCTAAACCGAGGCGTAAGCAAAGGTTGGCTCGTGATGGGGTAGTTTTGGGCAAAAATAGGCTCTCCGATGAATACCAGAAACAAAAGCACCCAACTGAAAAAACGTTTTTTTATAGGTTGTATCATGCTTATTTTTTCTTTTTTGTGGTATCTATTAAACTAAAACTATATACATAATTGAGCATGGCAGTAACTTGCCAAAAATCTTTACTGATGGGCTTGATTTCCTTTACTTGGCGGTTCATAAATAATAACATAAAATTTAGCTTGTGCTTTTCTTTGATGGTTCCCCCAGCCGAAAGGTTGGCATTGAAAATTTTAGAGGTTTCTTTGTTATCTCCGAAAGTCTGTAAAAAAGTCAGATTGGCCTGGGTAGTGAGTTTTTTATCAAAAAAAGCTCTTGAATAATTGGCTGTTGGGCCAATGAGCCAATCATTGCTAATCAAATAATCGTTGCGGGCAATGTTTGCCCCCGCTCCAAAGTTTTGATTTTTTGTTTCATCGGCATGGTTCAAAGTAAGTGTTAGATTGGCAATCCTTGAGCCTTGTTTTAGTCCACCTTGCTGGTCGTCGGACTGCTGATATAGCAAGTCAGACATCAACATGGTGCGTTTTTTTGATGAAGAATCAGGCTTGCCAAATGTATGCACCAAGCTGGCTTGCATATTCTGGCTAATTTGCCTATAGTTGAGCGTATCAAGGGCATTGTATGGCACAATAGAGGTCAGATAATCTAACTCAGTTCGCATATTAGTAAATGATGTAAAGTTTGAATACATCAGGTTTAGATTCGTAAATTCCGAAGGCACTATTTGTAGGCTCGTACTGCCTACCCACTGCGAGAGTGATTGACTTTTTTGTATTTTTAGGTTATCTCTTTGGCGGCCAATGTTTGCCATTACTGAGACTTTTCCTTGCATAAGTTGGGTAGCAATATTGGCCGTAATGTTTTCTAAATCATTCGTAAAAAAATACGCTCCCAAAGTTCTATAATCAGGGTCAATTCTATTATAAGACCCACCAACCGAAAACGTTTGTGCTTTGTAGGCAATGTCGGTCTTAATGGCTTTCCTATAAATTGTCGAAGCATTTACTGGCAACAAACCGCCCATTCGTTGCCATTGTGATGCTCGGATACCTTCAGTAGTGGCTTTCGTGTTTTCGGTAATTCCCGAAACCGCATATTCGGCTTTTATTTCTATTTTCTTGGCAATCGTTGTTTGACCTTTCAGCGAAACAACGGCATTGTTTTGTGGAAAAATTCGGATACTATCCAATGAATATGGCAAAGAATTTAGCTTGTCAATAGCACGAAACGTAATGATTTCTATGGCATTTTGTTTGTTTTTATACCCCAACTGAATACCCGTTCCGTAGCGTTTGTAGGCGGGTCTATTATTGCTGGTTTGGCCTGTGGTGTCAATCCGTACAGATTGCTGCAATACACCCGTCATAAAATTGCCGTAAACTGGAAACTTCTTTGGTTTGAATTGAATACCCAGACCTTTAAAGCGATGCCCCGATAAAGTTAGAGGCGAAAAAGTCATGCTATTTACGCCCAACAACAATGTGACGCCCTTATAAGTTGGCTTGAATTGAAAACGGTTGAAAGGCTGTTGAAACCTAAATTTTCTATCAAAAGGGTGAGCAAAGCGGAATGCCGCCCAATTTATCTGCTGACTATTTACCGAAAAGGTAAAAGGCATTTTTATTTTACCAAATAAGTCGAAATTGATATTGCCACTTAGAAATGATTCAAAAGGCAATCGGCGATTTTCGATAGTTTTGGCATCATAAAAGGTAGTATTGCTCGAAACACTCCCTGATGCTTTTATGCCTGCTTCCCACAGCTTTTTAGGCGAAAAACTTTTGAGGTTTTTCAGTTTATTGAGTTCACCTTGAATATCTTGGGCCGAAGCCGAAGGCATCAGCAAACATACCAATAGTAAACCATAAATGAGCGTAAAAGATTTCTTCATGCGAAATTACTTGGTTTTGATGTCAACTGCTTTGCCTTCGCCTGAGCGTGTTTTGTCACTACAAATGGCAAAAACTTGGTACGATACGGTTTGTTTTTCGGGTGGTAATTTGTCAATAAACTCCTTCTTATCTGCTTCTACGGTAGCAATTTTAGAGAAAGAGTTTTCTTTTTCAGACTTTCTAAAAACCCAAAATTCTTTAATGGGTGTCAGAGATTTATATTCCCAACTAATTGTTGTTTGCTTTTCTTTTCTTGAATATTCTCCTTGTATTTTCTCGACAGGTGGGCGTCTGATTGGCTTTGAAACTTTAACAGTTCGTTTACAGCCATCGCCCGATGATAGCTCGCTACCGTCGAATGCTTCGAGGATATACACATTTTCTCGACCTTCAACATACTGCTCGTCGGAATAGTAGTTTTGATATTTATCCATTTCAAAAGCCAAAACTTCTTGTTTGGTAGTATCGGGCAATGATTGGCGGTAAAGTTTATATTTTGTTACATCAAAACTTGTACTGGGTGTCCACTCAATAACCAAAGAACTATCGCTGAGATAGGCATTTGAAAATGAGGGTGGTTCGGGTGGAAATACGTCGGGGCGTATCAATGTCAAGGTATCGCTATGAATAGAAATATTGCTATGATTATCCATTACATAAAGTAAGTAATGTACTTTAGGGTTTTTCATGCCCATATCCAATGTGTCAATCAAAAAATTGTCAGTTTTATTGACCCGTTTGACTAAAAACATATTCTCTCGACTGTATCCTTCGGCTCTGAATACTTCATAGCCGTATAGGTCTAAATCTTTGTTTTTATCCCAACATATTTTTGTAATACCGTTTTTGGTAATTTCACCGCCCAATGTTTGCACTCGTACTGGCGGAATAGAATCAATAATTGTTACGCTTACGGGATTTGACCTGTATGATTTTCCTCGGAGGTCAATGGCGTCAACAAAAAAGTATAAAATCTCATCTAAAGGGTTTAATTTAGCTTTATATGATAAAATTGGGCTATCCATTAAGCGAGTATTTACTTTTACAGGTTCGGTAGAACCATTGGTTTTATAAATATCAAAGCCTTTGATGTTTACTTTTAAGCTATCGGGGTAGTCCCAGACAAGATTTACGGTTGCTTGGTCAGGAAATTCATATCGAATGTTTTGCCCGCCAACTAAGTTTGTTTCGTAGGCATATACACTTACAAGATTTGAAGGGGCTGATAAATCAGCAAAAGGGTCAATGCCACGAACTCGGTATTTATAGGTTTTTTGGAGTGTTGCAACACTATCGGAATAAGTGCCAAAATTTTCATCGGCACTGTTTCCTACTGGATAATATGGTAAGCTGTTGATTTTTAGAAAGTTAACTCCGTTGTCGTCAGACCTTTCGATGTTATAGGCCGAATAAACTGAACGAGTTGGAAGTGTCCATTTCAGGATTGTTCGATGATTGACAAACTCTAAATCTATCAAATCATCGGGTGGAAATGATGGATAGGCAGTTTCTAAATCACTTACAATTTGACCAATTGTGTTTGACGCAATATTGGGTTGTTTGTTTAAAGCAACTTGATAAATATATGTTTCATTGGCTTTCACAGTGGTATCTTTAAACGATAAAGCAAGCCCTTTTGCTACTTCGGGCGACAAGTCTGAGGCAAGTAAACAAAGAGCCATTCGTCCTTTAAGTGCATTATTGACAACGGCAGTATCGGTCGAGACGATTGGGTCTTCATAGAAATAACCAATGATTAGCTTGGCATAATCAACGGTTTGTACCAAATCATTCCACTGCTTTTGGTTATAGGGCGTTATCGTGAATTTTACCTCATTGATTCCTTTTTTATAGGATTTATTGTCTTTTTTAATGGTTTTTCTGATGACTGTATAACCATACTTATTGCCTGTTTGCCATAGATTGGGGTTGTCAGTTACCCAACGTAGATGAATAGCACCATCTTTAGGTTTGGCTAAAACCTGAATAGCTGGACTTGTCTGATTTTGAGAAAAAACAGGTGAGATAGCTATTGAACAAAGTATAAATATTTTAAAAAATATACGCATGATTGATGTTTAATTTTTATTGTTTGTAAGCCGTACCTGAACTGGTTGTACCACACGGATTTGTGCATCGGGCTTCATATCTACCGCCGCCTTTTGAAGCATTTACTGATGAACCAGAACCAATATTCTCATCTGTCAGACCATTTCCAGTGTAGTACCATTGTACAACGCTCGAACAGCCATCATTTCCAACAAATGAACTAAAACTATCGGTGGTGCTATTGTAGGTTACATTGACGATTTCGATACAAGTGTATATGACTACATCTCTGGTATTATTTGCTGAGACAGAGCAAAAATTCATGTCTTTTTGTTGTTTGGTACAAGTTCTGACATTGGTGCTTGCATTAAAGTTATCACACGAAGTTACGCCTGTGTCTTGCCAATCGGGTGTAGTAGATTTACTACGAGTAAGTTCGGCAATAACAGTATTGTGAGATGGAGAACATGGGTTTATATCGGTCTTGTTTTTATAAAAACTACATCCATTTTCATATTCAGCACCATATACCCAGTTAGGCGTAGTAGTTGATGGATGGTTGCTTTTTGAAGCAGTTGTTTCGGTTATGCACCCATCATTATTACATTTAGCTCGATAAAGTCCAGCATCTTTTATGGTGATACTACCTCCATTTGGTAGGGTTTCTATATTGTTATTGTATTCTCTATACCATGAAATATTATTTAAACCACATGAATTACTTGTTACAGAAAGCGTATAATTACAAGAATTTGTTACAGAAGTTATACTTGATATATCAGATGTTTTGGTTGTAATATCAATTTCGTTTGAATTTACCCAACATTCTTTTTGACTATTTTTATTGATATGAATGGTAAAATAATTGCCATCGGTAGAAATACTATTGAAGTTCTCCAAATAATTGATTGTTCCTCTTTTATTATCTCTCACATATCGAATCTCATCGGCAGTTTCTGCTGATACTGTAATACTTGTACTTGCACCATTACAAAGTAAAGTTGTTGCGGCTGCTGTTAATGTTGCGGCTTTTGGATTTTGGAGAATTGAAGGAGTATAATCACTACCTTGAGTGATACAGCCGTTTGTTTGACAGTAAGTAGAATATCCCCTGATTGCTGTTGCTCCAAATCCATTAATTTCGGTGTTATTATCCCACTTAAAATAGGCAGTTCCACCAGTGCAGTTATTAATCGTTAGATTTGTACTACCACAGTTATAAGTTGGTGTTACAGTTGGTGCAGCAGGATAAGCATGAACAGTTACAGTAATACTTGTATTATCGCTATTACAACCATTATTACTTGCCGAAACAGTATATGTATGTGAGCCGACGGCAGGTGTTGGCTTATTCATAGCATTATAATTTGCCCAATTGATAGATGCACCACTGGTGCTTGTGTTGGCCGAAAGATTAATTTCATCCCCTACGCAATATGAGGTACTGCCCGAAATACTTGGAACTGCTGGTATTTCTCTGATTTCTACATTTATTGGGTCTGAATTATTACTATCACAACCTTTGTCATCAGTACAATAGGCTGTGTAATTGGTGTTTTGACTCCCAGAAATTGAAACATATACCCCTGTACTACCATTTGACCAATGTACAATACCCGAACACCCACTTGCAGAGAGTGTTACAGTTTCATTACAAGTAAACCCAGCTTTATTTGAACTTAAAGTGGGCGGCAATGGAAGATTATTGACGTGCAAAATATAATTGGTAGCATAGCTGCTATAACACTCCCAATTTCGACTTCGAGCGGTGTAGGTATTGCTTGTATTTATGTCATTAAAACTACTAATAGGCCCTTGTTCTTGTCCATTATTTACTTTCCAAAGTAAATCACCAGAATAATTCGCAACCGAAATATTTGTCGATTGATATTGGCATATTTCTGCATAATTATCATTTTTTTCACCCAACGAGGCTGTTATATTTGGTACTGGTGGGTTTTTGTAAACTTTTACGGTCAAAGTTGGGCGATTTCCTGACTGTGTTTCACAAGTTAGCGTTCCACTTGTTATCGAGCAGTAGGCTTTGTAACTAAACTCTTGATTCCATCCTGATGCAGTATAAATTGGTGTAACTTGATTAGCACTTAAACTTTCCCATTTGATAGATGAACTATTTATACAGCTACCTGTAAGGGTTAGGGCCGAGTTTTCACAAATTTGATTATTATTGCCCGATGAATTGAGTGCTGTTGGGGCAGAAGGTTCTTGAATGACTTCAATATAAGTTGATGTTTCTTTAGTACAGACATCGTTCAAATTACATCTTGCAAAATAAGTATCTGAACCATCAGCACCCTTTGCTACTCTATTACTTTGGGTACTCCAAATGCCATTTGTTCCTTTTTTCCACTCAATTTGTCCGAACGAACAGCCAGAGCCAACTAAAGTTAATTCGCTATATGAACACACTTTTCCATTATTTGATGGTGGAGTAATTGAAATAGTCACCTCAGTATTTGGGTCGATGACTTTAATAACAATAGATGAAGAAATTACACCCTCACATTTTTTACTTTTTGAAGCACTACTTATGTCTTGAACGCATCGAGCCGTATAATTAAAATCTCCTATTGATGCTTTGATTATTTGAATATTTTTACCCGTATTCGATAATTTTACACCATTTTCATACCAATCTATTGTGTTTGAAGCCTCACAAGTTTTTTCACTTAGTTGAAATTCTCCGCCATTACAAACCCTATTTTGATACAATTGCTTGTTTGAGTTAACTAAAATTGGAGCAGAAATTTCAGCTTTTTTCATTATTGTAACACTGGCAGTCAATTCGTTGCTCTTGGCACTCGAACATTTATTATTGGTACACTCAACTGAATAAATAGTATTTGTAGTTGGGTTTACAGTTATTGTACTAACACTTGAAGCATTATTTGACCATAGTAAATACGAACCAGCAGTTGAACAGCTCGTTGCATTAATTTTGATGGATTCTCCTTGACAGATAGTTATCTTAGTCCCATCCACAACACCAACTTGAACTGCATCAAAAGTTATTGTTGATGAGGTCGGAGATTCAAAATAGTCTAAGGTATATGTTGCTGACTGCGATGTTCCAATAGTTGAAGTACAAGTTGCTTTTATACTTGCTGCCTTCGTTGGATTTATCGTAACTGTCTCTGTTGTTGAGTTTGTGATTTCCACATCTGCCGAAGTCCAAGAGATAGCTGCCGAGCAGCCTTGAAATTCAAGCGTTTTGGCTTTACCCGAACAGGCGTAAGTCTTACTATCGGTTGAAACAATCTTTAATGGCTTTAGCTTGACAGTTTGTGTTGCTCCATCACTTACGCAACCATCTTTCAAACATTTGACAGAGTATGATGATTCTTTATAAACAATGTCTGAAAATTCTTCCCCTTTTTCGCCATTAAACCACAAGTATGACCCGCCATTGCAGCCAGAAACTGTAAGCGAAATATTCTCACCATAGTTGACTAATGTTTTGGAAGCTGTAAGTACAGGTGGAGCTGGTTTATTATTGCAATCTCTCACAGGTGGAAGACATAACTCAAACAAATCGCTCAGGAGTACTTGAGCAACATTTAGGCTACCATAACTTCGTGGATAGTTAAATTGACCTGAAGGAATATTATTTGACAATACAAATTTAGCACCATTGGTCAATAGAATACTCAGCCCACCACTTGGAATGTTTTTAGGGATATAGGCATTTGTACGTGTATTATCGGTGTAAAAATTGTATTTTAAAATTAAATCTTGGTCTTTAGGAATAGGCTGATAGGTTAAATCACGTCCTTCCAAGTCAGTCAAGATAAGACACAAAACGGGTTTTCCTTTGGCACAATAGCCTGTTCCGATTAACTGTCCAGTACTACTTATTTGAAAATATTCTTTTTGTCCGCCAGCCCGTGAAAACGTATAAAAACCGCCATTGGCATTAGGTGCAGGCATGACTGTATTATTAGAGAAAAACGAAGTTCCATTCCCCGAACTAACGACTAATTTGGTTTCTTCTACTAAAGCGTATATTGTCTTAGCCGCTGTTGAAGTACATGCTTCTGTTTCGGTAGTGCCATTGCCGATTGCACTATATGGTTTTAAACTTGACAGATAATTAATTTTATCTTTGTTTGTACCACAAGTGTATTCTTTAGAATCATCAACAACGATGGTTAAATTCTTGTAATCTTCTTCACTTATTGGTATGGCTTCACTTGCAAAATTATTTGGTAAAATTGTTACTTTACGTCCATTACTTAATTCAACATTAATCGCTTGTCCATCTATTCGCTGTGGTAACTTTGCTTCTTCACTTTCCCAAGCTTCAATTTTTATATATCTATCACCAGAAATTGGATTAGAACACATATTTTTATACTCTATCATCTTTTCTGGAGTCTCACATAAAGAAGAACCCTGTGTTGTATTAATACAATCATCTAATAGTGCCGCAACACACTTTTCTTGCGAAGTTTCCTGGGTTACGTCTGTAAATGTAACACAAGGTTTTATTTTCTCTCTTAAAACAGGGTTTACTACCACATTATACTGGCTTTTATCTGTTAAGACAACAAAAGCACAAGCAAGAGGGCATTCATTTACGCTTTTTCTTTCTGAGGAAATAAAGAGTTTATCAGCCCCATCATTACTATTGATTGTTATTTTTTTAAGAGTTTGATTAGCTAAACTTGCCGAACACTCTGAAGAATATTTTATTGAATGATAAAAATTAATCTCGAAAGGTGTCTGGAAATCAATTGACTTTCCATCTCTTTTTAAGGCAAACGTGAGTTCTGTTGGCTCTGAATCCAATTTACTTCGCTTACAAGTAATTTCGACAGTTTTCTTGATTTTGTTTATATCGTTAAAATCAAGTTCTTCTTCATTTTTGAAACACAGATTAGAAGTAATGTTTTCTATCCTACTTGGTAGCCCAGCAGCGGAAGTTAGCCCATCAAAACTTCGTTCTTTGAAATACTCTAAGCTACCTACATCGTGCTTTACGATGATACATAATTCATCATCAACTTGTACAAGTGGTATTTCAGATTCTAATCCAGAAGAGTTTTCTTGGCCAAAGAAATCCCATACAGCTTTTTCAAAAGGAGCATAGGTAAATGATGGTTTGGTATCTGTTATTCCTGTTGAAATTGTTTGTTTACTGCCATTATCAAAGTATGGAAAAAATGATTGATTGAGTTTTACCATTTCTTTAGTGAGTTCAAAACCATAGGTACTTTCGAAATTAGTAGTCCAATTTTCCCTAAAATCATTGAACCACTTTTTATCAGCATCTACTTCAAAACTAATTGTTCGTCCTTTTTCTTCATTACTAAAGAGTAAATCTGGCGGTGTATTGCCATCATAGTTTATATCAATTGCCAAGTCTGTACTTCTATAATTATATTTGTGCGTTTGGCTGATAGCTTGTATTTTTTCGTCAAATTTTGCATAGCTATCAATTCTGAAATAATGTTTTTTTAATAATTCTTTTTCTTCTCCATTAATATTGCCTACAATACGAATCTCATATTTTTTATCAGTGGCTAAAGGCTTAATATCAAAATCAGTTTCCCAGTTATTGTCTAATTTTTTATTAATGACAGGGTTGTTGTTTGCATCATAAACTCTTAGATAGAAATTTGCAGAAGTAACTGTACTTTTTGCTTCATTTAGCTTTTGAGCAACTAATATATGTACTTTAAAGTACCCATTTCCGCCATAATCGTTTTGATAAACATTATACTGGTCTTGGGCTGGATATAAAAGCACCTCTGTTGGATTTAATACAAAATCATTTTCGGCAATTTTGAAGGCAAATTCTTTTTCAAATTTTCCTGTCTCTTTATCTTTGTGTTTTAGGTAATATTTCACTCCACCTTCAAGCTGATAAACGGTTTCTTTAAGACCTACAGGGTCGCCATTATTATCGGTATAAGGTTCTTCTGTATAAATTCTTGTGCTAATCTGTATTTTATAAGTACCACCTTTGCCAAAAGTTTTTCCATCTGCCAATTTTGGAGTAAAACGCACTAAATTTTTCCCTTCAAATAAATCTTTTGTATTTATTACATCTTCTACTGCCCAGCCGTCTTTGTTATCAGCAGATACTAATTGATTATTTGAGTCAAAGATTTTATAGGTTATTTCTTGCTTAAAATTGGCTTCTGTTCCAGATTGCTTGTATTGGTCGGTTGATAGTTCGCAGTTTAATTTCATCAAGCCTGTTCGAGGAAATAATTGACTTTCGCTTGGCGAAAAATCTTTAATCATTTCCGCATAAACTTCTCTTATTGTTGGGGTTACAGCATCAGGAACGCAGTTGTTTAAAGGTTTTTCTTTACCAATCTGCCCTTTAACATTGACGTTTACTTTACTTCTCCAAATCTGCAAATATAAATAAAAACGTCCTTCGGCATAAATGGGCTGTGGAATGCTGGCTTTTAAAAGAAAACCTAAACCGAAATTAACTAAATTGAGTCCAAAGGCTTTTATATTAGCATATCCAAACCCATAAATTTGTGCCGACCCATGCCAGTTTCCACCTCTGTTGTGTCCCCATCCAGGGCAATTACTACTTACCAATAAGGCATCAAACCCAGCTCCTACTCCAGCAGTAACTTTAAAAATATGTGCAGCTTCCATATCAAAGAAAACACCAATTGCTGCTCCCAATGCTATTCCTGTTCCTTTTTGTACCTGTTCTAAATCGTCTGTCCCATATATTTTTTGTATTGATTTTCCATCTCCGTCTTTGATACCTCCATCGGCTAAATTAATTTTACTATTAAATTCTGCTGCAAATTGCTCTGGCACTAATGGGGTTGGCATGTCTGTATCTATCTGGTTGCCCAGCATAAAATAAGCATTGATATAGGCATTCGCAGAAACACCAACTACTCCATCTCCTGCATTCATTCCAAATTTTAAACCCAATCTATCATCGGGTTTGCCGAGAAACAAATATTTAGCTGTGCTTGATAGATATAATAAACCATAACCTGTTGATTCTACTCGTGTATTGGCTAAAGTATTGAATTGTACTTGAATATCTGGTTTTAGATATATTGAAAAATAACCATCTTTACTTTGTTCAGCGTCGGTTGTAGGGTCATCTCCTCCTGTAGTTCCTCCATGATTATTCATTGCAACAGTAATAACCGCTCCAGCACCAATCCTGTTCTTGTCCATTGGCGGAAGACCAATCATTGTCATAGCTGCATCACAGACATCAACTACTGTCTGATATTCAGAGTCTTTAAAGGCTGGTTTTTTCTTAGCATCATCATTTTTAACAACATTTTTTAAAATCGGAGCATTCTTTAGACTATTTTCAATTTTATTGGAAATACTTGATACTTTATCTGCTAATTTCGAAATAACCGAAGGTACTAAATCTTCATAATCAACGGGAAATTGTGCGTAAGCCATTGCTTTTATCCAATCCAGCCCCTTGCCAGTTGTACCTTGAGCCATAAACATAGCATTTAAGTCAACTGCATTTATGGTCATATCCGCTCCAATTTTGAATCCCCACTTTCCTAAATCGTATTTATATGCGGTTTGGGTTAAAGGAGAGTCTCCCGTGCCGCCAGAAATAGAAAAGTTTTTATATGCTCCTCCCGAAATTCCTTTTATTTTGTATAATCCTGTACTGGGAATACCTGTCCCAAATGAGAGTTTGGCATCAACAGCCCATGCACTTTCTTTTCCATCTTCAAGAGGAGTGAGAAATATAGCACGAGCACCTGCACCTTTTTCGTTAGAATCATCAGAGCCAGCCTTTCCTGCTCCTGCCATCTTTACTCCAAATTTGGCTGCACCATCAAAGCCTCCTTTGGTGATTACGCCAAACTTCTTTTGTCCTTCATCAAATAATTCGAGGGAAGCTGACAAATAAAACGCTGGTAAATCTGCAGCAGCATGAACACCATTGATACTAATGTCATCGAAGGCATATTTATATTTTTTGCCTTCCGATAGTTGTTCAACATGGCCTTTAATTGAAAAAACACCACCGACTTCAAAGGAAATCTTGCCTTTTTGTTTGTTTTGTGCTTTGTCGGTCTCTTTTTCTTTTTGAGAAAAGCCAAGCTCTAATCCAACATCGGCACCAATGCTAAATTTTTTATTAGTTTCAGAATCTTCACCCTGTGGTCTATTATAACTTATATCACTTATTGAAAAGCCAAAACCTAAGATTTCATTAGGTTTATCAACTTTCATGGTTGCATTACATAAGTCCGTATTAGCACCAGAAACTAAGCCATCAATAGCTTCTACAAAAGGAAATTTATTTGAAACAACAATTTTATCAAAAGAAAACTGAAAAGGTCTGAAAACCTTCTTTACCTTTCCTTCGCTTTCAGTTCCCAAACTGACACTTCCCTTTTTGATTGTGAGAGATAATTTGTTAAAATCCCAATTATCAATTTGAGTACCTATCCCCAACGTTCCTTCGCTTGCATCAAAAGTTGTTGTACCAACAAAGATTTGGCATATATCAGCTTTTACGCCCGTGCCAAAAAAGTTTATAGGAATTTTCTTTTCCGTTGATTTTAACCCCGCTCCGAAATAAATATCATTTAGACTATTAATATTGGTTGTTTTCTTCAAACCTATCAAGAAATTCAAAGCATATTCATCTTTTTCAAAGATTGGTAGTCGTAAATCACCTTTCAAAAAGAATTGGTTTATTTTATGATTTTCTATTTCTAACCCAAACTTTGTGAGCGTTATATCATAGCCTTTACCTAATTTTAATTTTTGAAAAAGGTCTTTTGAACCTTTTGCCATAACACCTTTATCTCCTATGGCAAAATAGTTAATTTCGACAGCTTGTCGGTCAGTAACAACTTCGCCTGTTTCATCAGTATTTTCAATTTCTTTGGGCAACAGTACTTTTATTCCTGCAAAAGCAAGCCCTTTATTGAAATTGGTGGGTAAACCTGTTATAGGAGGATTTTTATCATCGGATAAGTCTAAATATAAGTTTCCTTGAAGCATTGCTGGAGTTGTGCAAACGCCAAAATTATTTCTTTCCAAATTACCTATTGTGTTAAAACTCCAAAACGATAATTTTGAGAAATCATTAAACTGTAATCCATAAGTTTGTGGTAATTTAAAGGCTATGATTGGCTCCCAGTTTTCTAACTCAAGACTAAAAAACAATTCAGGGCTTGGGTGTTCGGCATCAATAGTGCCATCGGGGAGTTCGGCTCTGGCAAAGTTTGGGTCAAAAATAAAACTACCCGCTAAATTAAACTTAAATCCTTGATTACTTCCTTCACAATTCATACACACACCAGTACCCAGTGTAAGATTGATTTCGCCATAGCCATCAAGCTCAAATAAATTTATTCTTTTAGGAGAAATTAGGATTAAATTACCTTGAATCTTTCCCCCTCTTTTGATTTTAATATCGGTTGCTCCTAAGTATAAAATTTCTTTTTCTCCATTATCAGCGTTTTTTAAAGGAGATTTATCAGTTACTATGGCAAAATCGGCAATAGTTTCGTTGGATTTGAAAGTAAGCGATAGCAAAACAGCAAAATATTTTATTTTGTTGGCGTCTGCTGGCTCAACCTTAATTACCAATGGCAGAGATTGTAAGTTTATAGCATTGAGCGCAACGCCATTAACCAAACTATTAACATCATTTATCGTAATGACATTCGTTGCCTTGGCTATTACTTCTTGGATGCGTAGCTTGGGTATTTCATTGACAATATTGGGGTTTCGCATCCCTTCTATGTCAATGAAATAGTTTTGGCCGTCATATCGAGGCAAAAAATCGGTGTTGTTTTGCAAAGTCAGTGGGTCTATTCCAAACTTTTCGCAATCTTTCTTAGAAAAAACTACTGTTGTTTCTTTTTTTGGTAATATGTTATTTGTCGAATCAACGATATTTCCAAAGCTGAGTGTGTTGAATAATAATGTGGCAATTAATACAAAAAAAACTCTCATGTTTCTTCAAGTTATAATGGTTGATTCTTAGTTGATTATAGCAATATTCTTAATTATCTGACTTTCTGCCGATTGAATAACTAAAGAATAGATACCGCCTATGACAGTTAGGTCGAATTGTTTTTCAAATACGTTTTTTTGGATTCTATCTTTGGTAAAAGACTCATTTAGAATAACCTCGCCTGTGTTTACTTTTAAGAGTTTAATCTTAAAGTCGTTTGGTATATTAAATGTAATTTTTAATCCAAAAGCTCCATAATTTGGATTAGGCGATACTTCAACTTTGTTTAATTCTTTTTGTTTATATTGATAAGGGTCATCAGTATCTTTGACTTGGCTTTTTTCAAATATCTTTATATCTCTGGTCACTAAGTTTTTACAATCTCCCGAACGAGCAATCATTGTTACCTTTCTATCGCCAGCGTTATAAGGAATAAAAGAAATTCTATCTTTTAGATTACTATTCACGTATGAATCAGTTGGCAATATCCAAATTATCTCATCAGGTATCGGCTTCGTAATATCCAATGCCACAATTGTATCTCCAACAAATGCCTGAGTAGGCAACAAAAAATCCGCCTTCAAAGCCTTGTCATTATTGATCAATTCATACTCAGCCTTGACTTCACAACCCGACGCATTTTTCACTGAAACACTGTATTTTCCCGCCACCGAAGTTGTTAATTCCTGTAAATCCTTTGAAATTTGTGTGTTTGTCGAAGTAGCGATTGTATTTCCATTCAAAAACCATTGAATCGTTTGCTTTGGATTATTGGCATTGAGTACCAATTGTTGCCCTTTACATACTTCTTTGGGCAATAAACTCATAAAATCAATCGCATTGAGTTTGTCAGGAATAGGCACTTTAACTAATGCTTGAAGTTGACAACCATTGGCATCTTGCAAGCTAATTGTGTAATTACCCGACAATAATTTATCATAAGTAATGGCATCTTTTACCAAAGGTTTTGTATTGAGCGGCTCAGAAATAAGATTTGAAGTATAGGGTAAAATACCTCCTTTCAAAGAAAGCAAAATCGCTCCATTGGCTTCGCCTAAACAAGCTGGCGTAATGATTTTATCTATTGTTGCCGTCAAAGCAATCGGCCATTTCAAGACTACCTTTTCAATATTGTCTTCACATTTTTTGCTGTCCAGCACCTTGAAAGTGTATTCGGCTTGGGTCAATTTATCAAAAAGACCTGTTTGATTTTCAATAATATTATCTCGAATGAAAGTATAGCTCCCATTACCACCAATAGCTTTTACTTCAATTATACCATTTTGTTCGCCCGCACAAAGTGGGTTAGCCAGATTAACAATACTGATTTTGAGTTTGTCAGGTTCTTTTAGTGTAATTTCACTTTGCTTGAAACACTGATTGGCATCTTTCACAAAAATCTGGTACTTACCTACTTTTAGGTTCTGAAAAAGCGGTTTGTCTTCGTAGATTTTATCATCCAGCGAATAAATAAATTTGGGCGTTCCGCCAGTTATATTTATTAAAATTGAACCGTTGGCTTCTCCAAAACAGCGAATCAAATCTTGATTGATAGGAAATAATTTCAACTCATCGGGTTGCTTCACTTCCACATTTTGAGTAAAAATACAGGCGTTTTTATCTCGAATGGTCATCAGATAATTTCCCGCAAAGAGTTGGTTAAACTCGGTAGTGACTTGAAAATCTTGCTTATTTAAAGTGTATTCATAAGGCAGCGTACCGCCCGCAGCAAAGGTGTTTATTTTGCCCGTTTGGTCGCCAAAACAATCATTGGTTTTGACAGTAAAACTGGCTTTCAATAATGCAGGCTCTGACAAACTCGTACTCAGCAAAAACGTGCAATTATTGAGGTCTTTTCCAGTGACATCATAGTTACCAGATTTTAGATTTGCAAAAATGGGAGATGTCTGAAAAATGTTATTATCCAAGGAATAACGATAAGGTTGTGTACCGCCATTAATACCCACTTCAAACTTTCCTGTTTGGTTTTCAAAGCAAGTCAAGTCATTTTTTGAAACCAAATTGAGCGATAATGGAGCAGGTTGGGTGATGGTTTGTGTGGTAGTTTTTACACATCCTTTGCTATCTTTGACATAAACCGTAAAATTTCCCGCAGGAAAAGCATTTAAGAGTGTTGGGTTTTGATAGCTGCTATTATCCTTTGAATATTGATACGGACTGGTGCCACCAGTGGCCGCCAAAGTGATTGTTCCGTCGCTACTGCCATTGCAAAGAGCGTTCGTAAAAGTTGCAACCGAAGGCACTAAAAGCGTCGGTTGAGTAACTATGATTGTGGTCGATGTTTTGGTACAAGCATTTGCATCCTTCACCCAAAACTGGTAAGTACTAGCCGTTAAACCATCAAAAATATTGGTGCTAACAAAATTTGTTCCATTAATCGAGAAAGTATAAGGGAGCGTTCCCCCCGAACCAATGACTTGCCCTTTGCCGTCATTTCCTGCAAAACAAGAAACATCTTGCAATACACTCGAAGAAGTAGTCACCAGCGTTGGTTGCGTCAGATTTTGGTTTTGAGCAAAAGTACAACCATTGTTGTCTTTGACCGTTACGGTATAATTTCTCGCAGAAAGATTCACAAAATCATTGCCCGATTGATAGGTACTGCCATCAATTGTATATTTATAAGGGCTCACGCCACCCGTACCGACAACGCCAATTTTGCCAGTTTGGTCGCCATTACAAAGGTTACTTTGGAGGTTAATATTAGATTGCAAAAGCGTTGGCTGGCTCAAAGTTACTCGGATACTATCTATACAACCGATGCGGGTTTGGGCGGATAGTTTGTAAGTTCCTGCACTTAAACTAACAAAATTGCTATTCGATGAAAAACCACCATTATTGATGGCGTAGTTGAAAGGCCCCATATTATTATCACCAATGGCATTGATAAAACCATTATTGCCCCCAAAACATGAGATATTTCCCAAAGCTGATACTTTTAAATCAGCACGGTTTTGCTCTTTGATTTCGACGCTGACCACACTTTTACACGATAGTGGATTATCCTGAATTGTGACGGCGTAAGTATTGGGCGTGAGGTTATTAAAGGTTCGGTTAGCTGAAAAATTACTACCATCAATGGCTAAACTATAGCCACCATTTCCACCCGTAATGTTGTCAATGTTTAAATTGGCTGTTGGAATTTGACAACTAATTGGATTGATGCTATAAGTGGCTTTGATGCTATTGGGTAATTCCAAATTCACAGCTTCGGTATAAGCACATAAATTATCGGTTACGGTAATATAATAACTACCATTTTGTAAATTACTAAAACTATTATTACCCGAAGCCGTTGTTTGAGTACTTATGCGATAAACGTAGTTTCCTTGTCCACCTCGTGTATTATTGACCACGATGACACCATTGCCCGCTACGCAATCAGTCGGTAGGGTTTTGGCAATATCAAATCTAATAGGGCTACTTTTGGCAATAATTGTAACAGGAAAATCTTTTGAGCAAGAGTTTTGGTCACGGAAATTAATTGTATAATTTCCTGTTTTGAGATTATCAAAATATCCATTTCCGTTGGCGGTGGTGGGTAATCCATTGCTGTTGAAATCTATCCCCGATAAGCTATAAGTAAAATTACCCGTGCCACCCGAAGCCCCTACTTTGAAAAAGCCAGTAGAATAACTCGCACAATCGACGTCTTGTTTTTGAAGTAAAGAAATAGTCGTATTACTAGGTTCGGTAAGTGTTACGCTAATATTTGTGGGGCAATTATTGGCATCTTTGCCATAAATGGTAAAATTTCCCGCCGATAAAGCAGTAAATGTTCCCGATGTTTGGAAACTTGAATTGTCTTTTGAAAATTGGTAAGGACTCGTTCCACCCGACAAAACCGCTTGAATGCTTCCTGTATTATTTTGATAACAACTTGAATTCGTTTGAGAAGCAATGCTTACTTGTAAGGCTTGAGCAGGTTGTAAAACATCGACCGAAATAGGTTTAATACATCCCACATTATCTTTCACAGTTAGTACCGAAGTTCCCACAGAAAAACTACTGAATGCCCCAGAAGTTTGAAAATTTGCCCCATCTTTTGAAAATGTATAAGGCGAAATCCCACCAGTAGTTGTAATTGTTACTGTGCCATTATTTCCACCGAAACACGAAACAGCGGTTTTTGCTGTCAAACTCGGCACAATATCGGTCGGTTGCGTAAGCGTCAAACTGCCCGTAGTTTTGATACAGCCATTGGCATCTTTAACCCAAAAACTGTACGTTCCAATAACAAAAGAGAAATTAGCTCCACTTTGGTAGATCGTGCCATTGGAAGAATATGTATAAGGGCTTGTTCCACCGCCCGCCAAGACATTGATTGTGCCATCATTTCCACCAAAACAAGTGACGTTTTTGGTAATACTTGGCGTAGCCGTCAGCACCGTTGGCTGATTGACCGTCACGGTTTGGCTATTCAAACAGCCTCGACTATCTTTGGTTTTGATGGTATAGCTACCCGCTGTCAATGTTCCAAATGTTCCCGAAGTAACAAAATTAACGTCATCTTTTGAATATTGATAGCTTGGTGTTCCAGCGCTTCCGACTACTACAATTTTTCCAGTTTGGTCAGAATTGCATAAATTATTAGTAATGGTAATGTTTGCCGAAACAATTGTTGGTTCGCTAACGGTCGTGTTTATACTTACTTCACAACCATTGGCATCTTTGGCATAAATGGTGTAAGTGTTGGCAGCTAAACTGCCGAATGTTCCCGATGTTTGAAAAGCATCCGTTCCCTTCTTAAATTGATAAGGACTAATTCCTCCCGTAGCACTGACAATGATTTGTCCCGAATTATCGCCATTACAAGTTAAGTTTGTAATGACAGGACTGCCCATAACAATGGCCGTGGGTTGTAAGATGCTGGAAGTTGTGGTTTTGGTGCACCCTTTGGCATCTTTGATAGTAAAAGTATAAGTTCCTGCCGTTAAAGTTGAAAAAGTTGAATCTGCTTGGAAATTAGTGCCATCTTTTGAGAATTGATAGGTCTTTGTTCCTCCATTGGCTTTGAGTTTGACCAAGCCTGTATTGCCACCATTACAAATCGCATCGGTTTTATTATCAATGTTTAGTTCCAAAGTACTGGGTTGCGTAATGCTCGTGATACCACTTTCTTTGATACAACCCTTGGCATCTTTTACCCAAAATTTATAATTATTGACACCTAAATTATTAAATACATTTGAGCTAACGTAGGTAATATTATCTTTCGAGAATTGATAACTGGGTGTTCCGCCCAAAGCATTTACAGTGATTTGTCCATCAGTCCCTCCAGAACAACTGATGTTTTGGGCAGATGGTGTTATTACTAAATCGCTTGGCTGGCTGATGGCTTGCGAAGTAACATTAATGGTACAAAGATTATCTTTTACTTTAAGCGTATATGTATTGGCACTCAGACCAGTAAAGACATTTCCAGTGACAAAGTTTGTTCCATCAATTGAATATTGAACCGCTCCTGATGGAGTACCCGTTGAAGTGATTGTGATTGAACCCGTATTTTTACCAAAACAACCTACATCTTGGCTGGCACTCACAGATGCATTGAGGGTACTGTTGATACCGATGGTTTCGTTTAGGGTTTTGGTACAACCAGCGGCATCTTTGAGCCAAAAAGTATAAGTACCCGCTCCCAAATCCGTAAAGATATTGGATGATTGATAATTGGCATTATTGATGCCGTACTGTAAAGTACCTATCCCACCCGAACCATTTAAGGTGATTGAGCCATTGTTTTCGCCCACACAATTAGCATTGCCTTTAGTATTCAAAGACAGGTTTAATGCCGCATTTTCCGATACATTCACACTTTTGGTGATTTCACAACCCGAGGCATCTCTGACTTTAATGCTATAATTTCCTGCATTTAATCCACCAAAGACATTACTACTTTGAAATGTACCGCCATTTTTGGCATACTGAAAGCCCGATTTCCCACCATTGACATTGACGGTGATACTGCCCGAACTTCCACCGTTACAAGCCACATTGACGACACTTTCGCTGATAGTCATGTCTTCGGCGACATTGAACTGTTGACGGGTATTTAATACACCATCGACAATCACGCCTACCCATTGGCTACCCGAATTGCTGGGTTGCCACGTAACACCAGTTCCGTAAGGCAAAACACCACCATTGGAAATACTGCCATTCGAAGAAGTATAAACCACCGAACGAGCAACGGTCTTTTTCAAAACATTATCAATGTAGAATTTAAAGTTAGCACCATCGTAGGTGATTCTGAAGGTAGATGCACTAAAACTACCTGTTTCTGTACTTTCAATGGTGCCATTATAAGTATATTCTTTGACATTTACAGTATTATTATCTCGCATCCGAAAGCCAATAGCTCCCATCGTTATTTCCTGCACATCGAAAGGTAAAACTCCATTGTGCTGGTATTCTAAACTAAAGGGGCTACGACCCGAAAAGTTGGCATAACTACCGAAAGCCACGTAACCATTATAGGTAATAGAACCATTGCTATTGACTGCGTAGCTAATAGGATTGCTCGACCCTTGTAAGTCAGCACCAACCATACCCCCGTTTAAAGGATTACCATTGATAAGAAATTTACCCGAAGTATAGCTTGTTCCAAACGAGCTTGTTCCTACATAAATACTATATCTATGCAAACCGTGAGCATTTATTGGAACGCTTTCACACTTGCCGACATTAACTGGGGATGATAAACGACCATAAGGAGAATTCTCATCGGTTGAACCTATGCCATTGCCTGTATAACTACTTCCATTGGGAACTTCAACATATACATAGTCATCTTGTACAGTTCTCGAAAAAGCAATACTACCACAATCATCTCTGACTTCAAAAGTGTCACCTGGTTTTAATTTACCAAACGAAAAATTAATTTTACAAATGCCATAAGCACAAAAACCTTCTATATAATCAGTATCTTTTATCCACTTAACATTATTTACCCAAAATTGAATACCATTGGGTTGATAACAAACTTGATTGAAAACCGTTGCACCAGTAGATGTATATCCGATGGGGGGCATATATAGCTTGTTTTGTGCAAATACACTGACGCACTGCCCTATAAGTAGGGCAAAAAGTAATAATCGTAAACGCATAACTTAGTTTGTAAAATTTATTTCAATCTTTTACTGTCAATTGTAAATCAGTCTTGAACGAATAAATAATATTTTTGCTGGGGTCAGTCAATGAAAAAGTAATAAAAAAAACGCCTGCTTTGATATTATCTGGTAAATCAATGCTCAATGTTTGTTTTGTAGCATCATAAATGCCATTCTGAATGTAGGTTTTATCTGAACCCACCAAAGAAACTTGGTAGAATCTGGCAGCTATTTTATCAAAATTGCTGGTTTTGAAAATGAGTTTATCATTATTTTTATAAAAAAGTTGATAATTTAAAATACCATTGACATACGGTAAACTGGGTTCATAAATGCTTATTGGACTTGCCATCGTTCCACTGAGTTTCTTTTCCGAAGCATTATATATTTTGACTTCGTATTCGCCAAAAGTCACATCATTGGGTATAATAAAACCTAATTGATTGGTCAGACTTTTGGTCATAGGCAGTTGATAGGTAGTATTTTTATTATTTAGCCGACACAAAAAGGTGTATTGAGAAGCGTCAATGTACTTGCCCATCAGCCAAAGCGTATCACCTTTGAGTAAGTTAATTCTGGGAATAGATGTTAATTGAGGGCTGGGATAAGCCAACCAAATTTTGGTATCTGCAATTACTTCTTGTTTTTTGATTTTAATTTTGATGCGATACAAACCCACTTTTTGCTCAATTGAGGTCGTTAGTTTGATTTGTGTGGAATCAATTAATTGGTGTTTGAGTAGGCTTTCTTTATTTTCATTATCTACTAAAAACGCTTGGATGTCCAAAGCGAATTTTCCGAAGTTTTTTCCAATAATGCTCAAGTCTTTACCCGCTTCGATGGTATCGGTTTTTATCTGAGAAATTTCAGGTTTGGGCTGATTAGCCACTTTTACCTTGATGGTGTAAATAAGCTTGTTACTGTTTTTGGATAAAGTATAATACACATCCTGAGCAAAGTTTTGTGCAAGCCCTGATGCTGGAACAATACTTGCACCATCTTCAATGCTGATTTTTGGAATTAAGGCACTCAGTGAGGTTTGATAAGGCACTTCCACGGTGATAGTTTTCGTGCTTGGGTCGATGGTAGTAGAAAGAGTTTTGACCCCCTCGAACTCAAATAAAAGTATTTGTGGTGGGGTGCTGGGCGATTTGTCCTTCTCACATGCAATTATTATAAGTAAACAGCAAAATAGGTAAAGTTGCTTCATTTTATGGTAGTATAGTTCTATTTAATACAAATTTCTAAAAGCAAGTATTGAGTTGAAAATAATCGACAAAACCACAGTTATTAGTTTATCAATAATTAATATTTTATCGCACCGGCGAACCGTCGCACCGGCGACGGTTCGCGTTTCTTGTGTGTCAGGATTTAATAAAACTAGCTGCTAAAAATTTTCAAAAAAATTAGTAAGCGATATCTGATTTTGTCTAGTTACTGCTTATAACGTTGTTTATTAGTTTTATAACTATCCTAAAAGGTTATTTTCTTACCATTTTGGTCTTATTTTAGAACTTAAGTAGCCCAAGGTCAATACGAACACGACTAAAGTAAGATAATAAGCCCATAGCCCGCTAAAACTGATATAAATTTGTAAATTAATATTATTTTATTTAATTAAAATTTACAGCATAAAATTGAAATTTTTTTATTTTATCAGTTAAACTTCGCTATAAATTGAAGTTATTTTTTCTTCTTCTTCATTTTTACTTGAATCTTCAGCAGGCCTTGCTTCTTGGCTCAAAGTCAAAGCTTGTTTGATAATTATTTGATTCATCTCATCAAAGGATTCATTCCCTAAACGCTTACGAATACATACAAATAAACTTGGGTCAAATATTGGCTTGGAATCAAAATAATCAAAGCACAAAAAATATTACATGTATGGGTTTCCCGAGATAGCTTCGATGGTTCCTCTATCATCTTTGCGTTTGAGATATTTGATAATTAATGCACCAATGATAACTCTCGAATCTATCCCTTTAACTCCCATTTGCGTACTCAAACTTTTATGATAAATACTTGATAGCTTATCCCAATCAAGTAATAAGCATGAGCGTACCCATCATCTATTGTTTGAATCTAATTTACTCTCGAAACCAGTCTTTAAATCAAATATAGGCAGTTGTTTCTCAGATTTATAGTTGATCATCTGCAAGGTTTTTTCTTTAATAATACGAATATCCTTGCACTTTTACAATAAAATATCCATCTATATATTTGATAGTCAATTAGTTATGACTTTTTCAGCAAGCCCTTATTAGTAATTCATCAATAAGAAATTAAAAAAACGATTAAAGATTTTACTACTCAAAAGTATTTTGTTGCTAAGAAAAAAACTATAAATTTTACATTATTTAGGTGAATAATGAACCTGTAATGTACTTTCACGTATTTTAAGTAGTGAGCCAATATACTAAAACGGTTCGCCGATGAGACGGTTCGCCGATGAGAAAAAAGCTAGATTATCAACAAATTGATCAATATATTTCTGTTGCTCATTTTTGTATCAGTTTTATT
>Ga0209189_1000456_pt1 | contig 34337 bp, 34 predicted proteins | sample C_130820_EF_Meta_FD_187308 | JGI IMG/M metagenome (GOLD analysis project Ga0209189, IMG submission 187308) | Freshwater microbial communities from Lake Croche, Canada to study carbon cycling - C_130820_EF_MetaG (SPAdes) (version 3) | ecosystem: Environmental > Aquatic > Freshwater > Lake... | reverse complement strand
TACCAGTTATTCCTTCACCTGTATATCCAGTCGGACCTGTTAGACCTGGATCACCTGTATTACCTTGCGTTCCTTGGGGACCTGTGTTACCTTCACCTGTTGGTCCAGTTACACCAGGATCTCCTGGAATACCCTGCATTCCCTGCGGGCCTGTAGGACCTTGTACCTTTACTATTATAACCTTTTCACTTCTGCGTCTTCTAGAATTACGTAATCGAGAACGATCTGATGAACTGGAACTGGAACTTGAACTTGAACTTGAACTTGAACTAGATGATGTATCTGAATCTGATAAGCTACTATCACTATCACTTAGCGGTCCTTCCTCCCGTCAACGTCTACCAGGGGATCTGGAACGGGATCCACCACGGCCATAGCCATATCCACGTCCGTATCCACCAAGACCGCCAAATTCAAGGATCTTAAGGACGTTATTGTCCTCACGGGATACAATAAGATTATCACGAAGACGGTCACGGTCAATAACATCCATCTTCTCCTTAATAGCACAGCAGCACTCACCAACCTTATCTGTGAGGTATTGTTGGCTCTTGAGAGCCTCGTAGCGAGCCTCAGCAAGGTCCTTTTGGATCGCCTCACGGTTCTTGTGGGCATCTAAGATAGCAGCGGCGTTGTATTGGGAAGCTTGGCAAGCAAGACCCTCTTTTACCTTTTGTAACTCCAATTGACCAGCAGCAAAGTGGCCATCGGCTTTAGCAGACATAAAGTGTCCAAGTTTTTGGTTCTCTAATAAAAGGCTAGCGTAGTGGTCACCCATCTTACCTGTAATATCAAATTTGGTGCGAAGATGTTCCTCACTTAGATTTTGGAAACCATTTGCCATAGCAGTACGGCTTTCCCATGCACCATCGGTTACAGATTTGGAAAGTACGTTAAAATTTTGTACACCTGAAGCATTTAATTCATTTCCAACACGATTAACATCGGATAATATAGAATAGCGGACATCTTTTAAGGCAGCATCAGTTACACCACTTGAAAGAGCACTAGCTAAGCGGGATTCGCCAGCGTTGCGTTCAACTGTTCCCAATAAAGTAGCAAAGGAATCTTTGGTGGAACCAACTGCCTCAGCACCTACACGGTCAACTGTTCTAAGAACATCACGAGTAGAATCGTTGGCAGCTTGGCGGGAAGCAGCATCGGAAATAACTGTGGTAAGGCGAGCCTCACCGCTTGTACGTTCAATAGCAGACATATTGTTAGCACCGTTGCGTTCAACGGCGGTGGCAAGTTGGCTGTTCACACGCTCAGTTGTGGACATTCCGTTGGCACCGTTACGCTCAATAGCAGATGCAAGTTGGGCAGCGGAAATCTCGGTGACGTGGCTATTTTGGGCACCGTTGTTGTCAACGGCACGTAAGATATCACGGGCGATATCGTTGGCAGCTTGTTGTTTTGTGCGTTCAGCAGTACCAGTTACTGAAGCATAGATGTTCTCACCAACTGTGGTGGGGGAATCGAAACCACCATAGGTGGGGTAGTAGAAGGGCATTTGGGGCACGGTTGTCTGGGTCGACATATAATATTGGACTAGATTTTATTTTGCCAAAAAATTTCTAAATTATCCGCTGCATAATCACGGTCAATATTTGTAATTACAAAATACAATTTGTAAATCTGTAAAATCACAAAAATCACAATTCTACTTTATGGTCACAATTTGTAATTTTGTAATTTCGGGCTTACTGAAAACGCTGTGGTGATTAAAACTTTAGGAAAAAATAACTTTTCAATATATATTACTATGAAAAAAGAGAATTATATGCTGAAATTGGCACACGAAAACTACATGTTAAAAATTAAATGTTCTAATTTACAAAAGGAAATACTGGAATTAAAACAAAAACAAGAAGAACTATATCGTAATCACGCAAATACAGTATTGGTATTACAGAAGAAAAATCGTTCTGCTTCTTTCTAACTTCAACTTGAAGTTGCGAAAAATGATGACGTCATTATAAACAATAAGTTCAAACCAGTTAAATAAAGTATCCCATTATAATATAATACACTACGTATTGATGAAACCACTAGAGATTTCTAATCCCCGTATTTGTAAATTTTATCAAGATAACCCAACTATCGATATCGAGGCAGTCAACCTTACAACGATTGACCTTATCGAAAACATGACTAAAACTACTTCACAAAAGTCACTTATAACCCCTTCTCCAAATTCACCAACAACGGTTACCGAACTACACCAACCGTTTTTTTCACTTATACAAGATAGTGAAAATCGTATTAATTCAAACATTAATATTATGCAAAATACTCAAACTCGTTTTATGGCTGAAATGAATGAAGTATTTGGTAAACTTGTTGAAAACCATACGGTTCAACAGAATAACGATAAACAATTATCCTCTGTTCTCACGAAAATGTACAATAGTGCAGAAGTACATAACCCAAATAAGAATTCCAATTCGAATGGTCTTATTTTATTAAAACGCAATCGTAAATCAAACATCATTATTGATAATAAAGATACGGAAGAAAATGTACCCGCAGAAGAAGTTCAGACCTTTCTAACTTCTATTGATGAACAAAACTGTAATGGAATTTTTATCTCTCAGAGAAGTGGAATCTCTGGAAAGAAGAATTATCAAATTGAAATGCATAATAATAATATTATTGTCTTTGTTCATCACGGTGACTATAATCAATCAAAAATTGAAACCGCTGTGGATATTATTGATCAATTATCATCCAAAATGCGTCAGTATAAACATCAAACAGAGGAAGATTGTATAATCCCCAAAGAGATGTTGGATACGATCAATAACGAATATCAACTCTTCCTATCACAGAAAACAGCTGTGGTAGATGTTTTTAAAGAGAGTCAAAAGAAAGTTCTTGCACAAATCGATGAAATTCGATTCCCTACTTTGGATAAATACCTCGCCACCAAATACTCGGCACCTATCCAAAAACCTGGTCTTAAATGTGACCTATGCAAGAGTTTCTCTGCAAATAACCTTAAAGCGTTGGCTGCTCATAAGCGTGGTTGCATCAGAAAACAAACACCTGCGAATGTATCTGTACCTATTAAATAAAGTTACTACATAATTTATTAAATTATAAACTGTCATAGTGGTTTTAATCACACATCGATTGCATCGACTGGTTACCTCTTTTCACTTTCACTTACAATAGTACCAATTTCTAACAATAATCCCCCTTCAAAAATACGAACCTATAATAATAAAACCCCATAAAAGTCAAACGTATTGTCACCTCTCTCTATAGTAATTGTAAATTTGTATTTACAATTACAAGTATTTGTTACCATTAATGCAGTCAATTATCCAAAATATTATCTTCGTATATTTTTTAATATTAGTAGTTTATATATTTGATGCCTCCATCGAATGAAAACAACAACGGTAGGAACTCTCCTACCAACCATAGCAACGATCCTGTTGTAAATGTCCCACAACCACAAATTCCCGTTAATCCTGTTGTAAATGTCCCACAACCACAAATTCCCGTTAATCCTGTTGTAAATGTCCCCAACCCTCCGCCCACAAATAATGTCACCAATATAACATATGACCTTAGTGGCTCGGCAACCTATGTATCCCACGTACAAGACATAAGTACAAATAATGTGTTTATGGCAGTATGTGAAGATGACTTAAGTGGTAATATGCCAGTTCCCGTACCCATAGTTTCTGATCTTTCTAGTTCCACATTCCACGGTTCTGGTTATGATATAACAAATCAAACTGGTAAATCCGCAGATGGATCATATATTATTCGTGAAATATTTACTTCACCTACTGACCCTAGTAATAATGATGTGAATATTAATGAGAACTTGACTGAGATTGTTACCAAATATGTAGATGCATCCAATAATAATCAAGCGGATATCTTATTAAACCAAATTAAATTATATGCCTCGGAAATTAACTGTTCTGATTTCCATGGAAAAGGTTCTATTGATGACTATACCGCACTTTTCCAAGCTGCTGGTAAAATTGCAAATGAATCCAAACAAATGGAACTCGACATAGATATTGAAGGTTTCAGCGAATTTGGTCAAGCCGCTGATGATTTGGCGAACTTGTTCGAGAGTTTTATTACCAAGTTACAGAATGTCAACATTATTACAGATATTGGGTTCTTAAATACGATTTCTATTGCTCTTGGCAAAATCGTGAATTTATCTAAGATTTTCGGTAAATTTAAAGAAACCATATTCTCTACAACTACGATTCAGGTACCCAAATCAGCCCACGATACAAAAGTGGTTCTACAGGGTGTTATGGACGAAGTAAATTGTGCGATGCAATATATTAATTATTTTGTATCTCCTACTGATGCGTCTTTAAGTGGTGCACAGCTAAGTAGTGTTGAAAAAAATATTATTACCCAATCTATTCATACGATCGAAAGTTGGAATGTTCTCTGTGAACAAGGCGTTAGTATTGCTATGGCAAATGATCCCGATGTCCAATATATTCAACAGGCCAGTTCTCAGTTAAAGAACACTACTTTTAACTTAAAAACCGTTACAAATACGTTGAAATCGAAATTAGCGGCTTTTAATATTACATGTTAAACATTTCACAGCAGAAAATGCACAAAAAAATTGAAATAGATATGCGATTTCTATATATCATATCTATTGTTTTAAAAAATGGTTTACATATATGTGCTCGAATTGGTAGAAGGTAAATATTATATTGGTAAAACAAATAATCCTGGATTCAGAATAGAACAACATTTTCTATCTGGTGGATCATCCTGGACAAAAAAATATAACCCATTAAAAATCGCAGAAATTATACCTAACTGCGATGATTATGATGAAGATAAGTATACAAGAATATACATGGATAAATATGGTATTGATAATGTGAGAGGCGGGTCGTTTTGTGAAGAAATTCTTGATGAACATACTGCTCGGATGTTGCAAAAAATGAGTGATAGTACTAAAAATAAATGTTATATTTGTGGGTTACTCGGCCATTTTGCCAAAGATTGTAAAGGTCATGAAAAATTGGAAGATATTGATACATGTTTAACCGCTATAAATACGTTTATTAAGGAAAAAAGAGCAAAAGAAATCGTTGATCCTACATTAGAAAAACCAACAAGTGGGCACTTTCCTTGGGGAAGTCATCAAGATGGATTATTAAAGAAAGAACAAGAACGAGCAAAGCAACAAAAGGAAAAAAATGACGAATACCTAACAGTTATTGAGATTATGAAACGGACTCTAGAATTGCTTGTTGAAAAAATCAAAAAGCAAGATAATACAGAAATAATCGGAAATATATTCAAGGATTTCTCAAAACAACAAGGAATTAATGTAAATAAAGACGCTATTAAAATACTAACCAGTTTATTTAATTAAAATGTAAATAAGTTAAAAAATTAACATAATATTACATAATGTTTCTCAAATACAACATATTGTTTTTTTTAGGGTTCGTACAGGGTTTCATTTTTCCTAGTGTGTTTCGTCAACCTTTGACACGGTTGTATCATCATCATAGTAAATATCCTAGAAAAGAGAAAAGTCAATACCCTCTTTCTAGAATTTACCACGAACAATATTTACACCGTTTAATATCAGGAAATCTTACTGCACCTAAAACACAGTTTATTCGTAAAATAAAGCGTGACCGTGAATTTAAGCGTAATTATTATAAGACAGACACAGAAAATGACGATGATGAAGACTATGAAATGGACGATGAAGAGATGGATATGTTCCAACAGTTATTGAAAAAAGATGGTGAAAATGCTACTTTACCTGTTAGTGGGTTCCGAATTGTTATTAAACCAGGCATGCAGCCTATTGATGATGATGGTGTTGAGCGAGATATATGGGGAAGACCTATTCGTTCTACTCTGCCTCCTCGCCGTTCTAATCCATCCAATCCAGATAAAAAATCAGAGAATTTTGAAGTGATTACGAAATCACCCTTTAATTTTTCTAATGTCGGTGGTTATGATAATATTAAACAAGAGCTTGAACAATGTGTAGATTTACTTTCCAACCACACAAAATATGCTGCATATAATGTACGTATACCTAAGGGTCTTATTTTCGAAGGGCCACCTGGAAATGGTAAAACTATGCTTGCCAAAGCCCTCGCAGGTGAAGCTAACGTTGGATTTATTGCTGTTTCTGGTTCTCAATTTCAAGATAAATATGTGGGTGTAGGTTCTGGACGTATCCGTGAACTCTTTGAATTAGCTCAAAAGAATATTCCATGCATTATTTTTATTGATGAAATTGATGCCCTCGGTAGAAAACGTTCGGGTGATGGTGAAACTTCGGGTTCGGAGCGTGATAATACCTTAAATGAACTCCTTGTTGCACTCGATGGTTTTAAGAATACATCTGGTGTTTTCGTAATTGGTGCAACAAATCGTGCGGATTTATTAGATGATGCATTACTCAGACCTGGTAGAATTGATAAGCGTATTTTTATTGCGAATCCAGATGCAAAAACCCGAAATGCAATCTTAAATATCCATGTGAAAGGTAAGCCCTATGATAATTCTGTTATTTTAGAGGACTTAGTTGAAACCACAAATGGACTTTCTGGTGCTCAACTAGAGAATTTATTAAATGAAGCTATGTTAAATGCCTTACGACAAAACCGTAATCAATTCACAGATGTCGATGTGGATTTGGTTTTGAATAAAATGATGGTAGGTTGGCAACCGAATGAACATCAATTTACCTCTGATATTATTGATCATATTGCTATACATGAGCTTGGACACGCTGTGGTTGGATTGCTTTCGAAACATCACTCGAAAATGACCAAAGTTGTTATTAATTTATCTGCCCCTAAAAGCCCTGCCTACACCATTTTCGAGAGTTCTGCTTCTAGTATTCTTACTCGAGAAGCATTATTGGAACATTTAATGATACTTTTATCGGGTAGAATTGCTGAGGAAGCAGTTTATGGGGTTTCTGTAACTACAGGTGCGATTAATGATTTTGAGGAAGCCCTTAAATTAGCTCAGCGTATGATATGCTATTATGGTATGGGAAAACAACCTATTTATCCTAGTATGAGTGAAAAATATAAGCAAGAGATCGATGAAGAAGTATCGAAATTGATTAATGATGCCTATGCTTATGGTGAGTTTTTGATTCGTAATTCGAAGGATTTATTGATCGAAGGTGCGGAATTATTAAAGAAGAAAAAGGTGATGAAAGCCGAAGAGTTGATTGAACTTATGAATACCAAGTATAACAGCATTTTTAGCTTAAAAATATAAAAAATTGATTACTTTTTATTAAAAAAAGTCATCAATAAAAAACAACAATGCCCGTTTATTTTGGACTTCCTGTTACCTGCCAAGAGGTAATTCGCTTATTTAATCTCGATTTTGAACTAGTAAAACGTAAAATAATTCAAGAACATAAGTTAAGTGAACATGTGTTTATGGACTATTATTATGCAGATTACTTAAATAATTTCTTTAGAAATAAAAATTTAACTCTGAGAATCAATTACCTTGATAAAGGACAATGTATTCTTGGATATCATATGATTCAGGTATGTAATTTTCAAAAAAATTTCGTGAATGTTGACCGATTTATTATTCAACTTACAAATATGAAAACCTTATTTGCTATAGAAACTGAGAAATATAGAGAAAATTTTAGAAAAGTTGTGTTGGAACATATGGAAGATGAACCTGAAACTGTTGAGTTTCCTGAACCCTATATTATTGAATATTCTAAGTAGGTTGAAAAATTGATTTATCTATTGAAATAAATGTTTTTTTATAACCTGATCATGTCATTCTTCACAGGAACTCATAGTTATTATTTCGTTGGGCCTGCGGATCTTATTGAAAACAATACAAATATAGAAAATAATAATGAAAGAAAAATATATATTGGTAAATTTATTCGATATATAAGTTTGCCTTATGTTTCGGATTGGATTACTGATGCAAAAGCAGTATTTGAATTTGGAACAATTTCAAAAAGACAGTATGATAATGTTTTTGCAGTTCCTTGTTAACCTAACCTAGATTCATAAATACCTTATATTCCTCTATACCATGTTTCGCAATATATTCTAGATGACGCATCGTAATAGCAAAAGACGAACCTGAATGACACGGTGCATTCGGTAAAGATTCCATCTTATCGCATATTTTTTTAATATTTGGATGTGAGGAAAACATAAAGCCCTCATCGCAACGAGGACTAAAATTTTTTAACCAACCCATCAATTCTAACTGGTTTACCGCTGTATAACCGTTCGATATTAGATGTCTGGTATGTGGATCACGAATAAAACTAAAATCTGTCATGTTTGATGGATAAAGTATTTGAATTTTATTTATAATAGGTTCAATTTTTCATGATCCTGTATGGATCATGAAAAAAGGTTTTGGGTGATTCCTTTTTGGGAAGTTTTATTGTTCGGAACAAGTTCCTTATGCGGACAGTGGGGTTCGAACCCACGCATCATTGATAGCAGGTCTTAAGTCTGCCGCCTTAAACCACTCGGCCATATCCGCTTTGGTAACTGTTTTAGAGTTCAGTCAACTCAACCTAATTTGCTGTTTCCGTAGACTATTAAAGTGATTTTGTTGAATTGCTGTTTGGAAACGTTATTTTACCCGATAAGGGACTCGAACCCTCAACCTCAAGATTACTTCGTCTTAGAAGTCTTGCGCTCTATCCAATTGAGCCAATCGGGCAAAGTTTTTATTTTTTTTCGACAACCGCAGGGTTCGAACCTGCGCGGCAATTCGCCAATAGATTAGTAATCTACCGCCTTAGACCACTCGGCCAGGTTGTCTTTGTTAGTTTTCGGAGATCTAACAACTCAGTTTCGACAACCGCAGGATTCGAACCTACGAGACAATTTGTCAGTAGATTTCTAGTCTACCGCCTTAACCACTCGGCCAGGTTGCCTTTTTGTAGGAACCTTGGTTCCTATTTCCGATACGGGGAATTGAACCCCGGCCAAAGGAGTGAAAGCCCTCTATCCTAACCACTAGACTATATCGGATAATTTTGCTGTTTCCCTTTTTCAAACTGAATAAGTGTTTTTTGAAATTGCTGTTTGGAAACATATTAAGGTCCCAACGGGACTCGAACCCGTGATAGCAGATTCAAAGTCTGCGGTGCTAACCACTACACTATGGGACCAGAGCTAGTTTTTTAACGAGTACCTGCAACCTCACATAGTCCTAACGGGAATCGAACCCGTATCTAGTCCGTGTAAAGGACTTGTGCTAACCGCTACACCATAGAACCAGGGTGGACTATGTTCAGCATGAAAAGCGTCCAACCTCTTCCGCCCAAGGGCTTTCTTTCAGCACATCCCGCCCATCTGAATATGCCATTTTTGGGACTAATGATTCCCCCGACATCTTGCCCAAGGATGTCGGAACAAGTCTATTTTTGGTAGATACAGACAAACTTTTTTTGGGCAGGGGCTCCCCGAAACACCCGATGAGGGACTTGAACCCTCGACCACCAGATTAAAAGTCTGGCGCTCTACCGACTGAGCTAACCGGGTACCATTTATGGTAGTGTCAGTTTTCGGTAGATCTAACAACTTTTACTATTTCTTTTGTTCAAGTTGGTGGAACTCGGGTGATATAGTGAAACACCTTTTTATTTATTTTATTGATCGACTCGATTATATCATTACTATAATTTCATCATTTTTATACATACATTATTTTACAAATCTACAAGCAACTGTTTTCTCAGAGACGGCTACTCTGGCTGGGCGGTTGACCCAGAGTTACTCAGTGCGGGGATTGAACCCGCGACCCTCAGCTCATAAGACTGATGCTCTAACCACTGAGCTAACCGAGCATATCTATTCTTTGCTGTGATTCTTTTTATTCAATTTTTTAGAACATCCGCTTATTATTCTGACGAATATTCTAGAAAATCATATTCTGCTTCACATTCTATAATCATGGTTTATCTTTATATTTGTTTTATTACTATTTTAAAAGCATAAGAAAAATATGTTTAATATTTTACATCTACCTACGTTTCTCAAATATACTAATCTACTCATCATCCGAATCGCTCCACTCCGTCCATGACTTCGGTACTTGAAGTTCCAACTTTGACCGAAATGTGACATATGGGTACAGTCTCTCAAATTCATCATCCGATGAATCGTCTGCAAGTACACCAAATCCTATCTTGACTTCTGCGATCTTTAACTCCTGTTTATGCTTTTCCTCATTTTTCTTCTTCATTTTAGTTATGAAATTACTGAGACTCTGCATTACGTTGTATTTTGGCTTTCTATTTTTCTCCAGAAAGTTGGGACAAACAACGCGTCCCTTTGGGTCCTTGAAATTATGTCCACCATAAACTTGAATAGACTCACAATTATCCTTACAGAACTGGCATTCTGTAGCCTTAACTTCACCCTTCACAGATTTGGTGAAACCGATACGACGAGACATTTTATTTACTTAACTTCGTTTGGATAGATTTACTTTTTTGATAACTTTCTATTCAATTTTTTATGCAAATTTTTAAATTACAAATTCAGAAAAATAATATCTGTATTTAGAAATGAAATCCGGTATTCAAATACTTAAAAAAATAATGGATTGCCCAAAAAGTAAAACCATTTTTAATAGAATAAATCCTATTTTATTTGATGTATCCTTACGAGATGGTATTCAAAACGCAAAACCTGAAAACTTCACAACATCTAAAAAAATGGAACTATTTCATTCTATTTTAACTAATTTACAACCGCAAAAAATAGAGATAGGTTCACTAACTTCTTCAAAAATTCTTCCAATTATGGAAGATTCTCTTGTATTACATAATTATGCAGCAAATTATTTTAACATTCAAAAGAAAAAACCCATTATTGCGAATCCCAACATATATTTATTAATTCCTTCTGAAAAAAAAATGTTATCTGCAATAGAACATGGTATCAAAAACTTCTCGTTTATTACATCGGTATCTGATCAATTTCAAATTAGAAATACAAATAAAACAATTCAAGAAACAAAACATGATTTTGACATTCTTTTTAATAAATGGTTCAAAGAACCATGTCAATTTCATAAAAAACTATATATTTCTTGTATTAATAAATGTCCGATTCTAGGTAAAATAGATAATGATTTTGTATTAAAAGAGGTTTTATATTATCATCAAAAATATGATTTTGACGAAATCTGTTTATCCGATACCACAGGATATTTGGATTATAATGATTTTGAATATATTGTTGAAAATACTTTATATTTTGGTGTTGCTCCTTCAAAATTATCCTTCCATTTCCACTGTCCAAAAAATAATTATGAAAATCTAGAGAAAATAATCTACTATTGTTTTTCTAATAAACTGAATAAATTTGATGTCTCTATGTTAGAAACTGGTGGATGTAGTGTAACTATGGATTCTACTTATCTTAATCCAAATTTGAGTTATGATTTATTTTATAATATTTTAGATAACTATATCAATAGATATATAGAATTAGAAGAATTTTATACAGAAGAAGTTCAATTGTAAAAAATTGATCGAAAACTTTATTTTTTGTTTCCTAATAAAAACTCAGCAACAAAGATGCCAAGACTTACCCGTGATCAGCAATTCCAGAAATCCTTTAAAGAGTTTTTCGATAATAGAATTTGTACATATTATCCTACTATGGAGTATAGTATTCAGTCAATTACCGAAAATAAAAATCTATCAGAACAGAATTATGTATTACATATTCCTCGTAATATTGTAGATTTTCATATTGATGTATTTACTGTAAATAGTGACGGAACCATACATCCACCTGGACCAATTATGAAAAAACAGTATGTTCCAAGTTGTTATGACTTGATTGAACGTTTTGAAAATCATTTTGAACAATATAAATTACAAAACCATCTACGCACCTTATCTTTTGTAAGCGTCACAGACTATTGTTACGAAAAAGAGGGAGTAATAATTCCTTCTACGATTATCGATACAGAAATACAAGAAAATGATGAACATGAATCTATGTTTAATCAGTATGATCTAAAACTTAAATTCCTAGTTGTTTATCATAAAACCCATCTTCCTTTCCCAGTACCTCTTACTACAAAGGACCAATTTGAGCAGGCATGTAAAAAACTAGAAGCACGCAATACTGAACTTTGCATTAATCTAAAATCAGTTACTACTATGTACCAAGAAAAAGAAGAACAATACAATATATTACGTCGTAAGATGCGTATTGAACGTAGGAATATTGAGAATAAATACCAGACTATGTTCGATAAAATGCAAAAGAAGTTTGCGGAGTTTTACAGTGAAAAATCAGTACAAGATGATTGTCCTGTTTGTTGGGAAAAGATTGACTCAACAAAACTTAAGGTACCTGGCTGTTGCCATACGATTTGTACAGATTGTTCTGGAAAATGTGATAGATGTCCGATTTGCAGAGAAAGTTATTAAAAATATTTACTTCTATTAAAAACATGCAAAATGATTTAGCAAGAAGCATCATTTTTTCTTTAAATACTATATAGAATGGAAAACGTACAAGAGAAAAAGGAAAATACAAATGAAGCATTATCAACAGATGAAATGATTGTTGAATCACCTGCTCCTTCAGTAGAGGAAACAACAAATGCTAGCGAAATTTTAGATAATGAGGAAAATGAAATGCCTATGGAACAAAGTGAAGAAGCCTCTGTTCCTATGTCTGTTGAAACACCTAGCCCTAAAACTCCTTTGAAAACTTATATTCGAACTAAAAAATGCCCATCCGGTTGCGTAAAAAAAACACGTTGCAAGGGTCCGATTAAAGGTGGAAAACGCAGTAAAAAATCCAAAAAATCAAAGAAGAACATATCCAAAAAATCTAAAAAGGCAAGGAAAAGCAAGAAATAAATGGTAAAAAATTGAATAATTGCATTTTCTATTGAAGTATCAATAAAAAATGAAGACACGAAGTCAATCTAGAGAATTCGAAGTCAATATTGATTTTGATGAAGCATCAAGGCTATGGAATTCAAATAAAAAGAGATTGAATAATGGTTGTTATGAGTATGTTTGTGGAAAACCATTAGAAAACGGCTTGTTTTGTAAAAGAAAGCCAAAAAACTCTCAATTCTGTTGGGTACATAAACCAAAATATATTTAGTAATTAATTCGAAAAATATATAGAAATAAAATATTTTTTATTTCTATAATGGATAACGTTACTGTTACGCAAGATTCCCCCGAAGTCGCTCCCCAACAACAAGAAGTCCTCTTAACGGATGTTGAGATCACAAATGAGAACATGGCTCTTAACGTCCTTGTCTCTTTTTTAGGCGTTGCCCAAAAGCGTGGATCATTTAGCATCGCCGAATCTGCTAAGATTTACGAGTGCATTAAAATGTTTGTATCAAAGGCTGAGTCCTCTGCATAAATCGTGTAAATAATTCTTACAGTCTGCTATAAATTCTTCATCAACCTTTATTATTTGCTTTTGAAATTTACCCTTTAATAGAGCTAACATTATTGTATTTAATTCAGTTACGGTTGCTTCTAATCGTAATAATTCACCTGTTTTGATATTAAATATTTTGAATACTTTTTCATCAGATTTTCGGTCATCTAATGAAACCCTTACTCTCCATAACCACGCATAAATTACTACTTGTAACATATGATCAATAGAAATTTTACTCGTACATTTCATTTCCCATACAGAATCAACAGTTATTAAGTCAGTTCTTGCAGTAAACCGAAATTTTATATCTGAGCCAAAATGTGGTGCTAAGAATTCATCTATTTTTACGTGTGCTTTATCATCACTTTGGCTAATTATGGTTTCTTCTATTCTTGGTATACTATCTTTTGATTCATTACCAATTACATTATTTAATCTTTCAATACATCGTGTTATCATACTTTGACTTAACCAATTATATTCATCTCTATCGATTTGCTTTAACTTAAAATAAAGAGTCTCTTGAACAGCAACACTCACATTTGCTAGATATAAATAATCATTTATAGTTTCTATTTTTTCTGGTAAATCGTGTACTATATTTTTTAAATAGCTATGGTCATTCGGTTTCATATTATCAATAGAATTCCCGATTAAATTTAATAGAACATTTGAATTTGTTCGAGACCCCGACCATTTCTCACTCAAATAATCATAATAAATACAAGGAATTGCTATTCCATTTAAATCACTTATTTCTTCAAAAAAACCCCGCCTAGTTTCAATAATAATAGGAATATCAATTTCATCCATTTCTCTATTTTCCGATATAAAAATCTTATCTAAAATTGTAGAAACATCTTCTATTACAGATTCCGGAATAAATTTTATAAGCTCTGTCGGTGTTAAATTGTGTTTGTTTTGAAATAAAGCATCTCGAATACGTTCTTCTTCTTCATCTTCATAAAATAATGTCTGGTGATGACCTCGAAATTGAATATAATTGCTTTGTTTCATCTCAACATGACCTTTTTTCAAGAAATCAAGTGGCCTGTCTGTATGAAAATTATCACTTTCTAATACATAAAGGCCATGAGTAGCTCGAGTTGCAGCGACATAAAGAGTATTCGGACACTTATCTTTTGGTAAATTACGGGCATAAAATTTAAAATAGGATTGATCAAACCCTACGATAAACACAAATCTACGTTGCCGCCCTTTTACACAATGAAAAGTTGAAAATACTACTTTTTTATCTATTACACGTTCATCTATTTTATCATTTTCCAGCATAGGAACATGGCATGGAATTCCACGTTCTACTAATATGTTTTCTAATTGGCGAACATTACTATTTGCTCCTTTTACTGAGGATGCTAGTACAAATATATCTGCAGGAGAAAAGCCTTGTTCTAATAGTTTACATATTTCAGCAGCTACAATCCTCTCTATATTTTTCCTTGAATTACGAATATAGGTTACCGGTGCACCATCTCTACATGCCTCCATACGATTCTCTCCTAACATTACTTCATTTACAAATTTACACATTTGGTTTGTTATTCGATAAGACATTTTCATACTACAATAACGAAATTCCTGTGACTTTAAACAAGCAAAACCCTCCCATAAAATATCTGCAAAGGTTAAAAAACGAATATCCGCACCCTTAAATTCATATAAACCTTGCATGTAATCCCCTAGAATAAGTAGCTGAATAGGATGTCCGGAATCCCTTGCGAATTTTGCCATCAATTGAAAATATAAAAAAGTCATATCTTGAGCTTCATCCAATACAAAAACATCAATTTTGGGTAGTTTCTCTATGGGATGTAAATCTTTTAATATGATATAACGTATCCCCGTATCTGTGTATGAAGTAGGTAAATAATAACGAACTGCCAAACTATGGAATGTATGAACCTTCATATTTTTAATACCGGCCTTTTTTACACGATCCTTTACTTCAAACCGTAACATCGAATTATATGTCATTTGTAATAGAGTTTTACCTTCTGATTCTTTTGCTACAGATAAAATAAGGGTCGTTTTCCCAGTTCCTGCACAAGAATCGACAATAACATTATGTCCGTCTATCACATTTTTTAATATAATTTCCTGTTCTTCACTTAGTTCATTCATATAGATAGAAAAGAATACGGTTTTCTATTTATATTCATTTTTTTAACAACGAAAAGCAAATGCAAACGTTCCTACAGCAAGAAGTCCAAATACTAATCCAGTATGATAATATACTTGCATTCCACGATACATAGCTAACCAAGCTTTCGTTTGTTCAGGATCTTTAATATGTGTTAACATCCAATCTGATTTGGGCGATAAAATATAATAAAAATAGTTTGTTAAGAAAGAAATAGCAACTACAAAACAAACAAGAGAACCGGATGTAAATCTATCTTTACGTACCTTAGTGTTATAAAAAATAACCAATAACGCAAGAATAAATCCTAAAATATATCCAAAATAATAAATACGTGTTCTTTCATCTACAATATTTTGATATGTTTTTTGTAAATTCTCAGGTAGCTGTTTTTGATATTTTAAACAGACATCGCTTTGATAAGTAGCATAAGTCATATAAAACATTCCGATTAAAAAAACTGCAGAAATCGAACAACTTATTCCACAAGGCATCGAATATAACATATAAAAATATTTAAAATTCTATGAAATAGTAAATTTTTTTTTTATAAATCTATTGTAATGCCAACTTCTTTTTTATTAATTCTATTAACTGCATACATATACTGTTTTCATCTATATTATGATTCCATTTATTATGCCAATGATAGCAAAAACTACCCGCAAAAAAGTTTAAAAAATCATATTTTTTATTAGTATATTCAAAGAAATTATCAAGTCCAATTTTATATGGATTTTGAATCCAACCTCCGTCAAACCAACTACATGGTAAAAGTAACATATCTAATGGTAAATCATATGTTAAATTTGCTTCTTGAAATCCCCAACCAAGATTACGTTCCATAATAAACTCCATATTCTTTTTCATCTTCTTAGATTTGGGTTCTAACGATATATAAATTGCATTATTTGCATATTGTTTATTTTCCCAATGATAAAGGATGATTTCATCTTTAAAATAATAAAATAATGGGTCAAAACTACGCAAAAAGAAACAATCTAAATCAAACCATACACCACCATAATTATATAGTAATAAATTTCTAATAAAATCTGCATAATATGCAATACTGAGAAACCTATAGTTATACTTTTCTAAAAATATTGAATTGTTTTTCTCAGAATCTAATGAAAAAAACCTTATTTCAGCGTAATTTTCTATTAAAGTATTAAAATGATTTGGCATATTATTCTCCAACCATAATATAATTTTATGGTTTTTATTATGTACATTAAAATAATAGCAAGATAAAATAGAATAGAAGTGCTTCTCAATTAAGTCTCCGTACCAATAACTATGAAAAATAACAGATTTATCATAGTCATGATGTAAGGTTTGGGCTATTTTAATGGTTTTATAATAATCAGATGTATTTATTAAGATTTTCATGGTATATTATGATAAATTTCTTTTATTTCTATTGAAACAAAACAAAAAAGTCGAGGACGATTTTAAAAATGGACAAAGAAACCTTGTCCATTTTTTATTTTGCCAAAGAGTTTTATACAAAAGGGTCGTTGTTACTGTCATGCAGTAAAACCTGAAAAATACGAAAAAACCTCGCTGCATAATTTGTTACCATAAATTGATGGTCAAATCGGCACAGAAGTTGGCGGCACACTTTAGGAAAACTTCTGTGCCGAAATTTTAAGTATGAATTTCTTAGCATAATAGAGGTTATTATATTTTTAAACCAATTATGTCTTATCGAGTGGCACAGAAGTAACTTCTGTGCTTCTGTGCCAAAATGATTCCGCGTAAAACTATATAAAATAAAATAGGGATAGATAGTATAATGGAAAATAAAAGAGCACGGAAAATTACCTATTTTTATAAAACATGGGATGAAAATATAATAACAAATTTAAAATTATTACCTTGTAAATATCATATTTTTGGTGAAGAAAAAATATCCAATCTATTGAAAGGATGTATTTATTTTTCAAATCCAAGAGCTATAAATAACATCAAAAAAAACTTAGGTGGTGAAATTTCTATTGATGATAATGAATTTGATATTAAAAATTATGATGATTTAAATAATATATGGGAAAGCGGTGACCGACCAACTCAAGGAAAACGAAAAAAAATAACAAAAAATGATAGTAAAAATGAATTAGTTCCAGTAACAAATTCTATTATAGTGCAAAATTCATCGCTTATTGAACAGAGTAAAGAAATATGCCAATATTTAATGAAACAGAATCAACAATTATTAGAGGAGAATAAGCAGTTAAAACAAACAACTGCTAATTCGATGACGATTACGAATAATATAGAGAAAGTAGAGAATAAAACATTTAATATTAATGTATTTTTAAATGAAGACTGTAAAAATGCGATTACCTTAGGTGAATTTATTAATTCACTTAAAATCGAAGATTCAGACCTGTTCTGTGCAAAAGAAAAAGGGCTCGTAGAGGCAATTACGAATATATTTCATAGAGGATTAGAAAATTGTGATATTAATTCAAGACCTGTTCATTGTACAGATACGAAACGCGAAACCCTACATATAAAAGATGATGATGGATGGGTAAAAGAATCAGGATCAGATTCAAAGAGAATGAAAAACGCAATTACTAGTATTTCAAATAAGAAAATTAAAAAGCTATCCGAATACATCAAAGAACATCCAGAATTTAATAATGTACGCTCACCCGAATATGAGGAATGCCTACAAATGATGCGTAATGTAATGGGTGCATCTGAAGATTCTGAGAAAACAGAGAAAAAGGTTCTTAAAAATATCGCAAAATCTGTATACATAACAGGAAATTCATAGGTTATTAGCGATTTTTACGTGTTCCATTAGGTTTAAAATTCTTATTAAATTGAATAGCCCGTAATAATTTCATCTGTTTCATAGCATTTTCTTTCGTAGTACATTTTGCAAATACCTTTTTATTTTCTTTATTTGTAACTCGATAACAAGATTTTCCACGAACTTTACGACTTTTATATGGCATGTCTTTTTATATAATATAAAAAGACATTATTAAAGGTCATACATCATCTTAAAATCTAAACAGAACGAAAAGTTCGCATTATTCATATTTAAAATACGTCCATATTCATCATAAAGCTGTATTTTAATTCTCTGAATATCTACAGGACCAAAATATTGACGAGGTTCTGTAATAATCGTAAAATTATTTTCCTTGAGAGAACTAAAATGTATTCCTTGAATAGAAATACGAGCTAAAATATTAGGATTCAAAATAGATTTATTAAAAATACTAATAAATTGATTATTTGCATTATTATTAAAGTCATCAATAGCAAGATAAAGATACCTTATAGTTGACATCTCTATTATTGTATCAGAAACATACATTTTAGCCCCCTCATATTTGGGTTTAATAAAGCCTAGATTCCAACCGATTTTCGAAAATAGAGATGTTGTATCTGAAACACCGCTTTGTTTTTTAGTAAAATCTAATGTAATAGAATTAATGAATTCAGCACGCTTTCCAACGGTTTTTATCGTGACTTTTCCCGTACCTGAATTTGTAGAGTCAATATCTAATGATAATTGTACGTAAGAAAATACATTATCTGGATAAATTAAATCTTGATTATCATTTACAGGCGCAATTAATTTGTTTATTGTCTTTATAAGGCCATCCGAATTATAATTACCATCCGGAATAATAAAAAATTCTTCGACGGTAATTCCTGTAGAAGAATAATCAAATGAATTATAATTCACACTTAAATAAAGATAATTATTCCCAAAATTTTCAGAAATATTGTAAAAAACCAACGGTAATTCAATAGACGATAGCTGCATAGAAACGACTTTATTTAACTTATTCGGAATATGCATATTAAAATCCGAACTTTGTGTCGTGTATAGATTATCTCTGAAACGTGTATCGATATTTAATGTTTTCGTAATCACACGTGTATTAAGTGGGTTCATAGTTCCCGGGAAAAATTCACTAGGGTTTGAATAAATAAACTGGCGTTCAGGTCGATTAATTAATTCTTCTGTTCGTGAAGGAGGTTCTCTGGATAATGGGGTATCTAATTTATCTAATTTATAGTTCTTTGGTATAGCGGAAGGCGTATTATCCATCGCAGTTTTATCACATTTAACAAATGTTAACCATTCTTTTGCCTTTGTTAAAAATTCTATTAAATCACTCTTAAATCGTTTATTAATATGACCACTTTTTAATAGTTGTTCTCGAATCTCATATTCTTTTAATTCAATATCAGCAGCAGTATACTTTGAATTTGGTTTTAATTTAAAGAATTTCTCAATATCTTTGATATTATAGTTATTAATATCTAAATCCAGACTATCCATATATAATTAACATACGATTTTTTATCTTATTTACATGCGGATTTAGAAAAGATATTAATAAATGGTTTTATTAATAATTTTTTATTTATATTTTTATTTTCGGAGTGTTTATTATAGTAAAAGGAATATGTCTTCTAGTGATTATACTGCTTTAAGAAAAATGTCACAAGTAAATTCATTAGCTGTTCGACAACCAGGAGTTTGGTTTGATGTAAATGCTTCTAGAGATATTATAGGATGTGTTGATAATGGTATAACAGGACCCATGGGGGATTATGGGCCAACTGGACCAAGGGGTATAGCTGGTGCTGCATTATTTACTTTAATACCAAGAGGACTTTTAAGCGGTGATCCTACATTTCCATCAAGTTTAAGTTTACCCACGAGTAATTCAATTTTAAAAACACAAGTAACAAATTTTCCAGATATCATGTTAACAGGTGAAATGTACAGTAGCATTTATATGTCATTTACTCTTGATAATATACCTTCAAATATCTATGTTGGTGTTACATTCGATTATAATCGTTGTGCATATGGATTTCATATTGATGAATTTTCAGCAGTTTCTTTAAAATATAATGGTGGGGAAGTTACAACAACAGGAATGCTTATGAGATCGGAAGTATTATCATTAACTGTGTCTAGTACTGCTGTTAAATTTTACAGAAGTGGAGTTCTTGTTTATTCTATAGATAGAACAGAACAAAATGAAACATTTAAAGGGTACTTTTCATTAGGATCTGTAAATAATACGATAAATAACATAGTAATGTACCCTTTAGTAGAAGGAGTTACAGGTTCTAGGGGTCCAACTGGTGCAATCGGATTTACTGGACCCGTAGGTGCAGGAATTCAAGGAATTCCAGGCTCTACTGGCCCAAAGGGTGATAAGGGAGATAAAGGTGATAAAGGTGATTGTGGCCCAAGAGGGCATCATGGACCTGAGGGACCTAGAGGTCAAGATGGTGCACGTGGTGAAAGAGGTGAACGAGGAAGACACGGTAGTCCTGGGAAAAGAGGTCCTTCTGGAAAAGCAACCAATACAGGCGCACCTGGTCCTCCCGGTCCTACAGGAGCGCAAGGTATTGCAGGGTGTGATGGTTCACATGGAATTTCTTCCAATACTGGTTCAACCGGTTACACCGGCTATACTGGAGTTCCCGGCTCTACAGGGTCAACTGGACCACCAGGAAATCCAGGAACACCTGGTAGTTCAGCAAACACCGGCGCGCAAGGTCCTACCGGCTATACAGGCCCAATTGGCTATACAGGCCAAATAGGGTATACAGGTGTTAAAGGGTCAACAGGTAATCCGGGTCAAACAGGATATACGGGGTGCCAAGGTCTTCAAGGACCTACTGGACCTCCTGGACCCGCTGGTTCTGGTTCAGGAACAGGAAGTGTTTACATTTCTACACCAGCATATACAAAAACATTTTTACTACAAATTTATTATAAATTAGTAAATGGTAACCTGACAAATTCATTAATTATAGCGGATATATCTCATAATTTATCATCCGCATTTAATGTCTATTTCAATAATGCAAACGGCGCAAGTACAATTTATTTGCAAAATAATAATATTACTGATGTAAATAGTTCATTTAAACTAGTACCATTAACTGCTATAAAAGAAGCAGCTCAAAGTTTTGATGGACTTCCAACAACCAATACTGTAATTACATGGAATTATAATAAAGTTTGGAATCAAGGTGCATTAACAGTAACAACAATATCACCTGGTATAAATTCTTCATTTTATCAAGTACAACCAAATTATTCTGGTATTAGTTTGACAAATTCTAGATCATATAGTACATCTACACAAGTTAATACAGGCAATTATTCAGTTATAACAGCAGGCCAAACCGCGGTTACAACTCCTGGCTCATTCGTTGGTAATACAATAGGATTTTCAGCATCGTATAGTTCAGCTGGTGTTGGTTCAGGAAGATTAATTACACAATGTGGTACTTCTGAAATAGCAGCTGATCCTATAACTGGAATAGTTCCAAATGTTTTCATAAATTTAGCAAATGTGTATTTAACATTTCTCACAGAAATTTGTTAATTCATATGCTACGAAAACAATTATATAGAATTAAATTTTCTCAAAATAAAAATTAATTCTTAGTTAAGGAATATCAATAATATAATATAGTAATAAAATATACGATGTCTAATTTTAATAATGTATTTCCTGTTTGTATTCAAATATCATTAATATCAGGTTCCATAAATAGTAATAATATTCATAATAATGGAAATTATACATGGTATGGCGCATTTAATTATTCTGCATCATCACAATTTATTGATAACTATAATAATACATACCAATATACTTTATCGGATATAAAACCTGGTTTTTGGATTGCTACAAAAAATGGTATGGCATGGAGAATTTATGATAGTAAAAAAAATACGGATGGTTCTTCAACATTTTACCTAGAAGATGTTGATAATTATTGTATTAATCTAGATAATACAGGACAAAAAGGAATTCCTACGGATAGTGAATTATTAATTGCATTTGAAGTAAATGAAGAAGGCCAGCCACTAATATTTCCAACAAATAATTTTAATGATAATTTAAAGCAACTTCCAATAGAAATGATAAATAGATTTTCGGTTTTTAATATTGCAAAAAAAGATATTAGTATTTATCAAATAAATCATGGCCTTTCGATTGGCCAACCGATTTGGTTGGACTCAACTGATGGTCTGTATAAAAAGGCTACGAACTCTAAATTAATAATTGGCATAGTTACAAATGTATCACTTAAAGAATCAACGAACATAGCAATCTCTACTACAGTAGATAATTTTACTTTCAAACCCTACGGAACATACTATTATGATTTGCAACATAGTTTCCCCAATTTGGATTTTTCTTCTTATTCTACTGGCCAATTTGTATATATATCAACAGATAAAATACAAAATTTTGTAGGAGTACAACCAAGTACAACATCGCAACCAATATGGGTATATTTGGGTAAGGATAATAAAACCAAACGTCAATCAGCTATTTTATTAAATTCTTCAAATATTGTATTACATAATTATGGAGTAACTGGTCCAGTAGGATATACAGGTCGTCAAGGGCCTATAGGATATACTGGATCGATTGGATTAAAAGGTGTTACTGGACCTACTGGACCTATTGGATTAAAAGGTAGTATTGGAATACAAGGTCCGATTGGTTTAACAGGACCGCAGGGTATTCAGGGAATACCTGGGCCACCATCATCAGTAACCGAAAAAGTAGTGCCATTAGATTTTAACTGGACAGCTACAGATATAGATAAATTTATTTTTTATAGTCCGAATAATTCCGTTATATCTAAAAATGAATATGAATGGAGTAATAATGCATATACAGTATCAGGGTATTCAACACCTATTATTATGTTTTTCAAAATTGGGTTAACAACAGGTTCTTGTGTTGTAGGATTTTGTGAAAATCCTATAAATTCTATAGGATTTAATGGAATCGATTATGGATTATCTTTCATAAGAGGACAAAATGTTAAAATAATAATAAAGGGAACTCAATTATCTTATGGGCGCGATAATAATGCATATACTGTAGATGATATATTTTCTATACGTTATGATGGTAATAGTGTATATTTTTATAAGAATAATAAACTTATTTATGGACCAGTTAGTAGATTAAGTACAGCTCCGTTGTATATGGATGTAACATTCGAACAAAATGGTACTTATATTTATGATGTAGAATTATATAAATTAATTCAATTTGTAGACTTATCTACAGACCAAAGGGTTCTAGGCAATAAGTCATTTATAAATGATGTTTCAATTCAAGGACGTCTATTTATAAAAGATTCAAATATCAGTAGATATCCGATTATCCATTATGATGGCAATACTAATACACCAGCATTAAATCCATCATTAGGACCTCGCCAATATGTATTTATAAATAATTATAGTAAAATAATTTTACCTACACCAACGGTAAACTGGATAGGAATTGAGATAATTACAAGAGTAATAGATGATAATGCTATAAAAAACAATAATCTTATTATACAAACAGAAGATGGCAGTAATACAATAATGCCTTTATCTGTAGGAATATCAGGACTTGTAAATAGCTATCAAACAACGGATTACTCTGTAAATTTTATTTGTGATGGAACAAACTGGTATCAAATTCTATAAAAAAATATTTTAATAATATATATTAAAATATGTCTATAGTAACATTAAAGAGAAAAACACAAGCACAATATAATAATAGTAGTGTAGGACAACCTGCGTTTTCTATAAATGGTACTCGAAGAAGCCAAGGATATGTAGGACAAACATCTCTTTCTAGATCTTTACCAAGAACATTAATGAATGGACCTACTCCTCGCGGACATGGAGGATGTTGTGGCCAGTATTACAACGGACATATAATTCAATCCGCAGTTACTTCCTTGAACAATCCAAATGTTATTAAAAATTCCGTTATTAATACAACAGGTATGATTAACGAAAAATTAAACTGTTTAACTAATGTAAATGAGAAATATTTTATAAGTTGTGGACCAAAACACCAATCAAATATCGTAAAGTCTCAAACAATTCAATTTGATTATATCACAAATAAAGCAAAAACGGCCATACAATGTGCAAATTTACCGAGTAATACAAGTAAGATTGATACTAGACCCAAAATATGTCAACCATGTAATACAAATTCGTTTTTTTCTAGAGGTCCAAAATATGTAACTCATACAAAACCGCAAAGCCAATATATTCCAATTAGTCAAAGTGAATATTTGGTAAATTTAGATAATAAATGTATTGAAAATGATAAAAAATACATTAATACACAATTAAAAAAGTCACCATTACCAGGGCCTCCTGCATCCTATTAATAGTAAGAATTAAAAAATTGATTTAATAATATACAGAATTACCTATATTATTAAAGATGGATCACAATAAAGAGTTAGAAAAGGATAATTTGCAAAAAGCATATGTAGAATCCTTATCCGAAAAAGAAAGAAAATCTTATGAAATCGCAAAAGAACATCTGGGTATGTCGTTCCAATTAGATAAAAGCGTGGGGTATTTAAAATGGTTAAAAATCCAATCTATTCCGACTTCTTCTTCTTAAGTAATAATTCTTTATATTTACTATAACTCATTACTTCATTTTGTAAATTACTTTCACTTTCTACACCATCTAATAATTTAGATTTAAACCCATTTAATTTATTTTTTTTAGGAGCTATTTGTAAAAAATTAAAACTACTCACTTTTCCCATTTGAATAAATAAATTACGATTATATGTCTTTTCTGGTTTGGGTTCATCTGTTGTTTCTTTTTTTACATCGGTATTGGTTAATTTATAATTTTTTAATTTAGCAAACGGTGCATCATCTTGTTTTTTCATATCATTTTTTTTATTATCTGTGTTTTCTTTTTTTTCATTATTTTTTTCATATTCCAAATAAAGTTTAATCAGAGGTGATTCTTTTTGTTGATCGACATATTCAGTATCTACAAAAAAATCACGACACCGATACAAAACTACATATCTCATAGCAACTGCATTTAAAATATTATAAGGAATACCAGTTATATCTGAATAATAAGCAAACCCTTGTTTATAAGCATTATAATACATAATAATATTACCACGGGGTGTATTTTCAAATAAAATACGTGATCTCCATAATTTTTCTACCTCATTATTTGGGTCAAGTAATGTTTCAAGTAATTCTTTCTTATCATAAAATTTTTTTTCTATATTATTATTCATGTTTTCAATAGAAAAACTACTCAGTAATTTATTTTTATTCGAATCAATATAAGTTTTAATAGGATCAATTATAGTTACCTTTTGTTTTGGAAAAATACGGTTATGTAAAATAAATAAAAAATAAAGAGTCCAACGATAACAATAGGTTAAAAAATAAATAACAGGATTCGATGGATTTTTCAGTTGTTTATTATTTTTTTTAATTATCAATTGATTTTTCATATACGTATCTAATCTGTTTTATTTTTAAGTTGATTTACGCGAAATTCAACCAAATCCTTCATCTCTTTCTCTAAATCAGGTACTTGAATACGTTGATAATTCTTATACACATTATCCGGGTGAATACAAATTAAATAAAGGTCGGTGACTTTCTTACCATACTTATGTTCCAAAATCATTTTATAAGTATTCAATTGAAGAGAATAATGCCAAAAGTTAGTATCTGGTAGATGAGATATACAAGTAGTATGTGAATACTTACCAAATTCAGCTTCATGCTTAATCTCTTGACATCTCTTCCAGTCATAAATTTGGATTGTCCCATCTGGATTCTCAAATACCATATCAATAGAACCCGAAAGCTTAAGTTCTTCATAATAAACCATCCATTCTGTACGGTATGGTTTCAATTCCGGGAAATCCTTCAAGAAATTTTTAAAATATTGGTATTCAATACTCTCATTATTCACATCCATACCGTTAAAATAACATTCAATATCATAATGCATCTTAGTTCCAGCACTTGATGCAGCATCACGATTCTTATCCCAATCTTCTTTAATTTGCTCTTTGGTCATACCATAGTATTTATACTTAGGATCCTTCATTTTCCTACCACGTAGCATATTATCAATTATAGCATCTGCATCAAAATGACCAAAATGACTATGATTAAACGTAGTTACAGACGTATATGTTCCACGTTCTCCACAAACTGTATAAACATGAGGACCTTCCTCAAACGTGATGAATTCATCACGAGGATGAGCATTTATGGTTGCCAAATATTGAGGGTTTCCTGGTAGATTCGTCATCTTCTTTTTAATAACTGTATAAAAAAATTATGAATTCAATTTTTTAGACCTTTTATTTGTTGTACTATTCTTCAATACATGTGGACCTTATATTCTTCTTAATTTTGTTATAAATATTATGGCGAATTCTACTATAACGAGATTCATCAGATACTCTTTCACCACCTAGAATCTTACGATAATAATCCATATACATTATTTTATAGGATTCATCTTTCTCCATTTTATCTCGATTTACTACAAACCACGACTTATTAAATTCCACTAGAAATCTGTGCGATATACGAGCAAGTAACTTATCAAAATCCGGATTCATAAAAGGTGTCCAAGCACCATCCGAATCATATATATAGAAAGCGTTAGGTTTTACATCATAAGCACGAATTGGTAATTTATCATTATGTTGATCGATAAACTTAATAAATAGTTCAGTTGTAGCTGTCAGTAAATCCTTATTATAAACAGTATCTAAATAATATTCCACATTATTTAAAAGCATATCCGTCCATTCTATAAAATGAAAGTTTGGTTTCGAATTACTGTTCAAAATATCATTAAATTTTAGTTTACGCTTTACTGATTTTTTAAGTTCAACATTTTCCTTTTCGAGTTTATTTATGCGAATGGATAATTCTTGTATTAATGAGAACATTTCTTTTGGACTAGGTATTCGTTCATAAGAATCAATCTCATTATCCTGTTCTCGCCTAGTTTTACTGAGGAATTCACAAGTTTGAATATGCCGGTCATGATTAAATTTCTCTTTATATTCTCTGTTGCAAAATCTACAACAATATCCAGATTTAGAATTCATTTTATTTTTAATTATAAATTATATAGTATACTAGATCAATTTTTCAGATGAAAATGTTTTTTATTGTTAATAAAGACAGTATTCCTATAGGTAAAGAAAATTCCAACGGTATATACGAAAATAAAATTATTCCAACTTCAAAAAATAAAGAATCATTTCTTGTTGCTACAAATATATTAAGATACGGTATGGTCGACAGACTTAAAAATGCATCTAATTGCTCGACATGTGGTAAATAATTTATAAATATATTATAGTTATGAATAAATTATTAAAATATTGTATTTTGTTAATGTTTATTATTTTAGGTTCAATTTCATTTAGTAATTTTACAAGCATTTACGAAGGATATAACAACAGTTCTACAAACTACGTTAATGCTGTAAATGATGGTGTTGCTGGTACAACTAAAACTATTACGAGTAAAAATTCTACAAATGTTGGTGCATACGGTTCAAATGGTATAGCTAAAAATGGTTATGATTCAAATGGAAATCCTATTCTGGATTTTGATGCAAATCATAACCCAATTATAGGATACAATAATGGAAAACCAGTAACAGGATCTTTATCACCAACATCTAGTTCGTCAACAACAAAAAAATTACCACCTATTACTGGAACAATTGGTTATAATGACGATGGAACACCAATTTATACGTATGGTAAAGATTCAGATGACAATTATATTATAGGTTATAATCCCGATGGAAGTCCGATTACATCAACATCAAAAATAACCACCAATAATTCAAATAATACAGATTCTTCATGGATTCCACCTCCGGGTTGTATTGTTCGAAATGGAACAGTCTGTAAAAAAAATAACGTTGGTTTATGTACTGATCAATATGGTATAGGTTGTGATACAGCTTGTTGTGCATCAAACAGTCAAACTACTTCAACACCATCACCAATTACTGCTTCAACACCATCACCGACTACTACTTCAACACCATCACCGACTACTACTTCAACACCAACTTCAACACCATCACCAACTACTACTTCAACACCATCACCAACTACTACTTCAACACCATCAACAACTACTACTTCAACACAAGTAACACAAACATCAGAAGCAGTAAAAGGAATAATTATACCAAATGCAACAAAATCATATAGTTTCTAATTTTAGTTAATAACATCTATAATATATCATGTATATATATTATAGAAATGAGTCAATTTACAACAGATCTTTTTTTAGAACCAAATACAAAACAATATGGAAGTCATATGGTAATGACCAACGTAACCAAACAAACAAAGGTAAAATATGTAAATATAGATACTAGATTTAGAGATGAATATAATTATCTTTCAACCGTAAATTACAATTTAACATTACCGCAACGTATTACTGATGTAAAAACTATGACATTAACTGCTATTGAAATACCTATGAGTATCTATAATATTTCTTCAAATATAGGTAATAATTGTTTTTCCGTTCAAACATCTTCGCCGTCATCCACCTCAATAATAACTATTCCCGACGGTTATTATACAATAGACACATTAAAAACAGCGATTAATAATGCATTAAGCACATATAATCTAACATATAACTATTTGGGTTTAAATTCACAGTTTTCATTAATTAATGCCGGAACATCAATTACTATAAATTTTGATATTACAAAGTCCGGTACAAATGATAAATATAATGTAAAATCAAAATTAGGTTGGATTTTAGGATTTCGTAACATAACCTATGTTATAACAAGAACAGTAACTACATCAGAGTCATTTATCGATTTAAATGGACCAAGATATTTATATGTTGCTTTAGATGAATATAACAAAGGAAACCAATTTTCCTTTGTATCACCTTTATATACATCATTAATAAATAAAAATATAATTGCTCGTATAAGTTTGGATACTGCTACACATCCATATGGAAAAATATTACCAGCAAATTTAACAAACGGACTATTAGTTAGCGATACTCGTAGTTATACTGGTAAAATCGATCTTCTTAAATTAAATCTTCAATTGTTAGACGAAAATGGAAATAATGTGAATTTAAATGGTCTAGATTTTTCTTTTTGTTTAGCTGTTGAACATGAATAAAGTAGATATTCGGAAAAATATAGAGAAAAAAAATGAAATAAAATATATATGAAAAAATATCTTATTGTAGGGTGTGGTCTTTCGGGTGTTGTAATTGCTGAACAAATCGCAAATAAATTAAATAGTAAAGTAACAATTATCGAAAAAAGAAATCACATAGGAGGGAATTGTTATGATTATATTCACGAAGAAACAGGAATATTAATGAATAAATATGGTGCACATTTATTCCATACAAATAATGAAGAAGTATGGAAATATATTACTAGTTTTGATAAATGGGAAAGATGGGAACATAAAGTATTAACATATATTGAAAATAAACTTGTTTCTATCCCAGTAAATATAACTACTATAAATGAGTTATGTGGAGAACACTTACAAAGCGAAAATGATGCTGTAAATTGGTTACAGGAAAATCAGGTAAAATATGATTCTATTCATAATAGTGAAGAAATAGCGAAATCAAGAATTGGTGAAGTACTATATAATAAATTAATAAAAGATTATACATATAAGCAGTGGAATAAATATCCACATGAGTTAGATAAATCTGTATTACAACGAATACCCATACGTACAAATTTTGATACAAGATATTTTAATGATAAATATCAAGCTTTACCAAAGAAAGGATATACTCATTTTTTTGAAAGATTACTGGATAATAAAAATATTGAAGTAAAATTAAATACGGATTATTTCGAATATATAAAAGAAAATAGCAATTATGATATTATAATATTTACAGGTCCAATTGATTCCTATTTTCCAGATTTGGAAAAATTAGAATATAGAAGTATTGATTTTCATATTGAAGTTATTAAAAATATGAATTATTACCAGCCAAATTCCGTAGTGAATTACCCCAGTAAAGACATCCCATATACTAGAATTGTTGAATATAAACATTTTTTAAATCAAACATCAAATGATACAGTAATTGTATCTGAAACAACAAATGATGTTGGAGAACCCTATTACCCAGTTCCAAATAAAAAGAACTTAGATTTATATGAAAAATATAAAATTCTTGCAAAAAATGAAGAGTTAAAAAATGTATTCTTTGTAGGTCGACTAGCAAATTATAAATACTTTAATATGGATGAGGCAATCGCTAATAGTTTGGATTTTTTTAATACTGTAATTGCAGAGAAACAAAAAATTGATTAAAAATAAAATTATTATAGTTTGAAATATAAAGAATTCATACTATGAAAACAATCAATATTTTAAATAAACCAACAGAAGAAAGACAACATCAAACAACTATTGATATAAGCGCTTTATCAATAGAACAGAAATATGCTTATCATAAATTTGTAAAGGGTGAAAATCTATTTATTACCGGACCTGGAGGAACAGGTAAGACTCGACTTGTTCAATATCTAGTAGATTATGCAAAATCTGCAAATAAATCAATTCAAGTATGTGCTATGACTGGTTGTGCTGCCATCTTACTACAAAGTAATGCGCGTACCCTTCATTCTTGGAGTGGAATAAAACTAGCAAAAGGACCAAAAAAATCTGTTATTGAATCTGTTTTACGAAGCAAACATGCAGCAAAAGCATGGCGTGCAGCTAAAATTCTTATATTGGATGAGATTAGTATGCTTTCGAAAAAGGTATTTGAAATAATCGAAGAAATTGGGAGATCCGCACGTAAATCTACTTTACCATTTGGTGGATTACAAGTTATTTTCGTTGGAGATTTTTATCAACTTCCGCCAATCGGTACGGAAGGAGAACCAGATACAGAGAGATTTTGTTTTGAGTCACCGGTTTGGAATACTGTATTTAAAATGGAAAATCATATTGAATTAAATACTATTTTCCGACAGAAGGATCCTATTTATATTGATATTTTAATGCAAATTCGTAAGGGTGAAATAGATGAGGATAAAAGGAGAATACTTCGAGATTATTTAACTCGTGAGTATGATTCTGAAAAAAATAATGGTTGTGTTCCGACAAAGCTGTTTGCGATTCGTTCCAAAGTAGACTATGTAAATACACAGATGTTTACAAAACTCCAAGAAAAAGAACATGTATTTGAATACAGTTATAAAACAGATTGTTTAACTTATTTAGAATCAGGTAAAATAATTCCACCAGATATCATGCAAAAATGCAACGTATTATCTGTAACAGAAAAAGACATTGAACTTGAACAGATATTAAATAATAGTCAGTGCAATAAGGTCTTAAGGCTTAAAAAAGGTGCAGCTGTAATGTGCACAGTAAATTTAGATATGGATAATGGCATATGTAATGGAGCACAGGGGATTATTTTAGATATAATAGAACAAGGTCAAATAGTTACACCGGTAGTAAAATTCTCAAATGGATTAATAAAACGTATTAATTTGCATTACTGGCAATCTGAAGATTATCCTATTCTAGCAGTTGGTCAATTTCCTCTATGTTTAGCTTGGGCACTTACAATTCATAAAATTCAAGGTGCTACTCTAAGTATGGCAGAAATAGATATTGGGAGAACTATATTTGAATATGGACAAACATATGTAGCATTATCAAGAATTCAATCGTTGGAAGGTCTATATCTATCCGCATTTGAACCGGATAAAATCAAAGCAAATCCAATTGTAAAAGAATTTTATAATAGAATACAACCAATTGATTATACGGTTATCGAAGTCGAAACTGAAACAGTATTTGAAGAAAAAATTAAAAAGTTTGAATATCAAGAAGACATCAAAGTTGTAAAATTATAATATCTATATAAAATATAGATGGTTGCAGGAAGTATTTTACCAGTTACAATCCATAATAATAAATTATTTTTTTTATTTGGAAAGGAAAACCCTATGGAAGATAGTTCAAAAGGATGGTCTGATTTTGGTGGTGGTGTAGATAAAGGTGAAACTCCTTTTCAAACCGCACTACGTGAAGGTGGTGAAGAATTAACCGGGTTCCTAGGTGATAAAAAACAAGTAAAAAAACTTATTCAAAAAGGTGGAGGAGTTTATAAATTATCACATAACGATTATCATGTACATATTTTTTTTATGGAATATGATGAGAATTTAATAAAATATTATAATCAAAATCATCAATTTTTATGGGAAAGGATGGATAAAAAACTATTAAATGATTCAAAATTATTTGAAAAGATAGAAATAAATTGGTTTTCAATAGAAGATATGAGAAAAAAGAGGTCTGAATTCAGAAATTTCTATCAAGAAATAGTAGATTTATTTTTAAGAGATATTGAGAACATAAGAACATTCATAAATAAAAAGAGAAAGAACAATAGAAAAACTAAAAAAAACTACATATAATGATGATTTTAGAAAATTCATAATCATTTTATTCAACCAATAAAATGATTATATACCTTCTAGTTAGAATTTGTAAAAATAAAATACAATGTAATTGTATAAAACCATTTATTATGTCCTGGCGGCAATATGGTGGTACGAATAAGCAACAATTAAGTACTATTAATGCAGGTTCAATAGTAGCGAATCAATTTTTATCTAGAAGTACTGCTGCTAACGTAAATCAATTTGATAATTTAAAGGTAAAGGGACAGTTAATTATTCAAGATTTTATAGCAACCGGAACATATGTACTCGGATCAGCATCAGTAATAACAAGAGGTAATTTATATGTAAAAGATCATGCCTATTTTGGTACTGATTTATCTGGAGGAGATTTAACTGATTTATCAAATGGGAAACTCTTACCTTGGACATACATATATGGTAATTCATATGGTATTAGTATTAATAATGAAAAGCCACAAGCAGTTTTTCACATTACTGGATTAAGTTATGAGGTATTAAAAATAGATAGTAGTTTAAATACTATACGCAACATAATTGGACAGAATGTAAACGCTCATGGTGTAGTAATAGCTGCAGATGATATTTCATCAAATATTTATTTTTATAATAATGTTACTACAGATAAGAAGAATACTCCAGATGCTTATGTTAAAAATACTTTAAATGAAGGGTTATCACTTGGATCATATAATTCTCAAATAACATTTGATAGTAATGGTAATCTTACTTTAAATGCTGCAAATACACTTTCTTTATTAAGTTCAACAGGAAAATTTAATATTACGAGTACCACTACAAATTTAGAATCTCATTTAGTTGTATCTAACCGTGGAACAAATTACAAAAATTTATATAACGAATCAGGAGTAATCTATGATAATTCTAATTCTAGATATTTATTTAATATCTATGATGTAAGCTCTGCTATTACTGGTAATGCATTATCCTTAGTAGCTTTTGATAATAGTTCAAATTCTTTTTTAAGAATAATTGATACAATTGGCATAGGACTTTCAATTGGTGGAGGTGCATTTCCTGCAGATACAACCCGTTCTTTTGGAACAATAGGCCTTAGTGATTTATCTGGCAATTTTATTTTATCTCAAAATATAGTTTCGGGGAATAATAAATTAAAATACGTTAGTACACTAGGCATTAATACATTCTCACCAAAAACAGAGGATTACGTGTTAGATATAAATGGTCCGACTAGAATAGGGAATGGAGAACTTACAACAGTTTTTAATGCAACTTTTGAGTTCAAACAAATAAATTTTTCAAAGGTATCGCCAAATTATGGTATGGCAGTTGGTTCTTCAATAAGTCCAGGTATGATTCAATATAATGGTGGGATCCCAGTAGTAACATATCCGCAAT
>Ga0209189_1000454_pt1 | contig 34397 bp, 54 predicted proteins | sample C_130820_EF_Meta_FD_187308 | JGI IMG/M metagenome (GOLD analysis project Ga0209189, IMG submission 187308) | Freshwater microbial communities from Lake Croche, Canada to study carbon cycling - C_130820_EF_MetaG (SPAdes) (version 3) | ecosystem: Environmental > Aquatic > Freshwater > Lake... | reverse complement strand
TGCATTAGGTAGTTAGTGCCAAACACAATAATTGCAATAAACAATCCCATCAATGCACCTAAAATAAGGTCTTTCATGCTGATCTCCTAGTGAAAAATCTTGTAGCGTGGGTTGCAGGTAACTTCTACTGGAACATCTGTGGTAACACCATTAATCTTACGCTTTGCCGTAATCACAATAGGTCTTGTGCCAGCATCTTCACACTCATTGATGCCAAGTATCACTTGAGCACGGGTCATGTGAAACGCTTGTTTATCGGTTTCTAGCGTTACATTTGGTGGTTCAAAAGAACTGCAACCAACTAGGGCTAATGGTGCTAATAGGTATAAATATTTCATGCTAATTCCTTTGTTTTGTTTTCGATTATTTCCCAAAGGTCTAGTTCATAAACCATTTCGGTAATGTCGTTGTCACCAATGTAGGCGTAAGAGATTTCGTTGTTGTAACCACGCAATTCGATTTGAGTATTGCCGTAAGTTACTGAATCTATGTAATGACCGTCTTTCATTTATTTCTCCTTTTTCACTTCCCAATGAAGTAATACCAGTTTATTAAGCTACCTTAACATTGTCAACACATATTAGGAAATATCCTTATAAATATGTGCAAAAAAGCGACAGGCTGTATTTGGCAGTTGCTAACAATGGGTCAGAAAGCCGCAAAATTACCCAATTACTGCATCCTACATTGGCGGCTTAACGCCCAGAATAAGGTGAGGCGGCAGGACTCCGTGAATGTATGGTTGTGCAAAGGGGAAAAGCACACCTACCGCCTCGTGAATTAGTTTAACCCAGTTTTGAGTTTGTATATTTTGAGTAACGCTAAAAACATTTCATAGCCATCTCTAAGTGCTTGCTCTGTATGCTCATATATGGCAACTTCTCCAGTATCACCATTGACGTACACATTGGCACACCTTGCTTGTGGCGCTAAAACTTCTCTATAGGCCGCTAGCTGTAGTGTATTCTCTAGGTAGGGTGTTAGTTCACCAGGGCTTTTTTCTGTCGTCTTAAAGTCAATTACGACCCCATTAAAGTCATGGCGTGGCTTGCAATATAAATCGCATTTTCCGCCATAACCTTCTTGGTTAACTAGACTCTGTTCAGGAATCCATAGCTGCGCCCCAAAATGAGCCGTTATAGCGTCATCTACTTTGCGGACATAAGCTGGCATATCTGGCAAGTATTCTTGGTTATAGAAGCTCTCTAGAAAGTCATGTATAAGAGTTCCTCTAGTCATGGCTTCTTGGGACTTTTTCTTTGCCAATTCTAGTATTCTGGCAACATAATCTTTTTCTTCTTCTTGCAAACCCCTTGGGTTTTCTGCAGCAGCTTTAATAGCTTCAGACTGCAACCACGACTGAAGGCCATCCTTGGAAAGCTGCTGGTTTATAGTGGACACCGAAGGCACTAATGTACCTGGTGCTGCTTTGGCATCCCTAAGTGTTGTATTTCTTTCTTTGCCATTTTTACCAATGGTGGTATATCGTGGTGCGCCTGTAATGGCACAGTACCAGTGCATACTCATATTTTCCCCTTAAAGTCGTTTAATTAAGTAAATCTAGTATAGCTTCTCTGTCTATAGGACTTACACAACAATCAGCGCAAGTCCTAATAACATCTTTAATAACAGCAGCTAAATCATTAACCTCAAATGCTATTAGCTGTCTTTCTTCATCCACTCCAAATGGTTCAGTAGAAACAATGGCTTTATCGCCAATAACATCCCGTATATGACTTAGCATTTCCATCTCCTAAAATGGCGTGTCGTCTATAATTTCATCAGACCCAGCAGGTTTAAAACCCATAGGCTCTTTAACTTTGCCAACTGAAACGCTAAAGAATTTGCCTTTAGCTTCTTCTTTTACCCATGCAGACAACCAATGCTCTTTGCCATTAAGCATAATTGAGCCGTTGTAGTCTGGGTGATTGTCGGTAGTTTTGCGGCTATTTTTGAAAAGTGAACCGCTACCTTCTTTGGGCGTGTAGGCCATATTAAATTTCCTTTGCTTTTACTACTAATTTAGGTGACGAAGCGGCATTACCGTCATCGTCTGCTTGCACTACTCCTACTACTGCTGCTAATGCGTACCTACGCATATAAGTTAAAGCCGAGCCAGCGCCTTGTGCGTCAGGCTTAGTTATCGGCACAGACATTTCTTGACTAATCCATTCGCCAGAAGCGTGGGTAAGAATAGTAGTCAAAGACATGGACTTGTCTAATTCGGAATAAAGTCCAGGGAATTGAGCCACAGCCAAATTATTAATACTAAGAAGCTCACGGCAAGCATCCCACACAGACTCAAGGTCAGCATAATTAGATTTAAAGAAAGGGTTTTTACTGTCTTTTTTTGCATAAGTAAGTTTGCCCTGTACGATTGATAGCGCTTTGGCTAAGTTAGCAATAGAGTCAGATTGATTCATTTTGCACCCCCAAAAATTGCGCCAAAGTCATTAATAACATCACGCAACAATGGGTTTACATGATTATTACGTGGCTTGCCACAGGCTTGACGAATACAGTCAACTTGCTCTTGAGTTAGGTATTCATTGCTAAATTCCATGTCATCAAGTGCTGACTCTAAAAATTCTTCGTGCTCAAGCATTAATTGGTTTAATTCAGACATTTAAGTTTCCCCTTAAATACATAGCGAAATTGCTATATAGTCATGGTAAGCATACTTATTAAATTTGTCAAGTGTTATATAAAATAATTATTTATGTGGTAAGATTGCCACATGGAAAAGCTAAAAATAACTGAGTCCACCATGATTGACTTGCTTGGCGGCACTAATAAAGTAGCAAGAATGTGCCAAGTGGCATCAACGGCTGTTACGCAATGGCGAAAAAATGGTATTCCACATGGAAAATTATTGCTTTTAGCCGCCAGAATAGAAAAAGAAAGTCATGGTTTAGTAACACGCCAAGATATGTTTCCAGGCACATGGCATTTTATTTGGCCTGAGTTGCTTAAACGCAACACATTTGGCTTGCAAGAAGAATTAAACGAGGAGTAGTATTGTCCTCCGCACTCCAGGCGTTACTAAGCACCTAAATCGGTGGCGTGGAAGAAAAGATAGGCTAGTCAAGCACCCGACTGCAAGCCTCGTAGCGTTAAATGGCGACTACACAAGATTTTAGGGACAAGGTGATACAAGACCTTTAATCGACTGACCATTATCTTAGGAAGGACTAGTTATTAACATATTTGTTAACAATGGGTCGGCTGATAGTTTCCTATCACCCTTGGTCAAACTGTGTCGTAAATTTGCAACTAAGGGTTTGTCATAGGTGACAATAGTTAAAAATGATAAGAAACTGTAATCACTCAATAACGAGTAACCATTTAAGGGGAATTAAATGAAAGACTTTATAGGTAGTTGTTTATTAGGTGCATTACTTGGCGCAATGTTTGCTTATGGCGTACCAGCTAAAGCGCAAACGTACCCAGTCACTAGCCCACAAGGTTATAACATGGGTACTGTGCAAATTAACGGCAATACAGCACAGTTTGTAAACCCAATGGGTTACACAACACAGACTGCTACAATTTACCCTAACCAAGTGGTTATTACGACCCCACAAGGGTACGCAACTAGCGTAGTTGGTAACACAGGCTACACAGTACCACCTAGCCCATCTACACCACCAAGCCCAAGGGTGCTGCAATGAATGAAGAAATAATTGAAGAATCACTTTCTAGAAGGGCTATGAAAAGTAGAATTTTTTACCTTGAAAATAGAATGAAAGATTACATAACTTGTTTTAGAAAGGAAAGAAAAGCCTTACATAAACAATTAAAAGAACTGCTTGTTGCAAACAATAGACTTGAAAAAGAAATTAAACAATATAAACAAGAAGAAGCAAATAAATTATCTGGTCTTTTGAGTCTTGGGGTTGTTTATAAACCAAAAATTGATAGAAATTACAAATGAGTTTTACCATTACTACGCATGACGGCATGAAAGTCATTCAATGGTTTAAAAATATTGATGACCTTCTAGAAAGTATGATTAACAACCCAACCGACAGGTATTTTAGGAATGTTTGATGAATTCTGGTCTTTATATCCACGAAAAATTGCTAAAGCAACTGCAAGAAAAGCATGGGCAAAATTGTCCGCAGAACAACAACTTATGGCTGCAAAAGCTATTGACACACATTGCCAATACTGGCGAGCAAAAGAAACAGAGTTAGAATTTATACCCTATGCCTCCACCTGGTTAAATGGTGAACGCTATGAGGATAAGTTAGTAATTGAACCCAAGAAAGAAAAGATTGACAAAAAGTGGATGTTTAGCAACGAAGGTATTGAAGCTAAAGCTAGAGAGCTTGGTGTCTTGGGGACAGGATATGACTCATACGACAGCCTTAAACGCAAATGTATGAACAAGCTAAACATGAATGTGGAGTAAGGTATTTATGTTATTTGCGGCATAAAAAAGGGTTGGCTTGGTTTAGAAATTACATAAGTGATAAAGACTTTAGCCAAGCATTGTTAAATGATTTTTATACGGCTTATAAAGCTGGTAACAAAGGGGAATGGAAATGTATGAAAGGTATATTGTCGCAGCAACAGGGCTTGGGTATTTAGTAGTAGGTTTAGCCCAATACTTCAAAGGCTCAACACCTAACGCATTTATTTGGTTAGGTTACGCAGCAGCTCAAATTGGCTTATGGATGAATTTAAAATGACCAAAGATTACGACCCCAATGATGCGATTGATTTTATATTCAAAACAGCCCCAGCGTATGCAAAAGCGAAAGGTAACCTCGCTCAATTCGAGGCATTTAAACACAGTCTTAAAGCTATTGAAATGTCTAAGTCGGAGGCAACAACGATTGGGGGCAAAGAAATGGATGCGTATAAGTCACAGGCTTACCAAGAGTTATGTGAGGCCATTGGATTGGCGACAGAAGAAGCAGAAGCCCTTAGATGGCAATTAGAAGCAGCTAAAATGAGATTTGAAGCATGGCGCAGTCAAGAAGCGTCAAATAGAAACATAGACAGGCTAACCAAATGACCGACTACTCTGAAAACTACCTTAAAATTCAACAGCTATTAAAGTCTTACCATAATGCTACGCTTAAAAACCAATACGAAAAAGCTACATTAATAGCCCATGAATTAGCAGAAGAAACCATAAAGCTAGAGTTTTCTACTTATGACCAAGTAAGGAAACAATGGCTGAGTTAATGCGTACTGCGCCTACTCATATTGACTATGGGGACTTTGTTGGTTTATTGCCAACTTCACCAGGCTTTACTCCTAGTAATGTTGATGGAATTTGCGAAAGAAAAGGCAAGTTTTTAATAATGGAATGGAAGCGCCCCAATGAAAAGTCAAGCAAAGGCCAACAGTATATGTTGCAAGCATTGGCGGCTAAACCTGATTTTATTGTTGTTATTATTCGGGGCGATACTGACAATGGAGTAAATATGGGTAATTACTACCTTGTGCAACCGCAAGGTGGGTGTATATTAATTGGGCATGGTTTTGAATCCTTCAAGGCCTATTACAGACAATGGTACGAATGGGCTGATGGCAACTAAAAATGAAAAGAACTATATGGCAAGAGTTGCCAGACTCGGTTGTATATTGTGCAGTACCGTGCTTGGGTATGAAGGTAGCCCTGCCGAAATACACCACATTAGACGGGCTGGTGTCCGTGCTACAAGCCCCATTATCCCCCTCTGTTCTGAACATCACAGAGGAAACGATGGTATTCACGGAATGGGTAGAAAGGCTTTTGAAAGAAAATGGCAAACAACCGAGGAAGCGTTACTACAGAAAGTCAGGGAGAGCTTGGGGTGAATGACATACTGTTAGCGTTTGGCATATTAGTTATTTTATTGCCAGCTATTGCCGTATGGATTAGCACAAAGTTTATGTAAAAAGGATAAACTTACATAACATTCCTATAATGTGTTTCTCAAACTTTACAATTCTAATGGGTCTATAAAACCTAATTCTTTAGCAATGCGATGCGCTCTATTGCGAAATTCTTTGTCGTAATGTGTCCAGCGTTGAGTTTTATGGCGGCTCATGTGAATACACTCATGGAATAGCACCTTTAAAACTGTGTCTATGCTGCCACAACGAGCCTCTGAAATGGTAATAATATGCTCATATTTACCACCATCATCATATAAATAAGTACCCATTGTTGCTGGGTCTTTATCTACAATAAAATTAATTTCTTCTGGTAAAGGCATATTCCACCTATCAAAAGGCTTCATGCAATAAACAGCGCTATATAAGTTTTTAAGGATGGCTGGTGTAAGTTTCATACGCCAATAATTTGCCCACGAAATTCAACTTCATCTTCCCCAAAAACCCTAAATGTTTCTGGTTGCAATAATTTGCTGCGCTCAAACGATAGCATTACAAAGCCACTATTCCAGTCTTTAGGCGTGTCCTCTGTGTAATTGAACTGTGGCCCATTAGGGTCAGCTAAAGTGCCTGTCTGAACACCATAGCGTGTACCGTTGTAGTCGTTATAAGGAATACTAGACAAAACATGGGTATGTCCTGTAACCATTGAAACACCAGCATTAACTGCGTTGTTTCTGCCGCCTGTCCAACCACCCTTCCAGCGATGTTTAATAATGACATCTTCATTAATCCACACAGACCAACAAGGTTGCCAACGTGGGAAATATTCTTTTAAGGAAGTACCAGGCACACCTTCAAAAGCTGGAAGAAAATTCACAACATTAAAAGTAAACCTCATGTCATGGTTTCCTAAAGGCCAATACATCTTAGCGCCCTTGGCTACTGCTTCAATTTCACCTAAATAATGCTGACAGGCTTCTAATTCTTCTTTAACGCTTGGTAATTTGTCAAAGTCCATTCTAGGATGCCTACTAATGCCAGCCCCGTCAAAGGCATCGCCATTGCAAATAATGGCAGTTGGTTTGTATTCTTTAATAGCTTCTAATAATGCTTTAAATGCAGTAGTAGTAATGTCAGGCCAAAAATGAGCGTCAGAAAATACCATAACTCGCCCTTTTTTAACATCAAACCCTCTACGAGTATGCCCATCGGTTTGCATTATTTTCTTTTCTACGCTAACACGCTGGTCATTAAAACTTGGCAATTCAATACCATGTCTTGTTTCTAATGAGCGTCTGCGGTTATAAATAGAGCGAATGTCATATTTATGGACTTCTGCAAATTTTTGTGGGCTACCTATTTTTTTCCACTCTGCAATCCATTCTTCATCATTCAAATGATAAGCCATTCAATTCCCCTTATACTGTAAGTAACGAAACACTAACATAAATATATGTCTTATATTAAAAAAGTTGATAAAAATCAAAAGGATGTTGTAAAGGCGCTACGAGATTATGGCGCTACTGTTTTCCTTTTGCATACAGTCGGTGGAGGAATCCCTGACTTAATGGTGTGCTATGCAGACCAGACTATTCTAATGGAAGTTAAAGATGGGGAAGATAAAAAGCTAACCCCACAACAAATAACCCTTTTTGACAACTGGGTCGGTGGCCCACTTCATAGGGTAAATAGTGTGCAAGAGTCTATAGAAGTGCTAAAATTGTATGAAGAATAAACAAAACCCCTAGAAAATTGGCGTTTTCTAAGGGTTTCTACCAAACAACTAATTAGGAGTTGATATGGATGCCAAAGAGTTTACTATTTCTGCGGAAGAACTGCACCGTTTATTTCAATACAAAGATGGTCATCTTTATTGGAAAATTCGCAATTCAAACCGAATAAAAATTGGTAGCCAAGCTGGCACGGTTGCCAAAAGAGGCAATATCAACATAAATATAAATAAAAGGCTATATAAAGCCCATCGCATAATTTTCTTTATGCACCATAAATATTTGCCGCCAATAATTGACCACATAGATGGCAACCCTTTAAATAACCGCATAGAAAACCTTAGACCAGCTACAGAAACACAAAATCATCATAATGTTGGAATGTTTAAAAACAATAAATCTGGTGTTAAAGGTGTTTGTTGGGACAAAAGCAAGAAAAAATGGCTAGCAAGATGTTGTTTTCAGTATAAAATACATCATATTGGAACATTTGATTCTTTAGAAGAAGCAAGTAAAATGGTAAAACAATATCGTGAATTTCTTCATGGTAGTTTTGCTAGACACGAATAGGAAAAGTTTATGACTGAAACAGCTAATGTAGCAATGTTTGCGGCAACGCTGTTACATTCATCAACGAATGCACACTTTTTTCATTGGTCAACTAATTCTTACTCACAGCATAAGGCTTTGGGCAAATACTATGATGAAATCGTTGAGCTTGTAGATGATTATGTAGAAGCCTATATGGGCTGCTATGAGCAGATTAAAGAGTTTCCAAGTGTCTACCATCAGCCTAAAGAACCGCTTAAGTATTTGGAATCATTAAAGAATTTCGTGGCAGAAGCCAATACAGATTTGCCGCAAAAACAAGAATTGATTAACATTGTTGCAGAAATACAACAGTTAATTGACTCTACCATTTACAAACTCAAATACCTTAAGTAAGGAAGCATTATGCCAATGGACAAATCAGGCTCGGCTCAATCAGTCGGCAAAAACTACAAGACAGAAGTTGCCGCAGGAAAGCCTAAAAAGCAAGCCTTGGCGATTGCACTAAGCGAACAAAGAGCGCATTCTAAAGGCAAAGTAAAAGCTAAATTAGAAGCAGCTTACGAAAAGTACATGAAATGAAACCAGGTCTTTACGCTAATATTCACGCTAAACAAGAGCGCATTAAAAACGGCTCTGGCGAAAAAATGCGTAAAGCTGGCAGTAAAGGTGCGCCAAGTGCTTCAGACTTTAAACAAGCCGCCAAGACAAGAAAACAAGTCATTACTGACAAAATGAAGGATATGTAATGAAACACATGACTAGAAGCTATCCACCTGAAAACGCTATGCTAAGAGCGCATAAAGAGTCTACGCTTGAGAAACAACAAAAAAAGCGCCAAGAGCACAACCCACCATTAGAGCTAGACGATAGCGGTATTTTGAATAAAAAAGCCAACCAAAGAATGAAGCGTAAAGAGGCTTTGTCTAAAGCCATGAACAAATACCACGACCCTGACATTGTTGGTTAATTATGCCTACGCTTGCTGATGTTTTGCGCCAAACAGGTTACGCCCAAGATGGAACATTAATTGCTCCTACTACAAATTCACCTATGACATCAGCATTGTCTGAACATATTAAGACTTTGCCACAGCAATTAGCTACAAACCAAGCCGCATTAGACAGCGCTATTGGTAGCTGGAATAAGATTGATTTTGGCACAGGTCAATCAAACCCAAATTACCGCCCAGAAGCAATGCAAGAGCTAACTCAGTTAATGCCTAATATGGCTGGCATTATTTCGCCCAAAGCTGTAAACCAAATGGGAATGGTTACCACATTGCCAAAAGATGACATATTTAGCCAAGCGGTAGCAAATACCCCAAACGCAAGAATTACGGATGAAGGTTTGTATATAAACCTTATGCGTAAACAAAAACCTGAACAAGCCATGACTGAGTCTGTTAGGTCAGGAGTTTTCTATTTGCCTGAAGGTTCTGCCAATATTAAGCACTATGGTGGTTCTAATAGCTATGGCGGTACAGAAAAAATTACAGGTGAAACATTATATAAAAACCCATTATTTGTAAAAGGTGCAACAGGTGGCAAAGCGCCAGAAAATGCTTATTTGCAATTAACAGACCCCAATGAATTGCGAAAAATGCAAACAGATGCACAAAAAGTAGGAAGTTATTTATATACAGGTAGACCTGGACAAGAAGCTAACAAAGCTATTGAAGTGCAATCATTTTTAGAAAAATATGCACCTGATTTAGTAGATTATGCTGATTATATTGTTAGCAATAGTAGTAGAGGGAATCAATTAAAATATGCTTTGCAAGAAGCTGCTGTAGCACAAAAAGTAAGAGATGCTGGCTATGACGCAGTAATAGGGCATAGTAAAGGCAAACAAGGCCCATTTATATCTGAAATATTTGATATTAGAGAAAGTCATTACCCTGATAAGTTTGGTAACTTTGAATTAAACCCAAAATTTGAAGAAATGACACGCAAACAAATACTTGAGCAAGAACTTAAAAAGCGTGTAGAATAAAACCCTTACAAATCAATTACTTGAGAATGTATGGATAATAAAGTGTCGAAATCTGTAGAAAAGAACTTAAATAGGGCTGGAAGAAAGCCAGGAGTGCCTAATAAAGCCACTCAAGAGGCTCGAGAAGCCGTTAAAGCTATTCTTGATAGTAACCTACCATTTATTCAAACATGGCTACAGCAGACCGCTGAAGGCATTATGGATGACCAAACTGGAAAGTACATTGTTCAGCCTAACCCTGCAAAAGCGTGTGAGATTGTCCAAAACCTAGTTGAATACTCTGTGCCTAAACTTGCAAGGACTGAAGTAGTAGGAGATGAGAAAGCCCCTCAACGCATGGTGGTGTCTTGGAAGAAGTAATAGATATAGAGCTTGATTACAAGCCTAGAGATGTATTCCTAGATTTTCACGAAAGAACACAACGTTGGGCAGTCATAGTCGCACACAGACGCTGCGGCAAGACTGTTAGCTGCATTAATGAATTAATCTACAAAGCACTAATAGAGGGCAAAGAAGATGGTCGCTACGCTTATGTTGCACCATATTACAGCCAAGCTAAAAATATTGCCTGGGACTACTTGTTAAAGTTTAGTAAGCCTGTAATGGCTAAAGCTAATCAATCTGAACTATGGGTGGAACTTATAAATGGAAGCCGTATACGACTGTTTGGTGCTGACAATGCTGATAGTTTGCGTGGTTTGTACCTTGATGGAATTGTCTTAGATGAGTATGCAGATATGCGCCCTCGTATTTGGGGCGAGATTATTCGGCCTTTGCTGGCAGATAGACTCGGTTGGGCAGTTTTCATTGGAACGCCCAAAGGTCATAATGCCTTCTGGGACATTTACACCCATGCCACCAAGTCTAATGATTGGTATGCCAAAACCCTAAGAGCTAGTCAAACAGGGTTATTGCCTAAGTCAGAGCTTGAAGATGCCGCTAAGTCTATGACGCAAGACCAATACCTACAAGAGTTTGAGTGCGACTTTGAGTCAGCCATTCTAGGTGCTTATTACGGCAAAGAAATGCGTCAGCTTACTGACCAAGGCCGCATAAGAGAAATAGAGTTTGACCCTATGTTTCCTGTGCATACAGCATGGGACTTGGGCTATTCTGATGACACCGCTATATGGTGGTTTCAAGTCGTACATGGCGAGATTCGTATGCTTGACTACCACTCAAGTAATGGTCAACCAGTAGCTTTTTATGCTGGCATTATTCAGTCAAGAGAGAAAGAAAGAGGCTATGTATATGGCACACATTACTTACCTCACGATGCAAGAGCTAAAACATTAGCCTCAAATAAGTCCATAATTGAGCAACTTTCAGACAAAATTGCGTTAAAATCTTTAAAAATTGTGCCAAGTTTGTCACTACAAGATGGAATACAAGCAACACGACTAGCATTAACTAGAGCTTGGTTTGACCATAAGTGTGAAGATGGCATTGAATGTTTAAGGCAGTACCAGCGTGAATATGATGAGGACAAAAAAGTCTTTAGGGATAAACCTAGACATGATTGGACTTCTCATGGTGCTGACGCATTTAGGATGCTTAGTATTGCCTGGAAAGAAGAAGCAAAGTTGCCCCATAAAGATGACTCGATTAAAGGGCTGTTTGTAGGTAAAACCGATGTAAGTTTGAATGATATGTGGAAACAACAGCCACAGATTTCAAAAGGAAGAATTTAATGGCAAACGATAAAGCGACAGTCAATCACACATACGAAGATTGGTATAAATGTATTATGGGCTATGAGCGCTCATATAAGCGCTGGGAAGCTAGGGTTGACCGCATTGTTAAGAAATACAAAGATGACAGCCGCTACGATAGAAACCCTAATGCTCGTTTTAATATTCTTTGGTCTAATGTACAAACCATTCAGCCAGCCATCTTTGCAAGACTGCCTCGCCCAGACGTTAGCCGCCGATTTCGTGATAATGACCCAATAGGCAGAGTAGCGTCAATGATGCTTGAAAGAGCATTAGAGTTTGAAATTGAGCATTATGGCGACTATAAGTCTGCAATGAATAACACAGTCCTAGACCGCTTATTAGGTGGTCGTGGCGTTAGCTGGGTGCGCTATGAGCCACATATTGTTGGCGAAGAAACCAACACAGAGGATATGCCTGAAGATGGCTTAGAAGTTACAGAAGATAGTGACGAAGCTGAAACAGCAGAAGCAGTTGAGAATGAAAACCCAGAGCGCATTGAATACGAGTGCTGCCCAGTCGACTATGTCCATTGGAAAGACTTTGGACATACTATTGCTAGAACCTGGGAAGAAGTCACAGCAGTATGGCGTAAAGTTTATATGAGCCGCCCAGCATTATGTGAGCGCTTTGGCGAAGAATTAGGTTATAAGATTCCATTAGACACTAAGCCTGATGACTTAAAACAATCCTACAAATCTGATGATGGTGTATATGAGGCGCTGATATATGAAATATGGGACAAAGAAACAGGCAAAGTATTGTGGATTTCTAAGTCCCTCGGAAAGATATTGGATGAACGTGATGACCCTTTGGGTCTTGAGAACTTCTGGCCTTGCCCTAAGCCTCTCTATTCAACGCTCACAACTGACAGCCTTGAGCCGATTCCTGACTATGTTATCTACCAAGACCAAGCAAGAGAACTAGACGCTTTATGCGACAGAATTGATGGCCTTATTAACGCTATTAAAGTGCGTGGCGTTTACGATGCCTCGGCTTCTGAACTACAACGTCTATTCTCCGAAGGCGAAAATAACACCATGATTCCAGTACATAACTGGATGGCTTTTGCTGAAAAACAAGGCATGAAGGGTGCTATTGACTTAGTTGATTTAGCACCTTTTGCAAGCGCTTTGATGACTTGCTATCAAGCGATGGAGCAAGTTAAAGGTCAAATATATGAATTGATGGGCATTGCTGATATTCAGCGTGGACAGACTGACCCTAATGAAACCCTTGGCGCACAAATTATTAAATCTAATAACGCTGCTGGTCGCTTAAAAACTATGCAACACGCAGTAGTAGACTTTGCTACTAGTTTACTAAGTATTAAAGCGCAGATTATTTGCAATCATTTTACTGATGACACATTGGTTAAGATTTCTGGCGCAATGCAATTAAGTCCGCAAGACCAGCAACTTATTCCGCAGGCGATTGAATTATTAAGAAACGAAGCGTCAAAGAACTTCCGTATTGAAGTTACTTCTGACTCAATGATTTACCAAGATGAACAGCAAGAAAAAGCAGATAGGATGCAATTTCTGCAAGCTATGGGTGGATTTTTACAGCAAACCATGCCAATTATTCAAGCAGCACCTGAATTAGCGCCTATGGCTATTGAAATGATGAAATTTGGCGTAACAGCATTTAAAGCTGGCAAACAATTAGAAGGCATTATTGACCAAACTGCTGATGAAATTCGCATGAAAGCACAACAAATGCAAGGTCAACCAAAACCACCGCCACCAGAAATAATGAAAATACAAATGCAAGCGCAGATGGAACAAGCTAAGATGCAAGCCCAATCCCAAGCTAAACAAGCTGATATGCAAATGACTATGCAACTTGAGCAAGCTAAAATGCAAATGCAAATGGAGCTTGAGAAGGCTAAACAAGAATACCAGGCGCAAGAAAACCAACTGAAATTTCAGCTAGAAGAACAGCGTAATCGCATGGATAGAGAGATGGAAATAAAAGTAGCTCAAATGAAGATGATGACTGAGCGCAATACTCAGGTATTGTTAGCTCATATTAACAATGGCGCAAAGATTGAAACTGCTCGTATTTCTGCTGGCACAGATGATGGTGAAACAGCTTATATGCATGAAGAAGATATGGCGCAAGTAATGCAAAACCCAATGGAAACAGTAGCTTCTGCAATTAATAACAATAGCAATCAAATGGCACAAATGATTAGCGAATTAATGAACAAGTTAAATAAACCTAAAACAGTAGTGCGTGGGCCTGATGGTAAGATAACTGGAGTCCAATAATGGCTATAACAGTCAAGCATAAGTTTGTAAGTGCCATTCCTGACGCTGGCGATACAACTGTTGTCCAGCCCTCTAATTGGAACGATGACCACCAGCTAACGGGAACAGTACCTATTGCCAATGGTGGTACAGGCGCTTCTGACGCTCCTACTGCACTTACAAATTTAGGAGCTTACCCTGCGAGCAACCCTAGTGGTTATGGTACAGGCACAGTTACTAGCGTTGCCGCTACAGTACCTAGTTTTTTAAGCGTAACAGGCAGTCCTATTACTACAAGCGGTACATTGGCCTTAACTTATAGTGGCACAGCCCTACCAGTAGCTAATGGCGGTACAGGCGTTACAAGTAGTAGTGGCGCAAATAGTGTAGTTTTGCGTGATGCTAACGGAAATATAACCACTAACTGTTTATTTGAAGGCTTTAGTAGCCAAGCAGCAAGCGGTACAACAATTACATTAACTGCTTCCTCAGCTCAAAATTTATTAATTACTGGGTCTGGCGGTCAAACAATTAAGTTGCCTAATGCGACCACTTTGCCCAATGGTGCGTTATTTACTTTTAATAATAACCAATCTTCTGGTGCAATTACTGTAGTTAATAACTCTAGTACAACTATAGCTACAATTAATGCAGGCGGTTATGTAACTGTTGTTTTGCTTGATAACTCAATAGCAGCAGGTTCATGGGATAGACATGACTCAACCCCTTCAAATGTGTCTTGGTCTACCAATACTTTAGACTTTCCTGGTTCTATTACCTCAGCAACTTGGAATGGTACTGCTGTTGCAATTAATCGAGGTGGCACAGGGCAATCTACTGCAAGTGCAGCATTTAATGCTTTAAGCCCTTTAACTACTGCTGGCGATACTTTATATGGCGGTACAAGTGGTGCTGGCACTAGATTAGCGATTGGCACAGCAGGGCAAGTATTAACAGTAAATTCTGGCGCAACTGCTCCACAATGGTCTACACCAACTACAGGAACAGTAACTTCTGTAAGCGGTACTGGTAGCGTCAATGGCATTACTTTAACTGGCACAGTTACTTCTTCAGGCTCATTAACTCTTGGCGGCACATTAGGTTCTATTGCTAATAGCCAGCTTACTAACAGCGCAATTACTATTAACGGCACAAGCACAAGTCTTGGTGGTTCAATTAGCGTAGGAACTGTTACAAGCGTAGCTGCACTGACTTTAGGAACAACTGGTACTGACCTATCATCTTCTGTAGCTACAGGCACTACAACCCCTGTAATCACGCTTAATGTGCCAACAGCTTCTGCTTCTAATCGTGGTGCTTTAAGTGCCGCAGATTGGACTACATTTAATAACAAGGGTTCAGGCACAGTAACTTCAATTACTGCTGGTACAGGTCTTTCTGGTGGCACTATTACAGGGTCAGGGACTATTGCTATTGATTCAACAGTTACTACGCTTACAGGCACACAAACCCTTACAAACAAAACACTAACAAACCCAACCATTACGAACTACACAGAAACGCTTTATTCGCCTTCTGCTGGTAGTACATTTACTGTTGCATTAACCGATGGTACGGTTCAAAAACTTACTACTAATGCCAATACAACAGTTACATTACCTAGTTCTGTAAGTGGCAAATCTTTTATTATTATTATTGCTTATGGTGGTTCTCATTCAATTACATGGGCTGGTGGCTCAACTATAAAATGGGCTGGTGGTTTTGCGCCAACAGCAACCGCAGTAAATGGAAAATTTGATATATTTACTTTTTTTCAGGATGGTACAAACACTTACGCATCTGTATTAGGACAAAACTATTAATGTTCAGTTACGCAACTAAATCTTCTAGTGCTCAATTAGACCCAAATTTTAAACAAGTAAGCACATTGCTTCATGGTGATGGTACTAATGGTACACAAAACAATACATTTTTAGATTCTTCTACAAATAACTATACGATTACTAGAACTGGAGCGCCTACACAAGGAACATTTACACCTTTTAGTCAGGCGGCAGGATATTGGAGTAATTATTTCCCAACTTCATCGTATGCAGTTGTTGCCACCAATGCTGCTTTTACTTATGGAACTGGTGATTTTACAATGGAGTGTTGGGTTTATTTAACTACAACAGGCACAATTCAATACATTATTGACCAAAGAAATAGCGGAACAGCCAATGCTGTAATTCCTGCAATTTATGTTTCAGCCTCTGATGTTCTTACTTATTTTGTATCTAATGCAGCGCAAATTACAGGCACAACAGCTTTAGTTGTAGGCACTTGGTATCATGTTGCCGTTTCAAAATCTAGCGGTAATACAAAAATGTTTTTAAACGGAATTCAAGAAGGCTCTACTTATTCTGATTCAAATAGTTATGTAGCCAGTCGTGTATGTCTTAACGTCAATGGTGCAACTGGTGTTAATATTTTAGTTGGATATACATCTAATGTTCGATTGGTAAAAGGTACTGCCGTTTACACCGACAACTTCACACCTAGCACCATACCTTTAACAGCCATAACGAATACCAGTTTACTTACTTGTCAATCTAATCGTTTTATAGATAATTCAAGTAATAATTTTGCTTTAACACTTACAGGAACGCCACAGGTTCAACCTTGGAGTCCTTTTGCTCCCACATCTGCATATAACACAAGTGTCATTGGTGGTAGCGGATATTTTTCAGGGTCTGCAGGAAATTATTTAAGTGCTACATACAATACATCGTCTTTTGATTGGTGGACAACAGATTACACAATAGAAGGATGGGTATACCCAACAACATTGGCAGGATGGGGATATATAACTGCTTCAGATACGCAATCAACGCTTATTGGAAACGCAAACGCAACTTCAGTTATAAACTATTGGTCTTTTGGCCCATATACAGATGGAACAGTTAAATTTAAATATTACAATGGTCTTTCTGTAACAGTTACATCTACTAATACTGTAAAAAGTAACCAATGGAATCATATTGCAATGGTTAAAAATTCCTCAGGAATTACATTATATGTAAATGGAATAAAAGATACAAATTCTGCAGTTTCTGGAACACCGCAATCTTCAACAGGAACACCTTTAATTATAGGTCAAATCAACACTACAACAATTAATGGATACATTTCAAGCATTAGAATTGTAAAAGGTACTGCTCTTTACACAGCCAGTTTTACTCCACCAACAGCACCCCTTACAGCCATTACAAATACTACATTACTTCTCAATGGAACTAATTCTGGCATTGTTGATAATGCTATTAAAAGCGATATAGTTACAGTAGGCTCAGCACAAATTAATACTTCTGTTGTGAAATATGGCACAGGTTCAATTAGTTTTAATGGAACAACAAGTTATTTAAACTTTCCAAATAACACTTATTATGCTTTTGGAACTTCAAATTTTACGATTGAAGCATGGGTTTATCCCAATTCTGTAACAGCTTTGCAATCTTTGATAGACACAAGGTCTACTGCGACAGCTACGACAGGAATATTAATTTCAATTACTGCACTTGGGTTTATTTCTGTAACAGTTAATAACGCAATTTTGTTTACTTCTTCTACTGGAATTACAATAAGTGCATGGACTCATGTGGCTGTAGTAAAAAATGGCTCAACTATTACACTTTATTTAAATGGTACAAAACCCCTTACTGGGTCAGGAACATCATCAACTAGTTTAACTGACCAGTTTTTAAGACTTGGTGCATCTGCTGGAACAGCTGCAAACTTTTACAATGGTTATTTAGATGAAGTGCGTATTACTAACGGTATAGCACGATACACAGCCAACTTTACTCCGCCAACTGCGCCATTTCCCAATCAATAAGGATTTATATGTTAATTGCAAAAATACAAGACGGAAAAATAATTGATTTAGCCGATTACCAATCTATGTTTCCTAATACTTCTTTTGCTAGTAGTGGGCCAAATGCAAAATTTTTGGCAGATAACAACTGTATGCTTATTAACACCAATTTAGACCATGATTCAAAAACCCAATTTTTGGAATCCACAGAACCTTATATTTTGGGCGATTGGGTATATACAGTTAAAGTATCGGAAAAGCCAATAGTAGAAGATGTTGATTTCACCAATACAACGGCTACCCTTTTATAATGTTTTCTTAATATGTTTCAGACCGCTTTTCAACCTAATGCGTTTCAAAATAACGCATTTCAGATTGTTGTTACCCCTACCCCACCTACTAAAACAGGTGGTGATGACGCATGGAGTCCAGAAGAAAGAAAGCGGTATAAGGCTTTACAAAAGAAATTAAGAATTGCCGAAGAAAAGCGTATTGAAGCATTAAAGACTGATGCCCAAAACCGCAAGCAAAAGATTACAGATTTAGTTGACCCTAAACCTGTTGCAAAAAAGAAACAAAATAAAGTACAATCCAATCAAGAAGTTAGCGTTGATATACCGTCAAACCTAGCAAATATTGACCGATACATCGCTAATCTTGTTCAACAGCAGCAAGACTTGCAAACCGCAGTAGCAATAAGGTCAGCTAAACTCCGCTTAGAGCAAGAGTTAGCAGTCCTAGAAGCCAAACGGCAAGCAGAATTAGACGATGAGGAAGCATTATTAGCACTCTTACTTTAAATCCGCACACGGAATATAAAAAAGCCTACGAACACCTACACGCTGGTCGTTTAGACGCTGGATTTAGGCTATTTGAATATAGATGGCATCCTGAAATTATTGCTAACCAGGCACAACCCTACCATCAAAAGCTAAAAATGCCTGTATGGAGAGGTGAAAGCCTATTAGGGAAAACCATTACTGTCCAAGCAGAGCAAGGTTTTGGTGACATTATTCAATATGCTCGCTTTTTGCCATTTTTAAAGGTAATGGGCGCTAAAAGTGTTGTTTTATTGCAACATGGCTCATTGCATACATTATTTGGGCAAATGGATTGTATTGACACATTTACCAATATGCCAGAAGAAGGCATTGCCACAGAGTCAGACTATTGGATTGGCATTATTTCCTTGCCTTATTACATAAGTCTTGCACCAGCATACGCTAAGTCTTTATTTCCATGCAATTTAAAGAAGATTGTAGGGTCAGAAGGTTATTTAGACGCTATTCCTAGCAATATTCCTAAAAAACTCGCAGTTAATTGGTCAACTTCTAAAGGGCTTTTGCACTATGTACGCACAATGCACCCCGAAAAAATGCTTGAATTAGTAGGCCCTGATGCTTATTCATTTAACCCCGAAGAAGATAGATTTTGGAGTCCACTTCCTAAAGACGGCTGGCAAAAAGATTGGAATAAGACTGCAAGCCATTTAAAGGCTTGTAAGGGGCTTGTAACAGTAGACACAGGCATAGCCCACCTAGCAGGTGCTTTGGGCGTTAAAACCATTGTAATCATGCCTAAAAAAGAGTTTAAATGCTGGCGCTGGAAACATGGCACTTGGTATGACTCTGTAGTCACAGTTGAAGAAGATGATGTTTATAAAATACCCGACCTCATAAGGAGAATGTAATGCTTTGCCCTAAATGTGGATATTCTGATGGCAATCATGTTGAAGCTAAAAAACTGACTGACGAAGAATTCTTTATGAAATGGTGGACTCCTACTATTGGAGAAGAAGCCGCTAAAGCCTCTTGGTTAGATAAGGTTGCCATGAAAACTAGAGTAGCGCCCATGATTATTCCAGACATCCCAGGTCATATTTCTATGGCTGATGGCACTTGGGTAGATAGTCGCTCTAAACACAGAGAAAACCTAAAACGCAACCATTGCATTGAATTAGGCAACGATGTGCCAATGCAGCAAAAAGCCCCCGAAATGAGCAGACAGTCGCAAGAAGCAAGAAAACGACAAATTGCTGAATTAGCCTACGCCAAACTAAAATAAGGAAAAATCATGGAAGAATTAGACCGCAGAGCATTATTAGAACAAGCAATGGAGTCAGCAGATGAGCAAGAACCCTTGGAAACAGAAGCGGTTTTGGAAAAAGATATACCCGAGGAGTCCTTTGAAAAGGAAGTTAGCCACGAAAATACAGAAGAACCTGCCGAGAATATTCAAGCTGTTGAACATGAGAGTACGAATGAAGAGGCGCAGGAAGCTGCTGAAGAAGTAAAACCTGTAAATCGCCCATCTACATGGAAAAAAGAATATGTCCAGATTTGGGACAAAATGGAAGCTGGCGAACAAATTAGTAAAGAAGATTTTACTAAGTTTGCTGAATATGCTAACCAACGTGAGTCTGAATACAAAAAAGGCGTAAGCACTTATAAAGCTGAAGCTGATAGAGCAAAGGCTTATGAAGAAGCAGTTGCCCCTTATGCTAATGATTTACAAAGACGTGGCATTAAACCTGAACAATATATTAGTAATTTAGCTAGGGCTGACCAAATTTTGACCCATGCACCAATGCAACAAAAAGTGCAGATATTTCAGCGACTTGCACAAGAATATGGCGTACAATTAAATGGTAGCGGTGAAATGCAACAATTTGACCCCTACACGCAACAACTGATGAACCAGCTAAACATGGTTAATCAGGAAGTTTCAAGCATTAAAGGTCGGTTTGCCCAAGAGGAAAACCAACGCTTAATGAGTGAAATTGAGAAGTACAGAAGTGATGTGGAGAAATACCCTCACTTTGATGTGGTAAGGGAAGAAATGGCTCAATTACTTGAGTTAGGGAAAGCCCAAGACCTAGAAACGGCTTACAAGAAAGCTGTGCGAATGAATGACGATGTATGGGCATTGGAACAGGAAAAACTCCTAAAAGATGCCAAACAGACGGCAATCAAGTCACAGCAAGTAGCGAAAGCTAAGGCTGCTGCGGTTAGTCCAAAGTCCACTACTCCTAGTGGAAAAGTGAGTAACCCAGAAGATAAAAAGGATAGACGCTCACTAATCTCCGAGCAATTAGGAGAAGCAATGAGTCGTAGGGTTTAACTAGCCTAATTTTGGGCGCATTTTTTTAAGGATAATAATCATGGCATTTGCTAACTCAGCAATCACCGATATTATCGCTACCACTATTCAAAGTCGTAGCGGTGAATTGGCAGACAACTTAACACAAAACAACGCAATTCTTCAGCGTCTTTCACAAAAAGGTAATATTAGGCCTTTCAGCGGGGGAAATGTCATACTCGAAGAAATCATGTATGACGATAGCACAACCAACAACGCTAACTCTTATAGCGGTTACGAAGTATTAAACATTGCTCCAGATAGCCCTATTTCTGCTGCTCAGTATAAAATTGCTCAGTACGCTGACGCAGTTACTATGTCTGGCTTAGAGATGTTGCAAAACAGCAGCAAAGAAGCAATCATTGATTTGTTAGATGGTCGTATGCAAGTTTCTGAAGCTCGCTTGTTAAACCGTATTTCTGGTGACTTGTATGGTAACGGTACTGGTAATGGTGGTAAGAACTTGGATGGTTTAGGCGCTGCTGTTGCAGTTTCTCCTACATCTGGTACTTACGGTGGTATTAACCGTGCTGTATGGACTTTCTGGCAGAACCAAATTACTACTGGTGCTACTGGTGGTACTTCTGGAAACATTTTGTCAAAAATGACTGACGCTGCTATCAAACAGATTCGTGGCACAGACAAAGCTGACTTAATCGTTGCTGGTAACACAATGTATTCCTACTATGTAGGCGCATTGCAAGCTATTCAGCGTATTGCTGCTGAAGAATCTGGCGCTGCTGGTTTTGCTTCCCTCAAATTCTACGGTGGCGGTACTTCTGCTGACGTAGTATTGGGTGGTGGTTATGGCTCACAAGAAACAGCTACATATATGTATTTCTTGAACACCAACTACATTTTCTTACGCCCACACAAAGAGCGTAACTTTGTACCTATTGGTGGTGAGCGCCAAGCAATTAACCAAGACGCTATTGTGAAACTGTATGGTTGGGCTGGTAACTTGACAACTTCAAACAGCTTCCTACAAGGCTTGTTGACAACCTAATAGTTGGGGGAAACCCCTTCTATTTTGTTACTTAATATATAAAGGAAATAAATCATGGCATTTTCAACACTCCCTATCGCAGGTGTAGATTTAACAGATACACAAACCGTTGCTGAACAGGCTTTAAATGGCGGTACTGTTCCAACATTTGGCCCACTCGGTGCAGAAACATTTGCTTCCGATGGTCGCCGTTATGTATGGGCAGTTGCTGGTGCAGCTATTACAGCTTCCACTACAACTTGCTCTATTAACGCATCAACCTTTGTAGCTACTGGCTCTGCTGGTACTTACTTAGCCCCAGCCGTAGCAATGGCTTCAGGCGATTATGGTTGGTTCTCAGCAGCTTCTGTTTAATAGGTTAACCCTCTTAAATTGAAAATGTAGTAAAACGGGGACTCTCTCAAAAGGGGAGTCCTTTTTTCTTTTTATAAACCCAAACCACTTTGGAGAATTAAAAATGGCAATAGAGTCCGATATTCAAAACGCAGATTCACGATTAGCAGTCCAATTCTATAAAAAAAGTATGCGACAAGAAGATGCTTCTAATGAAGCTGGCAGACCGATTTTTAAAGAATTCGATTTTGTACGCATTATGATTCCTGGTGATAATTTGACAGAAATTGACACTTATGCCCAAGAATCTCATAAACAGCGTTTTCCTCGTCAATGGGCGCATTATCAAAACCAAGTAGCAGGACACGAAGATATTATTGGCACACCTTTAGACCAATGGCCTCAAGTTACTCGTAGTCAAGCTGAAGAATTGCGTGGGCTTAAATTCCACACAGTAGAGTCTATTGCAGACTGTTCTGACCAGCAACTTCAACGTATTGGCATGGTAGCTGGGATGTCACCCCATAATTTTCGCCAAAAAGCCAAGGCTTTCTTGAATTTAGCCAATGATTCTGCCGAAGTAGCACAAAGAGAAGCAGAATTAACGCAACTCAAAGAAGAAAATGCTAAAATCAAAGCAGAAACAGATGCGAAGCTATCCAAAATGCAAGAACAAATGGAAGCGCTACTTGCGGCTGTTGCGGAAAAGACTCCTAAAACACGCAAACCGAAAGTAGTCGAGGCTTAATATGTCCCAAACAATGCTCCAAATGGTTCAACAAACTGCTGCCGAGTTAAACTTGGCAGTACCTACTTATGTTGTAGGCAATACTTCACAAGATGTTCAGCAAATCCTAGCGCTTATGAATGGCGCTGGATATGACCTTCTTAAAGAGTATGATTGGCAAGCATTGCAGGTTCAATATCGTTTCTATACTCAATCTTTAACCGCCAATGCCACAACTGTTAATGGTTCTACTACATTAACTTTTGAGGCTGGCACAGATTTAAGCAATGTTACAAGCCAATGGCAATTAAGTGGCTATAACATTCCGCAAGACACTTATGTTGTAAGCGCAAATAACACTACTAAAGTAGTAGTAATGAGCCAAATGGCTAGTGGCACAGGCACACAGTCAGTAGTATGCGCTCAGACTGCTTATGACTTACCTGCTGACTTTGAAACCATTACAGACCGCACTCATTGGGATAAATCTAAACATTGGGAAATGTTAGGCCCTGAAGATGCCCAACAATGGCAATGGTTAAAGTCTGGTTATATTTCTACTGGGCCACGAGTACGCTGGCGTATTCTAGATAACCAATTTCAAATATGGCCTATTATGAATACCCAAGAGTATTTAGGTTGGGAATATAGAAGTAAAGGTTGGGCAAGAAGCGCTGCTGGTGCTGTGAAGAATAGCTTTACTGCCGACACAGATACTACTGTTTTAGATGACAGAATTATGGTTTTGCTCACTAAAATGAAGTATTGGGGCATTAAAGGCTTTGACACTACTGTTGTAGCTCAAGATTATGCTCGTTACTTGTCTGTTGCTAAAGCCAATGACAAAGGCGCTCCTAATCTTTCTTTTGCGCCATATCCTTCAAAAGTCTTAATTGGTTACGCAAACATTCCTGATACTGGCTACGGCTCATAATGCGACCAAAGCAAAATACCGCTAAAACAGCTTCTGTTCCATCGCCTATTGGTGGTTGGAATGGCAGGGACTCTTTAGCATTAATGTCACCTACTGACGCAGTACAAATGGTTAATTGGTATCCCACGCCAACTGATGTGACTATGCGTAAAGGCTATACAAAGTCATCTACAGGCATTACAGGCGCTGTTAATACTTTAATGAATTTTCCTACTACTAGCGGTTATAAACTTTTTGCCGCTGCTGGTACAAAGATTTGGGATGCCACCGCCTCTACTGCAACGCAAGTTTATGCAAACTTAAACAGCGACAAATTGCAATATGTAAACTTTACCAATACCGCAGGAAATTTTCTTGTTACTTGTAATGGCGTAGACCCAGTTACTATTTATGATGGCTCTAACTGGTTTACTGTTGCCACAACTACGACAGCACAAACTATTTCAAGCATTACAAGGTCTGGCACTACAGCTACTTTAACGACTGCAAGTCCTCATGGATTAATTACTGGCAATAGAGTCACTATTAGTGGTGCAACATCTAGTGAATATAATGGCACTTATGTCATTACTAGAACAGGTGCAAGCACATTTACTTATGTAATGGCTTCTACCCCAGCCGCTAATGCTACAGTAGTCGGCACATATACAATTATAGGTATAACTGGTGTTGACTCATCTACATTTATTAATGTCAACTTATTTAAAAACCGCTTATATTTCACGCAAAAAAACACATTAAATTGCTATTATTTGCCTGTAGATTCTATTGGTGGTGCTGCTTCACCGCTTTATTTTGGCTCTATTGCTCGCAATGGCGGTTATTTGCAAGCAATGGGTACATGGACTATTGATGCAGGACAAGGCGCTGATGACTACGCTGTATTTGTTACATCAATGGGTGAAACTATTGTATATAACGGCACAGACCCATCCTCTGCTACTACTTGGGCATTAAAAGGCGTATGGCAATTAGGTCAAACATTTAATAGAAAATGCTTTTTTAAATGGGGTGGCGACTTACTTTTGCTTACCCAAGATGGATTAGTACCACTTGCTTCTGCATTGCAATCTAGCCGCCTAGACCCTAGAGTAAACCTTACAGATAAGATTTACTACCCTATTAGCCAAGCGGCTACTAATTTTTATGCTAATTATGGCTGGCAAATACAATATTTTGCTAGTGAAAATATGCTAATTTTGTCTATTCCTACAAATTCAGGAATGGAGCAATATGTAATGCACACCATTACAAAGTCTTGGGCAAGATTTACAGGTATTCAAGCATATTGTTGGGAAGTGTCAGGCGCAAGCACCATGTATTTTGGTGGAGATGGTTTTGTAGGTAATTTTTATACTGCCGCTTCTGACGCAGGAAACAATATTACAGCTACTGTTCAACAGGCTTATTCTTATTTTGACTCACCAGGGCAGAACAAACGCTTTACAATGGTTCGCCCTATTCTTCAGTCAGATGGTGGTTTACCAAGCGTTTTATGCGGTTTAAGCGTAGATTTTCAACCCTTAGATAATACAGGCGCAATTACATTTAATCCTAGCTCTCAAGCTGTAGGAATTTGGGACACCGCTAAATGGGATGCTAATAATTGGGGTGGTGGATTAATTACCACTCGTATTTGGCAGGGTGTAACGGGAATAGGTTTTGCTGGTTCTATTAATTTGACGGCAGTAGCACAAGGTATTGAATTACATTGGGCTTCTACTGATTATGTTATGGAATCTGGGGGTGTAATATGATTTTTGGAGTTATAATGGCAAAAGCCGACTCCTTGGTGTTAAAGAAAATACTTTCATTTGGAGTAAATAATGGCAACTGGTAATCCCTATTTAGACGCAGCAATCGCTACCCAACAGGGTAATTATGCTGGCGCACAACAAGCAACTGCTGCTAATCGCATAAATCAATCTACTCCTTATGCAAATTTAAACTACACGCAATCTACGGATGCTAATGGAAATCCTGTATGGACTGCTAATCAGTCTTTTAATGGTCAATTAGGCAATGCGTTTAACAATATTCAACAAAATGTAGCAAATACTACACAAAACCCATTTAATGCTTCTGCTTATCAAGCTGGTCAAGTTGGACAAGGCCCACAATTTAATCAAATTGGTAATTCTCCTAATTTACAAAGCCAAGTACAAGGTACAGGCATGGAAGGATGGGATAGAGCTACTGCTCTTATTAATCAAAGACTTGCCCCACAAATGGCTCAAGCTGCCGAATCTAATACAGCAGCATTGGCTAATCAAGGTATTGTGCCTGGCACAAAAGCGTATGAAAACGCTATGCGTACATTTAATCAAGGTCAAAATGATTTATTAACTAATGCTCAATTAGCTGGTTCACAAGTACAAAACACTATGTTTGGTCAAAATTTGGCTGCTGGTCAATTTGGCAATCAAGCTCTTACTCAACAAAATCAAAATCAATTAGCCAATCTTGGGTTTAATAACGCTACAGGTCAGCAAGGTTTTGCTAATCAATTAGCTGGTACTCAAGCTAATAACGCTGCACAAGCTCAAAATTTTACGCAAAACTTTAATGCGTACAACAACCCATTACAACAATTAGGTGCTTTTCAAGGGGCTACAACTCCAGGTTATGTAAATCCTTATAGTCAAGCGGCTGTAAGTGGCCCTGATTATTTAGGTGCTTATTCAACTCAAAACGCACAAGCTATTGCACAGCAAAATGCCGCCAATGCTAAAACCGCTGGCACACAAGCTGGTCTATATGGTTTAGGTACTGCTGCATTATTAGGTAGTGGTGGTTTAGGTAGCCTAGGCGCTGCTGGTCAAGCAGGAACTGGACTATTGGGTTTAGGTCAGTCTGCTTACAATTGGTTAAATCCAACTCAATATACAAGTCCTACAGATTATTTACAAACTGCTGGTTTAGGTTCTGGTACAGGATTTGTTACAAGCGGTTCTGGTGTTGATTTAACAGGTGGCATGGGTTTTAATATGCCTTCATATTAAAAAATAAAATGGCTGATAACAATTTCAATTTTGGGTATAACCCAGAAACAGGCAATTATGAGCCTATAACCGACAGAAATGCTGTTGGTATGATGAAAACTGTTAATAATTGGTCACTAGATGACCCTTTTGACCCTATAGCTGGGACTCATCAAGAATTTGCACCATCTAAATATGATTTTACTGGCGCAACATACGACCCTAAATTATACGCTTTTAAAATGCCAGACGGCAAAGTTGTTGCCTATAATGCTGGTCAAGACATGGTAACAAATTATATTCCAATAGAGCCAACTTTTTTTTGGACAAATAAAGCTGGACAATATGTAGGAAATTATACAGGCGATTTGCGATTTCAAGGGCAACCATTTGGTGATGAACAGTATGGTTTGCAAGGTGGATATTTAGTTGACCCTAATACAAAACAATATTTAAAAGATTCTTCTGGAAATTATATTTTACCTTATGACCCTGGAAGTGGCGGTGGTGGTTTTGCTGATTTTATGACTGAAAATGGTTGGGTGTTGCCATTAGCTATGGCTGCTGGTGCTGCTGGTGGTGCTGCTTTAGGTGCTGGTGCTGCTGAAGGAACTGGAGGCGCTGCCCTTGCTGGAGAAGCAGGTGCTGGTGCTGGCGCTGCTGGAGAAGCTGGTGCTGGAGGCGCTGCCCTTGCTGGAGAGGCAGGCGCAGGAAGCATGGATGCTTATATGGCTTCTGCTGGTTTAAACCCTGGCACTTATGTTGCGGCTGATTTTGCCCCTGGTTACGCAAGTATGGGTGACTATATGTCACAAGCTGGACTAGATAGTGAAAACTTTAGTGGTTCAGCTTTTACTTCTCCAGATGCTAATCCATTAACAGATTACATGAATCAAGCTGGATTAGATACTGGCACTTTTGAAGGTTCTGCATTTGAAATGCCATCAAGCACATCTGCTTCAGACGCTTATAAAACATTAAGTCGTGCTAATAATTTAGCCAAATTATTAAGTGGTGTTGCTGGCATGGGTAGCAGTAGAGGCACTACTAGTGGCACAAGTAGCACAAGTAGTATTAATCCACAACAATTAGCAAGCCTTTTAGGTGGTGGTCAACAAACAAATAGTTTTATTGGTCAAATTAAAGGCAATCAAAATCCATTTTTATTTACACCACCAAACCAAACGCAAGCAACAAAAGGCACTTATGATGTGTCAGGTTCAAACTTAGCTAACGCATTAAGGAAAGCATAATGGCACTAACTCCTGAACAAGAAGCACTAGACTTTAACCCTGAATTACAAGGTTTAAGTCGTGAACGCAAATTAGCTGAATTGCTAATGGCTAAAGGTATGCAACAACCACAAGGTCAAATGATTAGTGGTTATTATGTTGCCCCTAGCTTTACTCAGCAATTAAACCCTTTGGCTAATGCGTTAGCAGGTCAAGCTATTGGCGAAAGAGCAGACACTAAACAGGCTGAAATGGCTGCTGCTTTGCGTGGAAAACAACAAGAAGTTATGAAAGCATGGTCAGAAGCTAAAACTCCACAAGAAAAATTTGCGATTGGCACAAGTCAATATGCACCTAAAGAATTGCAAGCTGCTACCTATGAAATGCTTAAACCGCATAATGTTGCTGAAGGTGGAAGTATTCAACAAATGAATTTAGGAACAGGTGCTTTTGAACCTATTGCACAAGGTAATCAAAAAATTGCTCCTGAAGTTCGTCAGGCTATGCAAACATTAGGAATTAATAAACCATTAGAACAATTAAATCCACAAGAATTAAATGCAATTAGAAGTGAAATTTACCAAGTTAAAAGAGCAGCAGCACCAAGTGTAAGCGTTTCTATGGATAAAGGATTAGCGGCACAAGTTGGCCCTATGATGAAAGAGTCTAAAGAAAAGACTATTGGTGCTGTTAAAGAAATTGATGCAGCCAATCAAGTAATTAATGCTATTGATGGCAATAAAATGTTTGCAGGCCCATTAGCTAATCAACGCTTAACTGCTGCACAAATTGGTTCTACATTAGGTGTAGGCGGTAAAGATTTACCAGAAAAAATTAACAACACTAGAGCAGCAATTCAAGGTTTGGCTGAAATTACATTACAAGGCCGCCAAGAAATGCGTGGTCAAGGTGCTATTACTGAATCTGAAGGTAAATTAGCAGAAAGAGCTAAATCTGGTGATATTAGCTTAACACCTGGTGAATTAAAACAATTAGCAAACGCTGCCAAACGAGCTGGTGAATATACTTATAATCAGCATCAAAGTCAATTACAGGCAATGTCACAAAACAATGAAACTCGTCAATTAATGCCTTATTATAATGTTTCTATGATGCCGCAAAAGCCACAAACTTTTGCACAACCATCAAATGTACGCTCTTTAGCTGACCAAATTTTGCAAGGTAAATAATGGCAACTGCTGACCAATATGCACAATGGATTGTTGATAATCAAAACCTTAAAGGTACTGAAAAATTTAACATTGTTGCACAAGCATACCAAGAAGCAAAAAGTGCAGAACCTAAAGCATCTGTGGAAGTAACTTCGCCTGAAGGTCAGCAATTAAATACACAATTTGGCGAAACTGGTGGTGGCGCTGCGGTAGGTCGCCCACAAGGTATTAATCGTATTAATGTGCAAACCGAACCACGCCCATTAGAGTCTGCAATGGCTGGACTTACTAAGTCAATTATGGATGTGCCTGTTTCTGCTGCACAATTAGCAACAGGCGGTCATTTAGGCACAAGCGAACTAGCGCAAAGTTTAGGAAATCAAGCCCAAGCATATAAAGAAGCTAATCCAATTTCTTATGGAGCTGGTCGTATAGCTGGCATGATTGCACCTGCGATGACAGGGGCTAGTGCTATTGGTCAAATTCCTTCTTTTGCTAAAGCTGCCCCAATATTACAAAATGCCACATTAGGCGCTGTATCAGGCGCATTGACACCTGAAGAAACAGGAAAGACAGGCGCAGAGCTTTATAAAGAACAAGGCAAACAAGCTGCTCTTGGCGGTGGATTAGGTGTTGCTTTTACGCCACTACAGAAATTAGCTGGTATTTTGCGTGGCCCAGAACAACCTGCACAGATGGCACAAGCTGTAGAAAAAGCTAGAGAGGCTGGTTATGTTATTCCACCATCTCAAGCCAAAGCTGACCTTACAAATCGTTTGATGGAAGGCATTGCTGGCAAAGCTACAACAGCTCAAAATGCTAGTGCTAAAAATCAAGAAGTAACTCATAAGTTGGTCGCCAAGTCTTTAGGATTGCCTGAATCTGAAGTAATTCTTCCTGAAGTATTAAAAGACATTCGCAAGACTGCTGGCAAAGCATACGCAAAACTTGAAACCGTTGGCACTATTACGCCAGGCAAAGAGTATTTAGAAAGCCTTAATAAAATTGCTGGCAAAGCTACAAAGGCACAAGAAGGATTCCCTAATGCTCCTGAAAGCCCAATTATCGGTTTAGTAGATTCATTAAAATCTAAATCTTTTGATGCTTCTGCTGCTATTGCCAAGATTGAAGATTTAAGAAATACCGCCAATAAAGCCTATGCTGCTGGTGATACTGCTTTAGGAAAAGCTGCCAAAGACGCATCTAATTTGCTCGAAGATACCATTGAAAAACATTTAGAAACCACCAAAGCTACTGATTTGCTTAAAGATTTTAGAGATGCACGGCAATTAATTGCTAAATCTTACTCTGTAGAAAAGGCTTTAAATCCAGCTTCAGGTACAGTAGATGCAAGACAATTAGCTGCGCAATTAAAGCGTGGTAAACCATTGTCTGATGAACTTAAAACTGTTGCTCAGTTTGCTGGACAATTCCCTAAAGCAGCTCAAGTTACAGAAAAAATGGGAAGTTTGCCACAAATTAGCCCTGTAGATATGTATGCTGGTGGTTTAGCTTCATTATTAACTAGCCCCACAGCTATGCTTGGAGTTGCTGCAAGACCTGCTATTAGAGCAGCAGCATTATCTGAGCCAGTTCAAAATAGATTGGTTCAAGGAGCTAAAATATCGCCAGAGCAAGCAAATTTAGCCAAATTATTAGGCATCAGAAGCCTGCAAACAGGAATACAAGGAGTAACAAATGAGTAGAAACGGAAGCGGTACATATAACCTACCTGCTGGTAATCCAGTAGTTACAGGCACAACTATAACAACCACATGGGCTAATACAACCCTTAATGACATTGGTTCTGCATTAACTGGTAGCGTAGCCTCTGATGGTCAAACACCTATGAGTGGTAGCCTTAATATGGCTAATAACAAAGTTATTTCTGTTACTGACCCTACTAATGCTCAAGATGCTGCTACTAAAGCCTATGTAGATTTAGTTGCTGGTGGCACTAAAGATGGGTCATTTGTAAACCTAGCTTATACGGGTACGCTTACTGGCGGTACAGGAATAGTTAATTTAGGCTCTGGTCAAGTTTATAAAGATGCTAGTGGTAATGTAGGTATTGGTACTAGTAGTCCTACGGCTCGTCTTACTGTTGCAGATTCTGCTGCACCAAAATTAAATTTTAGTGTTGGTGCATCTACAGAAAGAGCATTTATTAGTTATACAGAATCAACAGCTTTGATGAGAATTGATAGTGATGCTAGTATTGTTTTTGCCTCTAACAATACAGAAGCTGCTAGGATTGATACTAGTGGTAATTTGTTAGTTGGTATTACAACTAGTGTTGATGGAAAAGTTCAAATAAAAACAACTACGGCAAATTGGGGAGTTGCTATTGATTCAACCAATGCCACTACGCAATATTTTGAAAGATTTACATATAATGGCACTCAAATTGGATATATTACTGGCAATAATACTAATGTAACTTATTCAACATCTTCTGATTATCGTCTTAAAGAAAATATAGCACCAATGACAGGTGCTTTAGATACAGTAGCTAAACTTAAACCTGTTACATACAAGTGGAAATTTGATGGTTCTAATGGACAAGGATTTATTGCCCATGAATTACAAGAAGTTGTTCCTGATTGCGTTACTGGAGAAAAAGATGCTACTCGTATTGAAAAGTACGAAATTTCACCTGCTATTCCAGCCGAAGTTGATGAAGATGGCAAAGTAATTAAAGAAGCTGTTGAAGCCGTTATGAGTGAGCGTGAAGTACCAGCTTATCAAGGTATTGACACTTCATTCTTAGTAGCTACTTTAACTGCTGCTATTCAAGAACAACAAGCAATGATTGAAGAACTTAAAACTAAAGTATTAGCTTTGGAGGCAAAATGAACTTTACATTTACATGGATATTAGACAAGTTTGGTTTTGCGCCAAAAGCAAATATTGATTTGCAAGAATGGACTTTTCCTGTAAAAAAGGAAGTTGCCAAAAAAACAACAAAAGTAGCCAAAAAAGCAACTGTACCTAAAGCCACAACCCGTAAAAAGAAAACATAATATGTTAGACAAAGACCCAACATCTTACCCACTTTTAACTTACGCTTGGGTTTTAGGACTTTCCGCTTTAGGTGGTTTTGTTAGCTTTATGAATAAACTCAAAGAAGGTAAAACTAGAGCATTTAACATTGCCGAGTTTTTAGGCGAAATTGCTACTTCTGCATTTACTGGTGTTATTACTTTTTGGTTATGCGAAAATGCACAATTTTCCCCATTAATTACCGCAGCATTAGTTGGTGTATCAGGTCACATGGGTAGTCGTGCTATTAGCTTATTTGAAGAATTTTTAAGTAAAAAGTTTGCTCAATGATTGATTACTGGAAAATTGGAATTGCTGCTTTACTTTTACTTGGGGCTTTTGCTACTGGTTGGGGTTTACGCAACCGTGATTTTAACGACTATAAACAAGAAGTCAGTAATGCTGCAAAAGCACAAGAAGCTCATGTTGAATCCATTAAAAAGCAACAAGTATTAGTCAATAAAGGAATTGAAGATGAATACAATGCGAAACTTGCTTTATTGCGCCAGTATTATGCTAACGGGGTGCGCCAGCCCAATACCAGCAAGTTGCCCACCATTTCCAATGCCGCCACAAGTCTTGATGACTTCACCACCAACGGTTTACTTATTAAATGTGCCGAAACAACCCAGCAATTAATTAGTTTGCAAGCATGGTTAAATGAGCAAATGGGCATTAAATGAGTTTTAAAGAGTGTTTAGACCTTGTATTAAAGTCTGAAGGTGGTTGGGTAAACAACCCTAATGACCCTGGCGGAGAAACGAATTTAGGCGTTACCAAGCGTGTTTGGGAAGAATATGTAGGTCATCCTGTGACTACATTAAAAAACCTTACGCCAGAGCTTGTAGCGCCAATGTACGAACAAAAATATTGGAGGCCTTGTTATGCAGGAGTATTGCCTAGGGGACTCGACTATCTTGTGTTTTCAATGGCAGTTAACGCAGGCCCAGGCAGGTCAGTTAAACTGCTTCAACAGTCTATTGGATGCCTACCTGACGGAGTTATTGGCCCAAAAACAAGAGAGCTTATTTCCAACAGTAATATTGCAACTTTTATCGCAAAATTCTCAGAAACTAGGCGAGAGTATTACCATTCATTAAAAACATTTCCTATATTTGGTAAGGGCTGGCTTTCAAGGGTTGACCACGAAGAAACACAAGCCCTGCAAATGGCTAAAAACGAGTAGTTCCGTAATACAGAATTAGCCCTAAAGCTACTAATACCCCACAAACGCTCCAAAACGTGCTGTATTCGCTTTCATTAGGCATTTCTATAGCTACATACCACTCTGCGTCTTTAAACGCTTCCTGACTGGTATTATAGGTTTTGCCCACCATTCCAAAGCTGCGTGTACTCATACATCCTCCATTAATTCATTTTTTAATTTATTTTTCTTTTTTTCTTGTTTTATGTATTGGCGCAAAATACTTAAAATTCCAGCTTCTACCAATATTCCTAGGCCTTCAGCGTCAAAATGCACTAAAGCATCTGCCGACCCATCTTCATGCTCTTTTACTATTTCTATTTGTATATTCATTCTTTTGCTTTCAATGATTTAAGGTAATTTTGCAATGCTTTATCGTCATCTTTAAATATGCGCTCAAACAACTCTCTGGTAGGTTGTCTTACTGTGTATTCTTGAAAAATGCCGTGCAAAACATAATAAGAAAAGGCTCTGCAAGCCCATTCATTTTCTTTGCAATCTTCTGCTTGACTGCATTTGTCGCATGGTGCTTCACCTTCAAAAACACGCCTAATGTATGTGTCCATATTCCCCTTAGTAAAAATAGCAGGTCAGGTCTTTTTAGTCTGAAATCTCCACGAGCCATAGAGCTGAATAGTGTCAAGACCTGCTATGAAAGTAATTTATTGCAAAAATCAAGGGAAGGCTACTATGACAAACCCTAATGTTGTTTTTATGTCATATATATTTTATATATATAGG
>Ga0209189_1000452_pt1 | contig 34409 bp, 36 predicted proteins | sample C_130820_EF_Meta_FD_187308 | JGI IMG/M metagenome (GOLD analysis project Ga0209189, IMG submission 187308) | Freshwater microbial communities from Lake Croche, Canada to study carbon cycling - C_130820_EF_MetaG (SPAdes) (version 3) | ecosystem: Environmental > Aquatic > Freshwater > Lake... | reverse complement strand
AAGTATCTCAAACTCTAGAGGTCCAGAGCCAATAAATCTGCTATTTCTTCTCTGCGGACGATAACTCGTGCCTTCCCTTCAATGACGGCGACTACAGCTGGGCGTGGTATGTGGTTGTAATTGCTAGCCATGCTGCGCCCATAAGCGCCAGTAGCCGGAATAGCTACCAAATCCCCTGGCTGAAGGTCCACCGGAAGATTGATCTGCGAAATAAGTACATCCCCAGATTCGCAGTGCTTGCCCACTACCCTCGAATTAGTCAGCCCTGCTTCAGTCTTCCGATTGGCCAATATAGCGATGTACTCTGCGTCATAAAGCGCCGGTCGAATATTGTCGCTCATCCCACCGTCGACCGCGACGTATTGACGACTGATACCGTCATCGAGATGCACAACTTTTGTTGTTCCAACTGTGTACAGGGTTAACGTAGTTGGCCCAACAATAGCTCGACCAGGTTCAATCGAGATTCGCGGAACCGCAATCTTTGATTCAGCACACGCTTCATTAACAACGGCTGCAAGTTCGGTCAGTACTGTGAACGGATTCAATGTTTCTTCACCTGGAACGTATGCAATTCCATATCCACCGCCAAGATCGAGCTCCGCAAGTTCATGCCCAAATGCATTCTTGTAATTCGCGAGCAGAGTAATGAGTTTTTTCGCTGCTGCCGCGAAACCTTCACTTGCAAATATTTGTGATCCAATATGTGAATGAAGGCCAACTAAATTAAGGGATGCTGCAGAGCTTATTTTTTCGATAGCGCTCCAAGCCGATCCATCGGCGATCGAGAAACCAAATTTCACATCTTCGTGTGCAGTCGCAATGAATTCATGTGTATGAGCCACAACTCCAGGGGTTACGCGAATGTAGACTCGTTGAATAACGCCTAGTTCTGCCGATATTTTTGCGACTCGATCTATTTCATGAAATGAATCGAGGACTATCGTTCCCGCTCCTAAGAGGATTGCCGAGCGAATCTCATCTTCAGATTTGTTATTGCCATGCACTTCCACCTTCTCCATGGGAAATTGAACTGCAGCTGCAACCGCGAGTTCACCGCCAGTGCAAACATCAAGACCGATTCCAACTTCGTGGACCCAACGCACGATCTCTTTGCATAAAAATGCTTTACCAGCATAATAAACAGTGCCAGCGTTGACCCCGAATGAGGTCGTTAGTGCCTCTTTCCATGCCAAGGCGCGTTCTTTAAAGTCAGATTCATCCACGACAAAAAGAGGGGTCCCAAACTCTTCTGCCAAGGTGGTGGCAGCAACGCCGGCCACATGTAACTCGCCCTCATCTATGGAGGAATTCGTCGAAAAAATACCTGACAATATTTCTGGCATCATATGCGGTTTTTTCATAGTCACATTTTCTCTGGAGCAGAGACACCTAGCAACGTCAACGAATTAAAAATTACTTGGGCAGTAGCGCGACACAAAGTTGCGCGAGCGCTATGAAGTTCGGAGGGTGCTTCGTCTCCCATAGGCAAGACGCGGCAATCGGCATAAAACTGGTGATAGAGAGCTGCTAGCTCTTCGGCATAACGCGCAATTCTGTGGGGCTCTCGGAGCTCTGCCGCTCCGGCAACTACGCGAGGAAACTCTGCGAGCGCTCCTATCAATTCACGTTCGCGCTCATGGGAGAGCAACTCCGGATGTGCTTGACCGGTGCCGAATGTGATTCCCAAATCGCTGGCATTGCGTAAAACCGCAGAGATGCGAGCGTGGGCGTACTGCACGTAATACACCGGATTCTCATTCGTTCGAGTTCGCAACAAATCAACATCCATAACCATCGGCGTATCCACTGGATATCGAATCAAGGTGTAGCGCGCCGCATCTACCCCAACTTTCTCAACCAACTCTTCCAGAGTAATTATTGTTCCAGCGCGTTTGCTCAATTTTAGTTCTTCGCCGTTTTCCATGATTTTTACCATCTGTCCGATCAAGATTTCGATGTTATGGCTCGGGTCATCACCCGCGCAGGCAGCGATTGCCTTTAAACGATTGACGTACCCATGATGGTCGGCCCCCAGCATGTAGATACAAATATCGAAACCACGTTCACGTTTGCTGATGTAGTAAGCAGTATCAGATGCGAAATAAGCGAATGCGCCATCAGATTTAATCATGACTCTATCTTTATCGTCGCCAAAATCTGTGGTTCGAAGCCATGTGGCGCCACCATCGTTAAACACATGGCCTGTAGCTTTGAGACGATCCAAAGAATGATCAAAAAAACTATCCTCATATAATGATTTTTCAGAGAACCAGATATCGAAATGGGTACGAAAGCCGTCCAGGACTCCCTGTTGTAATGCTAGTTGGAGCGCATATCCAGCATCACGAAAGCTAGCTATGGATTCCTCTGTCGGCAATTCACAATATTCGGGATGTGAAGCTACGATCTCTGAGGCTAATTCGTTGATATATTCACCGTGATACCCATCCTCCGGGACAGGTGCTCCTAAAGCTGAGGCACGAAGTGAAACACCAAAGAGCTCCATCTGATTACCGCGATCGTTGATGTAAAACTCGCGCGTTACCTGTGCGCCGGCCGCGGTCAAGACGCGACCGAGAGCATCCCCGACGGCGGCCCAACGTGTATGACCCAGATGCAATGGTCCAGTTGGATTTGCGCTGATGAACTCTAGATTTATGGATACATGAGCCAACGAATCTCCTTGGCCATAGCGGTCTCCTAGCGCCAGAATCGATTCAATGAGAGCTCCTTGGCTTGCAAGAGCAAGAGTTATGTTGAGAAAACCTGGTCCGGCAATCTCAATTTTCGTCACAATTTCGCGTAGCTCGGAATCTTCGATCAAAAAGCTTCGCAACAATTCGGCTAGCTTTCGTGGGTTGACTCCAGCTGATTTTGCCAAGACCAGAGCTATCGATGTCGCGTAATCACCATGATCTCGATTTTTTGGTCTATCAAAACTGATCTCCGAAGGGTCCGAAGGAAGTGAGCTCTCTGGGCTCAGAAGGTTCTCTTGCTCCGCACGACGAAGAGCGCGAAACAGCGCTAAACGCAATTGTTCCTGGATTGGAGTCGTTTTCCCGGGCAGGTTGTCGGGTTGCAGGTGCTCGGGTTGCAGGTGCTCGGGTTGCAGGGCCTTCATGAGGAGTAAGGGTAACGGTCGCAGGCGGTTACTTTAACTAAAGGAACCGTGGGAACCGTGGGAACCGTGGGAACCGTGGGAACCACGGACGCCAATGAGATGCTCTATGGCCAACTGATCAAGTTTTTCATAACCGTAACCGCGGGCACCGGCTAATTCGGGATCGAATGACTCAATTCCGCCTGACGACGGATCCAACAAATCCCTCCAACTCTCACCGGCTTCGATGGTCGGAAGAGCCAGTTGATCTATCCGGGATTCTTTCATTGCATCAATGACGTCCGGGTCGCTCCTGAATGCCAGCGCTCTCTCCTTGAGAGCCAAATAAGTGCGCATATTTGAACTAGCTGATTCCCAAACACCGGCATCATCCTCTGTCCGCGCTGGCTTGTAATCGAAATGCTTTGGTCCGGAATAGCTGTAACGCTCCAGAAGGTCCACAAGAAAAAAGGCTGATTTTAGGTCGCCGTGCCCGAAGACTAAATCTTGATCATATTTCGGGCCATGTTGACCGTTGAGGTCGATGTGAAAGAGTTTTCCTTGCCACAGCGCCTGTGCGATTCCATGGACGAAGTTAAGACCAGCCATCTGCTCGTGTCCGACTTCCGGGTTCACGCCAACCATCTCTGGATGTTCTAACGTATTGATGAATGCTAACGCATGCCCAATTGTCGGTAAAAATATGTCGCCTCGAGGTTCGTTTGGCTTTGGTTCAATGGCAAAACGTATGGAGTAGTTCTTATCAATCGCATATTGCGAGAGAATGTTAAATCCCTCGCGATATCGCTCAAGCGCCACCACAGCATCCTTCGCCGCGTCGGACTCCGCGCCTTCACGACCACCCCAACAAACGTAAATTTCCGCCCCTAGTTCGACAGCGAGATCCATATTTCGCATAACCTTTGCGAGCGCATAGCGCCGAATATCTCGATCATTTGAGGTGAGTGCCCCATCCTTAAAAATCGGATGGGAGAACAAGTTTGTGGTTGCCATCGGCACCTTCATCCCCGTTTCCTCAAGTACCTTTTTAAATCGATGAATATGCCCAGCGCGGGTCGACTCATCACTTCCGAATGGAATCAGGTCATCGTCGTGAAAAGTCACTCCATAGGCGCCTCTAGCGGCTAACTCATTAACCGTGCGAACCGGATCCAATGGTTGGCGAGTTGCCTCTCCAAAAGGGTCACGAGCTTGCCATCCGACTGTCCAGAGACCGAAGGTAAATTTATCCGCCGGAGTTGGGATGAGCGCCATGTGAACTTCCAATCATTCAATATTCGGGTTAGAGGAATGCTTCTGGTTAGCTGGTTTGGAACTATAGCCAGAATACCTCTACCCTTACCGCTTATCTACACTCCAGCGGGAGTGGTGAAATGGCAGACACGCAGGTCTTAGGAACCTGTGTCTTCGGACGTGCGGGTTCAAGTCCCGCCTCCCGCACTCAGATTCAGCCCCACTCATCTTGCTTTTCAAATTTCGTGCGGTACCCCGAAAGGATCTGATCATGGGTGAGAGTCGATGATCGGCAAAACTTCTAGGCACATACCCGCGATTGATGGCTTGAGAGCCATCGCGGTTGTCGCGGTCATCATTTTTCATCTAGGTTTCGCTTGGCTTCCCGGCGGCTTTTTAGGCGTTGACTTGTTTTTCGTCATCAGTGGCTACGTCATCACTCGCCTTTTGCTCGATTCAATTGCCGAGAAGGGCAAACTTGATCTTCGGGAATTCTATCGAGCGCGAGCACGGAGGATATTGCCTGCGCTCTTTTTCATGTTGATTCTCGTCTCATTCATCAGCGCTCTTTGGAAGCCTGATGCCATTCACGGCTTCCTCGCAGACTTACCGTTCGTACTCACTGCAACACAGAATTGGCACCTCGTTACAATTCATCAGAATTACTTTGACTTAATTGGTCGTCCGCCACTTTTGCAACATACCTGGTCACTAGCGGTTGAAGCACAGTTTTATTTCATTTGGCCATTAATTGTTATGAGCGTGCTCAAATACTTCCGAAAGAAAAGCGTCGCAAATATTTCGCTTGGGATCGCTGGAGTTTCAGGAATAGCCCTCTTCTTCTACTCTATTAAATCAGGTAGCGCATCATCCAATCAGGTAAGTCACATCTACTTCGGTTCAGATACACACAGTATCGGAATGTTTTTGGGTGCCGCGCTAGCAGTGCGATGGGCCCCACAGATGTCAGATGAAGCCATGTCAACGAGGGCTCAGAATTCTGCAGATGCCATAGGCATTCTGGGATTCGTAGGATTGCTCGCTTCGTTTCTTTTCATTGATGACTCGCATCCAACTCTCTATAAAATAGCTTTTCCGATAGTCGCAATCTTTGGTTGCGCCACCATTTTCGCTCTCGTCAATCCCACCTCAAGACTGGCTCCCCTTCTGAGCACTAGGCCTGTGATCTGGATCGGCCAAAGATCCTATGGAATTTACCTCTGGCATTGGGTTATTTTTCAGTTCACCAGGCCCACAGTTGATTTGGCGGGTCAGACTTGGGCGATCGACGCCGCACGCGTACTCCTCGTTTTAGCGCTGGCTGACATCTCTTTCACTTTAATCGAAACGCCGTTTAGGCGTGGTTTCATCTCACATTACCTTCGAGAAATTACAGCCCGCTCCCCCGCAGAGAAAAGACGTGGGCAGGCGCTGATTTTTGGAAGCATTTTGCTGCTCATACTCTTCTCTGCCGGGGCTTCTGTCGTGGCGTTGCGAGAAGATCTGCCAGTAAAGAGCCCTAGTCCGGCGAAGAGTCCTAGTCCGGCGAAGAGTCCTAGTCCGGCGAAGAGTCCTAGTCCGGCGAATAGCCCTAGTCCGGCGAAGAGCCCTAGTCCGGTTTTTTCTCCTAGTGAGCCGAAGAATCTCCCAAAGCGAGCACCGACTGCCATTGCAACTCCAATTCCGAAACCCACGATCCAACCCAAGATTTGGGTCACCGGCGATTCGATCATCCTAGGAACGAAATCACAATTAGCTACACGATCACCAATCGCATTGATCGATGCCAAAGTCGGCCGGCAAATTGGGGATCTGATTCAAGCTGTACAGGTAGATCGCCCTGGTCTAGAGAGAGCGCCCGTCGTATTGGATCTTGGAAACAATAGCCCGTTAGCTCAGGCAGATATCAAAACGTTACTCGATTTACTACAGAGTCAACCCAAAGTTGTCGTTATCAATACGGCGGTACCCAGAGGGTGGCGCGATAACAATAATCGCCTAATCGGTATTGCGGTTTCAGAACATCCAAACGCAGCTCTAGTCGATTGGCAGGCGTTATCATCAAACCATCCGGAGTATTTTGTTGCTGATGGTGTTCATCTTACCGGCGCAGGAATAGAGATTTATGTCAACGCAATTATGGAAGCTCTGTCGAGAAAGTGACGAAATAAATCCATCTAGCTATCCCGCTAATGCGAAATCGGTAGTGAGAGTCCTAGGCAAATTGTCCTGGTAGTCCAAAAACTTTTCCATCAACAATGTTGCCATCTGCAAAAACTGCCGAGATCTTGATTGTCACCCATCCCCGAGAGCTTTGTTTCGTTAGATCGAAAGATTGTTGAGCTGCTGGAATTGTTGTAATTAATCTAAATGGGCCATCGTTTGAGGATATCGCGACCTGATAGCTCGTCGGTGGTGAAGTACTCGCTGGATCTGACCAATAGACAGTGACACCGTTCGATGTGTAGTGAGCAACAATTCCCGAAGGAGCGGATTCGAATGGAATGCTTGCTGAGGCCGATGGCGTTGCTGAGGCCGATGGCGTTGCTGAGGCCGATGGCGTTGCTGAAGCCGATGGCGTTGCTGAAGCCGATGGCGTTGCTGAAGCCGATGGCGTTGCTGAAGCCGATGGCGAATTTTGAACCGGCGCAGGAGTTGAAACTGTTTTGTGCTGGCGTGAAACCACAAAAAAGGAGATCAAAATTACGCCAATAAAAATTCCCGCCATCAAGCGCAGAGAGCTTCTAGAGTTCTGAGCTTTGACTACCGTCTCGTTAACTCGTGATTCGCTATTTGTCTGCACCTCGCTAGTGCCCACCACAATAGTCGGTACCTCACTAGTCGGTACCTCGCTAGTCGATTCACTTCCTGCTAACCCTGGTTTCTCCGAAATAGAAGCCTTTGAATCATTGGACTCAACGAGGCTCTCTGAACCGATGATGACTGTAGTCTTTTTAGCAACTCCTTTTGAGTCCTTCTTCGGATTCTTCTTGGAATTTTTCTCCTTTGAATCCTTTTGATCCTGCTTTTTTTCACTCTTCTTCTCTTTTTTGTCAGTCGAATGCTTAGCTGACTTCTGCGATGACTTCTTCGGTGACTTCTCTACCGGTACTTGTTCATTCGGCGATTTTTCCTCTGCCACTTTAACTCCTCAAATTCATAAACTTCCATATATTCATGGCCAAAATGAGCGACTCGGCTACTTGGCGATCGTACCTTACGGTCAAATAAATTCGCGGAGTTCAGGCACCATGGCTTGAAAAGCTTTTCCGCGGTGACTGATTCGATCCTTAATATCGGCCTGCAGTTCAGCAGTTGTTTTATCAATCCCCAACGGTTGAAAAATCGGATCGTACCCAAAGCCATTCTCACCACGGGGTGTCGTCACAATGTGACCCAACATCTCGCCTTCGTGGACGATCTCTTCATCGCTTCTTCGATGACCAGTTGGAAAAACCAGAGCGACGGCGCATCGAAAGTGCGCTGTCATGGTCGGGTTCGTCAACTCCGATAACTCGAGTAGAACTTTTTGCACGTTCGCTTTATCGTCGCCGTGAACACCGGCCCAACGAGCTGAAAAAATGCCTGGATTCCCATTCAAGGCATCAATGCACAAACCGCTATCGTCGGCCAAAGCTGGTAGCTGCGTTACGTCGCGCACCGCCCGAGCTTTTATTAGCGCATTTTCAACAAAACTAGAACCCGTCTCATCCACATCTGGAAGATCGGGAAAATCCCGTAGGCCCATCACCTGTACATCGAGATCTGCGCCGTTAAGCAGCCGTTCGAGCTCTACAACTTTTCCCAAATTGTGGGTCGCTAGAACAATCTTTTTCACTCGGCAAGAACCTGCCTCTGCATCGTGGTTAGCTGCTCACAGCCAGCAACACCCAAATCCAAAAGTTCGTTGAGCAGGTTTCGATCGAATGGAACGCCCTCGGCTGTTCCTTGAACTTCCACAAACGAACCATCCCCAGTACAAACAACGTTCATATCGGTATCCGCGTCGACATCCTCTTCATAGCAAAGATCAAGCATTGGACGACCTTTGATGATGCCAACGCTGACCGCCGCGACAGACTGCCGAAGCGGTTGGCGATCAGCAATTATGTGACCTTGACTTTTCGCCCAAGTAATCGAATCCGCTAGAGCAACATACGCTCCGGTGATGGCAGCGGTACGAGTTCCACCATCCGCCTGCAAAACATCGCAGTCAATCACGATGGTGTTCTCTCCTAGCGCCCGCGTGTCCACAACAGCTCGTAGCGAACGTCCGACCAGGCGTGAAATTTCTTGTGTTCGACCACCCAGTTTGCCTTTCACGCTCTCTCGTTCCGATCGCGTATGCGTTGCCCTAGGCAACATTGCATATTCACTGGTTACCCAACCGGTTCCTTTGCCGGCTAACCATCGTGGAACACCTGGAGTAAAAGATGCCACGCAAAGAACACGAGTATTACCAAATTCAATCAGTACAGACCCCTCCGCATTCTGAAGCCAGTTTCTCGTAAAGGTTATTGGGCGTAGTTGATCTGCGAGTCTCCCATCCATGCGATTGCTCATGAGATTGTCCTTTCTACGGTTGTCACTTCAGGTCCCAGAAAACGTCTGGCTAGCGAGGTAAAAGAATGTGAATCTCCGGTGGCTATAAACTTATGCGAGAGAGGTGAAGTGCTTTCACTGTTGAGTAGATCTTTCTCGATGAGGACGCGATATAAATCTTTCGCTGTCTCTTCTGCGCTTGATACCAAAGTGACCCCACCGCCCATGACATATGAAATTACCCCAGTGAGCAATGGATAATGCGTACACCCTAAAACCAAGGTATCGATATCAGCATCAATCATTGGTTGCAGGTACTCCTTTGCTAACGCTGTTATCGCTTCGCCAGAAGTCTCTCCTCGTTCTACAAAAGCAACAAAGGCGGGACATGCGCCGGAGATAATTTCAAGGTGTGGTGCAGCAGCAAAAGCATCGAGATAGGCGCCAGATTCGATCGTTGCGTTGGTTCCAATTACTCCAATCGTTCCTGTTCGGGTCGCAGCCACCGCACGGCGAACTGCAGGTTGGATTACTTCGAGAACAGGGATTTCATATCGCTCTCTCGCATCACGTAACGTTGCCGCACTTGCGGTGTTACAGGCGATGACGATCGTTTTAACACCAGCAGCAACCAGTTCATCCATGATCTCCAAGGCAAAAGCCCTTATCTCAGCCAAGGGCCGTGGTCCATACGGACCTCGAGCGGTATCCCCTACATAGATAATGGATTCGCCGGGAAGTTGATCGATGATCGCTCGAGCCACGGTAAGGCCACCGACCCCCGAATCGAAGACTCCGATAGGAGCTGAATTAGCAAATTTATCGGAGCCGAACACGGTTGAAGTCTAGCTGGAGATAACGTTCAAAAGGCTCGTCTGTAACCAACCCAACCAGAAGTAGACGGCATAGATTGATTTTTGGGGATCAGAATCCGGCAAGGTCTCAAAATATTCGAAGCTGTCAGCCGTAATTTCCAATCGAACGGAGAGCGCTATTCGCAGGTCATTGATCGCCATCAGCCAGATGTCGCCATCCAATTCTTTGACCACTCCATTACGGTTCTCGTCGACGATTTCTTCTAGCGCTTCTCTGACCTGTTGCAACGCGCGTTCTTTTCTACCCCGCAAGGTAGGTTCGGTATACCTGCGAAAATCACTCGCCGCTTCTGGGTCTGAATATGCGTTAGGTAAAAGTCGAAGCAGGACGGGATCTTCTGGTGTCAGTATTTCGTCCGGAGCTGCTTTTAATTCCGACATCAGCCGTGCCAATGGATCGCTTTCATCGTAGTGATGATTGAAATTCCCCTCGCCGAGCAACTCCAAAAGTTGTTCAACCATGTTAATTAAAATTTGAGCTTCATCAAGTGTGAGATCAAGCGAGAGTAGATCTCCATCGCGAACAAATTCAGACATCAGATTGCCTCAGATCTTGTCATCACGTTGCAGGGTCGCCCACAGTCCATATTCGTGCATGCTTTGCACCACTCTTTCCATCTCTTCCCTGGTTCCCTGAGAGACCACAGCGCGACCCTCGTTGTGAACTTTTAGCATGAGTTCGTTGGATCTCTCCTTGGAAAGTGATAGGACCTTCATGAATACATAAACAACGTAACTCATTTGATTGACGGGATCATCCCAGACAATGGTGATCCAGGGGCGGTCAAGTAGAAAAGAAATGTCGAGATCTGATTCGCTCAGAGTTTCAGTACTCATTGACCACCATCCCGCTCAGTGCTAGCTCTCATCTAACCCAAACAGCCAGAATGCTACTTTGTGACTTAGCAAAATGTTTATCCATGCTCACTGTCGCCACATATTTCACAAAACCCGGTAGAGCATTTGTCACCTCAAAGGTGAAGTTCCCATCCCCATCGGTGATCGCAGAGGCGCCATTATTTAAACTTACGAGCACCCCTGGTGCGCTCGGTTGAATCTGACCGGTAATTCGATAGGTAACTCCACGTTTCATTGTCACCGGGGCTGTCCAGGACAAACTCCTGGTGACGGAGATGGAAAGAGGAGCAGTGGTCATTGGTATCCGCTCCCAAGATCCATCTGATGTCATAGTGACTTTGGTATTTTCGTTTGGGGTGAATGTCACGGAATATGAACCATCTGATGCCGTAAAACCGTCAGAAAGATTTATTGGTGTGCCATCAGCCACCTGAGTTTGGAGATGAACAGAGAGGCCGGCAATAGGAGATTTATCGGGGAGGGAGAATTTTCCGGTAATAGTTACCGGCGTTCCCATGGAGACCGCGGTCGAATCAGAAATAATCTGAGCATTCACTAAGTCAGGTGCAATTAACTGAGCAATTTTTCGAATAGCGGCGGTTGCAGTTGGGTCTTCCATCCCAAGTGTCCATTCGGTAATTCCTCCGAGTCGATATTTACCTACCAAATTAGCTCGCGCGGTGTAAGACTGAAAATCCTGGTACCAAACTTTTCTAGTAGCCGTACAGGTTGTGAGAGAACCGTTCGAAGTCGTTCCGTTGTAGACCTTTTGGTAGGTGAAAGTCGATTCAGCAGTCGCCGTATCGTACGTTGATGTCGCTCCGTAAGTGGTAGCAAGTCCAACAGCATCTCGCATGACAAATGTTGATGCGACGCCAGGAGCAACAGTTTTTAGATAATTAATTGGTTGCGTTGGACAGGTGCCGGATACCGAAGTGACCCAATCACGCCCATAGCCTGGAATTCCAATGTAGACCTTTGATGCCGGCATCACGGAAATGGCATATTTAACAGCGCTGGTTGTCCATTGAATAGGACCAATAGGTCCAGGCCTCGAAGTGGAATAGTCATAAGCCATGATGTGAAGCTGATCGATATATTGTCCGACATCGGACCAGGCATATTGGTAATAACCTTTCTTCCCAGATGCAGGGTCAAATAATGGCGGAGTGGTAATCGAGAGTAACTTTCCCTGAGCATGCAACGCGCTAGAGATCTCAATAATGAACTGAACCCACCGCAATTGTGTTGTGGGCCACGTTGATATCGGGTCTACAAATGCGAAATTTTCAAAATCAAGATCAATTCCATCAAAGTTGTTATCTTTATTCATCACGAGATTCATAATGGTTTTAATAACGTTCGCTCGTGATTTGGGGTCTGCCAATAAATTGGAGAGCACCATAGAGGTAGCTTTTCCGGTCTTTGGGTCTCTATATGTCCCATCAGTAATAGTTGGCAAAATTTTAAAACCAGCACTGTGCAGTAGTTGCAGCGGCGGCGGAGTTACGACACCAGGGGTTGGATTTACTGGTGCGTTCGTCGGAGAAGATGTTGTCGTGGATATCGGCTTAGGTACCGCCATCGGTACGTTGGGATTTGCAGGAGTATAAAGATCAACTATTGAATTCTGACTTTTTAGCGTGAACCAAAAAGGCATTACCTGCTGAATAAGATCTGAATTATTGATCGCAGAGGCCATCGAACTCTTCATCGAGTAATAGGGCATCCAACCGGAGAGAATTTTGCGCGGCGTTGACAGCTTTCGCTTTGAAGACGATGCGGTTGGCGAAGTCGATGCAGATGGCGAAGTTGATGCAGATGGCGAAGTTGATGCGGTTGGTGACGTTGATGCGGTTGGCGACGTTGATGCGGTTGGTGACGCCGCAGATGAAGTGCTGAAGCCGAATGGGTAGCTCCTCATACCCGGAGCCAATGAACTAGCAGTAACCAGGAGAGTCAAAAAAAATGTGAGCAGCAAGCCCCTCGATCTCACTCTAGATTCTGATTTCACTCTTTTTTCAACGTGTTATAAATCTCCAGACACGTCGGACAGATCGGGAACTTCTCTGGGTCTCTACTTGGAACCCACTTTTTTCCACATAATGCCCGAAGTGCCTTTCCTTCGACCATCGATTCCATCATTTTATTTTTGCGCACATAATGCGCGAATCGTTCATGATCACCATCATCAGTCGGTGTCAAAACCTCATTCGGCGTTGGACGCACGTCAATCAAAGTATCCGTGCCACCCACACCAAGATCATCTCCTGGACGCGCCAGAGCAAGTGCGACCGAATTCGAGGAGCTATGACCCCGCCCAACCTTTTTCACATCTCCAATGTTATCGCCTAAGATTCCGTAATGAAGGATCTCCTGCGTACGGCTGATTTGAGTCGATCTGATGCCGAATTACTGTTAGAGACAGCCGCGAAATTTTCTGCGAAACCATTTTCGGCGCAAACCACACTGGCCAATCGCACCGTTGCGATTTACATGACCAAGCCCTCTACTCGCACTCGATTAGCTTCGGAGACAGCGGTCGCACATCTTGGCGGGACTCCCATGTTTATACGTGGTGATGATCTGCAAATTGGGCGCGGCGAGACGATCGCAGATACTGCCCGAGTGATCAGTGGCTACGCCTCTGCACTCATTGTTCGAACCTACGACCAAAGTGATGTCGATGAGCTCGGGGCAAACTCTTCGATCCCGGTTATTAACGGTCTAACCAACGACGACCACCCCACACAACTATTAGCTGACTGGGTCACAATCCGAGAGGTTTTCGGGAAAGATCTTTCAGGTCGAAAATTGACCTACCTGGGTGATGGCAACAATATGGCGCATGCCTGGTTAACTTTTGGGGCGATCATGGGCGCTCATGTCGTCGTCGCTACCCCTGAGGGGAAATTTGCCCCCAACCCTGAGGCCGTTGAAGCGGCACAAAGTATCGCTCTTGCTACCGGTGCAACTGTCGAAGTTCTCAACGATCCCGAAGCCGCGGCAAAAGACGCAAGTGTTCTCTATACGGATGTCTGGATGTCGATGGGCGACCCGGAGGCGGAACGTCAAGAAAAGCTACTGGCGCTGGCGCCTTTTGCGGTTACCCCAGCGATGATGGATCTCACGAGCTCTGATTCGATTTTCATGCACTGTCTACCTGCTCATCGAGGCGAAGAGGTTGATGCCCAAGTGATTGATGGACCCAAATCCGTGATTTGGCGTGAAGCTTTTCATCGACGAACGGCAATTCAGGCAATTCTCTATCATCTGATCAGGGGCGATTTGACCGGTAATCGGTAGTTCTTCCCTCATGGTTGGAGCCCGTGCCAGGCTATATACGAGCCCGGAATGAACCATGAACCAAAGATCGGCGAATCCTGTGCCAATCATGTTTGCATTGTCCTCACAGTTGGATAGATTGCGCATATGCGTTTAGTTGTTCCTAAAGAATCCCGACCAGGTGAAAAAAGAGTCGCGCTGGTTCCAGACATTATTTCAAAACTTGTGAAATCTGGTCTCGATGTTGTCATTGAATCCGGTGCGGGCGTTGCAGCCGAATTCTCTGATGACCAATACCAACAAGCTGGAGCCACCGTTTCCAACGGGCCCGTGCTCAGCGATGCCGATGTTGTCGCCTCGGTTCAACCGTTATCGCCCGAGGCAATGAAAACCCTCAAACGCGGCGCGATCACTATCTCATTTCTCTCGCCCACAACCGCTGTTGATTCGATTGAAGCAGCACGTGAGGCGGGTGTCACGTCGCTTTCGATGGAATTAGTTCCCAGAATCTCCCGTGCACAATCCATGGATGCGCTCACCTCCCAGGCTCTATGCGCAGGTTACAAAGCAGCGTTGGTGGGTGCAGAACTTTCCCCACGCTTCTTCCCACTTTTGATGACCGCAGCAGGTACGGTGACACCTGCAAATGTTGTTGTTTTGGGAGCTGGCGTCGCAGGCCTTCAGGCAATTGCGACCGCGAAGCGACTAGGTGCTGTAGTTAGTGCCTATGACGTTCGACCAGCATCGGCCGACGAAGTGAAGTCCATGGGTGCCAAATTCATTACTTTGGAACTTGAAGCGCTTGAAGGGGCTGGCGGATACGCTCGCGAAATGACCGAGGATCGTGCGGCCAGACAGCGCGAACTTCTGACCCCTTACATTTCGGCCGCCAATGTTCTCATCACGACCGCGGCCGTTCCCGGACGCCCAGCACCTCGCCTGGTCACCGCTGAGATGGTTGCCACGATGGCACCCGGATCAGTAGTCGTGGATCTAGCCGCTGAAACCGGTGGAAATGTGGAAGGTGCCTTGCCAGGAGAGATAGTCACGACGAGAAACGGTGTTCGGATCTGGGGCGGTAAAGATGTTCCGAGTCAGCTCGCATTCCATGCTTCCATGCTCTATTCGCGTAACGTGGTGAATCTCCTGCTCCTGATGACTCTTGATGGACAGGTCATTCCGAACTTTGAAGACGAAATTATCGATGCCGCAACAATCACCATGAACGGTGAAAATCGCAAGGAGGCGAAATAATGAGTAACGGTTTAGCGCTTCTTTCTATCTTTGTTTTATCGATATTTATCGGTTTTGAAGTTGTCTCAAAGGTTTCAACCACATTACACACTCCCCTCATGTCCGGTGCAAACGCTATTCATGGCGTGATTCTTGTCGGTGCGATTACCGTTGCTGATCGCGCAACAACAAATTTGGAGCTGGCCATGGCAATCGTGGCGGTGGTCTTAGCAACCATCAACATGGTCGGCGGTTTTGTCGTCACGGATCGAATGTTGGAAATGTTTAAGGGGAAACCTCGGGTCAACAAAGAGGTAGAAGTGGGTGACTCCAAGTGAGTAAAAATATTTATGACCTGGTTGGATTATTCGTCGCTGTTTGTTTTATCTTGGCTCTCAAGGGGCTCTCTTCGCCAAAAACAGCGCGTCGCGGTAACTTGATTGGAGCAATTGGTGCTTTCGTAGCAACCGAGGCGGTCTTTTACTCTCCTGGCCAGACGCATCAACATAAATGGTGGATTATCGGAGCAATCGTCGGTGGAATCGTCGTAGGCGTACCTGCCGCCCGTCGTGTCCAGATGACTCAGATGCCGCAATTAGTGGCGCTCTTTAATGGTGTCGGTGGTGGCGCGGCTGCTCTCGTGGCGATCGTTGAGTATTTGCACTTGGGCTCTGCTGCAAGCATGGGAGAAGTTCTTGCAACGGTCTTTACCGTCATCGTGGGTTGTGTTTCCTTCTCCGGATCGATTGTGACCTTCCTGAAGTTGCAGGAAATCATGACTACTCGCCCCGTCATCTTCCCGGGTGGACGCTTTATCATTGCAGGCACATTGCTCGGAGTACTCGGTACTGGCGAGTGGGTAGTGCACTCTCTGGGAACCACATCACTTCTTGTTGTTGCGGGGCTTTCGTTGATCTTTGGCGTTCTCTTTGTGCTCCCTGTTGGTGGCGCAGATGTGCCTATCGTTATCTCCCTACTCAACGCATTTACCGGTTTAACAGTCGCAGCGAGTGGATATGTTCTGCAAGCAACCGTCTTGATTGTCGCTGGAACTTTGGTCGGAGCTTCGGGAACAATCCTGACACGATTGATGGCGACAGCCATGGGGCGTTCACTATTTGGAACGCTCTTCGGTGCATTTACCGCGAAACCACAGGCCGCCTCGGACGCTAGTGAAGCTCGTCCGGTGAAGTCCGGCTCAGCCGACGATGTAGCGATTTTGCTCAATTACGCCCAGAGAGTGGTGATTGTTCCAGGATTCGGGTTGGCCGTTGCTCAAGCTCAACATACCGTTCGGGAACTTGCAGATTTGTTAACTTCCAAGGGCGTCGATGTTGCTTATGGAATACATCCTGTTGCTGGCCGGATGCCAGGCCATATGAACGTACTCTTGGCAGAAGCCAATGTGCCATATGAGCAACTCGTGGAGATGGAAGAGATCAATCCAACATTTCCTCAAACCGATGTTGTTTTAGTTGTTGGCGCGAACGATGTCGTTAACCCCGCCGCAAAAACCACACCAGGTTGCCCTATATACGGAATGCCAATTTTGGATGTTTCCCAGGCTGGAAATGTCATCTTTTTGAAGCGTTCTATGCGTCCAGGTTTTGCCGGAATTGAAAACGAACTTCTGTACGAGCCAAAAACGACGCTCCTCTTCGGCGACGCCAAAGATTCTCTGACAAAAGTAGTGAGTGCGCTAAAAGCTCTATAGGAGAAGGCAAACACTATCTTCGCAGATGTGCTTCTTCGCCGGTGATATTTTGCTCGCGTTATTTCGCTCGCGTTATCTTTCCGCGAGAAATTTGATCTGGCCAAGGTATCTCAATCCCTAAAATCGTCGCAGCATAGAGCGGCCACCGAGGGTTGCGTAACAACTCTCGGGCCAACATGACAGCATCTGCCTTGCCTGAAGAAATGATTTCATCGGCTTGCAACGGCTCTGTAATCATCCCCACGGCGCTCGTCAAAATACCACTTTTTTCCTTTATGGCTTCTGCGAACCGCACTTGATACCCAGGTGCAACGGGAATCTGAGCATTCGGAACATTGCCACCGGTTGAGACATCAATGAGATCAGCTCCGAGTGCTTTCAACTCGCGAGCCAACTTCACTGAATCTTCGAGAGTCCATCCACCCTCTATCCAATCAGTTGCGGATATTCGAACAAATAGTGGAGATTGTTCATCGATAGCCCGCCGAACTTCCGAGACCACCTCTTTGAGGAATCGAGTTCGACCGTCGTAATCTCCGCCATATTCATCCGTTCGGTGATTTGAAAGAGGAGAATAAAACTCATGGAGTAGGTAGCCGTGTGCAGCATGAATCTCGACCAGATCAAATCCCGCTTCTATTGCGCGCGCTGCCGCTTCCCCAAAACTCTTTACTATCGAGTGAATTTCGGAAATTGTTAATTCTCTTGGTACTGGATAACCCTCAAAAGCAACCGCGCTTGGAGCTACGGCTTCCCAACCACCTTCTTCTGGGGTTGCCATCCGAAAGCCATCAAACGGTAGCGCCGTACCGGCCTTGCGACCAGCATGTGCCAACTGGATTCCCATGGTCGTTCCCTGGGAATGAGCGAAATCTACAATCGACCGCCAAGCATCGACCTGATCTTTGTTGTAGAGACCTGGGCAACCGATGGATATACGACCCTCGGACACGACACCGGTAGCTTCAGCGATAATCAATCCTGTTCCGCCAGTTGCAAGCGCGCCGATATGCACGTTATGCCAATCACCAACGACACCGTCCACCGCAGAGTACTGACACATTGGGCTCACCCAGACGCGATTTCTTATCTGCAACCCACGAATCGTTATGGGTTCAAAAAGTGAAGGCATTCTGGCTTAGGCCTCATCTGCTTCGGCTATTTCGGCTATTTCGCTAGGTGTGTTGTGAATCCCGTGAATGCGTTCGGCAGGAACAGCCCCCAATAACCCACGCTGAAAATCGTCGAATGCTTGGAGCACCTCAGCTTTGGTGTTCATGACAAATGGCCCCATCCATGCGACTGGCTCTTGAATGGGTTTACCACCGAGAATCAGAACATCCATCGAGGGAGAACGAGACTCCTGTATCGAATTGGATTTCACAACCAAGCAATCTCCATCGGTTAGAACGGCCAATTGCCCCATCTCGATTGGTTGAGCAGAGTCACCGACAGTGCCACGACCATTCAAAGCATAAACAAGCGCGTTGTAATCCGGACGCCATGGCAGGCGCAGCTCTGCTCCAGGCGCCAGGGTCGAATGAACTAGCGTTATCGGCGTCTGAGTTGAACCTGGACCAAAAAATCCCGCAATCTCACCGGCGATAACGCGTATCAGAGTTCCACCATCGTGAGAAGCGAGCAAAGCCACATCATGTGCGCGGATATCCTGGTAGGCGGGCTGGGACCATTTTTTGGCGCTAGGCAGATTGACCCAAAGCTGAAAACCATGAAAAAGTCCGCCACTCATTACCAAATGCTCTGGTGGTGTTTCGATATGCAAAATGCCCGAACCGGCGGTCATCCACTGGGTATCACCGTTTGTAATGGTTCCTCCGCCGCCGTGATTGTCCTGATGATCAAAGATTCCATCAATTATGTAGGTCACGGTTTCGAAACCGCGATGAGGATGCCATGGTGTGCCTTTTGGTTCGCCGGGGGCGTATTCCACCTCCCCCATCTGATCCAAATGAATGAATGGATCCAACTCCTTCAGATCAACGCCAGCAAATGCGCGACGAACAGGAAAACCTTCACCTTCAAAACCTTGAGGTGCGGTGGTTACGCTCTTTACCCGGCGAACCTTTGCGAAAGGGTTCGAGATTACACGCGGAAGGACGGTGAGATCACTGACGGTTACTGCTGGCATCTGATTCTCGTTTTCTATTTTGGGTTGCTGAGTTACTCTTCTTTCGGTCCTTCGGTCTTTTGGTCCTTCGTTAAAACCGTGAAACGCTCTAATCGTAGTTGAAGTTTTTCTCTCTTTCCTAACAAGAACCGGATCTCCACAAAAATAGGTAATGTCAAATAAAGGTAATGACAAAAATTTTAGCTCTGATTCCAGATCAATTAAGCTGAACACATGTCATCACAGCCATTATTAAAAACATTTCTTTGGTTTTCAAGCAATCTTGACGAGGCCCTAAATTTTTATAAGGAGACCTTTGTTGATGTTGTTGTGAAAGAGGAGAACTGCAATGATGCCGGTAATCTATTTACTGCGGATTTCTCAATTTATGGGCATGATTTCATCGCGATGTGCCACGAAGGTGGACCTGAATTTAACTCGTCGATTTCCCTATCAATCCAGTGTGACGGCCAGAGGGAAACCGATCGTCTCTGGTCTGCAATTACTTCTGATGGAGAAGAAGGTCAATGTGGTTGGTGCACAGATAAATGGGGAGTGAGTTGGCAAATTACTCCTGTACAAATGCGGGACTACCTAACTCACTCCGTTCCTGAGATTGCACAACACAACTGGCAAGCACTTCGCGCAATGAAGAAAATAGAACTTTCTCAGTTCAAATCCTAACTCCTGAATTCCATTGCAATCTAGGAGAACGGACCCTCAACCTGCAGAACCTCACTTTCCAAGCCCAACCGTACTGAACCAACCGTACTGAACCAACCGTACTGAGGTACTGCGGAGGCAAGTTTTCCTCGTTTATCCACAGTAGAGTAAATATAATCGCGTGATTGTCACACCAATCCTCAATGATCATATTCATGAGCGCGACGATGGTTTCAGAACTTCTCACAAGAAAAGCCGGGATAGAAGTTCTCAGCGAACTCGTAGCCATTGATCCATTTTCCCTTGGGCCAGGCGAACGTGTGGATTATTTAGCTGCCTTAGAAAAGCAAAGTGGATGGTTGCAAGCACTCATGCAGGAGGCAATCGTGGCAGTTGCCGGCGCGGAGCCAACTTTCGATCAGGGGCTTTACTCAAACGTTGATGACCCCCAACGAGAAGAGATTGCCGCAACGCTCAAAATGGCACCGGTGAGTGCGCAATCGAGAATTGATGTCGCCCGAATACTCACTCATCACCTTCCAGCGACATGTCAAGCACTATCTTCTGGGGAAATCTCCGGGGCCCAAGCCACAGTAATTGCTAGGGAAAGCGCTGCGCTACTCCGGAAGGGGCTTGATCCACTTCAAATTAAGTACTTAGAAGAGAACGCGATCGCCTATTCCGAGTTTCACACCCCTGCCCAGGTCACTAACAAAGTCAGGAGCATCATCGCAAAACTAGATCCGCAGGAGTTTGAAGTAGTCGTCCAGCAAGCTAGAGAAGGTCGCAGGGTCTTGTTTACGCCGCAACCTAACGGGATGGCGCAAATCCTTGCACTACTTCCCGCGGTCGAAGCTCAGACAATCTGGTTAGCGATCAATAAATTAGCTAGGTCAAATCAACAGCGAAATCGAGGGCAAGAAAATCGCACTTCCACCTCCGACAATTCTTGGCAGAGGGACGGTCATGAAGAGTCAAGAGGTGAATCTGGCCCTCGCGGTGAATCTGGCCCTCGCGGTGAATTCAAAATTGAGCATCAGCTCAACGATTCAGGCAATATCCGCGGGGAAGTTTTCAATAATTCGAACTTGATCGGATACTCGTCTGATACTTTCACCTCAAAATTCCCCGATGAATTAAGCATGGATCAATTACGAGCAGATGCGCTTGCAGACATCGCTTCAAAATACTTAGCTGAAACCCAAAATGAAAATCTTGAACATAGGCGCCCTGTTACGGTCAACTTAACACTTGACCTTCCAACGTTTCTAGGTTTCCAAGATAACCCAGGGATTTTGTCTGGCTACGGCGAAATTCCAGCAAGAATGGCGCGATTATTGGCCGGTGACGCCAAATGGAAGCGCTTCATTACAGATCCAATCACCGGCAGTTTGCTCGATTATGGTCGAACTACATATGAGCCCCCTCAAGCCCTTGTCGATTTTGTCATGGCTCGTGATCGCCGGTGCCGGTTCCCCGGCTGCAGACAACCTGGGAATATTTCGGATATTGATCACGCCGAATCATGGGAGGATGGAGGTTCCACTTCGCCTGAAAATCTCGGGCTCTTGTGTCGACGTCACCATCGAATGAAAACGCACGGCGGATGGCGACTGCAAAGTTTTCCTGATGGCTCCTGTCGATGGCTCTCGCCCGCTGGAAAATCCTACGAGGTACCGGCTAGAACCATATCTCAAGTAGTCTAAAATCCTTCCGACAGGAAAATTTCCCCCTATTGACTCTTCAATTTCCTCGCATGAGACGAGCGGGTCAATTGGACTTGCCACCGATCTGTCTGGATCGCGTTTCATTGAAATAATGAAGATCTGGCAATAGATTCATTCTGCTAAAAACTGCGATCCATTTCCATCGAAACTTGAGAATGTAAACCTCTTCCGCTAAAGCTAAAAACGGAGGCAAGTGTTAAGCAGAAGAGTCTTTTGACAAACCCCGCCCAATAATCCGCTTTATGAAAGTTGAGATAAATCGACGTCGTGGGAAGTACTCTCGAGCAAGAGCGATATAAGCCATAGCCAAACCAAAGATTGCCAAAGGGTATACGTTGGTCGAGAGAAGACTGACTGATGCACCGACGGATAAAATTATTACTACGGCCTGAATCAAACGCCTAAGTAGAGTCAAGTAAATGTTTTTTGTTTTTATCAGAGTAAGTAGTATCGCAACTGGTCCACCCAAGACGATGACCATAAGAATGATCACAATCAGAAATGCCAGACTCTCCATACCCTCCAGTGTAAAGGCACATATGATCTCAGCGGGTTTCATACGCAATTTCAGGAATCGGAGTTCGAGGGTCTCCACACGCACTCCGTGGTGAGTTCAAAGGTTTTGTATCTGAACAAAGGTCCGGAAGTAGCGATATTCGACGAAAGCGACAGCATGTGTGGCGCACTTCGACTTCTTTCGCTACTCCCCCATTGTGGAGGTGCCGGGAATCGAACCCGGGTCCTCTAGCACTGACACAGAGCTTCTACGGGCGTAGTCCGCTAAACGTTTTCTCAGCCCTGACTCTCACGCGAACATGTAGTCAACGAACTCATTTGCAGTTAATTTCCCCGGTTACACCTGCAACATTGCAACAAGGTAAGCCCTCTATCGACGCTAGGCTCCGAGTCGAAGGCGCACTCGGTCTAACGGATTTCTATCGCTTATGCAGCGAGTGTGAAATCAGCGGCAGTTGTACTGGCGCTTATAGTTTTGCCAGGGTTATTGGTTAACGAGATCATCCCGGCTTCCTCGGCCCGCTTCCTCCGCCCCAACGACTAAAGTCGAGACCGTTCACCCCCAAGGGTTAGGTTGCGATACAAGTGTAGACGAGTAGCTTACAAATAAGCGAATACTCAGATTTGTAAAGCCAGGTCTAAAACATGAGCAGTGGGAAATTATTCGGAAGTAACTTCTCGAGACCAGCAATTCTGCCCTACGCCGACTCATGAGAGTCGCGGTAAAAGTAGCTCAGAGAGATTAGTCGAAATTAAAGCTTTCCAGACGTTCTCCGGGACAACTCGCGCGTCATCTCTCTGTTCGCTTCCTTTTCCTTCAATGAATTTCTCTTATCGTGCGCTTTCTTACCCTTCGCAAGAGCTAATTCGACCTTGGCTTTACCATCTTTGAAATAAAGGGATAGCGGTACCAGCGTTAAACCACCCTGCTTGATGATGCCAGCAATCTTGTTGATTTCCTTTTTGTGCATCAACAATTTTCGATCTCTCCTTGGAGTGTGATTATTCCAAGTACCCTCCGTATATTCTGGAATATGGACATTGCTCAGCCATAGTTCACCATGATTCATCATCGCGAATCCATCAATCAACGAAGCCCTTCCGGCCCTGAGTGACTTGACCTCTGTTCCGGTTAATACGATTCCACACTCCCAAACATCTTCGATGAAATAGTCATGTCGAGCACTCTTATTCTGTGCGATGAGCTTACGACCCAATTCTTTAACCATTTCTTCACCTCCCGAAGTTGGAACAGGAGCCAAGGCTACTCAGCTTTCCTGATCACAGTTTTCCTGATCAAGTGCCGCCAGGCGTCAGAGACTGTTGGATGCTCGAACCGTATCTAGCAGCTAGACCTTAAGATGCTTGCGCAAGGTCAATATGGATGCGAGCGCAGATAGTAAAAGCCCCACTCCGAGCAACCAAGCCGACGCGAGCCACACATCATTCCATAAAAAGAATCGTGTGAAGGAAAGCAAGGGAGCCACTTTTGCGTCCACCAAAGCTTTGAAACCCGCCAAAAATCCCGTTGAGATAGCCCATCCCACGATTGCCGAAAAAAGCCCTTCCAGCAAGAACGGCAATTGAATCGAAAAGGAGGACGCACCTACGAGTTTCATCACACCTGTCTCGCGTCGCCTGCTAAACGCCGCCAATCGCAAAGTGTTACTAATTAAAAGCATGGCCGTTAAGATGCTTGCCGCCCCGATTACCAATGCTCCATCGCGCAAGACGCCCAGTAATTTGAAAAACTTGTCGAGAATAGTGCGCTGATCTTGAACCGTATCGACGCCTGGGCGGCCTGCAAATGCGCTTTGAATCACCGCAAATTGAGTGGGATCTTTCAGCTTGACGCGAAAACTCTCGGGAAGTTGATCAGAAGTAACATTCTGCGCGATGGCAGAGCCTTTGAACTGGTTCTGGAAGTGCTGGTAGGCCTCTGCTTGCGATTCGAAATAAACTGTTTGCACTACTGGCAACGCCCGGATATCTTTTTTGATGGAACGTCGTTGAGCGGCTGAGACCGGGCCACCCGAACACGATGGTGATTCCGATAACGACCCGCAGAGGAATACGGAGACTTCAATTTTGTCATACCAGTAATCCTTCATAACTCGCACTTGTGAGTTCGCCAAAAAACCGACTCCGAGCAGAGTCAGAGAGATGGCAACCGTAATGATTACGGCAAAGGTCATCGTCATATTCCTTCGAATTCCAATTCGGACTTCGCTCATGACAAAACTAGCGCGCATCTTTTTTTCCCCCTGAATGACGTGGAACGCCTCTCCGATAAACCATGACCCTACTCCAAGAAAAGGTTTCGATCTCGCACTGTGCGAACGCTGTCAATCTCATTAACCTGTATATCCATATACTCCACGAACTTGATCCCGTATTACATGGCCACCTTCTAGTTCAATCACTCGTTTGCGCATCTGGTCCACAATTCCGGAATCATGGGTAGCCATAACTACCGTCGTACCTTCACGATTGATGCGATCCAACAATTTCATGATTCCAACACTGGTTGCCGGATCCAGGTTTCCAGTTGGTTCATCTGCAATCAAAATCATCGGCCTACTCACATAGGCGCGCGCAATCGCCACACGTTGTTGTTCGCCACCAGATAGTTCGCTTGGCTTACGATCTGACTTTTCTTCCAGCCCTACCATTTCGAGCACTTCGGGAACTTCGCGATTAATTTCCTTTTGGGAATAACCAAGTACATGAAGAGTAAAGGCCACATTTTCTGAAACGGTTTTATTTGGAAGTAACCTGAAATCTTGAAAGACCGTGCCGACTTGCCTACGTAGCTCTGGAACTTTTCGGTTGGCAAGCGACTTTAACTCTTTGCCGGCAACAATAATGTTGCCACTCGTTGGATGCTCTTCCCTTAAAACTAAACGCAGGAATGTGGACTTACCCGAACCAGAAGGTCCCACCAAAAAAACAAATTCACCTTTAACAATCTCCAAGTCAACCCGATCAAGGGCAGCTTTCTCCTGCTTTGGATAAAGCTTTGTGACATTTTCTAATTTGATCAATAGCCGCTCCAGAGTTTTAGTAGAACAACAGTTTAGTTAAATGTTGAGTAGAACTCATGGAAACACCCGCATTCTCGCTCGAAAATTGGCACAAACGGTGCAAAAGAGCCACTAAAAATGAATTCTGATACTCAAAATCGCCTTCGTTAAGGGTGGGCACGGCTGAGCAGGCGATCATCACTTGCCTACGTATCCGACCTTCCTCAAGAACTTGCTCGACTCATCCGCCAACGTATCCCAGCTTCAATAAAACCATCTATGTCGCCGTCTAGAACCGCAGCAGGATTTCCCACTTCATAATCGTTCCGCAAATCTTTCACCATTTGATAGGGAGCCAACACGTATGACCGCATCTGATTGCCCCATGATCCTGAATTATCACCTTTGAGCGCATCAATCCGAGCACGCTCTTCTTGTCGCCGTCGTTCCAATAACTTTGATTGCAAAACCGCCATTGCGGTTGCTTTATTCTGAATCTGCGATCGTTCATTTTGGCAAGAAACCACTATTCCCGTTGCCAGGTGTGTGATTCGCACAGCAGAATCCGTCGTATTTACACCCTGACCGCCAGGTCCGGATGATCGATACACATCGACACGAATCTCTTTCTCATCAATCTCTATATGATCTGACTGAGCCACTACGGGAACCACCTCAACACCAGCAAAAGATGTGTGCCGGCGACTCTGTGAATCAAATGGAGAAATTCTGACTAGGCGATGAGTGCCTTGTTCCACTGAAAGTGTGCCGTAGGCGTACGGGGCGCTGACTCGAAATGTGGTTGATTTGATTCCAGCTTCCTCCGCATAGGAAGTTTCAAGCACATCAACTTTGAAAAGGTGTCTCTCGCAATAACGCAGATACATCCTCATGAGCATTTCTGCCCAATCTGCTGCTTCGACACCACCCGCCTCTGACCGTATGGTGACCAGCGCATCTCGATCGTCGTATTCACCGCTTAATAAAGTTTGAACCTCGAGCTCCCTAATTGCCTGGGCGACATCGTCCAGTTCGTTGACGGTGTCGGCATGCGCTTTAACGTCATTTTCACCATCTGCGAGTTCGAGCAAGACTGGAATATCCTCCAACCGCCGGCGAATTACGGTCACTTTGTTCAAAGTTGCCTGGACTCTAGAGAGCCTACTTGTGATGACCTGGGCGCTATCTGGGTCATTCCACAGGTCCGGAGCGCTGGCTTCCGCTTCAAGCAGGATAAAGTCTGCTTGAAGTTTTGGCACATCAATAACTTTTTCAATGCTCACCAAAGTGGCATCCAAAATTCTTACCTCGTGAAGATAATCTCGAACTGCCATAGTCCTAGCGTAATGGTTAGAGGATTACTACCGAGAACCACCGATGATCGATGTGGCACCGATCGTTGAACTGACATGATTAATACTGATCCCTATCCCTAATGGGAACCTAATGAGGGCGGGAACCATCGAAGAGATCGTCGCCTTCACGCCATCGCTCGCGCAGTTCCAAGAATCTACAATAATTGGCGATCCTCTCAGATTAGATCCATCAATCTCTAGATTGAAGGCAGAGAAGGCAGCATCGCAATCGATTGGAACTCGAAATAATGGCCCATCTGCGCCTGAGGTATCCATCATGATGTTTCCCGAGTAGTACCTTTCCATGGATATTTGATGGGCCGCGCGCGTAATTGCCATTTCGCCCACGCCAACTAATTCGCGTTTGGCTAAAAACGCATCCGAAGCATCGGCGGTAACAAATGCAGACAGGAGAAGCAAGAAAAATAGTGTAAAAATTAATATCGAAAGAGAGCCACACTCATTGGCAAGTGCTGACAAAAATTTTGCGGAGTGCGAACGTTGTGATTGGCTCGGTTGTGATTGGCTCGGTTGTGATTGGCTCGGTTGTGATTGAAGGAACACCTCAGAAGCGCTCGATGAGAACTGTCCTTCGCTCTGCTTACTTGATGCGAACTCCGGAATCATCTCCATGCATCAACAATTTGAGTATTCGTGGCGCTTAAGACTCTTGCTGGCCTTGATAGAAATCGAAAAATTCCAGAAAAGGAATTTTCTGGCTCCACTAATGTCACCTGAACTCTTACTTTCGAATCTGGAGTCAAGCATGGTGAAGCAGAACAAATGATGGAGATAGTGGGGATTCCTGAAATCCCTGCAGGTTCCAGGATTTTCCTTCGGAAAAGTTCGAGAACGGTCTGCATTCTTGCATCTTCAAATCCCTCGGTAGGGCTGGTAATGAACGCGCGCGCACTTTGGCGAGCCAGACTTCCAAGGTCTGATGAAATTGTGGCATTGTGATGAATCGCTCCTAGATAGATCATTATCGGAAGGAAGAGAGGTATCGCTAAAGTGGCAAATTCAACAACCGCACTTCCCTCGTCGCGAACGAGGGAGCGATTTAGTGAGAAAAATGCGACATGAATTCGCTTGAGAATCACTCCTGGACTGCAATTCCTGTTGAAAAAAAATGATCGCCCAAAGGCAAAAGTGGGGAAATCGTTGGCGACATTGTCTCTCGAGTACCAACCAAAACGGACCCGCCCCCGGGAAGAGGCATAGCGATAAGTGGTGAACTCCACCGAGGGGGTGAACTCGAAATCCCCGAAGCGTTAGGACTATTTGCCCCTCCTGGAAGCCCTGCTGATAGACCCATCGCAGCAAACGCGACTGCGCCTTGAGTTTGTTGGGCTGCCGTCAATCGACCATACACTCCCACGGTAAGTTGCATGACGCTCAGAAAGAGAATCATGAGCGGTATCAAAATCAAAATACTCTCAACGTTGCCCGATTCTTCCCTCCAGATGCCACGGGGCCAGATGCCACGGGGCCAGATGCCACGGGGCATTATCGAATGCTGTTCATTGAATCCAAAGAAGATCGGAGAATTTGATCTATTCGTGGAGCAGCGAGGGTCCAGATGCCACGGGGCCAGATGCCACGGGGCCAGATGCCACGGGGCCAGATGCCACGGGGCATTATCGAATGCTGTTCATTGAATCCAAAGAAGATCGGAGAATTTGATCTATTCGTGGAGCAGCGAGGGTCCAAATGCCCGTAACCAGGCCCGTTGTCATCAATACAACCAATACCCAACCCGGCACATCTCCACGCTGATCTGTAGCGATTACATAAATTTTGCAGGAGCGCTCATAGACCCAATCTGAAAATTTTCCTCTATGGCCTGCCGAAAACTCTCCTTCTATTTCTGGTTTTTCTGGATTAGAAGATACTGCGTGCTTAACCATGTTAACCTCTTTTTCAACTCGTAGGGAATTGCGTTTACATTCTGCTTTTTTATACATTTGATTTACATACGCAGCTTTAATCTTGCTTGACATTATTTATTCTCTCTCTTCCTGAATTTAAAAACATGATCTACTGTTTAAAATTAATTCGCCTAAACTTTTTAGCCATATCTCTTTACCTATATTTTTTTCTCTTGTTAATATCCGCCAGCATTAAAAACCCACGCTCCTTCCTAAGGAAAAATATGAGGGCCACAATGCAAAAAGAACGGAAACTGGAAGGATAAGAAAAACCACAGGAATCATGAGAGCAATCTCTGCCTTGCCAGCAGATTCGAGCAGTCTCGACTTTTGCTCCTGCCTTACTTCTTGCACTTGGCGATTCATAACCTCCAAGAGGGGTGAACCTCTCTCGGTAGCTATCATTAATGAATCCGTAAATCTCCTCACCATCGGAGACTTGACACGCTCACTCAAGATATCCAAGGCGTCTGAAAAATTAGACCCCGATCGAACTTCCTGCACAGCATCTCGGAGCACTTCAGCAAATTTTCCCGACGCTCTGCTGCTGATATGTGCTAGAGCAACAGCCGGGCTCTGATTTCCCGCCAGCAGAATTGCAAATAGTTCGACTACAAGCGGAAATTCTTCCTCTATGAGTATCCGCTCCTTTTTGGATTCCACTTTGTAGCGAACTTCCCCATAGCCCGAAATGATTTCGTCACGAAACTCTCGCCAAAGAATCCATGTCGCAAAAGTCACGAGTGGGGCAAATGAGAAGAAGATTAATAACATATTCATGAGGTTACCTTTGGCGTAAAAATGCGAGGTACTTCCTTGACTCTTCCCACTTTTGACATCCAAAAATATGCGACGCCAGACATTCCAATTCCTAGAACTAGTATTCCAATACCAGTTCCAGTTGAAAAGGCTGCGACAGTTGTTGGTTGTGTCGAGAGAATCACCAACAAAATCCATGGCGCAACTGCTGCAACAACAGCAGAATTTTTAACCCAACCAAGTTTCGCGCGAATTTCGCCACGGACCGCGATATCACTCCGAATAAAATCACCTAGCGTGCGCAAAGTTACAGCGGTATCACGACTTCCCGTACCTCTAGAAAAGTCCAACACCTCGCATACTTGGTCGGCGATCGGATCATTAAAGCGAAGCTTGATTAATTCAAAAACGACCGTGAGGTCACTCCCTTGACGCATCACTTTCTCACACTCCAAAAAAATAGATCGAGAAATTTCTGGCCCCCTGCGTCCAAGTGCGGTGATAGTTTCGGCGAGCGACAACCCCGAGCGTAAGCCTGAAATCATGTGATCCAATAGTTCGGGCCAAACGGTTGATAACTTCGCAGCTTCTTTCTCCTGTTTGCGCTTGTGATAAAAGAATGGAAGAACTGCACCGATTGCCATAAATGGAATAGCTAATGGGATCGATCCCAGGAGAACGTAGGCGACGAAGAGCCCTCCAACTGCTGATACCAAACTAGTCCAAAGAGCACGCCTCTGATTTGGCACAAAAGCTACTCGTTCACTTCTATATGGATAGCGCAACAGATGAGCTGGATGAGCTGGATGAGTTAGAGGAGTTGAAGGAGTTGGATCACCTGAATGACCTGGATGAGTAACGGGCGTTTCTCCAAAGTGTAGGAACTTTCTCACTCTCCGCGAAAATAAATTTCTCATTTCTCTCACGCCGAAATTCCGTCGGTTGAAAAAATATTATTGGCCCGACTTAATGCACTGCCGGAAGTGAATACCCTCTCTGGATTCCCCAATCCGGTTTCATATTTACCGTTCGTAAAGGAAAATAATGGTTCGATTTCAACTCTATTATTTTCAATTCGACCCGTAACCAGGGCAATTTCTACAATTCGGCGTTCGCCGCTCTCTCTCAGAATGGTCGTATGTACAATCAAATTGATCGTAGAGGCAACAATTGGTGCGATGAATTCATATGAAATATTTGAACCAGCCAGCAAAGGTAATGTTTGCAATTTTGCAATCGCATCCCGCGCCGAATTTGCATGAATGGTAGCCATACCAGGCAATCCAGAGTTGAGAGCGATGAGCAGATCCAAGGCTTCAGCCTCACGAATCTCTCCCACGACGATATGCGATGGTCGCATACGCAGCGCCTCTTTAATCAACTTTCGAAGAGGTATTTCACCTTCTCCTTGTAAATTTGCCGGCCGAGTTTGAAGGGCGATGCAATCAGGAAGTCGTGGCCTTAGTTCAAAGACTTCCTCGATTGTAATCACTCGATTTTGAACTGGGGTAGCACTAACCAAGGCATTTAACAGCGTGGTTTTACCCGCTTGCGTGGAGCCGCTCACCAGAATATTTAAACCTTCAATAACTGAGCGTTCCAGAAAATCGGCAATAGTTTGCGTCATCACACCTAGATCCGAGAGTTCTTGTAATGACTTTCCACGAAAGAGGTGCTTGCGGATATTGACCGCCCAGTGGTTTGCCGTTACTTCTGGAATCGCTACGTGAAGTCGACTTCCATCCGGAAGTCGAGCATCGACGAAAGGATGCGAAATATCAAGTCTGCGCCCGCCCCACATGAGAAGCCTCTCAACCATATCGCGCACGTCTTGCGCACTTAAGACGAGATTGGTTAATTCGCTAATTCCGGCTCGGGCGATAAAGATTCTCTGAGGTGAATTGATCCAAACCTCTTCGATAGTTGGGTCAGCCATTAGTTCTGCTAAGGGCCCGAATTCTGAGATCTCTTGGTTCACTGCCCTAGAGAACTAGAAAACTTGGATGAGTTAATCGCGGGACTTTGCTGTTGGGGATAACTTTGTGGTGTTGAAAGATTCACAAAAGCAATGCTCGTGGACAAACATTGACTACACAGAGCCACCTTCTCCGTAACCTTTTGGCAAAAGAATTTGCTACAGTCGTGAAGTAAAAACTAAATCTGAGAATATTCAGACTCGCGAGAAGTGGAGCGACCGGAGTGAATCTCAGGAATTGCTTTGGAATTGGTCCAGTTGGTAGTGGTTTAACCATTAAACGAAGTCTGTGGGAAGAAGAGCTTCGCCGAAAGACCTCTCGCGCTACAACGATTCTTTTCTCTGGGGTTCTTTTGGTTGCCACCGTCGGATTAGCCGCCTGTGGCGCAGCAGGTCCGTACAACGAAAGTTCTGGCCTGCCTAATACGACGCTCACCCCTGGATTCGTTAACCCTAACGTGACACAAGCCAACATTCGCAGCACAATATGTGTTCTCGGTTGGACAAAAACGGTACGACCACCGGTGACCTATACCAATGCACTGAAATACTCGCAGTTGCATTCCGGCTACAACTTAGATGGTGACACCAACATGAAAAATTATGAAGAGGATCATATTGTTCCCTTAGAAGTTGGTGGTCACCCTTCTGACCCTAGAAATTTGTTTCCTGAACCACGAAATATCCGGTTTAGCGCTTACCTTAAAGACCAGCTTGAAAATCAACTACATCTATTGGTCTGCGCAGGGCAACTCTCTTTGCGAACCGCCCAATCTGTTTTTCTGACCAATTGGGAGAAGGGGTATCAAAAATATATCGGCAATCTACCCTGATTAGGTGAAAGTACAACTCGGTATTCACTCGACAAACTCTAAATTTGATTTATTTGATTTATTTGATTTATTCACTGCACTAAATTTTTAATCAAAAGGCCCGGCGGATAGCCGAAACGCTCTCCCTGCCATCATGCCAGCGCCTTGCATATTCTGCTCCACCTGCAGGTACAGGTCTTTCAGCTGCAACTCGTCGAATCTCGGATTCGAGCGTCACCGGAGTGACGTTAATGATCGGAGTAGAAGACTCTTCGTTCGGCATGTAGCTCATAACCAACCTACCCGCGGCCAAAGCTTCGATAGGGAAAACACCGATAACACCTAAAAATTGATCAATCACTAAATCCGATTCTGCTAAGAGAGCTGGAATTTGATCATGCGGAATGTTTGCTCCATTTTCAACATAGCTCACATAGCTGATCAATCCCTCCTCGGATAGTTTGCGCAAGATGGGGTCGATAATGCCCGCTGATTTCAACCAAGAGCGACTAGGAAGGTAGAGAACTCTCAGTTTTCCTTGCGTTCCTGAATTTCCTGAATTTCCTGAATTTCCTGAATATATGGGAGAGCTCACGGCAATCTCATGGAAACGAGGAAAATCAATCGCAACTGGAAGCCAATGGGCGTCAGGGACTTCTACGAGAAGATCCTTGGTTGTGACAAAAATAGGAAGCTTTCGGCGGCGCAGCTCTGGTAACAAAGCCCTATTTTCGTTGCTGCGGACCCGAAGACTCTCCACCTCTTCCCTATCACCGCCAAATGGTGAATATGGATTACGGGCGGCATGGGCATCTACATCCCTGATGTCACTTCCATGAAAAATAACCCCTACTCGCTTACCGATTTTGGCGAGCAAATCAAAGTCTTCGAGAATTCGATGGCTGCCATCATTCATATTCCTTAAACGAAAAATCGGGCGAAGCGATTCGACCAAAACAATGTCAAAGCTTGAAGCTACCTCTTCTGCAAAGTTCTGACGATTCCCAAACTCTAACCATTCATTGCGCGGTATCGAAATATCGGCTGTAAACCATTCAGCGTCCGGGTCTACAGATATTCTGAGGGAGGCTGCAGAAAATCCAGATCGATTGAGCGAACGACTCCAGAGCGAACCTTGATCCGCCGAATTCGTCGGACCGATGAGAAATGAAGGTTTTCGTCTGAAGGGATCACGGAGAAAGCGTTGACGCTTTCGTCGCGTTGCAATTTCGAGTAAGAGTTCCTCTCGATCAAGCGCCTCACTTTCAATTTGACTGGCCTGGCTTTGCTTGCTCGTCTGGATTTGCTTGCTGGCCTGGCTTTGCTTGCTCGTCTGGCTTTGCTTGCTCGTCTTGCTCTTCTTAGACAAAATTCTATGCAACAGCCTCACAACTTAAGTATCGCACAGAGATTTCCACTTGATAATTTTTAAATCAGGGATAGCCCCCACTTTTCCCTAAAAAAGAAAAGCTACTTGGGTAGATTTTTAACAGTTTCGTGTCCATAATCCTTTGCACGCTCATGCATTTTACGAAGTTGCAGCTCAAGATTTTTTACGGCTTCATCAAAAGCCGCTAGGTCGTTGAAACCCTGCCCTTCAGCTCGTACAAACGGTCCGCTTCCGTGAGAGCTCAATGTGACGGCATGAGAAGATTTTCCAAAACGTGGATTTGCTTCGTGAATAATTTCTACTTTGAAACCATCAATCGCGATGGCAAAACGCTTCATACTCAGCAGTTTTTCAGTAGCGATCGATCGAAAATCTTCGGCTAGGACAGCATGACGAACATGAAAGATGATTTCCATATCTCGAAGTTACTCCCCTTCTAGGTAAGTCGCAACAGTCGAGCAGGTTCTCCACCTGCTTCATCTTCTGGAACGAGAATGCTCATATGTATCCAATGGGAAGTGGGAAATGAGAGCGAGGTTTCACCAAAATCCACCTGGGTGAATGTTGGCAAAACCTCGGCCCGTCGTCGGCCTTGCTAGTTACGTGACGCGACCTGCTACCTAACGCGACCTGCTACCTAACGCGACCTGCTACCTGACGCGCATTTAAGGAATCATCAACATGCGATGTAGACGAGGTCTAGGACGCGCAGGTGACGATTTATTTACTTTCAGTACTTTTACAGGATGGGTTGGGAGTGTGGCCGTCGACGTTGATCCGACCGCAAGTAATGCGGATCCAGTCGTTCCCGTTGGGGCGTTGATGAGCGGAAGCCTCGGAGCCACTGCTGGTGTTGCTGGCAAGGCAGGAAGCACAGGCGCAACCGGGAGAATTGGCGAAACCACCGGTGCTACGACACTGACAGCAGTAGAACTCGCTGCGGCAATTTTCTTAGAAACTCCAATTCCGGCTTCTGTGCCTGCAAGAACAGCAGCGGTAGGAACTTGAATCGCCTTGGATGCAGGTGTCATCAGGACATTTGTCGTCGCTGTTTTAGCGGCAACTTTACGAACCGGAGCCTTACGTACGGCAACTTTACGAACCGGAGCCTTACGTACGGCAACTTTTCGAACCGGAGCCTTACGTACGGCAACTTTTCGAACCGGAGCCTTAAGTACGGCAACCTTACGAACCGGAGCCTTACGTACGGCAACTTTACGAACGGCCCGCTTCGACGCAGTGCTACGACCGATCGAATTCTTGGTAGCG
>Ga0209189_1000450_pt1 | contig 34453 bp, 34 predicted proteins | sample C_130820_EF_Meta_FD_187308 | JGI IMG/M metagenome (GOLD analysis project Ga0209189, IMG submission 187308) | Freshwater microbial communities from Lake Croche, Canada to study carbon cycling - C_130820_EF_MetaG (SPAdes) (version 3) | ecosystem: Environmental > Aquatic > Freshwater > Lake... | reverse complement strand
GTCAGAACATTGAGTTAGACGAGTTGGATGATGCATACGAAAAAAATTATGACAAAGAAGGTCAGGATACTGAAGGGGATATGAGTCAACAAACATTGGGCGGTCAAGGTGTACCTCCCCCAGCTCCAGGTGGCGGTGCCGCCCCCGGCGGTCAACCCTTAGGAATGTAATATGAGAAAAGTACTTGTTGAAGGCTTAGACCACTTAGATTTTGAAAATCAAATCATCCCGACTGTATCAGTAGATGAATACGAAGCTAGATCCGGTGACAATGACGAAATTATTACATTCTCATTCATTGTTAAAGGTAAAGCAATTGGTGAAGATTTGTGTGATTGGTTAATTAAAGGATATGATTACATTAATGATGCTGAAGTTAGTGAAGGCGAGTTAATGACAAATCGTTTCGTTGTATTCGTAGAAACTAATCGTAGAAGCAAATCACCAGAAAGATTATTAGAAATATTAGATGATTTAGAAACGTTAACTGGATTATCTTTAGAAGATTGGACAGTTAAAATTAACGGTGAAGAGTATGAACCAGACTTGAGTACGTTAAAGCAACATATCATCACTATCCCAATGGAGTATCGTGAACAAAACGAAGATGATGTAGAAGATAGTGAAGATATAGAAGATAGTGATTTGAATGAGATGAGAAACATTGCAGGATTAGCCAATGCAAATGTTTACAAAGAAAAAGATAGTTTACTAAAAGATTTTATTGCAAAGGCAGGATTATAAATGGCAACATTATTAGCAAAAAAAGCAGATGGCTCAATGCCATTAGCAAAAACAGATGACCATCATGAAATGATGGCAGCTGACCCAACAGTATCAGCATTTCCGGCAGGTAGCAGTTTTGGTTTTCCACCAACACCCTCTGCACAGCGGCAGATGGATTTGGTAGCTTTGGAAACGTAAGTCCAGGTGCACAAGGTCCATCAGTGATGGCACCACCAACAATTAATCAAGGGAGTTCAAACGTGACAAGTACAAACACAAATACATTAAACGTAACACAAAATCAAGCAGAGTCACTAAAAAGTGGCGGGGGCGCAATGAGTGAAGGCGGTGAATCAACAGTTAAATTAGACAAAGATGCAACAGATTGGATCAACAAGAAAATGCGCCCTATGATGGGTTGGATTTATATGTTGACATGCACTTGTGACTTTGTTTTATTCCCAGTACTATGGTCAGTACTACAAGCAATGAGTCATGGCCAAGTCACAAGTCAATGGCAACCATTAACGTTACAAGGTGCAGGATTGTATCACATTGCAATGGGTGCAGTTTTAGGTATTGCCGCATACGGTCGTACAAAAGAAAAATTAGGAGGCGTAAGTTCATAAAATGGCATTACTTTATAACCCGTACAAATTAACGGATACAGAAATATTTGGATCAAATACTAACTATTCAATTGCTATAGGAACAATAGCTAACAGATGGTTAGATAAAACAGGATTAACTAATCTAGGTACAATTAAAAGTACTGACAAAGCGGCAATCGGCGGTGTACTTGCTAAGATCGGACAGCTACCAAAACTAATATTAACAGATGCCGGAATTGCACAATCGGCCATGATTTCTATAGAGACCGGATTAAAAGCAAAATATATCCTTAGCACCAATGTTCGTACTAACGCATTTGGTCTTAGTATGTATAACTATGCAACTCCTGCTGAGAGTTATAACAATCAAAGAAAAGCTATTGTAACTCAAAAAGACAGCGATGGTGGTGTTATTTTTAAATATAACGGACAAAATTATTTATATTGGGCGGCACAATATAGGTTAATTGCATTAGCTACTGAGTCAGTGAGAAGTAAACTTATACCATTAGGAATTACTTTACCGGTATAATATTTCATAATAAATATTGACACTAGCACACAAACTGTGTTATAATCAATACTATGGAACATTATCAAACCCTAGGGGTAGACAGAAATGCTACCCCCGAAGATATCAAAAGAGCATATCGCAAACTAGCGAATCAACATCACCCTGACAAGGGTGGTGATACCGCTATGTTTCAAAAAATTCAAACTGCTTATGAAACACTAAGCGACTCAGAAAAGAAACAGCAATACGACAATCCAAATCCATTTGGTGGAGTGCATGGCGCACCCGGTGGATTTCACTTTACTACAGGTAGTCCTTTTGGTGGAGGATTCAATTTTAATTTTGATCCAAGAAGTGGAATGGACATACATGACATGTTTGGATCAATGTTCGGACATCAAAGACAACGTCCTACCTATAAAACTACAATTTGGATCACATTAGAACAAGTATTAACCGGCGGTGAACAAATATTGCAGTTTAGAACGCAATCAGGAAATCAAACTATCAGAGTTGATATACCTAAAGGTATAGATAACGGTGGACAAATGCGCTATGATAATCTGATACCCGACGGAGTATTAATAATTGAATTTAGAGTACATGCTAACGAGAAGTTTAGACGAGAAGGTTTAGACTTGTATAGTGAAGTAGACATTTCGGTACTAGATTTAATTGTGGGCACTGACATTGAGTTTACTACATTATCCGGAACTAAGTTCAATTTGGGAGTAAAACCTAAAACACAACCTAATACCAAAGTTCGTGTAGCCGGGCAGGGTTTTCAAGTAAATGGATCAGTAGGTGACCAATATGTCTTGCTTAAACCCATAGTTCCTGATAAAATAGATAACGCAATATTAGATGCTATATTGCAGTCTCGAAACAAGTAAATAAGATTTTAAGGAAACAAATATGCATAGTTCAGTAGAAATAGAAGCAATTATCGAACAGGCTATTGAATTTGCTAAACAACGCAAGCATCAGTATTGCACAGTAGAGCATTTATTGTTAGCGTTGGTAAATCATCCTCCATTCAAAAAGTGTCTGGATCAATTTGGTGCAGACACAACTAATTTAACCAAAGAGATTTCTATATATTTGGATAGCTTACGTGCTATTCAAATTAACTCTGCTCCGGGTGAAGAAGTTCAACCTAGAAAAACTAACAGTTTAGAACGCACTATTAATCGTGGTGTAACACAAGTTCTTTTCACTGGTCGTAAATCAATTACAACTATTGATTTGTATTTAAGTATTAGTGCAGAGACAAACAGTCATGCACATTATTTCTTGTTGAAGTATGGCATTGTTAAAAATGAATTTGTACCCTTTTGGCAGAAACATTACAAAGGTGGTAATTATACTTCCGCATTAAGTGACACGCAAGCAGATGAAATACTAGAAGAATATACAACTAACTTAACACAGTTAGCTAAAGACGGTAAGCTTGAACCAATGATTGGTCGTAGTAAAGAGGTTGATGACATTATCAATGTATTAGCTAAACGATTCAAGTCAAACGTGTTGATGGTTGGTGATCCAGGTGTGGGTAAGACTGCTATTGCTGAAGGTCTAGCACAACAAATTGTAGATGAAACAGTTCCTGAGTTCTTAAAAGGTCATGAATTGTATTCACTTGAAGTTGCTAATCTACTTGCGGGTAGTAAATACCGAGGTGACTTTGAAGAAAAGATTAAAAACATCCTACAAGCATTGAATACTAAACGCAAAGCTATTCTATTCATTGACGAAGCACATACCATGAAGGGTTCAGGTAACGCTAGTGGCGGTGGTGTTGACTTTGCTAACATGATTAAGCCAGCAATTACTAAGGGTACACTAAAAGTCATAGCAAGTACAACATGGGAAGAATTCTACGAATCATTTGAAAAGGATCGTGCATTGATGCGTAGATTCTATCGTGTATCTATTGACGAACCAAGTCAAGAAAGTACAGTCCGTATTCTTAAAGGTTTAAGTATGCGATTGAATGACTTTCATAGTGTAGAGATTAGTGACGAAGCAATCAATACAAGCGTAGAATGTGCTATTCGCTATATTCACGACCGCAAGAATCCAGACAAATCAATTGACTTGTTGGATGCGGCATGCGCTAAACAACGTGTGCTTGAGAATGTTGGTGCAATCATCACTAAGGAATTGATACACGAACAAGTTGAACGGTATACAGGTGTACCTGCTGACAAAATGAGTGATGTTACTGATGACCGCATCAAGAACCTTGAATCTAACATCAAAGACAAACTATATGGTCAAGATGAAACAGTTGATAAAGTACTTGAGCGTGTTTATGTATCATTTGCGGGTATTGGTAATGAAACTAAACCAACATGTAGCTTCTTGTTCTTAGGCCCAACTGGTACAGGTAAAACTGAGTTAGCTAAATTGTTAAGTAAAAACTTAGATATGACATTGTTGAAGTACGACATGAGTGAGTTCAGTGAAAAACATGCTATTGCCAAGTTCATTGGTGCGCCCCCGGGATATGTTGGCTTTGGTGAAGGTGAATTAGGTGGCGGTAAGCTTATCAATGACTTAAGCAAGAATCCATATTCAATATTATTGTTTGATGAAGTTGAAAAGGCTCACCCAGAAGTCTTTGACGTATTCTTGCAATTGCTTGATGAGGGTCGAGTTACAGGTAGTAATGGCAAAGAAGTCAATGCTAAAAACTGTATCATTATCATGACCAGTAACTTGGGAAGTAGTGATAATGAACGCAATGTTATTGGTTTTGGATCACAGGAAAAGTCAGGTGAAGATGATAAAGCATTGAAAGAGTTTTTTAAGCCTGAATTTAGAAATCGTATTGACATGGTTTGTAAGTTCAACAAACTAGACACATTGGCTATAAAGAAAATTGTTATCAAGTTTACAGACGAATTGAAGAAAAGTCTTAAAAACGTACATGACATTACTCTTAACTTAAGCGAACCAGTAGTTGAGTATCTAGCAGAACATGGATATGATAATAAAATGGGCGCACGTCCACTAAGTCGTAAGATTGATGAATTGATTCGTGTACCATTGAGCAAGAAGATTTTGTTTGAGAAGATTAAGAATAGCACAGTTACAGCAAACTTAGTAGATGATAAAATTGTGTTTGATGTAGCACAGAAAATTAATGTAGAGGTAGATAGTAATGGATTCATTAATGTCGTCAACTAAGTTACCAGAAATAGATACAATAGATTATCGGGACGTATTGTACTACGGCAAGTACAGATACCGTGCTAGATTTAGTATTCCTGGAATAGCGTACATGCATGGTATTGATACTATGCTAGACTATCTAAAAAGATTAGAAGCTAACCGAAGATACTATGATGCTAATCGTATTCAACATATTGATTTAGACGATATTGAGTCTTTCATTGATTGGAAAACTAAGCACGTAAAGACTAAAACTTGTTCTCTACGAATTGAGGGTAACACTGCTGGTGTTTTCAGTAATGATTTACAGTTGTTACATACACTGCGTAATATTGCAGGTTCTGAACATGTCAATTTTACTGAAATTGTAGATATTGCCCCCACAGGTGTCAAGTTATTTGCTAAAGAACCCAAACACAAATATCGTGTTTACCTAAAAAGTAAACGTGTCAAAGCTACCTTTAAAGATGAATTATCTGAGTTCATTAACAGATACGAGGGCACTAAAACTGTTATTGTCCCTAGTGATTCTTTACGTCACTGGTTAAAGGGCTATCACAAAGCTTGGCATATAAACTTCTGTTCAGCACATTATTATATAGAATTTGACGAAGAAAGTACGAATACATTGATTTCAATGCTATTCGGTGATATGATTAAGAGAAGATACAAACTAGAAAAGCGACAAGACTAAAGATAAATACTCTATTAATTGGAGTATTTAACCATGGCAAAGATTGTCACAGAAAACATAGTCATCACCCTCAGCAAAATAGTCAAGGACAGCGAATCAGATGTTTCTACTATTGCCAGTGTTGACATTCAACAAGCATTAGAACAAGTCGCCCAAGAGTTAGTAGGCGACTCTGTAGTCGTTGAGGTCGTAAAAGCCTAAGATAAATATTTTATAAAAACGGAGTATTACATATCATGGCTCAAATCACACAAGAAATTGTCACATTAAAATTCACTAAAATTATTGCTGACGGGGGTTCACCTCAATTCGCTTCTTCTAGCGAAATAAAAACTTCACTTTCAGGAATCATTGAAGGGTTATTTGGGGCAGATACTATCGTAGATGTTGCAAGTATAGCCAATGTTACTATTATTGGCAATTCAGTTGCAATAACTAATGTAGCCGGCACCGGAGATATAGCTACTTTAAGTTTTGATACACAATCAGATGCTCCGTTCTTACCCGGACAAAATATATTAGTTACTAATGTTACCCCAGCGGGATATAACGGAACAGCAATGGTGGTTACCTGCAGTAATTCAGCAGTTACATTTACCTCAACTGCGACTGGCGACGTGGCTTTTGTTGCGGGTGTTGGAACAGTTACTGAGGTAGCATAATGAGCCAAATTACCACTCAGATTCTGTTACCACAGACTCCGTATAACAATATATCAACTGTTACGGGCGACAGAAAACCAGCAGCCAATTATCATTTAGGCAACAGAGATACACAAACATTGTTATGGAATCTAGTTGGTGTAAGTGGTAAGATTCTTATCCAAGCTACATTAGTTGAGAATCCAATAGGAAGTGATTGGTTCACTGTACATACTATCCAAGCAAATAATCTAACACAAATCAATTATACTAATATTCAAGGCAACTTTGTTTGGATGAGAGCGCAAATAAATATGTTCAGTCAAGGAACAATTCAAAGTATTAAGGTAAGTTACTAAAATGAAATTATTTGAAGGTGGAAACATTTGGCCAGACGTTGAGACTAACTTTGACCCGTCTGTTGTTGGAAAACCACTGTCTGATACAACGCAAAAATACCTATCACCGTTGGGAGTTACATTAGAAGTAATCGGTTCTTGCTGGAAACCTCGCTATGACACAAACGGCGAAGTTGTTCCGTCAAATGATTTAGATTCAATGGTAGAATTATCTACATTAATGCAACAGTTTCAAACAAAAGATGCATCAGACACACGCAGAGCATTAGCAGATTTTTTAAATAAACAAAACATTGAAACAAGATTAGCAGGTGTAACCGTACATTCTAAAATCCCAATGGATAATAAGTTCTATCAAGTTGACATTAAAGTTGTAAAAAATGCTCACAAAGTTGCAGTATATCATAGACATGATATACCAAAAGGTAGTCCTTATAAGGGTGTGAACAAACAACTAGTTATGAATGCACTTGCTAGTACACAGGGTATGCTATGGAGTCCTGATGAAGGATTGTATAAGCGTGATGCGGCTGGTAAAAAAGCCGAATTATTAAGTGATGATTGGGATACTATTGCACAATATCTATTAGGTAGAGGTGCAAAAGGTGCTGATTTAGGAAGTGTAGAATCTATGATGGCAAAGATACCTGATCCTAAACGCAAAGAAGAAATTATGAATTCAGCACGTGCTGGACGTAGTTGGCAACAAGCTACACCAAACGTAAATGAATGGTTTCGTAATATGTTGGAGATGTTAAAATGAAAATAACTGAGATTATAACTGAAGCAGCCAACCCTAAACAACAGGCAGCTATAGCTATTGCTAAGAAAAAGAAAAAAAACATGTCGGAGGCAACAGGCGATCAAAAGTTTGACACAATGATGAGCAGAATGACTGCTGAGCCAAAATACCCTGACAAAGAAATGATACCAACAAGCATTCCTGAATTGATACAATGGGCTCGAAAAAACAGAAAACCATACCATGAGCATTTTGCTCAATGGGCTCGAAGAAATGGATATACAAATGTAAACGATGCTTTAGTATGGTTTGGTGATAATGTTGATCCGTGGGATGAGTTTGGACCAAAAGACTATAGAGATGCGTGGGATGAACGTGATGTAGGAGAAACTCTAATAGACGCGGCAAAACACGATCCTGAGGCGGCAGAATTACTTAAGGTTTACAAATGCTATGAAGAAATTGTTTTTGATTGGCCAGATGATTATCGTCAGATGAATATGCCAGACTCAAGAAAAGGAACAGATGAAGGCGTGACAGAAGACTGGAATAAGGTTAATCATCGTGACAAGACTTCAGGAATGAGCCGCAAAGCTGTAAAAGCATATCGCAGAGAAAATCCAGGCAGCAAATTACAAACAGCAGTTACTACTAAACCAAGTAAACTAAAACCAGGAAGTAAAGCTGCCAAACGCCGTAAAAGTTTCTGTGCTAGAATGAGCGGTAACAAGGGTCCTATGAAAAAACCTAACGGTAAACCGACTCCCAAAGCATTAGCACTACGCAGATGGAATTGTGAGAGTATAGAAGAATTACAAGAATTAGTAATGCTAGCCGAACAGTTTGTACAAAAACACAGAAAATGAAATTATCAGACGTATTATTATTTGAAGCGGCAGCTCCCGGTGTTGGACGTAAGTACCAACACATAGAAGACCTCGTCATTTCAAATGGTAGTAGCGGTGGACTACATGCAGTTGAACGTATGAGTCACATGGTTGATAATTATGATTCAATTGAATTAAAATGGGACGGCATGCCTGTCGTATACTGGGGCCGTGACGAAAGAGGTGTCTTTAGAATGATTCCAAAGAATGCATGGGCATACTTGAAGTCAGGTAAGACACAAACAAGTAGTGGGGCACCTACATTAATGAATAATGCAAATGATATATATGCTTTTGTTATGGGTACAGGAAATGCTGATCCAAACGATGAAAGTAGAGTTCAGTTTGCAAAACAGTTTGCACAGATGTGGCCTTACTTTGAAAAGATTAGTCCACAAAAAGGATTCTTAGAAGGTGGGTTGTTGTTTTATCCCGGTACTAAACCAGACGGCCAAAGTGCAATGCCTGTTTATAACAAAAACACAAAAACATTTGACTTCAAACCTAACATCACTGGGTTTCATATTCCAGTAGATAGTAATTTAGGTAAACAAATCGGTACACCTAAACAGTTAAAGGCAAAGTTAATGGTAGCAGCCACTGGCTGGTATGATAAATTGGGTAGTACAGAAGAAGGTAGATATCCAAATGCAGAAAGTTTATCTACACCCGATGCTATTGTACAGGGCACTACTTATGTAGAAGAAATGCCCGGTGTTGACACAAGTTACATTGACAAAGTTGGTAATTTTATTAGTAGTAACGCTAATATCATTAATAATTATCTCGCACCTAAAAAGGGCTTAAGCAAGCCAGGTGGAATATTATACACATATCTTAATAGTCATTTAAGAACACAAGGATTAGTCAGAGACTTCCCACAATGGGCACAAGCTAATCTAAGCGAAGGTCAAGCACAGGGTATGTTAGCAGATAAAAAAGGTTACGAAGCAACACTAGGTGCAGTTGAAGGACTAACTAATGCTAAGATGCAATTAATTAAATCATTAAGTTTAGGACTGCATGGTGGCATTATGCAAACTAATCCTGAAGGATATGTACAAGCACACCCTGAGATTAGTTTTGACAATCCATTACCCGGTCAATTTTTAAAATTGATTGACCAACAAAACTGGGCACCAAAAAAGATATGAGTTTAAAACAATATATCATTGAAGCGTTGCAACAACCACAGGCAGATGCTGTGGTAGGTTGGGGACGTGGCATGGGTCACAAAGGTCATATGTTGTTGGCGCAAGCAGTTATAGTTCAAGCACAAGAATTAAAAGCAACACCTTTCTTTTTTGTTTCAGAAACAATGGGTAAAGATGATCCATTAACGCCAGAAGAAAAACTATTCATATATAAAAAAGTGTTCCCGCAATATGCTGGTATTTTTCATGCAGGAAGTACTTTAGCATCAGTGTTAACGTCTGTTGGTCAACAATACAAAAATGTATTATTAGTGTTGGGCGAAGACCAAGTTCAACCCTTTCAATGGTTAATGAAACCAGACAAATCAGGTAATGTACCTTATCAAAGCTATGGCTTAGAAAGTTTACAAATAATTTCACGACAGCAAGTAAATGACCCAGCACAAAGTGAAGCTGGACCAAGAGCAACTCCAATGCGTGAGATATTAATAAATCCTAACGCAACAGAAGAAGAACAATTTGCATACTGGCGTGAAGCTATGCCCGATGCATTATCAGACGCAGAGGTATTAGAATTTATGAACAGAGCAAAAAGCAGATTAAACGTACCTAAAAAGGTCAAAGAGCCAAAACAAAAAGCAGTTAAACAAATCAAAGATAAAGCACTAAAAGAAAGTGTGATTGATATTGTTCGCAAAGCGAAACCTTTATTGAAAGAAGCTTCATTAGAAAAGAAAATTCAATTTGTCAAATTGATGAAGGTTGCTCTTAAAGAAAGCCAGCAAGGTGTGGCGGAAGATAAAAGCAATGATACTGCTATAAGTTTATCCAAGTTGGGTAAATTTCATCCCGGTGCAGATACACTGGCACAGTTTGTTCCAGAACGAGCAACTGCACAATATGCCTTGCACCCAGACAAATGGGAATCAACCTTTTACAGTTTGACCAACAAAGATTCTGACAAATTAAAATACTACGGTCCAAAAAAGATTTCAATTCCACCGGGAACTTTGGTGGGCGACATGGCCATTGCCAACAAGTTTTACAGAGCCAAAACCACAGTGGAAAAACAACAGTATGCTGAGGCATACAAAGCATCATTACAGCCATATCCAGTAGATGTTAGTGAATATCGCATGCCTGAGTTGTTGATTCCCAAGCAAGGTGTGGCGGAAGAAGAAGTTAAAGAAGTAACCAAACAATCTGCCATCAAACAATATCAGGATATTCAGAATTATAAAGACAAACCATCACCTAAACAAGACGATAAAGAGTTTATCAAAGTAAGTATCAATCGCCCCAAAAAAACAAATACAAACGAATCATTTGATTATATAGACGAAGAATAAAAATATTTCGTACCGGTCCTCAGTGTGTAAATAATTATACATTTTAACGAGGACAAAATGGCAACAAAGAAAACCAAAAAAACCGAAGAGAAAACTGTACCCGTAGAACAGGTGCAGGAAATCGCTGAACAAGCGGCAGCAGAGCAAAAGCAAGCTCAGGGAAATCAAGTTCAAGTTAACGTTGATTTCTTGCGTACTACCCGTGTGCATATCGCTATGCCATGCTATGGTGGTATGTTGACTGAATCAACTTTCATGTCATTCATCAAGTGGGCAAACACAGCCCGTCAACTTGGTATTGACTGGACATTGGAAACAATGGTTAACGAAAGTCTTATCAGTCGTGCCCGTAACACACTAACTGCAAAGTTCTTAGAACAAACAGAATCAACTCATTTATTCTTTGTTGACGCTGACATTGGTTGGGAACCATGGCACTTGTTAGTATTGCTAAACCGTGACGTAGATGTTATCGGTGGATTGTACCCAATGAAGACTATGCCCATTAAATGGGTTGTTAACGGATTTGAGGGTGCAGAAGAAGGTAGTGATGGATTCCAAGAAGTATCTAAAGCAGGTACTGGATTCTTGTTAATGAAGCGCCATGTATTCGAAAAGCTTAAGACACACCCAGCTGTAAAGCAATACAAAAACGACATTGGATTAGATCCAAAGTATGACCAACACTTGAAAACATATTTTGACACAGCAGTTCGTCAGAATCGTTACTACAGTGAAGACTGGACATTCTGCGAAAACTGGCGTGATATCGGTGGTAAAGTATATGTTGACAAACGTGTATTGCTACGTCACTCAGGTTCATATGTATTCTGTATGGAAAATCAACAACACTTGATGGACACAATTGGTCCAATGTATATTCAAGATTTGCAAAAGAAACAACAAGAACAACAAGCTATCTCAGCTACAACTGTTGATGCAACACCACAAGAAACTACTGTAGAAGCAGCCGCTTAAAAAGTATCATTCTTACCCCCAAAGGCTAACGTAGGAGACTGCGTTAGCCTTTTTGCATAAATATAGCTATGAACCTTAAAGAATTAGACAGTTTCAAACTCCATGACGCAATTTACTTCCATGATGATCTAAATCATGCAGTTTTTGCCGGAGACACCATGCGTGATGACGTAAGAGAGCAATTATTGTTAATTGCGGGTGACTTTATTGACCATCTAGGTCTTGACAATATACAAGTAATGGACATCACATTATCTGGTAGTAATGCAGCCTACACTTATACAAAGCACAGTGATATAGACTTACATATCCTAGTAGATATGAGCAAATTAAATGACGAATTAGTTTACCGTGAATTGTTTCACGCTAAAAAGACATTATACAATGACACACATGATATCATTGTAAACGGATATGAAGTAGAATTATACATACAAGACGCTAACGAACCAGTTATCAGTTTGGGTGAGTACAGCATTCTACATGACAAATGGATCAAATTACCTAAGAAATCACGTGCTAACTTAGACCAAATGGCAACTAAGTTAAAGTTCAACAAAATGCGTGACTTAGCTAAAGTAGCATTAAAGCACAATGATCCAAATAAGATACAAACTGTGATAGACAAGATTAAAAAATATCGCAAGAACGGACTACATTTACACGGTGAGTTTGGTCCTGAGAATCTAGCATTCAAAGCATTACGTAGTAAAGGTATTATTAAACAATTATACGATAAACTTGATGTTCTACATAGTGAAAGATTAAGTTTACCTGAAAGTGCTAGTGGTTATATCCCTAGTTATAAAGAGAGAAATGATCCTAGATATAAAACTGCATTAACCGTTGACATTGGTCCAGAGACTATGAAACAGAATGCAAGTAAATTAGGTAGTAAAATAAGTCGTGCGGGCATTCCCCCACTCTTAAGGCCATAATAAGGAAAAGAAATGCCACAAGATCCATCACAATTATTCGTTAACACATCAGCAGACCCCGGAATAGTAGTTCCTAGTACACCGGGTATTGACGGCGAAATTCGCTATCCAACTGATAACATATCTAATGGCAATACTATTGTCAATATTATTCAATATAACTTGAATACAGCCGGAGCAAACAATCAAGTATTGATTAACAAAGGTAACATAGCTACCGGCGACCCAGAACTTACTTATGATGCGATTACAAACATATTAACTGCTGAAACATTTCATGTTGGAAATATCACGACAACTAACACTGCAAATTTAGGAAATGTGGGAAATGTTAAAATTGCAGGCGGTAGTAATGGGTATATTCTTAAAACGGATGGTAGCGGAAATTTAAGCTGGACTAGTCAACAAGTAGCAACTTCTACTTGGAGTAGTCTAACTGGCAAACCCATATTTGCTACAGTAGCTACATCGGGCAGCTATAATGATTTATCTAATATTCCATCTAATTTAACAAACACCGGGTATGTGACCAATGCAATTGCAAACATAACTTATGCTAGTTTGAGTGGTAAACCTAATTTAGCCACAGTAGCAACAACTGGTAATTTTTCTGATTTACTAAATCCACCAAGTTTGATGCAAGTTGCAACTACTGGTGATTATAATGATTTATCTAATAAACCTAGCATTCCTAGTATCGCTGGATTAGCAAGCAATGCAGTAGTTGATAATAAAATAGCAAATGCAATAGCAAATGTAACTTATGCTAATTTAAGTGACAAGCCAAATTTAGCTACAGTAGCGACAAGTGGAAAATCAGAAGATTTAATATGGACTTTTTACCCAACTGAAATTGATTTGCCTAATGCAAGCAGTAAACATGGAATGTTTGCACACGTTCATGTAACCGAACATGGCTATATGGCACACAGTGGCAATTGGATTAAGTTAGCAAACTTTGATGATATTCCTAATCTAAGTAGTTATGCGACACAATCATATGTAACAAGTCAAGGGTACATTACTAGTGCAGACTTAAGTGGGTATGCAACTACTTCTGATTTATCTGGGTATCAATTGGCAGGTAGTTACTTAACCAGTGCTGATTTAAGTGGGTACGCAACTACTTCTGATTTATCTGGGTATCAATTGGCAGGTAGTTACTTAACCAGTGCTGATTTAAGTGGGTACGCAACTACTTCTAATCTATCAGCACTATCAAATACTGTTGCAAACATTACATATGCTAATCTAAGTGGTGCACCAAACATTGCTAATTATGCTACAAATAGTAACGTAAGTAATGTAAGTAATACTGTTGCTAATATAACATGGGCTAACTTAAGTGGTAAACCAGCACTATTCAGTGGCAATTATAATGATTTGACAAGTAAGCCAACATTGTTCTCGGGTAACTATGTTGATTTAACTAATAAACCAGCTTTATTCAGTGGTAATTATAATGATTTGACAAGCAAGCCAGCTTTATTCTCAGGTAACTATGTTGATTTAACTAACAAACCAGCACTGTTCAGTGGTAATTATAATGATTTGACAAGTAAGCCAACATTGTTTAGTGGTGCGTATTCTAATTTAACTGGAACACCAACTTTAGGTAATATATCATCTATTAATACAGACGGTAATGCAAGTAATGTTCTTTATGGTAATGGTGTATTTGCAGCCTCCTCTGTTACTCCATCAACCACATTAGATAACTCTAGTGCTGGTGACATGGATGTGATGACATACGATGGCAATTTAAAATACACTAGTAACGTAACAATTGATGTATCTACCGGAACACTTAAAGCAAAACTATTCAGTGGAAACGGTAGTTCACTAACATCTTTAGCAGGTGCTAATATTACTGGAACAGTAGCAAATGCAACAATTGCTAGTTCAGCAAATTCAGTAGCCTGGGCTAATGTTTCAGGTAAGCCAACGATAGCGACATTCAATCAAGACTTAAACACTAGCAACAATGTTATATTCAATAGTGTAACTACTGATGACTTACAAGCGTCAACTGGTGCTAATCTTACTATTGCAGGTGGTCAAGGAACACCGATACCAAAATCTATAGTGCTTAATGGTACTAGTGGGTATATGACTATTCCTAGTTCACCTGATTGGATTATGGGTAAGACATGGACTTTTGAGTTCAGAATTAAAATGAATGCAACGAGCGTTGGTACTGGTGTACCTTGGAGATTAATAACTCAAGAACAAGACAACGCCGTAGAATGTTACATGGGTATAACTATATCCGGTGGCGAACTTAGTATTCTATGTACACAAAGTAATGCGTTATACTTTACAGAACCTACTCCAGGACAATGGGTCCATGTAGCAGTTGTTAATAATAACGTTGGACCAGTAGTATATTATAACGGCGTAGCACAAACATATACTCAAGGCTACGGTGGTCCTGCTAATTACACTAGCAGTAATGCTATTACTATAGGTAGATTCCCAAATAACAATTATCAGTATTTCCCCGGTGAAATAACTGGGATTCGTATATCAGATGTAGTAAGATATACACAAAACTTTACACCAACAACAGAAACATTTGATATTGATAGCAACTTATTGTTATTGATGAATGTGTTAGATGGTCAAGAATATACTGATAGTAGTTCGTATAATAGAACAATTAGTAATTACAATACTACTCTAGGAACTGTTCCTGGAATAGGATTAGATCCAGCTAATGTAGTCATAACTGCTAATGCACTGAATTGGACATTTGACACAAGTGGTGATTTAACATTACCAACTAATACTTCTAAAATTAACTATGCTAATGGTACAAGTATACTAAGTGGAATTAGTAGTACATATGCTAATAGCAATGTTGCAAATTATCTACCAACATACACTGGTAATATTAATGCTAATATTATAACTGCTAATATACACGCTTCCCCTATTAATAGTAATTTAACGTTAAAAACTCATGCAATTTATAATATTACCACTATTACAAACGGTGGTACTGGTTATGGTAGTCAATCTGGCGTATCTACATCAGGCGGTAGTGGCACGGGAATGACTGTAAATGTAAATCAATCAGGTACTATAGTTGATTTAGTTATTGTTAATAATCCTGGTACTGGATATGTAAATGGTGACACTATAACTATATTGGGTGGTAGTGGTACTGCAACATTCACTATTGCTAATTATAGTTCTACCGACACTGATGTTACAAATAATTGGAGTTTTGGCACAAATGGTAATTTAACATTACCCGGTGGTGGTTCTGTATATAACATTGGCACTGGTACTGCTGGTATTACTGCTAATATTACTAGCGGAAATGCGTATTTAGGATTAGATGATACTTCTAGTGGTGCTACATTGTTTGGTAATGCTGGTGTGCAAATTGGTACTAATGTTAGTGTTGCTTGGAACTTTACTGCTTCAGGTAATTTAACATTACCAACTAATACAGCTAAGATTAACTATGCAAATGGTGTAAGTATATTAGATGGTATAAGTGGTGGTGCAAGTACAGGTAATATTACATTTGACGGTGATAATATAGGATCCAGTAATGATGTTGTTAATATCGTTGGTAATAACTATGCACAGTTAGAAAGCCATGACAGTTACATCTGGGTAGAAGAAAATGCTGCCTCTGTTCAAGTTAATAGTTATGAATGGATTTTCCATGACGATGCTATTTTAGAATTAGCAAATGGTGCTAACATTTCTCAAACAACTGATGGTGGTGGACAAAAAACATTCAACATCACACCATCAGAGACTAGCGATTTTGAAGTGGTAACAGTTGATGGTAATATTAGATTACAAACTGCCAATTCTGATGGTGGTCCTACTGTAACTTCTACATGGACATTTGATAAGGGTGGTAACTTATCATTACCACACGGTGGTGTAATTAACGAAGTACCTGACACAGTTACTCTTAGTGGAACACAAACTGATGGTAGTATGAATGCAATTTATACTAGAGACAAGAGCAACAATAATTATTATGTGTTAGGTGGTTCAAATTGGAGTATTATATATGCTAGTGGCACATACGGTCTTACATATATTCCTCAGAGTTTAGCATATATGCAGTCAACTGACCTGGTGACATGGACATTGGGACCTACTACTAGTCTTGATATTCAGACTCCTTCAACTGGTGTAATAGGTGTAGGATCAACTAAGATAACATCTAAAGACAAGACATGGAGTTTTGGCACTAACGGTACAACCGTATTCCCAACATTGACTATACCGCGCGGCGACTCAGTGTCAAGCACAATCACAGGCCAAACACTGTTGTTTGGTGACAATACACAAGAAGCAATTATTTCAACACCAAACGGTTCAGGTTCTTATAACGATAGTCAACGACTAGTAATCAATCCAGGCAAAGGTTATGAAGGTGGTGAAGGTGGTGACATCTACTTATGGGCTGGACGCGGTGGCAATGCTTCAGGAACAGGTGGTGATATCAAGATTCGTGGTGGTCAAGGCGGTGCTAACACTCTAGGTGGTTCTGGTGGCAACGGTGGTTACATTCGCATAGAAGCAGGTGATGGGGCAAATCAGGGAGATCCCGGATTTATTGTAATGACTGCTGGAGAAGGTGGTATTGGAAAATCAGGTGGTTATGTTAATATAACAGGCGGTCTAGGAAACACAGCTGGTGGTGATGTACAAATTACTGGTGGTCGTGGTAGGAGTAGCGTTGGTGGTAGTGTTAATATTTGGGGAGGCAGCTCGGATCAAGGTCCATTATCAGAGGGTAATGTCAATATTGAAACTGGTGGTAATACTTGGGCATTTGATGCTACTGGTAATCTAACATTACCAACAGGTGGTGTTATCACCGAAACAAGTATACCAACTGGTGGACTTGATGGCAATACGATTTCACTAAAACCATCAGGTGGAACTAATGCTGACCAACAACTATTCATCTATCCAACTGGAGCAGGCTCAGACTTTAATCATTTACATTTAACTTCAGGTAACTTATGGAATACTGAATTGTTCTTGGGTAATGATAACTTCTATGTTAAATTAGCAAACACTGGAAATATCATTATTAACAGCAACGACAATAATGGTAACGTGTCTCAGTGGCGTTTTAATACAGATGGTTCAATATATACGATTGATGAGTTAACTCTCAACGTTTCTGACGGAATACCAACATCACTTACTAACCTCACCCACAATCAAGGCTGGGGTATAGGTAGTGTTGGTAGTAATCTACCTACAACAGGTGGTAGTGGTACAGGATTAACTGTTGATGTCGCTGATGGTGGTAGTGCATATTCTAGCATTGTTATACACACAGCTGGTACTGGATATACTGACGGTGATATTATAACTGTTAGTAATGGCGGTATGACTGATACATTTACTATCAGTGTCCCAGGAACTAAGCCTTGGGTATTTGACATGAATGGTAATTTAACATTGCCTAATAGTGCTACTATAATTGCTCCATCAAGTAACGACCTAACAGTAAGAGTAACAGGTCAATATAATATTTGTACAATATTAACTGGTGGCAGTGGTTACGGTGGCGGCGGAAGTTCTTCTGCTGTTTCCGGAGGCTCAGGTACAGGTATGATAGTAGGTTACGGTTATGGTCTAAGTGGTCAGGTTTCTAACCTTGGTGTAACTACTCCGGGTACTGGTTATCAAGATGGTGACGTATTGACTATGACTGCCGGTAACGGTGATGCAACATTTGTAATAACCAAATATAATACTGCAGCCAATGCCGGTAATAATAATACTGCTCCGTCTGATTGGATATTTGACATAACTAACAATATAACATTACCGTTAGGTGGCGACATTAAAGATAGTACAGGTGCGACCAAGTATATTGGTGTTTCTACATTAAAAACTTTAGTTGCGACTAGCACAGACTTTACTGATTTCCAAGCTAGAATAGCGGCTCTTTAATTAGTATACCTAGTTTAGGATTTGTGATAAATATAAGATATTCGGAATATATTATGAAAATCACTAATTTATTAGAAGCCACAGTCGCATCAATGCCAGAACCCGGACAAAAGTCATTTCGTTCAGGACGTAGTGAGACCAGTCTTGAAGAAATGACAGCCGGAGGCGCAGTGGGTGCTACTGTTGCAGGATCAATGGCGCCAGCCCCTAAGTCTATGGGCAAGATGATTAAACGTGAAAGCGGAATCACTAAGGGCATTAAAAAGAAAATGGTTGATGAAGCTGAAATCAGCGAAAATGATTTGATTATCATGCCTGGACAAATGAGCAAACGCCCAAGTGGTTTTACAAGCAAAGACCGCAATGAGATGGAACGCATTGAAATGGCAAAGAGCGATGTAGTTCAGTCTGTTAAAAGTGCTAAAACAATTTTTAATATTTTAAAAACTAGCGATGATGAAATTGAAGGCTGGGTACAAGAAAAACTTGCTAAGGCTGAAGATTATCTAAACACAGTACGTGAATACTTAGAAGGTAAATCAATGCCAAACGAAGCACAATCTGCTAGTGTTCGTATGCAAAAAGCATTGCAACGTGAAAAAGAAAAGCGTGAATATAGTGAACGCTATGCTGAGAAACATTTCCCAATAGGTAAGAAGCCAGAACCAATCAATAAAGATAAAAATGTATCAGAGATGAACGTTGGTAAAAGAAAACCAAAACCAGACTCTTATCACATTAACAAAGATGGCAAGCCAGTTTCGTTAGCAAGTTATAGTGATAAAGATAGTGCAGTTAAGGATCGTGACGAAAAACATCCTGATGCTGAAGTGCATCAAGTTGGTTCACGTGGTAAAGTAAAAGGCAAGTTTGAAGAAGGCGCTAAAGTTGACCGCATGGTAAAGCATGTTAAGTCTAGTGAAAAGAAATTAGGTCACAGTGATAAAGAAGCAGAGAACATCGCATGGGCAACTGCTAACAAGCGTGGAATGTTAAACAATAAGAACAAAAAAGTAGACGAAGAAAGCAAAGGTCTATGGGCTAATATACATGCTAAACGTGAACGAATCAAGCATGGTAGCGGTGAACATATGCGTAAGCCGGGTAGCAAAGGTGCGCCAACAGCAGACGCATTAAGAAAGTCAGCTAAATGAAAATTAAAGAATTATACGAAGGCGCAGAGCCAAGATTACCCGGTGCAGTGTCTGGCATCAAGATTATGACACCGCAACAATTTGCTGGTATGGAAGATGACCAAGAAGTAGATGAAGGGTCTGCTGGAAGTACACACGCTAATTATAAAAATTATTCAACATCTGACTTATTGCATATGATAAAAACAATTAAAAGAGATGAAATTGGATTAAAAATTATAGCCGCTATTTCTGATGAAATCATACGTAGGAAACATCAAGTTGATGAAGCAACTGCATTACCAGCACAACAACGTGAACTAGGTGGACAAGAGTTTCAGGATTATATGACTCGCATCAAAGGTACTGATGATTTAGACAAACAAGGTAATGTTAAGTTAGATAAAAAAGGTATTGCAAAATATACAACTGGCAAAACTAAAACTGACAAGTATAAAATGCCATATATGCATCGTAGTAGTGTTATTGAATACTATGACGAAGCAGGTAAACGTTTCAAAGAAGAAGCGGTTATTGAGGCACTAAAGCAACGTCCTAAAAAGTTATTAAAGCAAAATGAAAAGATGAAGCACAGTAACGGTGACTTAGAACAATTCTTTAACGTTGGCTTTGCCGCATTAACAGGTGTTGCAGTGGATGAAGCAACTAACAAGCTAATCATTGTTAACACATGTCCAGGCGCTGGTAGTTGTAAAAGAGATTGCTTTGCAATGAAGGGCGGTAAGATTCAATTCAAGGCTGCTTGGTTAAGTGATGGTCGTATATTAACATTCTTATTGAACGATCCAAACGGATTCTTTAACACACTAAGTTCAGAGATTGCAAAAGAAGAAGCGTTAGGTAAGAAGGGTGACTATGCAGTTACTATTCGTTGGCATGATGCTGGTGACTTCTTTAGCCCAGAATACTTAGACATGGCATTAAAGATGGCTGCACAGCATCCAGATACTAAATTCTATGCTTATACTAAGATGGCTGGTGCCGCACTTGCACAAAAACCACCTAACTTCATTATCAACTGGAGTGAGGGTGCTAATACATCCCAAGAAAAACAAGTTAAAGCAAATGATGCTAACTTAGATACAACTAAAAATAGTCGTATTGTTCCAGAAAATCTATTCTATGATTTGTTAGCTAAGGATGCTAAAGGTAATCTAGCAAAAGGTGAAGCTGGTCAATGGCAAGTTGCTAGCCCAGAAGCATTACGTGAATTAAAACACCGTCTAGCAACAGCATATAAAATCAGTGTAAATAGTATTCTGTCTTATGAAGAATATATGACTAAAAGGTTAAAGGCTATACACGATTGGCATGCAAAAAATGGTGCTAGAGTTCAACAACTTTTAGCACAGGGTGCAAAACAGAAAGATATTGAAGATTTGAGAAACAAAGAAATTAGCTCAGGTGTACAGATGAAGTACAATGTTATTGTTGCACCGGGCGAAGGTGATGTAAGTGCTAATGATAATAACGTACTAAGTACATTACTATTGAGACACTAAAATGGATAGAGGTGTAATTGACTTCTATCTAAAGAACAAAGGAACCCCACCTGGGAAATAACATGTTAGCAGACAACTTAAAAATATTATTAGCAAGCACACAAAGTTTTGCTATCAAATCACAAAACTTTCACTGGAACATTGAAGGTAGTAATTTCCCACAATATCATGCATTCTATGACACATTGTATCAAGATGTAAATGAAACTATTGACAAGATTGCTGAATATATAAGAGTATTGGGTAGTTATACACCAGGCAGCTTACAACGTTATGGTGAGTTAACTATCATTGAGGATCAAACAAAGATTCCACGTGCTGAATTGATGTTTGTAGAAACATTACAAGATATTCATAAGATGGGTGAATTAGCTGTTCATATTTTTGATATTGCAACAGAAGACCGTCAACAAGGCATTGCTAACTACATGGCTGAATTACAAGACTTGTATGGTAAGAAAGCTTGGTTCGTTCGTAGTATTCTTAAAACAGACCGTGAGTAAATGAGAGCCGGTGAGTTCATCTCTGAAGTATTCCAATCTGGTAAGGAGAACTGGAGATGGCGTCGCCGTGACGAAACTGAAGCTATCGCTGAATTCAAAGTAGGTGATAGAAAATACAGTTGGCAAGCTCTTTCTCATTTTCAGGATGGTGCTCCGGAGAAGTGGGAAATTTCATTTCGCTTATTAAGAGAACCATCAGATCCAAGCGATTTAGATTTACACGGATTAACTGGTACAGGTAACTCAACAGAAGTAATGTCATATGCGGTTGAGGTTACACGTGAATTCTTAAAATTTTATGGTGCTGGTGTACAACAACTTACTTTCAGTGCTAAACAAGATGATAGGAATTCTCGCATATCATTATATGCCAATATGATTAAACGTTTATTACCTAACTGGCAATTAGATAAAGACTATGATCCGCATATGGGTGCAATATTTAATTTATCTAGACCTGAAATTACTGATGAAATGGCTCTTAAACAATTCACTCCTATGGGTGACTTTGAAAAGCCAGGACCATTCAGAGGTGTTGATAAAAGATTAGTACCTCATCCAACTAATCAATTAAAGACACAAAGATTTTTAGAAAAAACTCCCTACGATTTTAGATTGTTCTTTAGTAACATTCCAGGCACAGGACGTTACAGTGAATATGGACCTATGGATCCAAAAACTGTACAAATTATATTTGGAGATGCAGGAAATCAAATTGTTGATGGTCATGAAGATGCTATCACCGTAGTGTTTGTGGGTAACAAAGGTGATAGCAAAGTAATGATGACACCGTGGATCATGGCGCATAGATTTGGTCATGCTATTCAAGCTGGGCATCGCAATGTTAGTAATAGGACAGGTGCATGGCCCGAAGCCGAACAATATTTCTTCAGTACTGTCAATCAAATGTTAGAAAGATGTTATGGTAAAGTTGGTGTAAGAGGTGGTAGTTTAAAATGGGAATTGACACCAGAATACAATGCATTGTTTAATGCTATTGGTACACAACGTAGCAGTCGCAGTAATGAAATTAAACGCCCATATGAATTCTTATATGAATTATTTGCACAGTATCTAGGTACAGGAACTATTACACTTAAACCATTACCAACTAACTTGGGTTATGGTCGTCAAGCATGGGGCAACCCAAGTAAGTATCTTAATCTAAAATCAGAATTCCGTGACGAAGAAACAAGACAATATGAATCACAAGGTATAGGTGATGATTTATCACAATACTTTGCTGAAGTTTTAAGAGGATGTGTAGGGAATATTTATGTTATGTAACCCAAACGATTACCCTGTATACCCCGAGGACGATGGATACGACAAGTTTCGCAATCCATATAGTCCCGTCTAAGAACACACCTACCTTAGGACCGTGTGGCCCGGCTGCTGGGCAGAACAAGCGATTCGCTACCGCAAATTCTAAAGTGAGCATTTTCAGATAAATACATACTTATGAGAGCAAATGAATTCCTACGTGAAAGTCCAGAAAGCGAGTTAGCTAAAAAGCTACCATCGTTGAAGAAGTTCGACTATGATACCATTGACAGATTAATGACAAAGGTATCAGAAAAGCATGGAATCACAGGTAAGAAACTACATGACTTGTTTGTTAAAAAGTATGGTAATACACCTGACACTTGGGTTAAAAATTTAGACGAAGCGTCATTAGCACAAATGCGTAAAGAACTAGCGCAAATGGATAAGACTAACAATGTAAACCGTAAAGTCTATCATGGTTTTGGTGAATATGAATTAGCACAAAAGAAACAAGCTAAAATTGATAAAGAACATGAAGAAGAAAAGCGTAATCGTGTATCACCTAAACCTTGGCCAATGCAAATGCGTGAGTCAGTTGAATTGAACGATGAAGAACGTGACGCACATATCTATGAATTCATTGAATGGTGTTATAAACTATTAAACATTAAAAACCCACCACAGTTTGAACTAAGTTATGACACAGAAGAAGCACAAGGTAATCATCACACAGGCTCACATAGTGGTAATAGTATTTGGGTGTATGTAAAGAATCGTAATTTAGTTGATATATTAAGAACAGTTATACATGAACTTACGCATCAACGTCAAACAGAGCTTAACATGATTAAGCCAGAAGATAGCTACCCAGGTAGCCCAATAGAAATGCTTGCAGACATGGTGGCTGGTAAGTATATTAAAGTTTGGGGCAAGATGCACCCAGAGATATTTCAATAAAGGAAAAATATGACAGGTATAACAATAAACAGTGGAATAACATTAAATTCAGGAATAACAATTAATCTTGGATCTGGTGGGGGTGGATCCGGTTCTACTCCAAATGATGCTATCGTAAATAACACAGATTATACCGGACCTTATAATCTCATAACTGGTAAAGCAAGACCAACTACTACCCGTTCATTTACAATAGAGGGATGGGTCAAATGGGATAATAGTGCTAGTAGATGCGTAGGTACTTTTATAGGTAGTCCAAGCGATACCACAAGACAACCGCACTATCTAGGAATATATGTTAATGATAATTATTGGGACGGTATTCAAACAGTTAATAATTCAAACATAAGAGTAGATGGATATTTTGTTGGTCAAAATATATATGTACCTAGTACAAATTTTGTAAAAAATGTTTGGTATCATATTGCAGTAAGTAGAAATGCTGCCAATAGTAATGTAGAGGCCGTTTGGGTTAACGGAGTTCGTTGCGGTGGTACGCAAACAGACAATATAGTGTATGAAACTAATTCATTGACTATTGGTAATGGTTGGCCAAATCCGCAAGATGGATTACCTTTTATAGGATATCAAACAGATATTCGCATAGTTTCAAATTCGTATGTGTATAATCCAACATCAAGTACAATCACAGTTCCAACTGCACCGTTAACTGCTGTTTCAAATTGTATCGCATTGATTCAATCAAAGTCAACCGGTGCATTAGCAGAAGATAACAGTGCAGTAGGACAACAATTAACCTTCATAGGATTATCACATAATTCTACTAGCCCATATGCAGGCGCAAATGGCGCCGGTGGTAGTTGGTATAATTCAGACGGCAACGGTACAATTGTTATGGATCCGGGCGTCTATAACTGTTAAAGACAAGGAATAATTATGACAGGAATAACAATCAATAGCGGAGTATATTTAGATCCAGGTATAACAATTAGTCTTGGTTCTGGGGGTGGCGGAGGCGGAGGACTAAAAGTGTACTTACAATCAGCTCCTTCAAGTGGGACAACATGGACAGATACTTCAGGCAATGGTTATGACGGCACGTTACGTAAGTCAGGTACAGGTAATTATGCTTACAATTCAGCCAATGGTGGTGGTATAGTCACAACTGGCGGCACAGTTAGTAATGGTGCAATGATTGATATTCCATATAATTTACCATCAACATTTACCATTGAAATAGTCGCAAGCATTACATCTACAAATTACTGGTCATCATTGTTTGGTAATGAGGCATATAGCTTTAATAAAGGATTTCTTGCATATTTTGGCAGTGACACAACACTAGTAATTGGATCACCTTCCGGTTTACAATATTATGCTTTGTCATCCGGTGCTAAAGCAAATAGGAATCATTATCTAATTACTGTCACAGGAACAACCTTAAAATTCTATTTAAACGGTACACTACAAACAAAAACATCAGGTACATTTGCACAACCAGCAGGTGGTATATCAACAAACAGTTTACAAATTGGTGCTAGACACCCCAACGCTGGCACAGTAAACACAATAAATGATGCCGCACATGGTACATACTATATGGTAAGAGTATATGATAGTGTATTAGACCAGACCGCTGTAACTACAAATTATAATGAAGCTAAGTCAGCATTTAGTTTATAATTAAATTAGGTTACACTTGTTAATCGGGTAATTTGACCGTAATAACGCAAAATCCTTGACTTCTTAGTGAAGTAGTGTATAATAACTACTTTACTAAGGAAATCAAATGGAACCTAAACTTTTCAGCGGCGATCAAAAAATCAAATTAACACAAATTATCAATGAAGGCATGCAAGTCATGCACGAAGTTGAAACATTAAATGGTGGTCTTTCAGACACTATCAAAGCAGTAGCAGAAGAACTAGAAATAAAACCTAGCGTACTTAAGAAAGCTATTCGCATTGCCCACAAAGCTGAATTTGGTAAATCACAACAAGAGCAAGAATTGCTTGAAACCATTTTGACTGCGGCAGGTAAAACTCTTTGAGTTATGTAGATGCGATTCATTCACGGGACGATGACAAGATATTTGTCGTTGAACGTGACAAAAATGGTAAGAGACAATACAACGAGTTTCCTGCCAACTATGTTTTCTATTATCCCGACAATAAGGGAAAGCATCGTAGCATCTATGGCAATCCAGTAAGTAGATTCAGCACACGCAAACGTGCGGAGTTTGAAAAAGAACGAAGGATACATGGTGGTAAGGAACTCTTTGAGAGTGACGTTAACGTGGTGTTTCGTTGTCTAAGCGAAAACTATTTAGGTATAGATGCTCCCAAACTACATACTTGTTTCTTTGACATTGAAGTAGACTTTGACCCAGAAAAAGGTTTCAGTCCTACTACTGACCCATTCAATCCAGTAACTGCAATCACTTGTTACTTAGATTGGCTTGACCAATGTATTACATTATGCATTGCCCCAAAACACATGAGCGAAGAAACAGCATGGGAAATCACAAAAAAGTTTGATAATACATTGCTTTTCAAAAATGAAAAGGAAATGTTTGATACATTCTTTCAGTTGATTGAAGATGCAGATGTATTGACTGGTTGGAACTCAGAAGGATACGACATACCCTACATGGTTAATCGTGTTACACGTGTAATGAGTAAAGACGATACACGCAAATTCTGTTTAATGGGTCAACTACCCAAGCCAAGAGAATATGAACGATTTGGTAAGTCAGAAATGACTTATGACTTAGTTGGTCGTATTCACATGGACTATTTGCAACTCTACAAGAAGTACAACTACGAAAGTCGCCATAGCTATAAACTAGACGCTATTGGTGAAATGGAAGTTGGTGAAAACAAAACACAATACGAAGGTACTCTTGACCAATTGTATAATAAAGACTGGGAAAAGTTCTTAGAATACAACAGGCAAGATACTATGTTGTTGGTTAAGATTCACAACAAATTAAAATTCTTAGATTTGGCTAATGCATTGGCACATGAGAACACAGTACTGCTCCCAACAGTTATGGGTTCAGTGGCAATGATTGAAATGGCAATCTACAATGAAGCGCATGAGCGTGGATTAGTTGTACCAGATAAAAAACGGAGAACTGAAAATGCAGATGAAACACAGCAAGCCGCAGGTGCCTATGTTGCTACGCCGAAAAGAGGCATGCACGAATACGTCGGAGCAGTTGACATTAACTCACTATACCCCTCGGTCATACGAGCACTCAACATGGCGGGCGAGACTATTGTTGCCCAAGTCAGACAAACAATCACAGACCAATACATGAAAGAAAAAGGTCTTAGATTAGCACAAGAAAAGAAACGTTACAAAGAAGGTGACGATGATGTAGGTGGTGCTATTCTATGGGAAGGTTTGTTTGGTGCATTAGAGTACACTGCGATTATGAACCAAGAACGCGGGACAATGCTTATTGTTGACTATGAAGATGGTCGCAGTGAAGAAATGTCTGCGGCTGAGATATGGAAAATGGTGTTTGATAGTCATCGTCCTTGGATGCTTAGTGCGAATGGTACAATCTTTACATACGAGAAAGAGGGCGTAGTTCCAGGACTATTAAGTCGCTGGTACTCGGATCGTAAAGCAATGCAGAAGAAATTACGTGAATCAACAACTGATGAAGACCGTGATTATTGGGATAAGCGTCAGTTAGTACGTAAGATTTTATTGAACTCTGCATATGGCGCACTATTGAATGAACATTGTCGTTTCTATGACAAGCGTATCGGTCAAAGTGTTACACTATCTGGTCGTCAGATTGTTCGTCATATGATGAGCCAAATCAATGAATGTGTTGCGGGTGAGTATAGTCATGAAGGTCAAGCAATTGTTTATGGCGATACTGACAGTTGTTATTTCAGTGCATACTCAGTATTGAAACCGCAAATAGATAAGGGCGAACTAGAGTGGAATAAAGACATGTGTATTGGATTATATGATTCAATTGCAGATGAAGCGAATGATAGTTTCCCTGGATTCATGGAGAAAGCCTTTCACTCACCACGCAAGAATGGTGAAATCATTAAAGCTGGTCGTGAACTGATTGGTGACCGTGCTATCTTTATTACAAAGAAACGTTATGCTATCAATATCTTTGATAAAGAGGGCAAACGTAAAGATAAAGATGGTAATCTAGGTGATGTTAAGGCTATGGGTCTTGACTTGAAACGAGCAGATACTCCTAAATACGTACAAGAGTTTTTAATGAACATATTGAAAATGGTTATACAAGAGGGTAAAGGTCGTGATGAAGTTATTGAATCCATAAAGATATTCAAACGTGAACTAAGCAAACAAGATAGTTGGACAAAAGGTTCGCCTAAGTCAGTTAACAAACTAACGATGTATGGTGACAAAGAAGCGAATAGTAAAAAGGGTCGTGAGAATATGCCCGGACATGTTCGTGGTGCATTGAACTATAACTATCTACGCAGAGTACACGGTGACAACTATAGCCAAAAGATTGTTGATGGTATGAAGGTAGTAGTTTGTAAACTAAAACCTAATCCATTGAACTTTACTTCAATCGCTTACCCAACAGATGAACTAAGATTACCTAAATGGTTCACTGAATTGCCCTTCGATGATGAGGCAATGGAAAAGACGTTAGTAGACGAAAAGATTGATAACTTATTAGGTGTACTAGAATGGGACTTACGTAGCAGTACCATTGTTAGTAATACATTTGATGATTTGTTTTCATTCGGTTAAATTGCTATTGCATTTCGCAATAAATTCCGCTATAATACACAGATAGCATTCCTAAATACATACACAAGGAGATAATATGAAGGATAATTTACAAGACTTGATTGAACACACACATGGTCTAGGTGTCATTGATTTGATTAAGATTTCTGGTACAGATACAGAAACAAAGATTGCCGCAGTTGCAGAAGATAAAACTGTTATTGTTGAGGGTTCTTTTAAGAATCCATGTGCTGACTTTATTGGTACATTTGGTATGCCTAACTTAGGTAAACTAAAAACTATTCTTGGTTTTGATGACTATGATGCTGATGCAAAATTAAACGTAACACGTGTTGACCGCAATGGTGTTTCAATCCCAGAAGCAATTCACTTTGAAACAAAAGCGGGTGACTTTGTTAATGACTATCGACTAATGTTAGAAGCGATTGTCAACGAGAAGGTTAAAAGCGTGTTGTTCAAAGGTGCGACTTGGAACGTAGAGTTTAATCCTACTGTTGCTGGTATCATGCGTCTTAAGAAACAAGCAAGTGCTAACAGTGAAGAAAATACTTTTATCACTAAGGTTGAAAATGGTGATGTTAAAGTTTATTTCGGTGACCCAAGCACACACAGCGGTAACTTTGTGTTTCATTCGCAAGTTACTGGTTCACTAAGCCGTTCGTTGCAATGGCCAGTAAAACAAATCATTGATATTCTAAGTTTGTCTGGTGACAAAACAATGCGTATCAGCGACCAAGGTGTAGCAGAGATTACAGTAGACAGTGGTCTTGCTACATATCGTTACTTAATTCCTGCACAAACAAAATGATAGGTAATATTCAGCAGACTGGTAAGTATATTGCAGTTACTGGCGGTCCTGGTAGTAACTATGTCAACAACTCTGGTTACATGAGCGTTGGTCAATTGCAATTTAACACTAACACTCAACGGATGGAAATGTACAACGGTATTAATTGGCAACCACTTACTATGGGTCAATATTATGTTGGATTAAATCCTGATGCTGAAAGTATAATTGACTGGGCACGTAACAAAATGCATGAAGAACGTGAGCTAGAACAATTAGCAAAAGATAATGTTGCCATCAATGATTTACTACAACAAGTTAAAGAAAAGCAACATCAAATCAAAATGGTTCAAACACTAATCAAAAAAGAAGAAACAGTTTAATGGAACAAGTTAATCTATCAAATAGTCACAGCCCTGAATGGGCACAGTTCTTACCCGCAGTTAGTAGTTTTTATATTGCTGGCTTGGGTAAGCAACGCAAGGGTGAACCTTACTTTGACACAGCACGTATCCCTGCAAGCTTTAATGGTGATGTAGAGAAATTAAACTTCTTAAATTCTAAAGAAGGTTTGTATTACTATAAGTGGGGCTTGTACTCTGCTGGTCATGCTAACTTAGATACAACAGTTGATGACCATGCCGAGAGTATCATACGTGAGCGTGAGCAAGGTACATTCATGTTGGGTGACTCAGGTGGATTTCAGATTCTTAAAGGTCAATGGCCAGCTGATTGGAAAGATCCTAATTGTCCCCGTGCAATGAAGAAACGTCAAGCAGTATTGAAGTGGATGGACACATACATGGACTATGGTATGTGTTTAGATATCCCCTCTCAATCATTAACTACCTTTGATATGAAAGATAAGAATGGTGTTTCATTACATGGCATCAGTACTATTGAAGAAGCTATCAGTGCTACACATATCAATAATGAATACTTTATTAAGAATCGTAATGGTAGTTGCAAGTTTCTAAACGTATTACAGGGTCGTACTCATCAACAAAGCGATGATTGGTATGAAGAAATGAAGAAGTACTGTGACCCAAATATTTATCCAGACAATCACTTCAATGGTTGGGCATTCGGTGGACAAACAAAGATTGATGTGCATTTGATGTTGCGTAGAATGGTTGATATTATATATGATGGCTTACTACAAGAAGGTAAACATGATTTGATTCACTGTTTGGGTGTATCTATCCTTGAGTATGCTGTATTGTTTACTGATATACAGAAAGCTATTCGTAAGAATCACAACCCAAAACTACAAATCACTTTTGACTGTGCTAGCCCGTTTTTTTCTGCGGCTAAAGGTTTGGCTTATTTCAATAATAACATTGAACATGAGACTAAATGGTCATACAGTATGGAAAAGACTGCCGAGAACAAAGACTATGCTAATGACAATCGTAAGTTTAGTACAGGAGTTTTAGCTGATGGTATCCATAAAGTCTTTACAGATAGTCCAATTACTGATAAACTACTAATGAAGGACTTGTGCTATCGAGGTCAAGGCTTCATTGGTCAACATGGTAAAGAAACAAAAACAAGTTGGGACACATTGAGTTATACATTGTTACAAAGTCATAATGTTTATCAACATATCTCTGCGGTTCAAGAAGCGAATCGTAAGTATGAAACAGGTGTATTGCCCGCAATGCTTAAACAAGACTTAACTGGACTAACATTCAAAGAAGTTATTGATGAAGTGTTTGCACAAAAATCTAAACAAGCTAGCCATGATGTTATTGACGCACATAGTAATCTATGGAAGCAAATGCAATCAGGTAGTCAGGGTATGAGTGGTAAGAAAACAGTTAATTCATTAACTAAGTTTAACGAATTGTTTGAGTTTTAGTATGGATAGCTTTATGATACAAGAAACAAAAACGTCTCACCCAATAACACATATGGAAATGAAAGATTCAATTATATTCAGGTCATCTAGTAATAGTGAAATGTTGAAAATTTCCCCTAACGGTTTTTATGTACGAGGTGAGAAGATACCTCAAGATAAATATGAAGCAGAAATGGTATACAAAACCTTTCACCAATGGTTAACATGGGCAACATTAAATAGGAGTTTTTAAAATGAGCCAAGTAGAAACAGCAAGAAAAGAAAAACGTGACCGTATTAGTACAAGTGCTAAACGAATGATATGGGTTACATTTCAACGTGAGGGCATTCATTGCTACCCACAAGCAGGACATGATCCTAAATTAGCAACAGGTGATGAATACGATGTAAGTTTTTTGGGAACACCGCATCGTCATATCTTTCACTTTAATGTTGCGATACAAGTCACACATAATGACCGTGACATAGAATTTATTCAATTCAAGCGTTGGTGTCAGAACCTTTATGCTGATAGCACACTTGCATTGGATAACAAAAGCTGTGAAATGATGAGCGATGATTTATATCAACAAATCGCTAGTCGTTATCCAGACCGTGACATCAAAATCGAAGTCTCAGAAGATGGAGAGAACGGATGTTCAATTTACTATAACACAACCAGACCTAATATATCGGTCACAATCTAAGAGGAAATAAAATGGCAAAGCCTGAATTCAAACATAATCCTAAAGTTCGTCAAATCTTTGATGATTTGGAGAAGTTTAAAGAATTTTGTGTAGACTTCGGATACAAGTATGACGAAAGTCACTTGTATGATATGCGGAGTTATGTATATCGCCAACATCAAAAACAACTGACAGGCAAGTGGCCTAAAGACAGTTGGGCAGAAGACCGTCGTCCATAATGCGTAGACTTTATTATATGGGCCTTGAGCCCTATAAAGCACGATACACTCTGCAATTACAAGAGTGGAATCGTGCTGTCTTTGATAAGCGGGGCATTGATTACGTCATTGTACCCGGTGAAACACTAAGTAATGACCAAGCGATTGTTACTGGTCAAGTATTAGATGCACATGGTCGCACATATTTTGGTATGTCGCAACTAATGAATCTAATTAAGATGATGAAAGCCGGTGAACTATCTAATGAAGATGTTATCTACTTTGAAGATATGTTTCAGCCAGGCATTGAGTCATTACCCTATATTCTTAAACAAATAGACAGTGTTAATCGTCCTTGCATTTTTGTGCGCTGCCTTGCTCAGTCTATTGATCCTGATGATTTTGTTCATGTATGGGGCATGTCTAAGTTTATGGGACACTACGAAAAGATGGTGGACTCATTCGTAGATGGTGTACTTGCTACTAATGAAGAAATGGTAATGAACATGAAGATTGCAGGCTGGGAAGCCCCAATCTACAATATCAGTGGGTTAGCATTTGGTAAAGATGAAGTACGTAGTCGTGTAGGTGAACTAAAGCCATTTGACAAACGTACCAAGCGTATTGCATTCTCTGCACGATGGGATCAGGAGAAACAACCTGACTTCTATATGGATGTGATTGAAGAATTTCATAAGCGTTTTGAAGGTGTGGCAGAGTTTTGTGTATTCAGTGGCAGTAAACTAAAGAGTAACAACAGTAGCTATATGGAACGCACAGAGCAAATGCGTAGAGCAGGTAAACTTAAAGTGCATGAGGATTTAGAAAAAAATGATTATTATGCTTTACTTAACGATACTAGGATTGTGTTTAACTGTGCTTTACAAGACTGGGTTAGTAATACCGTCAGCGAAGCCGACACTCTGGGCTGTAACGTGTTATACCCTGCTTATCGTAGTTTCCCTGAAACTTTTGCAAATGATTACACAAGGCTATATACTCCCTGGAGTGTAGAAGATGCAACTATTAAGTTATTTAATATGCTACATACACCGAGTAAGAATCAAGGTGCAATTAGTGATTGGAATGATGGTACTATTGACCGTATCTGTGATATCATGGAAGGCAACGGTGAGCAATGGTTGCGTATGTCAACTGATTATCGTAAACACACACGTGAAAGTAAATATTAAGGAGTAAACATGGCAACTTGGAAATTATCAAACTACTATAAGAAAAGTGCGTATGAGAGACAATTCTGGCGTAAAGATGAGAAAGTCATTATACGTGAAGAAGGATATCGCTGGGGTACATTCTATGTTGAATGTGACGAGCGCCCATTAACCGATGAAGAACTGATTAATGAAGATGGCTATGAACTTGGCTATATTGATGATGATGTTTGTTGGGAAATGGAAGACATGATGGACGGCTGCTTTGCTGATACCGAGGCGGGTAGAAACTGTACCGAAGAAGATTTAGAAGAATTCAACGAAGCTTGGGATGAAAATTATTTTGAAGGTGTAGAAGAATTGGGTTGGTCTAATGATGATACTGAATTCTGGTTCCATGGTCCTCTTGAACTCACAAATGAAGATACCGGAGAAGTATTCAATGGTGAAAAAATCAAGGAAACTATGCCAGAGAAAGTAGTAGCTGAATCTAAGCCATTAAATCCAACAGCGGCATGGCCCTTTGGTGATGAAACAGTTGAGTATGTTGAAGTTGACCCAACAACATGGCCCTCTCCAAATGGTAATTTTGTAGAAACTGCTAAATGGCCCTTCGAAACAAACACTAAAGAGGAAGAATAATGGCTAAGAAAAAAGTAAAAATAGAACTATACGCAGAAGCACCCTATATGCAGGGCTATGCATCAGGATTAGCAAATGAAGAATTTTTTAACCCATATGCTGATGTAGAAAATGCAGAAGCTGATGCAGAAGATTATGCACGTGGGTATGAAAACGCTAAAGAAATAGACAAAATAAAAGAAAATTCTGATAAAAATAATTATAAAATTATACAAAACTATTTATTAAAAAGTAATAAAATAAATGATTTGATTCATAATACTTTAAATTATGATTACATAT
>Ga0209189_1000448_pt1 | contig 34492 bp, 22 predicted proteins | sample C_130820_EF_Meta_FD_187308 | JGI IMG/M metagenome (GOLD analysis project Ga0209189, IMG submission 187308) | Freshwater microbial communities from Lake Croche, Canada to study carbon cycling - C_130820_EF_MetaG (SPAdes) (version 3) | ecosystem: Environmental > Aquatic > Freshwater > Lake... | reverse complement strand
AAGATTCCTCCTGAATCCTGTAGCCGAGAGACCAGAGAATCTTGGCGAGATCGCGAGCCGTCTGCGTGACCGACTCCTCTGCGATCGTGGGACCAAGGCTGGCGTGAAGTCCTTCGTGTAGCTCGATTTCGAGTCTCTTTCTACCTTCTAGCTGCGAATGGATCAACACCTTTCTCTTGTCGAACTCCGTCCAGCCGTCTGCCTTCCCCTTGAGAGACGAATAACGCCAGAGCCATTTATGGCCGTCTATTTGGAAGTGGTGGTCTTCCATGCCTTTCTCCTAGCCCTCCAGCACGCAAGACGAATCAACCGTTCCGCGCCAAAGTCCGTCCAAGGGAGCCTTGTTGATCCAGACTTCACTCGCTTCTCGTGTTCAGCTTTCATCACTCTTTTGATCTTCGAGAGACCGGCTGGACTCTCGCACCAGTCGGAACCCATTGCGTTCATTTCCCCAGCCATCGAGTTGCACGAGCATCCGCTGCTTGTCGTGATTCCCAGCCAGTTCTTCAGGAGCATCTTGAGTTCTGTCCCCGGACCGTTGTCGGGGATTGATCGCTGATTGGGCGAAGTAATGTCGCCCACAGTGACGCCCGCGTCTCGCATTCCGACCTTGCACCCAGAGAACGGTTCCGTGACGCTCGCTGATTTCATGACCGCTGCTCTGCACTGGCTGCACACCCAGCGATCTCCGCTGTCTATCCACACACAGAACACTCCAACTGGGAGGCTCATTCTTCTCTCCTGTCAGACGTGGAACCGTCGTAATAGTCTGGGCATGGATCGGACGGCGTGTAGCCAAGAGTCAGCGTCGGCCCGTACTCGTAGACGAAGTAATCTTCGCCACGTCCAGTGTCAGTATCGGTGTACTGATTGCAGACGGCGACAGTTTTTCCCTTTCTCAGATACATCGCATACGAAGTCGTCGGTGCGCCCCAATCCCAGAACGGAGGCCCAAACTTGCCCGGTCCGCAGCCGCCGCCCCACGCCTTGATTAGCGGGTAAGTCCGCGTCAGTAGGTCGTGGTAGCAGTCGGAGAAAGCGCAGACGGTGCTTCGTGGGACGAACTGCGGACTCGATCCCTTCACGAGATTGTGAGTCGAGTATTCGGCGTGAAACGGATTGTGCGGAACCGTCGGCTCTGGGCCGATGTCGCCAGAAAACGGCCGCGAGTGCCAGCCGAAATGCGCCAGCAGTCTCCACGGCTGGCAAACCGGACCGCCGACGTCGGTGTCGTTCAGCATCCAGAAGTACCCGGCCTTCCGGTCGGCGTAGTCTCTCCCTCCTGTCGGCATGGACTGGTTGGGGTGTCGTGGGTCAGCAACCCCAGCGGGGGCCGCGACAACGGACACGCCCACGAGCTTGCCGAAGTTTTCTGACGAGTAGTCTTGATTGAAAGACGACGAGATGTAGGCACCATAGCCGAGAGTCGAGTTGACGTTCACCGCCACTAACGGACTCAGCTTCCCTGTCGTCCATTCCGTGCGGAACATCATTCCGCCGTTGATGACTTGCAGGCCAGTGATCCCTCCGCTGGCGTTGACAGACGAGACTCGAAGTCGGCACTTGGACGGCTTCGTGCTTACTGGTTCTAGGTACTGGCCGACCTCGTAATCGAACAGCACCGACAGATACCCGTCCGCGTTCACGGTCGCTCGCTCGCCGCCATACCACGCGCCGCTGGGGCATTCTTCCGGCGAGTCGCCGCCGGTCAATCGCCACATATCAGTGACCTCTTTGCCGCCAGATGGCGCAACGTCGAACTCCTGACCAACGGCGTAGCCCAACCCAGAGCTTCCGACCGTCGCCGCCGTGACTGGGAAATACGAGAACCTGTTCGATGCAGGCTGCGTTCCGGGGTAGGTTATGGCTGGATTGGGGAAGTTATTGACCGCCGAAAACGAGAAGGCAGAAATGGTGGCACCGAAACCTCCTCCAATTGTCGGTATCACGGTCGGAAGCGTCGGTGCAACGTGACGCTTGTCTCGGTAGCAGTAGCCGCCGCCCCCAGTGATCACCTGCGCTCCGGCGAGGTAGCTTCCAAAATCGCTTTCGTTTCCTGCCCACGGACCGAACTCTGGCCGTATGATCGCGCCACCGCCAGCACAACGCGGGAACGAAGGGAGCAGATACATCGCCCTCTCCGCACCACCAGAAGACCCGGCGTAAGCGTCGAAAGGCCAAGGAAAAACGAACGTCTCGATAGAAGTCTCACAGTTTCGTCGCGAGATTCTGATCGTGATGTTGGTGTAGCCGCTGATGTTTTCTGCGTTTTGAAAATAAGAGTCGCCGCAAAATCCATTCTGTATTGCGCCGGTTGTCGATGCTGCCCTCACGGGAACCCCGACGCCGACCCACGTTAGATCGCAGAGGTACTTCGTTTTCCATCTGTAACTCCCTCGCTGATCTTGCTCTCCTTCGGTGTTGCATAACGCAATACACTGGCTGTCGGCGTTTGTCTCCCTGCAAGTGTTCTCGGTAACGTAGAACGTAAAATCCGTGCCGCGAACTCGCCAATCGAGGATGCCGCCTTCGTCATCGACGTCCACGACCTCGGCTATCGCCGGGGTCAGAACCTCGCACGGTGGGTCGTCGCAGAAGAACTCTATCTGGTCGCCGACGGTGTATCCAACACCGGGGAAATGCACTGAAGTCGGGTGACAGATCACGCGGCCGTAGCCCGTGTAAAACTTTGTCTTTGCGTCGCCAGTGAGAGCCAGCGTACACAACGGCGGATCAGCGTACTCTGCATACTTGTATATGGGGACAACCTCAATCGACTTGATGGCTCCATTTGCATCGACTTCGCTGACGCGGAGTCTCTGAAAAAGCCGCCATCCACCATACGCATCGAGCCGTTCGCCTCCATAACCGTACTTGTCCGTCCAAGTTGGATAGTATGGTATAGCACACGTTGAGTCTATAATCGGGAATAGTTCGTAGTCCTCTCCGCCTAACAAACGACGCCGAGGCGGGAACTCGTAGCGCACCTCAAAAAACTGACCGACTGAATAGCCCAGTCCGCCGTCAAGGACGTCAACCGCACCAACGCGCCAGTAGAGAGGGAACCGTCCATCAATGTCTTGCTGATAGGATTTAGGTATCAGTCGCAGATAAAGTTCTGCTGACTGATTCCCACTCTGGTGGTATGGGTATAGATGCGGCTTTACAACGCCTTGGTTTGTCGTTGTGCATTTGCCCCTCTGGCAGTATGTCATTCCGCTGGCTGAGTACCACGGGTTTCGCTTGCCGCAGCGGTAGTCAATGCAGTAGTCGTCCCCGGATGGCGGGAATAGAACGTCCCAGCAATCATTGGGCGGCGGAACAGTATCGTAGCGATAGTTCCAGACTCGCCTAGGGCTGACGTCATACAGAAGACGAGCCTCTGTCGCTCCGTTGTATGGAGAGTCAGCGGCCAGAGGATTCTGTCGGATGATCCGGCACTTTACTTCGGGCCGCTGGTAGTTTTCCGGCCTGTGACAGACATACATTCCGTTCAGGTCGTTCTCGTTCATCATCCTCTTCTGTATGCCGCTGCTGCACGGCCCGGCGTGCATATCGTCTGACGATAGTGGCCGCGAGCAGAACAGCGGGTTTCCGCCAAGCAGAGAATTGCAGAGTTCTGTTCGCAAAAACTCCCACCGAACAATGTATAGGTCTGTCCACGGGTAGCCGTTGGCGACGAACTCGCCAGCATACTGAAACAGAGTCTCGCACGTTATCGGCGGGTCTTCCGGGTACATACCCGGCCCCGGAGTGCAATCCCCCGGCTCCCTGAGTATTGCCATTCGGGGCGGGAACTGAGTTGGAGGCCACCAGTTTTTTCCGTCGGCGTCGTAGCAGAAACCAACTCCATCGTCGGAAAGGAACCCCATTCCGCCGACCCGGCCGGTGGCGTTGCCTTCGAGTCCAATTGCATCGTGCAGGGAGTGTACAAATCCTCCCATTGGTCCGTTGCCGCCGCATCGGAAACTACATTCGTCAACTTCAGGCACCAGTTCCGGGCATCTGCTTGCGACGTCCCAGCCCCCCCAGTGACCGTTTTGGATGACTGTGACTCCGCTCATGCCACTGATGGTCGCCGTCACCGTCTCCGGGGTGCAGCACCGCATCTCTGGGCAGCAACAATCAGACCGTGTGCTGACGAGAAAGCCACTCATGGATCAGCACTCCACAGCCAGCAGAAGCCAGAGTTTTCCGTATGCCTTCATGATCGGTTGATCTGGGCCGTCTGGGCTTGAGATGACTTGCCCAGTATCATAAGAACCCTCCAAATCACTGATCGGAACGATGGCGCACCACTTGATCACGTCGCCTTGGCCGACAGGCACGTGCGAGAACCAGTTGATCGTCACCGCGATCACGGGGTCGCCAAATTCGTCAGTCTCCGGAATCCAGTCGGCAGGCCCGGATGGGTTGTCTGGCTGTCTGAAAAGCTGAACTGCCTTCACGTTCAGCGGAGGCTCGTTGGGCCATTCTCCGGATGTCTGCGCGAGTCGGATTGTGGAGGCGACGCCGCCGCCGCCCGGAAAACGTGGCAAGAAGCTCGGCTTTCTCGGTCTTCGGGTTCGCTCTGCGTCAACGACAACTTTTCCGATCCTCTCTGCGTCTGCGTGCTTGAAACCAACTAGTTTTTCACCGTAGTTCCCCGCACCGCGACTTTGGCGAGAAGGTCCGTAGCTCATGTTGGTAACTGCGGAAATGAGTTCCTAAATTCGTAGGCTGGATAAATCCTGAACCTGAGCATATCGGGTGGTTGGCCCGGAGTTTTCTTTCTTCCATTAGTGAGAGCGGCAGGCTCGGAGACTCTCTCGTTGCCCGCCTTGATCGGAATCCTTTCTCCGTTGATGACCTCATTGAAGCCAGCGTCCCAAGTGAGCAAATCCCATCCAGTGGAGCGATAGGCAAGAGTTGAGTTGACCTCCCAGTACACGTACTTTTCACCAGCAACCTCTTCGATTTTGCGATTGCCGCTAATCGACTGACACTTCCACGTTCCAGCAACACCGCCGCTCCACTCGTCAGAATTAATTGCACCGACATATCTCTGAGCCTTCTGGTAATCAAACGGCGGATCGACGTTCATGGTTATCGTGACAGAGAACTCGCCCTCATCGCGATCCAGTCCACCGATTGCGTCACCTGCGGTGTTGACGATAATTTGCTTGGTGACGTTACTGTTTACGTTTGGGTAATGCCAGAAGCACGGAGCAGAAGCAAGGCTACCGCTGAATGAAAACTGCGGCGGTCTGTCCGTTGGATTTTGGAGCAAGTCTTCGCCAGACTTGTAGGTCAGCGTGACCTTGTAGTGAAACGGCGAGTCGCCGTCCTGCTGAATGCTCGACTCAACAAGAATGGCGTTTTCGTTCTCCGGGTGTGGATCGAGCCATGCCACCCCCGGATTTTCTGCTATCTCCTGAAGGTCCGTGTTGGCGTCGTTGACCGTCACAAGAAAAATCCGAACATAAACAGGCACGTCGCCATACTGCGTCTGGCGACTGCGACCGCGATACATTTCTTTTGAACCCACAACTGCCATCATCACCTCGCCGGGAGTTGGAGAAGGACTGGTCGAGCGTCCTTGTTTTTCGTCACCTCAAGAAGATCGCGAGTGTTTCTTGCGACGTCGAGCTGCGCCTTGAGGGACGGATTGTCGTTGCCCCTGAGAATGCGGAAGAACGTGTCAGTCCCCGCCTTGCTTCTTACGTCCGCCCCGTCGATTGCACGCCTGTCGGGCTTGAGATTATCGAGAGCGGGCTCAAGGTCTTGCTGAAGCTGGGCTTGAAGCATGAGCTTCCTCTGGTTGAACTCAGGCGAGCCTTCTTTGAACGAATACTTGAGCTTTTCAAGGTCTTCTTGAAACTTTCTGACAGGACTGTCTGGCTCTGCACCGGGGATCGTCTCGTTCAGCTTCCGCATCGCGTTATTGAACTTCTCCGGGTCTCGCTCGCCGTTCTTCCCGTAAGCCTCTTCTATCTTCCTCCTCTGCTGTGCGATCCGGCTTCCGAAGTCGTTCGCGCTCTCTCCGCCCAGAGCCTCGTCACGTTTTCGAGTGGCGGCGAGTCTCGCCTCGGTGGCCTGCTCCCGCGTGATCCGTTTTTCAGGGTCAGTCGAGTTTTCAGCCTCGTCGATCTTCTTCATCTGCTCATCGAAGACTTGCTGCGGAGTCTTCTCGATGCCGAGGTCAGCCAGCATCCTGTCGCGGGCCTCCTTTACGGACCGCTCGAAGAGTGCCAACTGCTGAGCGTTTCCAGCGAGTCCCGCCCTGACTTCAGAAAGAGGCTTGCCCGCCATGTCGAACTGAGCGGCGATGTTCTCGATCGAATCAGCGAATGACTCGAACGGAGTTTTTGTAACACCGATCGCGGCCATGAATTCGTCGTTGAGTTTGCTCCGTGCGACGGAGGCTTCCTCTTCAGTGACGACGCCTTCGGCGACGGCAGCAGCAAGTCTGGCCTGCGACTCGGCGAGTCTTGTGACTGCGGGAACCTGCACGCCAACGCTTTCCTTTGCGGCTTGAGCGTTCTTTTTCATCGCCTCCTGAAACTCTGCAAATTCCTTCGGGCTGAGTTTGGCTCGAATCTCGTCCATCGACAGCCCAGTGACGTCGAAAATGTCCGCTATGTCGGCGGCTCCCGACTGCAACTGCTGCGAGGCTGTTGCATCTAGTCCAGCGGCCTTTCGACGCTCGATTGCTAACTTATTCCTCTCTGATTCCTCTCTGGCTCTCCCCGCCTCCTTTGATCCGGCAGAGACCTCGAAAGCCGTCCTCCCGTAGGCGTCCCTTCTGCTTGCCTCGTTCAAGAAACCGACCTTCTCCCTGTACGACTGGCCTGCCGTCTTTCCGAACGTACTCTCGACCATCTGCTTCTGCTCGGAAACGGTGGCGAGTGACTTCTCGGCAGCGGATAGCGACTTGTTGTTCTGAATCTCCCTGAGTTTTTTCTGGTACTTTTCAACCGGAGTCAGGAACGCGTCTTCGAGTGCCTTCCTGATCTCTGTGGCGAACGAGACGTCGGCCTCGACCTTCCCCATGTTTCGGTCGAAATTGGCCTTCGCCTGTTCCCTCGCCTGCTCGGCGGCACGCATCGCTGCCTGACCCTTGCCGTATCCTCCGCTCTGGAGGGTTTGCTCGATCGCAATCAGGGAGTCCTCGTATGACTTTGCGAAGACGGTTGCCTGCTCCTTGATTTCGTCAGACTGCGGAAAGAATCGGTCGACGGTCAGGTCGCTTCCGAGGTCTTTGCCTCGCATGACGCCCCTGACCTGAGAGAACGCGTCCTCGACAGCCTTTCGCATGCCCTCCGCAGACTGCTGGAACTGCTCTGGCGAAATCACGTCCGCGAGTTTGAGATTTTCTTGCAGTCTTCCCTGTATCTCCTCGACCCGCCTCACATACGCTTCGAGTCCAGTCTCCTTTCTCTTTGTCCCATCAGGATCGGTCACATACTTAACTTCGATAGTGTTGTCGTCAACTTGCTGCTGCAACTTCTGGAGGTCGGCCTTCGCTGCCAAGAATGCCTTCCTGCCAGTCTCGCCGAACTTTGCGGCGTTGAGCGACATTGCGACCATGCTTTCCCGAGACTCGTCTATGGCACGAGTGAAGCGGGTGGCGTCCTCGACTGGCATCTTGATGTCATCGGTCGGAGCCCCGACGACCGAGGCCGCAGCCATTCTTGCCTCAAAATCGGCACGCTGCCGAGCCTGCCTTCTCCCAATTATTTCGGCGGCTGTTGACTGAGACGCGTCGCCTTTTTCAGGCAATTTAATGCCCCGGACAGAGATGATGATGTTCCTGATAAGCCTGCCGAAGAATCCTTGGATTGACTCAACGACCGTCACGAATGCCACCAGAAGTGCTTCGGCGACAGCCCTGCCCGCGTCCGCCAGCCCCTCAAGAGTAAACAGTTTGGCTAGGTTCGACCCAAAGTCAGAGAAGTATGCCAAGAGGTTATCGAAGTTCTGAATTACCGCCACAATGCCAGCGGCGATCAGTGTGAGCCCCGCCGTGCCGATGGCTAGGGACGCGGCCATTGTGATTCCGGTTGCGATGGAAGACGTTGCCATCGCGGCGTTTCCCGTGATCACGGCAATAACACTGGAAACAAACGGGCCGACAAATCCCGATATGAATCCATACCCCGCCAAAAGGAACGCACCAACCATCCCCTGAGCAGTTTCAACCGAAGAAATCAACAAAAACCGCATCGCGGTGATGAGCCCGGAGAACGCCGCCGCCCAGTTGAATCCCGTGAGAGCCGTATAGGCCGCAGTGACCACGCCCCAGAAACTCACATTAAAGGCTGTACCCAACGCGACAAAAACACCTCCCAACGCGATGACGACGAAAAACGTCTGGAGTATGTAGATCAGCCGCTCGGCTGCCGTGGCCGTTTGATCGAGTGCCGGGTTGAGTTCTCGATAAAAGGCCGAAGCCACGTCGGCGACGACGTCGACCATCGACTCAAGGTATGTGAGCAGACCCTTCAGTACGACGCCGACCTCTACCCACGCTGGGCCGAGAGCGGCGGCGTCCGTAAAGGCAGCACCGACTGTCGCAACCGCCCCCACGAGCCTAAAGGCGATGTTCAGCAGCCTAGCGAAGACCTCAATGAAGACTGCGAAGGGAGCAGTTGCGGCTGCGGCCACAACTCGAAGAGTCACAAATGCAGACGCCAGCCCGCCAGCGATTTCGGCATATGCGTTTGCTGCTGCGGCCTGAAGCGGAGCGAAAGAAATCATCATCGCTTCGTTGAAGTTGCTGGTTGCCTCACTGGCTCTGTCGAAGGCGGTGTCGACGTTTTCAAACATCGAGAAGTTCGCCCCGCTCAGTGTGGTGCCGAGTCGGCGAGCATCTTCCTCGGCTTCCTTCAGACCCTTCAGTGCGGGCAGTACGTTTGCAGCCTGACGCCCGAAGAGGTCAAACGCGATTGCCGCCCTGTCGGCCGCGTCCTTAACATCAACAAGCCTTTGTCCGACAAGTCGAAATACCTGTTGGGGAGTCTTGTTTCTCAGGTCATCGATCGAGATGCCGAGCCTGTCAAACGCAAACTTGGCCTCTTGGGCTTCCTGCGTGCCTAGTTGACCAATGCGAACCTTGCCGACGTTCTTATAGAACTGTTGCTGAGCCCTCGCCAACTGACTCATTCCGACACTTGCAGCGCGAGCGGCGTATTGCAGAATGAGCATCTCTTCGACTGTCGCTCCAAACCGATCAGCCAAGTTTCTTACGCCTTCGGCCTCCGAACCCATAGCCGCAAGTGTGTTTCTGAACTCGCCGGATGCGACGCGAGCCAGCGTCATGACGTTGACGAGCCCATTGACGTACCTTGACGCCTCGGCGGCAAACGAAGCGACGCTGCTTGAAGCGTTCCGCAACGCGTTTGACACGAACTCGGCAGACGTCGCTGAAGTTCTGAAAGAATCGCGCAAGGCAGCAAACGCGCCGCCTGCGGCGTAAATCGCTGCCGTCCCCGAAGCAGCCGCTGCGGCTATACCTGACCATCGGGCGACATTCTGCTTGGCTTCCTCAGACAGCCCGCGAGATGCAACCTTCGCGACCGCTATTACGGAGGCGAAGGCGGCGATCCCGACAACGGACGCCGCAGCGGTAGCTCCAAGCGAGGAGATGATTCTCGCAGTCGATTTAACGTCGCCGGTTGCAGCCCGCAGGGCAGTCCTCAAGCCGCCGGAGTATCGCACGAAAATGCCAGTCGCCACCGCTGCCCCGGCCAGAACGCCCTTCCACTCACCGAATGACTTCTCGACTCTGCCGACAGCGGTGATGACGCCACTGACGGATGCGTTCGTACCATCAAGGACACCGCCTATCGCAGTCGCTGCTGAGGCGGCGGATTTCAACGCCGTACCGGTTGAAACTCCCAATTCCTTGAGAGATTGTCCGTACTCCTTGATCTGGGCGGACGTGGACGACAGAAACTCTGACCCGAGAGAGCCTGAGACACGCACCTTGACTGTAGGGCTCTTGCTCTCAATTTCGCTCTCTAGCTCCTCGACCTCTTTCGAGGCCCGAGAAACTTCGGAGGTGTCTGCCTTGGCTTTAATCTCAACAGAAACCTTGGATGTCTCTGAGAGCCTCTTCGAGACGTCCTCAACAGACTTGCTCAGGCTCTCGATCGCCTTGATGGCAGACTCGACGCCAGTCTCAAGTTTGCCGATGTCCGCCGTGAAGGCGACAGTGATGCTGCCTATAGTAGCCATTGAGCTACTTCCTCAGCTTCATGAGTTCGCCGATCATCTGATCAGGAGTCTGCATTGGCTTGCGATGGGATGGCATGATCATTTCCTCTTCGAGGTTCTTACTCCCCCATGCCGTGCAAAGAGCCGTGGCAAGTCGAGCGGTCTGTCGCCACTCGTCTCCCCACGGCTCTATGAGCCAAAAACTTTCCCATTCCGCCAACTCCTCAGCGTCGCAAGACTCCAAGAGTTGCTTGTGCGTCATCCCGAGGGCCAGTGCCAACCGAAACTCGAAACGCCGCCTTGGGCGGCTTAGGAGTTTTTTGCCATTTCCTCGACGTCGTCCTTGGTGAAGCGATTCAGCTTCATGCACTCCGAAAAAAGCCTGTCGAGAACGGCGGCTGACTTTTCTCCGAGTTGCGGGATGTCTGCTTCCGAGAAGAGGCGTTCACCATTCTCGTCACAGAGACACTTCGCTACGAGCTTCGCCCGGACCATCTCGACCGACTTGCTTCCACCGACGAACTCAGACTCAAACTTGTCCCGCTCTGTTCCGGTCATCACCCTGATTGCGACAACACCGCCCCACTCAGGAACTTGGACTTCGATCATCTTCTTGTCGTTTGCAGACAAGATTGCAGCCTTATTGAGAGCCATGCCTACCTACTCCTTGTATCCAGACAAATTAAGGTAACTGTGAACCAGACAAACGAAACACAATGCTTCCCTTCACGTACTCACCAACACTCGCGTCGAAATCGACCTTGGAGAGAATGCACGAGTGCTTGAAAAACACCGCAGTGCCATCCATCGAGGCCGTAAGCGTGCTTTTGTGGCCGATCCTTCCAACCAAGGTCCGCATATCATTCTCGTTCGCAAAGAACTCGACAGAAACCTCTCCGGGGTCAGCAACGCAAGACTCCACCTCTTTCCAGATCATCTTCCGGCCCGAGTTATTCGGATCGGAAGTGATCGTGGAATCAATGTTCGTTATGTCGACCTCCGTCGCCGAAGACGCGCTCCGTCTTATGGAGGTCGCGTAAAAGGCATTCCCGGCCCAGTTCAGCTTTATGCTGTGAGACGAGACAGGTTCTGACATTTAACTAGTTCTGCGTCAGCCGAAGCGACATGGAGCCCTTGATCAACTCGCCGACCTGAGCCGTCACGTCTGCCGACGTCACGAGGGCTGCGGTGGGCAGTCCTGCCGTGAAGGCAGCGTTCGAGCCGGTGCCGTCAAAGGCCCACGTGATCTGGCCGGTCGCAGTCATCTGGGGCAGGGTCAGACCGATGAAGTCAACCTTCAGTTCGTCTCCGTCGCGGATCGACCCCAGACGATACGAGCGGTAGCTGCCGTTAGCAGCCTCCAGCGAAGTGACGTCGATTTCCGGCGTCTTCTTCGACACAGCGATCTGGGTCGCGGTGAACTTGGTGCCCGAGAAAGAAAAGCCAATACCCTGCGAAGATTCGTAAGCCATTATTTCGCCCCTCCTTGGACGTTATGTGGATTCCTGAAATCGGACGTCGTAGACCTGATCGACCCTGTAGAGTGGTTTTGACTGACCCTCGAAAGGACGCTCCATGTTGTCCTGCTCCGAAACGAGGGCCGTCGTTACTATTTTCACCCCCTGCGTGTCGCCCGTAAAGTTGTCGCAGGCGAGACGAATCGAGTCTGCGATGTCCTTTGCTTGGCTGTAAGTCTCCGACACGATCGCTACGGAGAACGTCGCAACAGGGACTCCGAAATTCCCTGTCAGGCCACGCTCTCGTCGGGTGCCCGTCCGCCTGTAGACGACAAGTGGGAATGGTGCATTCTGGACGGCAAGGACAGGATAGACGCCAGCCGTAGTTGCTGAATCGAGCCGCTCTCTGAGCCACTTCTCAGGTGCCGACATTGATCTGCTCCGCGAGCCGCTCTTCCATGAACAAAACGCCCTCCGCCGCGTAAGCGTCGAACGTCTCTTCCAGAACCGTGCCTAGCTCATCCGTCGAGACCCACTTGATGACGCTCCTGCCGCGAGTCCTTGGGCGGATCACACTGTCGAGGGCCGGGTTCCCGGCGGTCTCGACCTCTTTTTCGTAGCCGACGAAAGCCCCCTCTTCAGACGACTCGTAGATCACCGAGTCCTTCAGCTTGCCGCTGTAGCCCTTCGGGGTAGCTGCCCGGAGCCGGGCAGCGAAGATTTCCGAGACCTCGCCCAAGACTTGGCCTTGGTCGATCGATGACGGGAGCTTCTTTAGCTCCGAGATGACCTCGTTAAGCCCTGTGATCTTCACGCCGTTCACGTCGTCACCCGCTCCTTACACACGAGCGAGTGTTCTTCTCGATTGTTCTTCTCGGTGACCGAGACGATGTCGAGCGTCCGAACAGGGGTGCGGCTCGTCCACAGAACACGCATTCCAGACGTCAGTCCGGTAACGTATCGGAACCGGACTGTGTGAGTCGCGATGGTGGCAAGCTCTTGGCTGAGCATTGCCTCGCTCGCGGTCAGACCCTCTACCGCAGCGCGGCGGGTGGCGAATGAAGTCCACGTGGCATTCGACTCGCCGTAGGCATTTGTCGCCTGAGTCGCGACCTGAATGGTCACAGACTCTCGCAAGTCTCCCGCCCGGAGCGTCATCTGTACTGCCCCCAGTTGATCGAGCCCAGAAGCATATCCACAGCCATCGGCACAGGGTTCAGCGAACCCTGAACGATCGATTCGCGATTCGCGAACCACCCACCAATGAGCATAAGCATCGCGTGTCTCGCCGGGGCTGGCACAGATAGACCACTGTCGCCATATCCTGCCCAGTAGGTGATCGTGACGTCGTTCTCGGCACCACGGCACGGAGGCCACGTCCTGTTCCACTGGGGGCGAATCACGGCGGGAGTGGAGTCCCTGTCCTGCCTGAAGTCAGTGAACGTCACCGGAGAATAGACGCCGTCGCTCGGTATGTACGTAACCACGATGTCGCCTGTCGTGATCGGAGGGCGTGGAAGCTCGATGTCCCAGCTTGGGAACGCGTCCAGCTTGATCTGCCACTGGGATCGAATGAGAGTTCTGTCCGAAACCGTCTCGACGTGATACCTAGCCGCCGAGACAAGCCCCATCACATACTGATCATCGGCATCGAAGTCAGGGTCAATCCGAAGTTGAGACTTGGCCTCAGCCAGAGAGATTGGCTCGATTACCGGCTCAGTGATCCTGCGGATCGAGCGGTATCGGAGGTTTTGTCTCTGGACTATCTCGTAGTATCTCAAGGCTTAACTTTCCGCTTTTCGACCGTCACAGTCGCCTGTTCGACCTTAATCGACCTCGACTCTTCTGTGATTGGCTTGGCGATCCCTTCGGAGACCCAGCCCTTAGCAGTGACGTCGAAGATGTCGACGACGTCGCCCTCCTTGTGCCAGCCCCAATCCCTCAGCATCATGATCTTCATTTCGATGACCTCTCTGCGTGTTCTTGCGATCCCCATGCCTCCGGTGGTCGCCGTCCGTCGTTGTTCCAGAAGTGTGTCGGATACTGATGGATCGCCTTGAGCCTCTGGTCAGGCCACGTGATCACAAGCTCTGCGTGACCAATTGCGACTTGAGGGCAGACGGCAAGCTTGTTGCCGCACTCGCGAAACTTTCGCCAGAAGAAGATGTCAGGGTCTTCGCGATCGGAACCCCAGTCGCCGTCTTCGCCGGGGACGCCAAGGAACCAAGGCTTCGCCATCCTGCGAAGAGCCGCCGTCCGAATCAGGGTCAGGCCGAAGTGCGCCGTATCGACGATCTGGGCTGGCTTCTCCCACCACTCCGCTGGCATCGTGACGGTCTGTTCGCCTCTGCCGCTAAGTCCTTCTGGCGTGAACAGGAGTTGCTTCTCGTCTCGCTTCATCTGAAGAGGAGCGATCGCATCAACGCCTGAGATAAGGATCGCAGACAAGAGACGAGGAAGGCACTCAGGCTCGAATACGCTGTCGTAATCGAGGGCGCAGATAAAATCTATTCCAGCCTCTTCCTTAGACAGGTCTGTGAGAATCCGGGTCATGGTCTGATCCCAGAAAGCCCCAGTCCCTTTCACAACCTTAATGCCATGAGGGGCAAACGTGCTGGTGACTGTGAAGAAGTTGTCTGTAAAAGCAAGTCGCGGCATGCTCAAGCACGCCGCGACTTTTACATCATGTTCCACGTTGCCGACGACGATCCGCATCTGACACTCCAAGCCCCTCCTGAAGTGAAAATAGGCTTGGGCATCCTTGCCCGTGTCGTCCGTCCGTGGACTAGTAAGTCTGGAACTGCTTGTTGATCGTGACCGACGGGACGAGGTCGTTGACACCCATCGCGGTGGCGGTGATCGGCATATCCTCAGTCTTGCTCAGGCGAGCAACGGTCGAGATCGTAGCTGCATTACCGGGGGTCGCGACGACCGTCAGGTAACGCTTCTTGCCACGCATATCGACGTTGAACCGGGCCACAGCACCCGTGCCGCCGGTCGTTGCACCGGCACCGGCGGTGATGGTGTAGCCGCTCACGTCGGCCTGACCACTGCCAGAAGAGTCAGACTGCTGGAGCTTCAGGACGCTGGCATAGCTCGTGGTCGCAGCCGAGAACTGGCTGAACACCACGTCGATGCTCGCGTAGTCGGCACCGAGAGTGTCGATCTCATGCGAGTGAGTGCCGCTCGTGGCAACCGCCACGGAAACCTTCGCAACCGTCTTCGTACCTTCGATATGATTCACGATCTAGTCCTTGTTAAGGGAGTTGAGGGAGCAAGTGTTTCCGTACTATCAGGAGGCCGCAGTCTTGAGAGCCACGATCGGACCGGCACGGTTCGCGTCACCGCAATCGTGAGTGATAGCATCCCAGCGAAGGGTTGAGACGATCAAAGTCTGGTCAAGCTCGGCATAGCGTTCTGTGGACTGCTTGATCGTCAGGCCGCGACGAGTCGCATAGAAGCTCGACAGCGACAGGTCGCCGAAGAGGAACTTAACGACGCCGGGGTCAGCCGACACGTTGTTGGAAAGCGTATGCACGAAAACCACTGGATATCCGAGCAAACGCATCTCGGCACCAGCCGAAACGGTTGCGGGCGTGTTACCGCCAGCGATGCCGACATTGTTGACGAGGCCCAGACGCTGCACGCTGGCAGCGAACACGGCAGGATTCACATACCACTTGGCCTGAGCCCTCGCGTAAAGCGGGAGGCGACCGGCCGCAGCGATGAGCGAGTTCAGGGTCAGAGTCTGAGCCCCGGTCTCGCCGCTACCGGCCGTGACCACACCAGCGGCGTGATTGCCGTCTGTGATCTTGTTGACCACACCGACGATACCGCCGTGGTCGCCGCTGCCCGTCCCGACGAACGCACACACATCGATTAGTTCGCTGACGGCTCGGCTCACCTCGCCTGTCAAATAATCTGCGAGGTTCAGCACGGACGAGTCTTCGAGGATTTCCGACGAGATGCGGCTCGCGACAGCAGTCTTCTTGGCGACCATCTGGACGCGATCCCAACTCGCGTCAGATTCCGAAACACTCGTATTTTCCCCGACAAAATAGGCCTTCAGACCGCCAACCCGCCGGGGCACAATAAGCGTGTCAGACTTCATGGTGAGGTTCCGAGCGTTCGCAGGGAATGCACCGAATTCCTCGACGAGAACGATGATCTCATTGAGAACTTCCTCGTTCACGAAAATTCCGCCCTGAGCGTTGATGCCTTCGTTGAGGGCACGCGACTCAGCCACGCCGTGATCCTTGCACCACCGCTGGGCTTCGGCGTCCTTCAGCAGGGTGGCTCGGAAGAACTGACCGGCGCGGTAGGCACGCTCTTCGGCATTCGGACCCTTGAAATTCTTGAGTCGGCCTGCGCCCGGAAGGGCGATCGGGGAAATCTTCACGGGGCTCTCCTTGGAGTTGCGAGTTTCGATCTTGGCTGGAGTGGACTTGTCGAGAACGGCCCGGAGTTCAAGCTCCTTGGCGGCGACGGTCTCGTAGAAAGTGATCTGGTCGCGGAGCTTCTCGGCACGCTCGCACAGGCACCGAAGCTTCTTCTGCTTCTCGCCTTCGACTTCCTGCGTGTCCTCGACTTGGTCGGCCGCTTCGTCGGCGGGGTCCATGCCGTTCTGCTCGGCCATGTCTTCGTTCTGGTCGGCAGTCTCGGTGTCCGACTCCTGAACCGCGCCCATCTCTGCGAGGACGGCGGCGAGTTCGTCGAGGAGCTTCTTGACTTTGGCCGAGGCTTCCATGCTCTGTGTTCCTTGCTGGTGGTTTGACGATGCGGCCACGCGATGCGTGGCGACACGTTCAAACTACGGGCAAAGAACAAGCGACCCGAAGAGGAGGGTCAAAGAAAGTGTTGTATGAAACAACACTATTTTGGACTGGTGCGACGCCAGCAGATCGACCGGACGTCGTTGGCAGAAACGATACAGCGTCCCTGATGACCGCAGACTTGGCAGCGGAGATACCTCACCTGAAGATCACCACTCTGGCGGCTGCTTCGGGTGACCATCCTGCCCGAACATCCATTGCACTGGCACTTATCGCCGCTTTGCATTTGCTTTTCCGTAGAAGGAGTCTGTGAAGTGAGTGTCAATCAAAAGATCAGTGATCCCAAGAACCACGTCCGGAGCGGCTTGATACGTTCCAGCGATGCTGGCCGTCGCGATTAGCACTCCTGCCTTATTCGCGGCAACCTCAAAGCCATTTCTGGCGATTCGCTTTGCGTATGAGAGCGAGTCTGTTTTGACCGAGAAACTCGTCTGCTTCGGAGCGTTCTGCGCGGCGATGTTCTTGACTGCCTGAAGCTCCGAATCGGAAAGCTCCTTGCTTCCCTTGGAAGGGTAGATCGTCAGCGACTTCTTTGTGAAATCCACGACATGAGTCACCTTTCCGTCTTCGTCTTTGATTTTCACAGTCATTCGAGATCGGCCTGTTATGCTCGCCACTGACTTGCTGCTACCGCCGAGCCCCTTGACTATATTGGCGATTCCCTTGTCGGTCATACCTAGTTGCTTGATTCGTCCAGATACTCGCGTCGGTCGCATCTTGTTGTCGTAGATTCCTTTGACAACGCCAGCGACGGCACCGTAGGCAGCACCAGTAGCTGCCACTTGCGGAATGAACGTCTTGAAGAATCCAGACGTCGCACCCAGCACTGCACCAGAGGCGGCACCCTTTGCGACGTCGGCGGCGAGGCCGGATGCACACGTGTTGCCCTTCGAGAACTTGCCGTCCTTGTCCTGCCCGCAGTCGCGAGACTCAGCAAATGCGAGAAGGCTGGCGTATCGGGCAGCAAGACCAGAGCCTCCGGGCGTGCCGCCTCCGGGAGTCATGCCCTGCGAATCACCGTCGAACCCCCAAGGGGGAGACGGAGGAAGGCCCATAGCAGCGTTGACCTTGTCTTGAAGATCGCGAACGCTCGCAAGCGTCTCGCCGTCCTTCGGAAGAATGATCATTTCTTTGCTTTCTTTTGTGGCCCAAGCCGCTCGACCGGAAAACCGATGGCATCCATAAACTTATCGAGGTGCTTGTCTCTTTTCCCCGTCAGGATCGCCTTGGCGTAGTATTCAGCGACGGCTTCTCTCGGAGAAGTGCAAGCATATCCAGACAATTTCTCGATTGCCTTAAAAACATCTGGGTTCGAGTGAGCAAGGACAATCGCCTTTGCCTCGGCAACCTCTAGGGTCCGACCGAGCGCGAACATATCCATCTTCGACAGTGGGCGATCTGTCCCAGTATACAAGCCCAGATCACTCCGGAGTGCATCAAAATGGATGCGATGCCCCTCTTCGTGGACTAGGCAGTGCGACAGAGACTTGGTGCTGAACCAGCCTGCCGTGTGTTTATCCGAGTCTCCTGCGGCAATAGACGCCGCACGATCAGCCAACTGAATTGCTCCTGCCGAATTCAGACGAATTATGCCGTCCTGCGGCATGAAGTAGGCCGGAATGTCGATAACTCTTGAGCCAACCTCCTTTCCAATCTCCTTTTTCACCACCGCGTCCGTGGCGAGCTTCATGGGAGACGCCGCGATGGCTGGATGATCATGCGCCGAGGCGACAAATTGTCCCATCAGGATCGCGGCCCTCGCCCGGTCGTAGTCTCCGTCGCTCGCCATCGGCGATGCCGCCTTGGCGATCTGAGAACAGGTCGCCGTTGGGTATCCGACACTTTCGAGTGTTTCGTGCATGAAGCCGACATTTGCACGAGAATTGCCGTGAATAAAGTTGTTGTGAATTGCTCCGGGTATCTCCAGAAGCCGAGGCGTGTTTGAAAGGACTAGCTTGGAGTGAACGTCCGTGCCAGCCTCCTCAGAGATTGGTGCATCGTATGGATCAAGAGACGGACCGGCAGACTTCGGGATTCTGGCAAGTTCTGAACCACCATCCTTCGACGAACACGTGTTCGTGACTCCGTTGCCCTCGCCGTTAGGACAGAAGCCACGCGACTGGGCAAACGCAAGCAGAGACGCGTGCTTTGCGTCAATCGAACGCTCCCACTTCTTCGGCCTCTGGTGCGGCGGGAGAAGCGTTGAGAACCTGTACTTGTCTTCCCACTTCTTGATCTTGGCAGCGTTCTCAGACTCCCACTTCTTCATGTCTTCTGCCTTGCTGAAGACTTTGATTGTGTTGTCAGACTGACGCCCGCCAAACGCTTCGCCAGCCGCTTTCTTGATATTGGCGGTCTCGCCCGTGGTCAGGTCTTTGGCTGGATAGAGCCTCGCCCTTCCGTTCTCAAAATCGATGTGGAAGAGTTTATTTCCATCACTGTCGGCAACAGAGATGTTCAGGCTGGGCGGATTGATATCGACGCGAGTGTGTTTTGGATCGCCGCCCATCGCGTCAACCAGACCCTTGAGCTTCTTCTCGGACGATCCCATTTGGTACAGCTTCCGGGCGGCGTCCGTCTGAACGCCGTTGTCGTACCGCATCCGGCCACGAGGGTCTTCCTTCGGCATATCGACAGAGCCGCCGCATTTGTTGCCGGAGGAGAAACGACCGTCGTCGTCGCGACCGCAGTCGTCGGAGCGGGACTCTTTGCTGTGCTTCGGATGGCTGGAGTGAAGAAGGTCGTTGTCAGTCGTGTACTTCGCGTTCTCTGGCCTGCCTCTCCGGGCAAGAGTCAGGAACGCATTCACCCTCGCAAGTGCCCATCGGTCGCGAGTCATGCCCGGACGATGGCTCGTCGAGAAAGCTCCAGCACCTCGACGATAGACTGCCTTCAACGCGGGCAGGCTAACGTGAGTCCACGACGGCTTCTTGGCTTTTCGCATCGCGGCGTTGTGTTCCTCGGCCTTCGACTTCAGCGAGGCGATGATGCTCTCGTTCAGAGAGATGTCTCCAGACTTGTTCTTAGCGGAGCCTTCGTCGTTGACGTCGCTGCCTTTGATCTTGTCTTTCTTCGGGGCGGGGGCGTCGCCGCGAGACTCTGTATTCGGCTCCTCCGGCGACTCGCCGCCCAGATCAAACTCGATCGTCAATTCACGAGTCTTAACCGACTTAGCAATCACGCGAGCCACGTGCCCCTTCGTGTCGAGCGTTCGAGGCTTGACCGGCTTCACCTCAGAGAGAGGGTATCCGTACTTCCCCTCTGGTCCGATGTAGTGCGGCGAGTCTTTGCCCACCCTGTGCTTGTCGTAGTCGGCATCGAACTCCTTGCGAGTCTTATAGAACTTCGGCTCGCCGATTTTCATCACTCCCACGAGAGTGGCTTTGCCCTTGCCGGTGCGGACGATTCCAACAGTCTTGCCGATGTATGGCTTGAGAGAGTTTGGCACGCGAGTCTCGATAGTCTTCTCGCCGGAGAGAATCTGTCCCGTGAAGTCCTGCTCCGCGTCGTTTATGCCGATGCCCTTGCCGCACGTGTTTGTGACGCCGCCACCGTCGCCGTTGGGGCAGAAGGCACGGTCTTCATGCTTCTTCTTTTTATCGAGAACGTAGTGTCCGTAGCGGTCAAGCCTTGCACCCAATGACTCGTAAGCCTTCTTGGCCGCAGGGGCCACGTTGTGTTCTTCGTCTGACACAACTCGAAACTTCTCGGACAAAGAATCGAGGAGCGACTTGTAAACTCCCTGACCCCTGTGCGGCCCTGCGACTTCCGAGTAATTCATGTAGAGGGACGTGCGTTCGTCGGACAGGTCAGCGTGTGCGAACGCTTTTACTTTCCCGCCGCCGTCGACCAGACTCACAACGTGAGTTGTGGCCTCGTCGTCGCCACGCCAAGGCGTCGGTTGTTGCTTAGTGTTCTTCTCAAGAAACCATGTACCGTGATTCGTAGTGCCACTCGCGTCAACGTCGCCCATCCATTTGGGCTTTGGAACGGAGGCAACTTCGGCCTTAGCTCCGCGATATCCGTCCGGAACCTTGTGTGCGACGATCCACTCGGCCTCACCCATGCCGTGTGCCTTGATCTTGCTCGTATCAAGCCCAGTCGCGCCTTCAAGCGTGTAGACCTCGCCGTTGTTTTTCTTGGCGAACGCCACGGCGACCGACTTCTTTGAAGTCCATCCCAAGAGCGGCGACGGGTCTTGCTCCGGCGGGATGCTCGCGCCACGGTAGAGCGTCGGTGCTGGCTCGCCGTTGTCGAGAACTTCAGTGAGCAACGCCGTGGCCTGTGCCCGCATGATCTTGCCAGAGCCGGAGCCGGGGGTGCCGTCCCCCTTGAGTTCCGACATGACGTGGAGAGTCATGTCCGTAGGCGATCCCTTCCATGACTGGACCGCATCACGAACGAGAGACTTGTGATCCTGAGTCCACTTCACGGTAGGCGAGTACATCAAGTCTTTCTCGGTCAGACCATTCGGGTCCGGTCCGATGTCGAAATGGCCGGGATCGTAGTCGCCGCTGCCGCTACCGCCACCACTGTTCTTGTCTGGCGCGGACGTTGCCTTCGCGCCGCAAGAATTGTCGATGCCGTTTCCTTCCCCGGTGGCGCAGAAGGCTCTCTTCTCGACCAGAGACTTGAGCAGATCAGGCCTCGACTTGATGTGCTGGTAGCCCAGCGGCTCGTCGCTGTCACTCTTCGATGCGCGGCTGCTCTTCGTCCGCTTCTTCAACTCGCTGCGAATGATCTCCGGGCCGACCTTCGAGGCGTAAGCGTTCTGGGGGGCGTAGTTCTTCGTCTTCTCGTAGACGGCGTTCTGGCCGAAAGTCTCTGCGAACAGTGCAGGCCAAGCTGCTTCGGGAAGTGTAGACGCGTGCGTCAACATCCCGTTGTATTCGCCGTTCGTCGAGAACGAGTAGCCGCCTCGCACGTGCGCGACCATGTCGTGGACGACCCGGAACAGGTCGTTGGCGATCATAGGCTCACCGTCAGCGGTCTTGTACTTCGTCTCGCGAAGCATGGGGTGGTTTGGCGTGGCGTCTCCCGTGCCGAACCCTTTGTCGGTCATAAAGAACGAGAACTCGCCAGTCTTGGCGACCTCTTCTCTCATCTTGTTCGAGTTTGGCTTCGTGCTTCCCGGAGGGTCGCCGTATGGCTCGCCCTCTCCACGCCACGCCCGCGCTTTTAGACCGGCTGCGGTCAGAGCCTCGTACTGCCTGCCGATCTCATCGACGAGCGATCCGTAGGACGCCTCTGCCTCTGGCGTGAGCGGCGACCCAGAGTGGCTGGTCTGCTCGTTGGCGATGTCGTCCATCTGCTTAGGGGCAGGAGTCTCAGCCAAGCCTCTCGAACGATCCCAGACTTGCTCCGGGGCAGGGGCCACCGAATCGACGGCGTCCCTGAGATTCTTCGAGCCTTCAGGGAATGACTTCGCGGTTTGGTCGGGGCCGCACGTGTTTGTGACTCCGCCACCATCGCCGTTAGGGCAGAAGGCACGCTCCTCGGCAAACCCATTCCACAAGTCCGGGTCTTCACGCATCTCCAGACCGGCAACGTACTCGAAGAAGTCTCGCTTGACAGTGGCACGTTTTGAAGCGGCAAGCATCTTCCTGTATCTCAGGTAGCCGTCGCTGGCTTTGTTTGTGAAATCAAAGGTCAGCCCCAAAGCGATTCCCCACTTTTTCCAAATTTGTTCGCCCTGCTTTGTGGCAAGAAGTTGCTGAAGCCGAACGCTGCCCTCATTGTTCAACTGATCTCTGTCGAGGGGATTGAGTGCAGAGTGAACGTCAACGCCCTTGTCTTTCACGCTCGCGAACCAACGTGGTGGAATCTTTGCGTCGAATCCGAAACGTCCCCACAGCCTGTAGCCCTGAAACTTCGTCTGCTTGCCGTTGGTGTATCCCGATCCATAGCCCTCGGCAACAGTTTTGGCACTGACGAAGCCAGCCTTTTCAGCAGCCTCCATCGACGAAAGCATCACTTCATACATCTGGCCTGCAACACGCCTATTAAAGCTCTCGTCATTCGCGGCTTGCGTTCTCGCGGTGTCGTCGAGGTCGAGAAGTCCGTAGTCGATCGTTGGACCGTCTTCGCCCTTGCGCATGGTCGTGTCGATTTCGACGTGCCCGCCTCCGACAGGGACGTCTGCTCTGGCGGTGAGTGCGTTGCTAGAAAGTAGATTAATTGTCACATCTGCGCCAGCGACGTTGCAGGCACCGATCGTGACGAGTTGCTCAGGACTCTTGATGCCCATCTCCTGAGACAGCTTCACAACCTTCCTTGGGGTCGCGTTTGGTCCCAGTTTAAACGAGCTAAGTTTCTCAAGGCCCGGAGGCAGCGGACCTTTTCGGACAACCCTCGACAAGTCTGTGTCCCAAGTTTCGGGGAACGAAGCAGAGCCACCTCCGGAGTCTTTGTCTGGTGCTGACAGTTCCTTCGAGCCGCACGTGTTCGTGACGCCGTTGCCTTCTCCGTTGGGGCAGAAGGCACGAGCCTGAGCAAACGCAATAAGCGACGCGTACCGTGCCGCAATCATGCACGCCGGTCCTTCAGGAACTTGAGCGTGTCGGCCACGACCTGATCGGCACGCGAGCCTTTACGACGCTTGATCTCGTCGGAGACCTTCTTCAGTGCGTCGGAAGTCTTGCCGCCAGAGAACGGGTACTTCTCAGTCTTGCTGCCGTCCGGGTGCTGGCCTTGGACGTGGCCGTCGGTGTCGCCGACTTGCTTGACCGTCCACGGGAAGTGGTCGCCCTTGCTCCACGTCTGAACGCCGCCGCCGTCGTCTGACTTGCCGCCATCTTTTCCGGCGGAGAGCGTCTGATCTTTCCGGGCCTTGTCGATGAAGTCTTGGGCTTCCTTGTCCTTGCCCTTGCTCCACTCCATGTACTTGTCGGACTTAGCTGACGACTGCGGAGCCTTGCCGTACTTCTCGAATACCTTTGTCTTGTCACCTCCCGGCCCGCTTGGAAAGTCTTTCTTCGAGGCTCCCCCCGCAAAGCCGCCGTTGAAGCCGCCGCCGCACGAGTTGTCGACTCCGCCTCCGGAGCCGGTGGGGCAGAAGCCGCGCGAGTGATAGAAGTTCATAAGCTCGTCGTAGGAACGCTTGTACTTGCCGACCGAGAGCTTCTTCTCGTAGATGCCCTTGCTCTTAGAGAAGCCGCCCGGAGAAGCAACGACTTGGCGATAGCCTTTTGAAGTCAGCGACTTGGCGTCTTTGTCGCTCCACACCTCGGCAGACACGACCTTCGCACCGGTGGCTCTCGCAGCATTTTCTACGGCTTTGATGTCGAGAGTCCCGTTGACGTCTGATCCGGGCTGAAAGTGAAAAGCGGTGCCAGATGCATTCGAGAACTGGCTACCGCTTGAGATCAACGCGATGTTGTCACCTGACTCGATAGCAATCGTCTTGCTATCGAGAGCGAACGGCTTTGAATCGGAGCCGAATAAGGTAGATGAAGCCGACGAGAGCTTGTCCTGAGAAACGCCAATGCTCTTAGCTAGAGAGTCCAATCGCCCTGAAGCGATCGAGCCGAGTGCTGCTGCGGCACCGCGCCCTGCTAGGCCGAGAAGTGCCCCAGTGATAGAGCCAACAACAGCACCGGCTGCACCCCCCACCAGTCCAACAGTACCACCGATAATAGCCCCGGTGGCTGCTGCATCGGCAATCTTCCCAGATGTCGTCTTCCTGCCAGCCTCGTACTTATCGAGGGCTTCTTTGGCGATCTTCATCTGATCCGAACCAGATGCACTGCCCCCGCACGAGTTGTCGATCCCACCGCCCGGCCCCGTCGGGCAGAAGCCACGCCGCTCGTCGAGGAACGCACGAGTCTTCTCGATCTCGCTGGCGACGTTCGAGCGAACCTCGACAATCTTCTTCTTTTCAGAAGAGAAAACCTCGTAGCTGCGCTTGGCGATTGCCACAGTGGCGTCGTCATACGCGGGGTAAGTTACTGGCGACACGTCCAGCAATGACTTGATCTTCGTAACGGTCCTGATCGACTGACCGTTCTCGTTAGACCACCGCTCGCCGCCCTCAGCGCAGACAAAACTGAAGCTTGACCCACGCAAGTCTCCGCGACTGATCATTTCTTCCACGTCTTTTCGCGACTCTGGCAACAGACACTCGTACCTCAGACCGATCTTGTCGACCGTCATCTTCATCGTCGTCGGGAAGCGACCAAGAAGGTGATTCGGGTCGTGGTTAAAGAGGCAGCGAGTGTTGAGCGGCTTGCCTTTCTCGTCCTTGCCAGCCTTGACGATGTCGAAAGCGGACGGAGCCAGCCTCTCGATGAAGTCGCCGAGCAGCAACGAATCAGTTCCAAATTTTGCAGCATACCCGACGATGTACGTTCGCTTGGCTCCAGTCGCGGGATCGGCCCGATGCTCGACCGTGAGCGAGTTTTCTTCTGGCTTGTCGAACGAACCGAAGTACCGACGCTCAACGCCCTGCATTTCTGCACTCCTTTGCGACGCAGCCTCCTCTTCGAGGATAGCGGTCTCCATATCCGGACTATAAGTTCGTTCATCGGCGGCATTCATCTGGCGAACGACCTTGTTACACCAAGACTCACCACTCCGACCCCCCCACAGAAGATCGGCAATTTTTCCGTTTGAGGGGAAGCCCGGCTCGCCAGCGCGAAAACCTTTCGCCTTGCTGTCGGAGGCATGGCGATCGAAGAACGCCTTCATGCGTCGGACGGTGGAGGGCGACAGTTCAGCCCCGTTCGATAGGTCGCGAGCCCTCGCGATTCCGATCGCCGTGCCTCCGCGACCGTGTTCACGCCTCATTGCGAGGCCGCGAGCCGCTTCACGCCTCACACCGGCCGGTGGGACGAAAGAAATGTGCGAATACTTCTCAGGAGTTGCCATAGTCGTCGAGAATCCCTTCTTCGATGATTTCTTCCCACCGTTTCCCTGCGGCGAAACTGTCGAAAATCTGTCCCTGAACGCCGTCGAGGTCGATAGCGACGTCGATGTCACGTCCGTTTTCCTTCCACCACTCCTGTCCCTCGCTCGAAACGTGCAAATCGAGCAGCGTTTTGCAGTGCGAGAGCGACTCCGGAAGCTTTTCAATGAGGTCTGGCGGGATTTCGGCGTCGAAACCCATCACATGGAGACCATCGAGGCCTGCTTTCGGCATCTCGACCGTCGAAAGACCGACCGAACGCAGATCGATGACGGTGTCCTTTGCGGATTCAAGTGCGGAGGGTGCTTTTTCTGCCGAAACAATACGCTCCAACTCAAGAAACAACTGATTGAAGTCGATCCCAGACTCGCCGATATCCGAATCCCAGCTTTCCTGCTCGGCCTGAAACTGCCAGTCGTCGTTTGAGTCACCAATATCTCGCAACGCTTCAAGCAATGCGGCACGAGACTCTGGCTTAAACTTACGCTCCTTGGTCTTTCCAGTCAGGAGATCGTCAGCCGCCTTCGAGTACAGCGAGTTCTCGTCGATCTGCACCTTCGCTCCGAGGTGCTTCCAGAGATTCTTCTCGTACTGCCATAGAATCGCCTGCACTTCGTCGACGTCTACCTTGCCTTTGCGGTCAGGGTACTTCGCTTCGATGTCTTTCACGACAGAACGAAACACTTCCCGAATAGAACGCCTCGCCTGTGCGCCTCGCGGGTCTTGCTGTTCGTGAATCAGAGACTTGAAAAGAGCATTACCGGCTACGTGGCAGGCGTGCTTGTCCGCATCAGGGTCTCTTCCGTATCCGCCGCCGTTGGGTTTCGTTGTGTTCTTATGGGAACGCTCTGCCGCAGTAGCCCACAGGTACGCTGCTCCGTTCTCCTCGATCACTCCTGTCCTCTGCTGAATCTTCAGAGAGCGAATGAGGTCTTGCTTCGTCACGCCGAACTGCCTGTCGATGCCAAACATATAAACGCTCGGCTTCCACTTATCGACGTCGAGTGCTTTGATTGCGTCTTCGGCTCTCGACTTAGCCCCCTGCGGGGCGGATCGAGTCAGTAGCTCGCCAGTGGTTCTACCGACCGAACGCATCAGCCACCTGTCCATCGTCAGGAAGTCGTGCCTGCCGTTGAGGTTCGCGAAGAACGACCCGATCTTCGGTCCGAAGATCGATGCCATCGGAACGATCTCGTCCTTGAACTCGCCACTTGAGTCCGTCTTGACCAAGTTAGTTGTCGCAAGTGCCTCGCCGGTTTTTTTGTCTCTGGCCTTGTAGTGATCGATCATCCAAGGCTTAGAGTCCGTCCTTTCACGCCACTCAGCGTTTGACGACTTCTCGGACAGACTGGCGAACGTCTTGTTTACGTTCTCGGCAGTTGTGTATCCAGACAGAAGGTTCTTGGTTCGCTCCACGCCGAACGAGTCAATCATCGACTGGAAAAGTGCGAGCGACGTCTTGGCTGCGGCTGAGCGTGTGCCAGCAATAGAACCCTCCGGCATACACGTGCCATGCTCTTTGTACATCGCATAGACGCCGTCTGAGTCGGCGATGTTTGCAGTAGGGTCTTGCCCATTGCTAAGGATCGCGGTCAGCATCGTGAATACAAATCGACCGTTCTCGTCGGTGGCAAGCTCCGGGTGACGCGATGCCATCTTCGTCATGGCATCCTCAAGGTCTTTGCTGTAGAAGCCCGGATCAAACCTTCCAGACTCATATGCGTGCATGACGTCGTCGCTCAATGCATCAGACACATAAGTGAACTGCGAGTGAGTCAACACTTGGGTCGTGTCGATTATTGCTCCGGGACCAACGCCACCGGCAGCGGCGCGATCCTCCTCGTGTCGCATGGACAGGTACTGGCCGACAGACTCGTGAGCTACATACGTTCCATTCATCGCGAGCCTGTCCTGTGGGAACACAGGATCAGTGGATGTGATTTTGGTTTTTGTGGAGCCTTTCCTCTCGACGAACGTCCTATCCCACAAGTCTGCTGTTGATCCAGACGACAAGCCTTCAGGCCGGGGGTGCGAGGCGGTGTCTTCTAAAGCGCGAGTTCTCGCTTCTTCGTCAATGACTGCGGTAGTCTTTCCTCCGCCGATCATCACGTCGACATTTCTTGCCTTTGCCAACGCGCCGCCGCCTGCGGTCGCGGTCGCGCCGCCTTCGCCTTCTTCTTGGCACTTGTTGTCGTTGCCGAACTTCCCGTCTGGGGTTCTGCCACAGTCGGCGTCCCGCTCCTCCACGAACGCATCGAAGAACTCTCTCGTCTGGTTTCTCTCTCGCAGGCGAGGAAGGTTTGCCTCCATTTCCTTCCATCGCTTGTAGCCAAGGCTCGACTTGTCTCTCAGGTCGAGCTTCAGGACGATGTCGTCGCCGTTATTGTCCCACCAGCGATCGCCTTCGCGAGTCTTCAGCAACTCTTGGATCGTCATGTCGCGATATCGTGAGGCAAGACTCTTCACGACAAGGTCGTGCGGAATGCTCGTCGAGCCGGGGGGCGGAGGAGTGATCCCCTTCGATGCGAGGATTAGTTCCGGCGGAATCTTTTTTACGATGTCCCTCGGAATGTCGCCGTCAAAGCCGAACTGCGGCCAGAGACGATACCCCTTGTAGCCATTCTTGGAATCTCCGATAGCGAACGTGGTGATCCTGTCAAAGTCCAGTCTCTCTGCCGTCGCAATCGATTCAATGACCTTCTCGGACACAAGCGACATGACCTTTTGCTCGTTGGCCTTCGTCATGCTCCCGTGACCGCTCAGACCAAGGCTCTCGAATCCAACTTCTTTTCCATTGGGTCCAACAGAAATAGAGACCTGAGTATTGAAGGTCTCTGCGGACGAGTTATCCCTCTCAACTGGTGACGCCGTGGTAATTTGCACGTATGTCGAGCCTGTGCCATCTGGCTCAGGGTCAGCGGCAATCGCCACTTGCGCGCCTCGAAGGTTCCCTCCCCCAAGAGAGATCACATCCTCGACGCTCGATGCGCCAATCGCGGAGATCGACTTCTGTAGCTTTTCTTCAGACTCTACCCTGACGCTGGCTGGACCCTGCGATACGCTGCCGCCTGAAGAAAAAGACGACCCCATGTCTCGATCTGGTGCCATCTTGACGCCAGACAATCCGCCGCACGAGTTGTCGATGCCTCCGCCCTCGCCGGTCGGGCAGAAGCCACGCTCCTCGGCCTCCCCTCGAAACGATCTCCACTCGGCGTCAATGACGTCGATGATGTCGCGGTCGGAGACCTTGCTGCTGATTTTCTTGAAACGCTGCCAGCCGGGGTCTTCACTGTCTCCAACTCGGAGAAACATCGGCATAGCACCGCCGTTCTCCTCCCACCAACGCTGGCCTTCCTTCGTGTCGTAAAGAGCCTGAATCGTCAAGACACCTTCGCTCTTCTCTTGCCTCGCGCGATCGGAAAGAATCTCGTTGGGGATATTGCTTCCATATGGCTCGAAAAAGCCAAGCCGGAGAGAGTAGGTGGGAGTGATCTTGTCTCGCGGAATGATGCCATCGAATCCAAGTCGAGGCCAGATGCGGTATCCCTTGAACTCGTCGTTCGAGTCACTGTCGCCAGCCGCATACATTCCCACTTCTTCAACGCCAGCCTTCTCGGCTTCGGTGATACTCTTCACAACCCCAGAGTACATCGCGCGAGCGATGGCGATCGGGTTTTCTTTCTGCGATTCCGGAGCGACGCTAAACATCGCGTAATTCAGAAGCAACTCATCGTCGTCTGTGCGAGTGAGTGTCGCAGCAGTCCCAATAGCCTTATCGACGCCACCGAATGACTGTGACGAAATAACAGTCACGCTGGATTCAGGATCAGTCGGCCCAGAGAGGTCGTCGAGGCGGCTGGTTATCTCCTTGAGTGTGCCGTGAGCCATCGTGACGTTCGACTCAGGCGACAGATTGCAGCACACCTTGGCTGCTTGGTCGAGAGTGACGCCAACTTCCTTTAGCGATGCGGACAGCGTCCTGCCGCTAAGGATGGTTACGGTGTTCACTTCGGCGAGAGAGGGAGACGGAGGATCACTCTTCAGCCTATTGGAGTCGTAGAAAGACAGATCGTCGCTCTTCTTCCACGATGATCGTCCGCCGCCGCCCATCGTGGACGACGGTGAACGCGTTGGCGCGTCAATTACGTTGCCGAATGAGTCCGACGGAGCTTCGTCTCCTTCTACTCCACAGGAGTTGTCGATCCCTCCGCCTTCGCCTGTTGCGCAGAAAGCGCGGCTTTCTTCCTTGCCCGCAACTCCTCGCGAGCTTTGTTCAGAGCTTCTGCGATCTCCTTGGCTCCCGCCCCCGGCGGGAAGTCGAACCGAATCGGCTGCTTGGCTTCGTTGTCCATTTTCGTCTCTCCTTATCCGTACTTCTCGCTTGTTTTTGACGTCCCAGATCGCAAGTTGATTGTGCTTGACCCCTGCCGCGACCGCAGACGCCTCGTCCTCGAATTGCTCAGAGAGATCGAGGTAAACCTTTTCCGTGTCGGGGTCAATCCAGCCACCCAAGTGTAGCTTAGGGTTCTCAGAAAGGAAGTCCTTGTGCTGGTCGATGTAAGACTGAATCGCAGGCTCAGTGATCTCCTCGCTACTCTTGAAAATCTTCTCGGCGTGCGGGACTGTTGCACACATGAAGCCCGTAGTCGGACTCTTGGCTGAGACTGGGTGAACAGAGAAGCCGCCAGTCTTCTCGATGCTCTTCAAGACTTCGCGGACGACCGCTGCGGTTCCACCACCGCACGAGTTGTCGAGTCCACCACCGGGGCCAGTCGGACACCAAGCACGCTCTTCCTCAATAGCGTCCTCCCAGCGATCTTCCCTCTCAGTAGGCAGCTTGACCGCCATCTTGCGTGCAGCGATCGCCATCTTGTTGAGACGCTCTGCGTCCTCGTCCCACCACTTGGAAAGATCGTCAGCCATCACTTGCCCTTTCGTTTCCAGATGCGAGTGCCCACCAACGCACCTGACTTCACACGTTCTGGTGCAGATGACTCTTTGACTTTTGACTGAGCGAACTCAGCCAGACTGGCAGAGTCGAGTTCCAGAGCTTCTTTTGGCACGCCCGGAATCTGCTTGGGCTTTCCAGTGTTGTCGAGGAAAACGAAAGACGCAGACGGGTTGTCTTTATTTGCCTGATGAAACGCGTGGTGGTTCTTCGCGCCGATTGCGTAGCTATCAGCAAACACCATCGCGTCTACCATTCGGCCGTCCTTCGGATCGGATGCTCGCTTCACAACACCACGATCGGGGTCGGCCCACTGCACCTTTGGGTCGGCGTGAACGTAGACATAATTCACTCTCAGACCACGATCCTCGGCCTCTTTCAGAATCCACGGGTTCTCGGTGGCGTTCTGGTCGCCAGCGGAATCCCACACGGCCTTTGCCTTGGATTTCATCTCCAATGCGTCTGGATTGTTCTTGAGGGCAAAGCCCTTGCCAGCACCGCAGCCGCCGACAGTCACGAGAATCTCGTCGCCCTCCGAGAGCGTGTCGAGGTGCTGGACGAATGCACGCTTCGCGATTGCGTTGGCTGTCTGGTGCAGGGCGACGTTGAGTGTGGCTCTGTTCTGAGCGCGAGTGTCCGGGTCTGGGTGCGACCATGCGTCAGTAAGGCACTTGGCGTCGTCTGTGCCAAACGTCGGAGGATCGCCCATGCTCTTGACTAGTTTAAGAAACTGAGACGACACACCGTCTGGGTCTGACTGGAAGTGCTTCATGAACGCATCCTCGACAGACCGCTCGTGGGGCGTGAGATTCGGAACGCGTCCCACGTTTGGCGGAGGCGGAACTTCCATCGCTGGCACGCCCACGCGGGCAGCGTCAGTCACGCCGTCTTTGTTCTTGTCGGACGTGACGTCGATGGTGGGGCAGGGTGCAGGGCATGAGCCGCTGCCGCTTCCGGATGTAGTCTTGTCGCCGTCCGGACTGGCGTGACTGCCATCGCTCGAACTGCACGTGTTCTCAATGCCGCCGCCTTCGCCGGTTGGGCAGAAGCCACGTTCGTCGATCGAACGATAGTCTGTGTGAGCGTTTCGTGGCGGCTTGCTCGGCTCCCTAGCGTTTCCATACCTCGGGTTTCTCGTGAAGACAGTATTGCCGACGCTTACGGCATCAGTCCCGGCAACAACCTCCTCGCCGGTTCTCTTGTCGTAGTAGTAGACAGTCTTTTGCGGGTCGTAGCCCACTGGCGTCCACGAATCGATGTCCTCTGGAATCTCCCTGCTTGGATCAAAGTTGCCCTTGACTGTCGAGTGAGTTCCCTTTGTTCGCCCCTTGCCAATTGCCTCTGCGGAGTTTTCGTTCGAGACGAAGCTGACCGGGCCTTTCAGGCGAATGTGTGTGTCGTAGCCGATCGGCTTTCCAACGCCAGCCCCGCCCTCATGCTCGTGGGCTGTGACGGCATAGACCTTGTGGTTCTTGAAGGCGTTGATGTCGATTCGCAAGTCGATCGGGTATCCAGCCTCAAGTGTTCGCTGGGCTCCAAACTTCTCTCGCTGAGTGACGTTGAGTGCGGACTTTACTTCGTCTTCAGTCGGCGGCATTGCGAAGGAAGAGTTCTTGGTGTCACCGACCGAAATGAAGGGTTTGTAGTTAGCCAAGCTGGGGTCGCCTGCTGCGATAGCCCCGCCGCCGGAATCCTTATCCGGGCCAGCCATCACCTTCGCGCCGCACGAGTTGTCAATACCACCGCCGGGGCCGGTGGAGCAGAAAGCCCGCCCCTCGATCGCGTCCTCCCAGTCGGCTGACGCTTCCTCGATGGCTTCCTCTTCCTTCGGCTTCGACGCCTCGCCCTTCGGGGAAGCAATCGGTGCCCTGCCTGTCTTCACCTCGGGGAGACTTGGCGGTCCACCCGGAGTCGGAGGAGGCGGTCCGTCGCCACCGCCACCCGGCATCCCGCCCGGAGGTGCCTCTGGCTTGGGCTTCGTGGCGTCCTCCAAGGTCTGCATATTCATCGCGACGAAGTGGTGGTCGCCGATCTCGCCGAGAGGCTTCAGGCCTTCGGCTCGTCGGCAGTCATTGATCGTCATGATGCCGAGGCTGGTCATCGTCGAGTAGTAGCTCGCCCGCTGTTGCGAATTGGCGCGGAGCAGGCCACGCACGTCGAACTTCGCGTAGTATTCGTCGTCGTTGTAGATCAGCGATCGGCTGATCGCAGACTCAATTCGAGTGAGCCAAGGCATCAGCGTGTAGGTAACGAACTCTTGACCTTGCACTTCGAGGTCGCCGCCCGGAGTGCCCTGAATCAAATGCTGCGCGATCCGGTACACGCGGCAGATTTCAGCGGTCTGAAAGTCGCGGCTGGCGACGAACTGGCTGGACTCATTCGTCATGCCAAGCTCGACGGCCTTCATGCCGCCCGTGAGGACTGCGGTTTTGAATGCTCGCTCGCTGCCTCGATGGAGTCTCTCCCAGTTGTCGCGGAGACGCTCGGCTGCTTCCGCGTTGAGTGTGCCTTCGGTCTGAAGGACAACGCCCGGTCGGGCAGAGTTGGCCCAGAATCGAGCCGCGTGCTGCTCGCATGCACGAGCTAAGCCGATCGCCTCTCGTGCGATCTCGACCGGGACCATGCCCTTGATGCCGTCCTGCTCCGGAGTCCACCGGATGTGCATGATCTGGTCTTGCGTGTACCGTTCAAGTCGGCCGGTCTCTGGATCGGTGTAGCTGTACCGCAGTCGGCCATTCTCAAGTCTCTCAACGTCCATCCGGCTCGGATGGAGATTGTCGAGGCAGGAAACACTTCCGTACTGTCCGCTGCGAATGCGTGTGTAGGAATTACCCCAGAGGGTAAGGTTCATTACGATCTGCTCAAAGAATTCCGGCTTCGTCTGCCAATCGTTTGGCCTGAATGTCAGAATCTTGTAGAGCGGAATCTCTTTCGCGATCTCGTCTCCGCCGTCTGGTCGGCGGCGATAGACATGGAGAGGCAACCCGCAGACGGTCTCCGCGAGGATGCGGCAGCACGAGAGGACGACCGTTGACTGGAGTGCGGTCTCGGGCGTGATCCTGATGCCGGAGTCGGTCTTCCACTTGCCCAGATACTTGTCATCAGAGAGAAGGAAGTTCTCCCATGAGATGCCTCGAACTTCTGGCTGCTCGCTGCCTCGCTCAGGAGTCCACACCAGATCGCTGACAACACGGTCTTCGCTCATAGGACGAATATCTCCGGCGCGACTGGCGTGGGGGTAAGCTCGGCATCACTGGCAACAGCCAGAGCCATCACCAGTGCGACGATTCCGTCCACGCGTGCGGGTGAGTGTGAGGATGGCTTCACAATCTTGATGTATCCATCTGCCGTCTCGCGTACTGTGGCATTCGATGCCATCCAGTCGAGGACGGGGTTCTCGTTGGTCCGCAGGCGTCCCTGCGAGACGAGAGTCTCCAAAAGTTTCGTCGCGGGCGACATGGAAGTCGCCGACTGAGAAAACCCTAACATCCTGATGCCTTCAGCCTGAAGTTGTTGCGACAGGTAGTGGCTGTTGTGGGGGTCGGTGGCGACGACCTTGACTGTCCGTTGCTTGCAGAACTCCATGATGTCGCGACGGATGAACCCGTAGTCTGCAACGTCACCCGGAGTAAGGCAGACGCCGGTCGACGGGTCTTTTGCCCACTGGGTCCACGGCACGTTCTCTTTGATGTCTCTCTTGGCGGCGTTGTCGGCGGGAATCCAGAACTTGCAGATCACGTCCCAGACGTCATCGGCACCACGGCTGACAGCCACGAACGCGTTGCAGTCCCACGTTTGGGCAAGGTCGAGCCCGGCATACCAGACCCTGTTCGAGCCCCAGTCCTCAGTCATGCCCCGGCATTGCTGCCACTGGGTAAGGTTGAAGAACTTGTCCTCACCCTGCACCCAGACGTTGAGCCGGTAGCGGAGGAAGCTCGACAGCTTGGTCTTCGCAGACTCCGCCTCCTTCACGTCCGCCTGAAAAGAGTCCTCGTCCATCGTGACGCCGAACGACGGGTTAGCAGCCGCCCAAACACTTGGGCTTCGGTAGTCATCTTCAGGAGCCGCAGCCCGGACATACGCGAAAAACTGGGGGTCGAAGTGCGGATCGACCATGCACTTCATCGCGTGTTCGTGCTGCTCGTAGCAGATCGAG
>Ga0209189_1000446_pt1 | contig 34607 bp, 26 predicted proteins | sample C_130820_EF_Meta_FD_187308 | JGI IMG/M metagenome (GOLD analysis project Ga0209189, IMG submission 187308) | Freshwater microbial communities from Lake Croche, Canada to study carbon cycling - C_130820_EF_MetaG (SPAdes) (version 3) | ecosystem: Environmental > Aquatic > Freshwater > Lake... | reverse complement strand
GGCGGGTTGTGCCGACGTTTTTCGAGTGCACGGCGGCGGAGCAGGGGGCACTCATGGCCTTGGTCGCTGAAGCGAGGCGGCTGCTCGACGAGCGGCTCGCCCCGAAGCCTGATGGCTACAACGTCGGCTTCAACGCTGGGGCCGCCGCCGGGCAGACCGTGCCGCACGTGCACGTGCACGTGATCCCGCGGTATGCGGGCGACATGGCCGACCCCCGCGGCGGCGTGCGGCATGTGATTCCGGAAAAGGGGAATTACCTTGAGGGCCCGCGAGCCGCCACAGCCGAGGAGCCGCGGCTTTCGCTCACCACTGGCCCCGATCGGCCGCTGTGGCAGCGGCTGGCCGACCGGCTGCCGGGGGCGAGCGAGATCGACCTGCTCGCCTCGTTCGTGCAGCCCTCGGGGTTGGATCTCGTCGGCAAGAGCCTGTTCAGTGCCCTTAGCGCTGGTGCGAAGGTGCGGCTCCTCGTGGGCGACTACCTCGGCATCACGTCCCCCGAAGCCCTGCGGCAGCTGCTCGGCTGGATCGAGATCGCCGAGCCCGGCACCTTTGCTTCCCGCCTCGCCGAAATGGAAAACCTCCGCGGCACGCCCGAGTCGTTTCACCCGAAAGCCTGGCGGATCGCGGATGCGACGGGCGGGATCGTGGTCGTGGGGTCGAGCAACCTCTCGCGGGCGGCCCTCGAGACGGGCGTCGAGTGGAACCTCGTCGGCGAGACGACCGGTTCGGGCGGCATCGACCGCGAACTCGCGGAGGCATTCGAAGATCTCTGGCAGCAGGCCACGCCGCTGTCGGCCGACGTGGTCGAGCGATATGCCGCCCGTGCCGCCGAAGCGACGGAGCTGCGTCGCGTGTGGGATGGCGAGGCTCTAGGAGCCGCAACCGCAGCGGCCTCATCCCCAGTCTCCTTCACGCCCCGCCCCTGGCAGAAAGAAGCGTTGGCTTCCCTCGCCGCAATCCGGGCCGACGGCTACTCAAAAGCCCTTGTCGCCGTGGCGACGGGCCTTGGGAAAACCTGGCTCGCGGCCTTCGACGTGGTCGCCGTGGGCCGTGAACTCGGCCGGCCGCCGCGGGTGCTTGTGATCGCCCACCGGGCCGAGATCCTCGCGCAGGCCGAGGCCACGCTCCGGCAGGCGATCGCGCCCGCGAGCGTGTCGTACGTCGCCGGCTCCTCGTGCGACCTCACGGGCCAACTCGTTATCGCCTCGATCCAAAAGCTCTCCCGGCCCGAAGGACTGGCGGCCATCGCTGCGGCTCCGCCCTTCGACTATTGCGTGATCGACGAGGTGCACCACGCGGAGGCGCCGAGCTACCGCCGCGTGCTCGCCCAGTTGCAAAGCTCGTTCACGCTCGGCCTCACGGCCACGCCCGAGCGGACAGACGGCGTCGACGTGGCCACGCTCTTCGACGACATCCTCGCCTATCAGGCCACGATCGGCGACGGGATCGCGGAGGGGTCGCTCGTGCCGTTTCGGTATCGGGGGCTCAAGGACGACGTCGACTTCGAGCAGATCCCCTGGCGCAACGGCCGCTTCGATCCGGCCGTGCTCGAAGCGGCCCTGGAAAACGCTCCCCGCATGGAACGCCTCTGGGCCGAGTGGCAGGCCGCCCCGGCCGGTCGCACGCTCGTCTTCTGCTGTTCGCGGCGGCATGCCGTGTTTGCCCGGGATTGGCTCCGCAACCGGGGAGTGGCCGCGGCAGCCGTGTTTTCGGATGCGGCCGGCCCGGGCGGCCCCGTCTCCGACCCGCGCATGGCCTCCCTCGCCGCCTTCCACGCGGGCACTCTCTCGGCCCTCTGCGTGGTCGACCTCTTCAACGAGGGCGTCGACATCCCGCTGGTCGACCGCGTGGTGATGCTCCGGCCCACGGAGTCAAAAATCGTGTTCTTGCAGCAGCTCGGCCGCGGCCTGCGGGCGGCGGAGGGTAAGCTGCGGCTCGAGGTAATCGACTTCGTAGGCAATCACCGCGTGTTCGCGAGCCGGCTTGTGCATCTGCTCTCGCTCGCCCCCGCGGCCGCCGCCGCCGACGCCACGGGGTTTGCCCTCTTGAAGCGGTATCTCGACGGCCGGAAGCCGGCGCTTCCGGAGGGCTGCGTGCTCGACGTGGAGCTCGAGGCGAAGGAGCTGCTCGCGCGGTTTCTGCCGGCGGGCCGGGCTGCGGTGGAGGAGGCGTATCGCGGCATGCGGGCGGAACTCGGGCGGCGGCCGACGCCGACGGAGCTTTTTCATGATCACTATCTGCCTCACACGTTGCGAGCCGCCCACGGCAGTTGGTTCGGGTTTTGCCGGGCCGAGGGGGATCTCGATGCGAGTGAGGAGTGCGTCGTCGAGCGGTTCGGGGCGTGGCTCGGGATGCTGGAGACGACGAACCTCAACAAGTCGTACAAGATGGTGGTGCTGCGGGTACTCCTGGATCGCGACGCCTTGTGGGACGGGCTCGAGATTCCGCGGCTTGCGGCGGCGTGCCGCTCGTTTCTCGACAACCATCCGGCGCTGCGGGCGGATCTGCCAGAGAAATGGGGCCAGTATCCGAGCGCTGCTAAGAAATGGGGACAGTATCCGAGCGCTAGCGAGGAGCCTGTCCCCTTTTCAGGTGAACTTTCCGGCGCCCCAGACCCCGCCTTCACAAAATGGTGGCTCGAGTGGCCGCTCTCGCGGTGGATGGACGACCAGGCCGGCCAGCGGTGGTTTACCCGGCGGGACGACAGGTTCGTGGCGGATTTTAAGTGCCCGCCCGAGCTCCTCGCGGCCTTCGAATCGCTCACGGGCGAACTCGTCGATCTCCGTCTTGCGCACTACACGCACTCGCGACTGTCTTCCCCAAAAGCCCCTCGCGGAAGCGAGGAGACTCGGCTTTCCACCACCTTCCGCGCGAAGGTCTCCCACTCCGGCGGCAAACCAATCGTCTTCCTCCCCACCGTGGAATCCGTCCCTGGCCGGCCGACGGGCCCCACGCGCGTCCGCCTCCCCGACGGCCGGGAGTGGGTCTTTCGGTTCATGAAGGTGGCGTGCAACGTCGCCCATCCGGCCGGCGCCGCGAGTGCCCGTGGCAACAACGCTCTCCCCGCGTTGCTCCGCGACTGGTTCGGCTCCGACGCAGGTCTCCCGGGCACCAACTTCGAAGTCAACTTCAGTTCCGTAGACGGGTCCTGGTCTGTCTCGCCCGTGTCGCGACGAGAGGAAAACGGTGCCTGCCACCATTTGCCGGACGCCGCAAGCGATCCGGCCCCGGCCGCTGGCCTGGGTCTCCAGACAAATGGTGGCTGGCACCCTTTTCCGGCGCCCCTCACCGACTCCCCGCCCCCGCGCGCCCGCTTCACCACCCACGTCCCCGTCTACGACCTCACCGCCGCGGCCGGCTTCTGGGGCCCGGAGAGCGTGCCGGAGGAGATCGGCTGGACTGAGGTGCCGGGCGTTTCGCTGAAAGATGGCATGTTCGTGGCGCGGGTGACGGGCACGTCGATGGAGCCGCTGATCCCGGACGGCTCATGGTGCCTGTTCCGCCCATGTCCGGCAGGCTCGCGCGAGGGCCGGATCGTGCTCGTGCAGTTCGCGTCGCTTGGCGCGGGCGAGAACGGCGGCCGGTTCACCGTCAAGAAGTACCACTCGGAGAAGACGGTCACCGCCGACGGCTGGCGACACGACCGCATTCAGCTGCTGCCGGTGAATCCGGCGTTCGAGCCGATCGAGATCGAGCGGGAAAGCTCCGCCGATCTGGTAATCATTGGCGAGTTCAGCCGGCCCATAACACGACGCTGATCCAAGGCTGATCCGCAGCCGGAGTCCAAAGTACTGTGTACGCCCTTGACCGCGAAAGTGCTGCTCTGGTCGGCACCGTCAGTCAAGTAGAAACGCGCGCAGTGCCAGCGTTCGCGCGAGAGCATCTTCCGTACCGAACAGTGTGTAGTGATTGATGTTATGGGCCTGAAGATCACGGAGGGCTGTTCGCCTCTCTGATGTTGGCAGTGTAATGCGGAGAAGCGTGTGCTGCTGTTCGCTTGGAGTACGAAGCACGTCGTGGTGGCTGCAAATCGTGTAGTCGTCACCTTCGCCCTCTTGTTTCACGGACCACGTATACACTGCCTGCTGCATGAAATGACGGCGGTCCGTCGCGACGTGTGGCCCAAGCAGGGTGATGATCGGGGCACCGATGAACCCAGCTTTTGTACCGAGAGGCGTGTCGACATAGGCGTAGACTGCGACGCGCTCGTCCTTGGTCTGGTCGGCGGATTCAAACGCAAAGAAGGCCGCTACATAAGCTGACAGCGACCAGTCGAGAAAAGGCGACGGAAAGCCGTGGTGCCGCAAGTAGACGAGATAAGGATACGCGGGAGCGCTCACGTGGAGCGAATCGGTATTGCGAGTAACTTTTTCCTTAAGTTCGGCATCGCCGGGCAACAGCCATGTGCGGCCGGTGATCGACTCCATTTCCCGGTGATGCCGGGTTGCGCGCTCGTAGTATTGATGCACGGTGAACCGCCGTGGCCCGCCCTCCCGCTCGAGAGTCGTTTCGAGCGCCCATCTCGCGGACTTCTGCCCGCGGTAGGCGATTCTGTTCTCGTGCGATCGGCCATCGCCCTTGTCGTGGCTTCCGTAACGGCGTTCGATGGCAGCAATAGCCGGCCGATACTCTTCCCATGAGGAAAGAGGAAGCTCCTCAGTCACCGGGGGCGCGTCGCTAATTGAGGCCGACGGAGCTTCGGAAGTCACGCAGGCGCACCCAGGATTGATTTGATGTAGCCGTCGGCGTCTTCCTCCTGGAAGACGACATTGCATTTCGCCATCTCGGCCTTCTTCATGCCCCACTGTTTTTCCATCACGTGCGACGGGGTGTTGGACACGATGAAGGATGAGAGCGTGACGTCAGGGTCGGCGAGGCGGACCTCGATCTCCTTGATGGTCTTGCAGAAGCGGATCTTGTCGTCGCTGGCCGGAAGATTGCGGATGCCCTTCGGGTCGACGAATGTGATGTGTTGTTTCGAGCCCTCGACGACCCAGGTGATGAAGTCGGGGTGGAAATTGCCGGCCTCAAAAAAGCCGACACCGCGGCCGCGGGATAGGTTGCGGAGCAGATAGACCTGCCGGTCCTTCAGGTAGTCCGGATTCCGGTCGGCAAACTCCATGATGTCCTGCACGAATCGCCATTCGCCTTTGTTGAGCGGGGCGGGCGTGATGGCGATGACATTGGTTTCGAGGTGGAGCAGGGGCTGGTAGAGATGGTGCCCCATGTTCACGGCCTTGAGGCCTGGGATGCTCCAGCTTTTGAGCGTGCCCGCGTCGATCAGGGCCTTCAGCTTTTCGAGCTCCGCGACGATGTCTTCACGTGAGCGATCGTAGAGGATTCGGTAGTAGCCCTTGTCGGGGTCTTCTTCGCTGCCGAGGAAGTTCGGGTCTGTCGGTTCGAGGTCGCGGTATTCGAGGTGTGGCGCCTCCCAGGCCTGCTTTTTGTAGCGGTAATACTTTTCCGTGTACTTTTTCAGGAGCCCGAGTGCCGCCTGCTCCCACAGCCGCACCTTGTCCCACGAGTCGAACGCCAGCTGGGCCTCGGGAATCTCCAGGTCGTACCACGACGGATCGAGCAGGAGGTCCGTGATCTCCTCTCGCGAAACGTTGAGGTTGTACCAGCCGCGCTCGGCCTTGTAGCGCTCGAGCTCGAACCAGAGCCGGTCGATGTCGAGTGCTGCGACGTGCTTGCGGGTGAGTTTGCCCTTGTCGAGCGTGACCTCGCCATCGCCGCCGACCAAGCCAGCGGAACCCCTCGCCTGGATGCGGGGATACCACGTGTCGAACACGCGGTTGTCTTGAAGCTTTGCCGTGGTGGCGTCGGGCTTCCGCACCGTCGGCACGGGCCCGAGCTTGCGGAACGCGTCGCCAAACTCCGTGCTCACCCCGTTGATCGTCTTCTTGAGGCGGATCGTTCGTAGCTTCTGGGCGCCCAGACTCTTGATCACCGGCAGAAGAAACTCATCGCGATCGTCTGTCGTTGAGAGCCCCTCGTCTTCGAGGAAGTCTCGAAACTGGGCCATGTAGTCGGCTTTGATCCCAAAAATCCCGAGGGTTTCCAGCAGGGCCACGTGCTTCGGTCGCTCGACACCCTCGGGCAGGTCGCACTTGCCTGACCGTTTCAGGCTCATCGAGTGGCCCTTGAGCCGTACGCCGCGGCCGAAGAGCTGAATGATCTGCGCCCCTTCGCCTTGGCCGACATTCATGAGGCCCATCGTCGACACCCGCCAGCTCGACCAGCCCTCGGCGAACTTCTTCGAGCCGATCAGCACGTTCACCGTCGAGTGCGGCTGGTTGATCTCGTGAAACAGCGACCCCTTGAACTCGCGATCGCCGGTTTCCATGCCGTGCGTTTTGCAGAGGCTCACAAGTTTTGACGAATCGCCCACGTTGATTACGCCGAAGGCGTCGTTGTCGGCCCCGATCCGGAGGGCCACTTCGCCGGTCGCCCCCTTGAGGTCTTCCACATAGAGCTGGCCGCCGCCCGGGGCATTGAAGACGACCTGAAGCGTCTCTTCAAACACCTGAGCCGGCGACAGTCCGGCGATGGCGAGGTAGTCGAACCGCCGTGCAAACAGGTTGGTGCCCGCGGCCGTAAGCAGCCCTTCGGTGAGCACGCGATCGATCCGCTCGATGCTCTTGGCCCGGTCGCCGACGTAGCGGCCAAGAAACTGCAGAATCGCCACGATGTCCGAGGCGTCGCGAGTGGCCAGCGTGGCCGTGACGCTCCCGCCCACGAAGATCCACAGCGGCTTGTCGATGTTGAACGGCCGAAAGGCCGCGGCCTGATCGCGATAGAGCCGCTGCTGCTGATAGAAGGAGAGCAGGCAGGCGACGAGATAGAGTTCGAGGTGCTCCCGCTCCGTGTCGGCATCGAGATTGAGGATCTGGTAGTCCTTGCCGAAGCCGTCCTCGTAGAAATAGCGATACGAGTAGTCGACGAGGACATTCTTGGCGTAGACGTCGGTGAGCGGAGCGCTTCCTTTCACGGCTTGGCCGAACGTCGCGGAATACTCGAACGAAAATCCCTTTTCGCAGAGGGCGGTGCGAAACCGCATCCAGGCGCCGTCCCCGCCTCCCGACGTACCGCGGTGGCCCTCGTCGACGAGCACGAGGTTGTTGCCCTCGAAGGCATCCACGGCGACGGTCTTGTCGCCCATGTCGTCCCGTAGCCGTGTGACCTCCAGAATCTCGACCGACTTGCCGGCAAACAGGCCGCGGCCGTCCTTGTTGAAGATCTCCGCGTCGATTCCGGCCGCCTGAAACTCCCGGAGATGCTGTCGCGACAGGCCTTCATTCGGGGTAAGCAAAATGATCCGGTTCAGGTCACGGCGGCGGCCCGTCTTCTCCAGATAGTGCTCATACTGCCGGATGTTGGCATGCATGACGAGCGTCTTGCCCGCACCCGTCGCCATCCAGTAGGCAAGCTTGTTGAGCTGGGGCCGCGGCTCGGCGGCGGCATCGAGCGGCGTAAGGCAGTCGGCAGGCTCCTTACCGGAGTTGTATTCCTCGATGCTGGTATTGATCGCGGCCACGAGATCGGCAGGACGGTTGAAATACCAGTCGAGGTAGATTTCCGTGAACAACAGGGCGAGATACTGGAAATACTTCCACACGATTCTGTCTTCACCACGCATTAGGCGGGCTTCATTGAGCCGCTGCGTGTGCCGGACGATGTTTTGGTCGTAGTCCAGAAGCTGGGCGACCGTGAGCCCAGCGCCGAGGGCCGGACAGTGGAGTTCCAGGGCTTTATGAAAGCGGTGGATGTTGTTCGCATCCAGCCCTTCGAGATTCGCGTCGCGGAGGTGCTCGGCGAGTTCGTCGAACCGCTCGACGCCGAAGAGCGACAGCATCCACTGATTGAGCACGAGTTTTTTGGGAAACGGGATCACGGCCGTGGCCCGCTTCGCAGCTCGTTTGGCCCGCTTTGCCCGCGGCGCGGCGGGCTGCGGGCCGGGGGAAGCCGCGGCAGCGCCGGCCGACGCCGCGGCTGCCGGCTGGGAATCAGAAGCAGGCGTTTTTCTCGGGCGTCCAAGGGCCATCAGCAGAGCCCCCGCTCGTTGTGACTCACTTGTTGACGACAAACCGATTTGTCGCGCACTTTAGCCTCAAAAGTGAACGGCAAGCTCTCTGGTCGCTGAAATCCAGGCCGAAACTGGGTCATGGCAAGGGCCTCCCCTCCACGATGTCGAGCAGCGGCGGGAACCCAAAAATGGTCGGACGGCGACCGCTGCCGGCGGCGACCGCGCGCAGCACGCCCTCGGCTTCGAACAGCCGCAGAAACCGCCGAGCGGTGGCTTCGGGGATCCCCGCTTTCCCCACAAAATCGACGCTGCTGAAGATCGGCCGCTCGAAGATCCAGTCGAGGGCCAGGACAGCGTGTTGCGAGCGAGTCAGCTCAGGAAGCCGGCGCTTCATGGCCTCGAACAGGTCGAGAATCGCACTTGTCTTAGCGAGGTTGTCGACGGCCTGCGAGCGAATTGCCTCCAGGAAAAACTCGCACCAGCCGGTCCAGTCGCCATCCCGCGACACGGCGAGGAGCCGATCGTAGTAGGCCGCCCGGTGCGCTTCGAGATAGGCGCTGACGTAAAACATCGGGCGGCGAATGATTCCGACATGGGCGAGGAACAGCGGGATCAACAGCCGCCCCAGCCGGCCGTTGCCGTCGGCGAAGGGATGCACCGCCTCGAACTCCGCATGGAGCACGGCCGTCTGCACCAGCTGGTCGGCAGCCTTGTCATTGGCATATCGTTCCCACGCGGCCATGAGCTCGGCGAGCTGATCCGGTTCGGCGGCCACATACTTCGCCTGATCGATCGAGCAGGCGGGAGAGCCGATCCAGGCCTGGCCCTTGCGAAACTCCCCGGGCGACTTGCTCTGGCCGCGGACGCCGTCGAGCAGCACGGCATGGGCGCCGCGGAGCACCCGGAGCGAAAATGGCAGTCCACCCAGCAGCCGCTCGGCTTCCCGCATGGCCGCCCGGTATTGCAGCACCTCGTGAATGTCTTCTCGCAGTGCGGCCGACTCCGGCTCCCCGCCGGCCTCGAACTCGAGCACCTCCCCCATCGTCGCCTGTGTGCCCTCGATCTTCGAGGAGAGCACCGCTTCCTGCGTGGTGAGCGGGGCGAGCAGCACCGCCGGATTCGGCACGGCGGCGAGCATCCCGTCGTACCGGGCGACCGCCGCGGCAGTCGGTCCCAGCAAGGGGATCAGCCGCGACCATTCGATGTCGCGGGGCGGAAAGTTTTTGAGCCGATAGTGGACCGGAGGCATCAGCCGTCCTCCGTGGCGAACATCAGCCGGTGGAACTCTTCCTCCAGCAGCCGGACCTTCCACGTGTCGTCAGGGGCCTTAAGGTTTTCTAGGTTGTTGCTGCCGTTGACGTAGATGACGTCGAATTCGAAGTCCTTCGTGCTGATCTTGAGTTTGTCTGTGAGGAAGTGGTCGAGAACAAGGTTGGCTTGTTCGAGATCATCGCCAAGCTTCCGCCAGACGATGAGCGTCTTGCGGCCGTCCGGGAGCTTGCCTTCGACCCGCCGAAACCAAAACGGGCCTTTGGGGTCGGCCTTGATTCGCCCACCTTTCAACTGCAGGCGTTGTTCCGCGTCGTGCTCGAACGCTGCCGAAAACAACTGCGGGGCGGCGATCGCCTCCACCGTGAGACCGATCAGCCAGTTGAACGTTTCGAGCAGATCGACGCAGACCTCGCGGCTCTCGTCGGCCCCGGGCCGTTTGACGCTCAGACGGTAGGCCGTGGGGTCACGGAACGCCGCGACGTTGAGGAGCGATTGGCTGCCCCGCGTTTCCACGTCGAGCATGTACTTGAGCAGGTATTGCTCCCCCAGTTTGCCATCGCCCTTGGCGGCTGGCTCGTCGAGCAGCGACTTCTGAGCGTCGCTGCGGCGGATGTCGAGGTTGTTGAGCGTGTCTTCGTACGACTCCAGCCGGACGATCTTCATGATTCGCGGCGAGCGTTCGGCTTCCTCGGGTGTCGCAAGACGCTTAGGTTTGCCGTCTTTCCACTCGGGGGCGAACGTGACCTTTTTGAGACGAGGGACAAGTACGGAATCAAAGTAGGCCGCGCCTTCCACCTGTATGAACTTTCGGCCGAACCCATCCTGGCGATTCAGCTCCATCACAGCGTGAGCCGTAGTTCCTGAGCCAGCAAAAAAATCAAGTACTATCTGCCCTTTCTGCCAGGTTCCAAGCTGGGCGATTCGGACGACCAGCCCGACAGGCTTGGGGTTTGTAAAGGGGCCAGCCCCAAAAAGGTTGATCAGCTGCTGCGTGCCATTTGTTGTCGTTTCGACGTCATCCCACCATGTCTTTGCAACACGGCCCCGCTCGGCTGCCTCAGACCAAAATCGTTTTCGTTGCGGCCCCGCCTCGCCAGAAACTCCGAATACTATTCGCCCATCGGCAAGCAGGTCTTGGAATTTGTTGTGGTCGTTTTTCCAGCTACAGCCTGGGTTCGGCTTGTATTCCTGCCCGGTATTGGGATTCACGATTACATACTGCTGGTTGGGCCTAACTCCGCCGACCTGAAATGGATCCGCCTTCCAAGGACCGCGAGGATCATTGTCAGGATTCGCAAAGCCCTCTTCGGTGTCAGGAATGCGAAAGTGAGTTCGGAACTGTGTGAAGTATTGGAGGTCGTTCGCGTAAACGAAGTTGTGCGTGTGGCCGACGGATATCAAAGCCGTATTCGTAACCGATTTCGTTGAGTTCCATTCGATTAGACCAATCGCATTGTCGACCCCAAAGACGGAGTCGCAGATCAACTTCAAGACAGCTTGTTCCTCGTCGCTTATTGATACAAAGAGAAGGCCATCTTCGCTAAGCAAAGGCCGCGCACGCGCAAGCCGATCGCTCACCATCGAATGCCAGGACGAGTGTTGATAGCGATCCTTATACGTAAAGCCGTCGTTGCCTGTATTGTAGGGCGGATCTATGTAAACGCACTTCACTCTGCACTTGTAAAGCCGGCTCATCATCATCATCGCCTGAAAGTTCTCGCTATGAAGCAGCACGCCGTCGGTCTGCTCGTCGATGTCGCCCATCGCTTCGAGTAACCGTGCAGTGAAACCAGAATCAAAGTGCCGCGTGTCCACGACGAGCGTGGCGTGGGCCTTGAGAAACGTCGGCGTGAGTGGCGTCGAATAGCCCGGTGTCGTCAGATCGCCTTTAATCTCGTCGATCGCGCAGAGCGACACCCATTCCTCTCGCTGGGCAGCATTCGCGGCGATCTCCTCATAAAACTCCTCGGGGATGCACCCAACGCGGACGCACCACTGCGTCTCGACGACGAACTTCTTCTTGAGCCACAGCTTTTTCTGAAAGTCTTCAAGCTGAGCGAGGAAGTCGATGATTTTGCCGGCAATCCTCCGGATGACCTTGATCTTGGAGAGATACTGCTCGACCCGTGCCGCCTTCTCGTTCTCGATGTCGTCGAGGTGCATGACCTCGTTCTTGATGTAGAAGTCGAGCTCACGCCGGAGGAACGTGCCGAGATCCTTGTGGATAAAGTAATCAAACGTGTTGCGGGCGGTGTACCGCTTGAGGTGGCCTTCGAGGCGGGAGTAATCGGCGGCCTCGCCGCTGGCAGTCACATGCGGCTTCCGCAGCTCGGCCATCCACGGCCCGAAAGTCTCGGCCGTGACGGCCAGCACCCGGGCGACGGCAACCGCCGTCAGGTCTTTTTGCGCTGGTGGCTTGGTCTTGCCTTCGCGTACCTCGGCAGGCCAGTCGGTGAGCGTCGCCGGGCGATACTCAAAGCGAATCGATAGCTCCGGGCCCTGCGGGCCGTCGTCGAGGCTCAAAAAGTCATGGCCCGAGTCGCCGGCCGCAGCGAGCACGAAGATGCGGTCCTTGCCTTCGGCGGCCTTAACGTTGCCGTGCTCTCCCTCGGCGGCGTCCGCAAGCCGGAAATGCACCCGCATGGGATGGGCCGGATCATCCGGCCGCAGACGGATGCAGTAGTCGCGCAGGTATTCGCTCGTCTTGATGTAATACTGGTCCTTGTTGGCCCAGTGGAGCGTGACTTCCTCACCCTCATAGGGAATCGCGTAGACGCCCTCCTTGTAGACCCGCTTGGAAAGAAAATCCCCTTCGGAGTAGTAGCGGCGGAAAAACGAATACAGGTGGTCGTAGACCTCGGCTTCGAGGGCGGTGATATCGACCGCGGACGACGCGAGTTTCCCCCGCAGGTCCTTCACTTTCTGTGTCGATTCCGGATCGACGCCAAGACCGCGGGCCTGCTCGGTCGCGGCCGCAAGCTCCGCCTCAAGAGCCGCCTTGTCGGCCGGCTGATACAGCGCAAAGGCCTGCTTCACCTGCGGAAGGAGGTCGGCGTCGAGAAACGCCGTCACTTCGCCGCTCTTGGCGTGCATGATCCGATAGAGCCCGAAGTCGAGGTCGGGCTGGTCGAGCTGAAACAACTCCTTCAGGAGCGTCTTGAGTTTTTCGTAGCGGGCGCTCATGGCATGTCCTACGCGGTTCAGGCGGGCGTGACGGGCAACTAGACCACATTCCAGCGGATCGTGAACAGTGGCTCAGAGGCCGTCGTCTGGGCCAGCCGTCGCTCCAAGGCGTCGATCAGACCGTCCCGCTTTTCCATGATCTCGTCCTCGACTTTGAAAATCTCCTGCCGCTGTTTCCGCTGCTGCTTTTCAAGCGTGCGGATTTTGTCCTGGATGGCATGCTGCTCGTCGAGGGTCGTCGCCTGCCGTGCCTGCCGACGGCAGACCTTGATCTGTTCTTTCGTGTCTTCGAGCGACTCCTCGGCGGCGAGCACCATGTCTTCCGCCCAGCGTTCCAGCTTCTCGCGGGCCTCGTGAAAATGCTTGTTGTTGGCTTCGAGCGACCGGCTGATCGTCGCTGCCGCGTGCCGGGTAGAGTCAGCCGTGAGTCGATCTGCCGCGGTCTGCGGAATGGAGGCCGAACTGCCGGCCTTGCCGTCGCACAGGAAAAGCTTCTCACAGGTCTCTTGGTCGATCGCGACGCCTTCGTCATCGAAAGCCGTAAAAAGCAGATGGTCTTCCTGCTCGTACGATGTAATCGCGAGCCCCGAGAGTCGCAGATAGCCGGCCTTGCCCCGTAGGCGCTCCGCCAGCGGCTCGCGAACGGCATGGCCGGAGACGTCAAATGTCACCGCGGCTGCAGGCGTATCAAGGCCCTTGCCAGCCGCCAAGACGTGCGCGCCAAGCGGATGCGAAAGCCGGTAAAGGATCCCCTCCTCGTCAGCACGTGACGTATCATCGGCCCGGGGGCCTGACTTGGAGATGAGGTGATAGCGGCCGGTGGGAATGCCCGTCGTGGGAGGTGACGTCAGATTGAACGAGAGTGTGTCGTCGTCGAAGGCCGCGTTACTTGAGAGCATGAACCGCGTGAGGCCCCAAAAACGTTGACCGACGCGGTCGAGCTGCACTCGCGCGTCGGCCAGTCGCAGACGAAGCCGCTCATGCACGTCACCCGCGAAATGTTCGAGGAGCTGCTTCTGCGTGTCGGCCAACCGAGCCTTGATCTGCTCGTCGAGCTCCGCTTGAAGCGTCGCAAAGGCGGCATCGATCTCTGCAGTCGTGCGGCAGCCTTGATAGATAGCCAAGATCCGGCTCTCGAAATCGACGCCCGACTCGATCACCCCAAGCACATCGTCCGACGCCCCGAAAACACCGCTGAACAGCGAAAACTTCTCTGTCAGGAGCTCCAGCACCCGCTTGTCGGCTTCGTTTCGCTCATTGAGAAAGTTGATCACAACCACGTCGTGCTGCTGTCCGTAACGATGGCAACGGCCAATGCGCTGCTCGACCCGCTGGGGGTTCCATGGCAGGTCATAGTTCACGACGAGCGAGCAGAACTGCATGTTGACACCCTCGGCGGCAGCCTCAGTAGCCAGCATGATCGTCGCGTCGTCACGGAAGTGTTCGATGAGTGCTGTGCGCAGGTCGACCGCCCGAGAGCCCGAAACACGGTCGGTGCCTGCGTGGCGGGCGACCCAGCGGTCGTAGGTGGCGGTGGCCTCGGGGCCTCCGTTCGTTCCGTTGAAGACCACGATCTGGCCTCGGTAGCCATTCGCTTCGAGGTATGCCTTGAGATAGTCCTGCGTCCGACGCGATTCTGTGAAGATCAGGGCCTTCTTGGCGGCACCGATAGCGGCCAGTTCCTTAAAACCGATTTCCAGAGCCGTGAGCAAAGTCTGCGATTTTGCATCGACGCCAATCCGGCGGGCCCAGTCCGCCAGCCGACCCAGCGTGTCGATTTCGTCGCGAAGCTTTTTTCGGTCGATTTTTTGTGGCTCGTCAGCGTTCGGCGATTCTTCGTCCTCCTCCTCGGTCAGGATCTCGTCGAGAAGGTCGGCCTCGATCTCTTCATCCTCGACAAGCCGTTCCGCAAACTCCGGGTCATCCTTGACTCGTTCGTCGTGCAATGTCTCTAGTCGCTGCCGCAACGTGTCGAGTGTGCCCGCGATGGCTTGAGATGACGAGGCAAGAAGTTTCCGGAGGATCAGTGCCATCAGGTGCCGCTGCCGCTGCGGCAGTGCGTAGCTGCTTTCCCGCTGGAGAAACTCAGACACTGCCTCATAGAGCGCGTGCTCGTCGTCGCCGGGACGGAATGGCCGGGTAATTGGGCGGCGATCCGTGTAGCGGATGTATTCCGTCACCTGATTGCGGAGAGTGCGTTTACAGAACGGAGCCAGACGGTTGCGGAGGCCAGCCAAATCCCCTCCGCCGCTCGTGTACTGGGCACGAAACGAGTTGACGTCGCCAAACATGTGCTCGTCGATCAGGGTCGACAGACCATACAGCTCAAGCAGCGAGTTCTGCAGCGGCGTGGCCGTGAGCAGAAGCTTGCGGCAATCCGAGGTGGCAAACCGTATGCCTTGGCCAACCTTATTGCTCGGGCGATACGAGTTCCGCAGCTTGTGGGCCTCGTCAATGACCACGAGATCCCAGGCAATGCCGCGAATATCATCGCGGAGACGGTTGGCGAAATAGTAGGAACAGACCAGGACCGCATCTGGTCGCAAAGGGTCGCGGCCGGCCTTCTGGGCATCGCGGTACGACTTCGCGTCGAGCACAACTGCGGGTAGGTTGAACTTCTCGCTGAGTTCAAGGGCCCACTGCTTCCGAATGGAGGCCGGGGTGATCACGAGCAGCCGCCGTCGCCGCTCCGCCCAGTACTGGCAGAGGACTATGCCCGCCTCGATGGTTTTGCCGAGGCCGACTTCGTCGGCGAGGATCACGCCCTTCGATAGCGGCGACTGCAGGACGAACACTGCTGCCTCAATCTGGTGCGGATTGAGGTCGACAGACGCATCAAAGAGGGCTGAAGACAGCCGATCGACGCCTCCGGTGGCCCGGCGGGTTAGGTCGTGGGCGAAGTATTTGGCGTGGTAGGCGGTGGTCATGGTCGTGCCCTTTTCGCAGCCCAAGGGTAAAACATAACCCGCCCCCTTGCTAGGAGGGGCATCCTGCGGCGTTTGGGAAGTGGAGAGGCGATGGCAAGAAAAACGGTCACTCGCGTCGAGCTGAAGGCGATAGCCGACGCGGTCGAGGCCGAACGGGCGAAGACTCAAACGTCGAGCACGCGCCAGAAACCGCCCGTCATCGATCCAGCCTTTAGGCCACTGAAATTGGACGACTCGCTGCTGGCCAGTTATTTTGCGTGGTGTCCTACGGCCCTGATGCCGGTGGTGACTCCGAACAGCCACGATCCGATGGTGCGAGGCCGTCTGACGCTTTGTATGAAACAACTCAGAGGTCTTCGGGAGCAATGGGATTTGGTCGGCGAGGACGGCTGGCTTGTCATGGACGCGGTGTGGCTTGAGTCACGCCCACCGGAGCAATACCTTGTCTGCGCAGCGCATGCGTACAACGGGCAAAAGCCAGGTCGGGTCGTTGCTTCAGGCCATTTGTGGCGGCTTTGGCAGCCGAGCTTTTCTCCGATATTCGACGGAGAGCCGAGCTTTGCGGACCAGCCATCGGCGGATATGCGGTTTGCGCTCGACGCGACATTGGATAAGCACTTCGCCGAATCGTTCAGAGACTGGACGGCACGTACGCTCCTGGCCGAACGGACTGCCATTGAGACCCGCATGGAGTCTCTGACTAAGCAGATCGCTGAACTAGACCAGCGACGCCGCGAAAGTCGACGCGCCATTCGCTCAGGCGACAATGGGGTCACCAGCGTGCGACAGGAGCTCCTTGATACGGATCGGCAACTTGCTCATTTGGGTGAGGCGCTCGTGCAACTCCAGCCGCCATCGCCGCCGGTCATTCGTCAACGGCTTTGCGAGGTCATGTGGACTGTCAAAGGACCCTAGCCGCAAGATTTCCTTTCAAGCGACGTGTTCTGATTGTTTTACCCGCTTCCTGTGGAAAATCGCACGCCCTGTTTCGATTGGCGGTATATTGCCTGCTCATCCTCACGCCCGCGAAGGGATTCGCTGATGCCACGATCTTCGGCCGCCCAAAAAACCCTTTTCGCCGCCCAGCAAGCCGCCGCTGACGCGGCGGCTGTGGATGACGGCAGCTCACCGCTGACGGGATCCCGCAAGGGGCTTAAGTCGCCAATAGCGTGGTACGGCGGGAAGGCTTACTACGCCGAATGGCTCATCGAACGCTTTCCGGAACACCGGGTGTATATCGAGCCCTTCGGCGGCGCTGCCAATGTGCTGTTACGGAAGCCGAGGAGTGAGGTCGAGGTCTATAACGACGTTGACGATCGGGTGGTGAACCTCTTTCGCGTGGTCCGCGATCCCGAGCAGTTTGAACGCTTGCGAATGCTGCTCGATCTCACGCCGTATGCCCGCGGCGAGTTTGCAGGCCTGCTGGAGCTGCCGCGCACCGACGACCCGGTGGAGAAGGCCCGTCGGTTCTTCGCCATCTGCCGCCAGGCGCGCGGCGGCATGGGGATGTCAAAACTCTCCAAGAACTGTTGGGCGTACAGCCGCCGGACGCGACGGGACATGGCGGAACCTGTGTCGAAGTATTTGTCTGCGATCGACGGGCTTGAGGATGTTGCTACTCGCCTCCGGACGGTGATGATCGAGTCTCGCCCCGCCATCGAGCTGATTCCGCGGTACGACGGCGCGGATTCGTTTTTCTATCTCGACCCCCCATACATGCCCGAAACGCGGCACGGCAACAAGGCGGCGACCTATGCCTACGAAATGACTGTCGACGATCACGCGGCCCTACTCGACGCGCTCTTGCAGATCAAAGGCAGGGCCATGCTGAGTGGCTATACCGCCCCGCTCTACGACGATAAGCTCAAGGCGTGGCGCCGCGAGGAGCTGAAAACGAAGGCCCACATGGCGAACTCCGGTGAAGAGCGCATCGAAGTGATCTGGTTCAATTATTGACGTCGGCTCGCAGCGTGACCATGCCTTCTTCTGACGCTCTACGCGATGCCGTTAAGTATGCTTTTTGTGCCAGCCACGATGGCGTGAGTACGGATGAACTGCTGTGTGATGACGAGAAGCTTGGCCGGTTTGATGCGTTCGTTCAGCAGTGGGCCGGGGCCGAAGCGATCACCGTGACAGTCACCGAGGCGCGGCACCTGCTCTTGAACCTTCGCAAATCGGGCAAACTCGGACCTGTCGTCGAGAAGCGGTATCGCGGCAATCATGATTCCTACAAGTATGTCGCCGAGACAGCTGCCCGGATCGCAGAGGACCGCCATCGCACCACGGTGGACCGCATCCTCTGCGATCCCCTGATGCGGTCGGACTTCGACGGAGTCGCCCAGCAGTTTCAGACGGTCGCCACGCCGAAGGACATCCGGCTCGCGGCCATGAGCCTGCGTAAAGCAAAACAGCTTCAGCCGCTGGTTGCCCAGAAGCTCTTGCCGCCCACGCGGATCATCCGGCTGAGCGTGTCGGTGATTCGCGCGGACGGATCCCAGGTGCCGCGTGTTCCCGGCACCTACGTTTTTGGAACGTCATCGCAGTGTCTGTATGTCGGCGAAGCGGACGAACTGCATCGACGTGTGGTAAAGGAGCATTGCGTTCATTCTGATCGGCAGCTGCTCGCGCAGCATCTCTGGCAACACGGACCGAATGACGTGTACGTGGAGATCCGCTCCTACGAAGGCGTTGCGGATGCACAACGGAAGCAGATTCGTCGGGCCCTCGAAGCTGAGCTGATCGAAACGCGGCGGCCCGCATTCAATATCCAAGGACGATGACTAAGCGGGACGGAGGAACGGCCTCCAGGGCGGAGCCGGCGGCGGCACGAGGGCGGCTACGGTCGGGGCTACGCCCCTGCCACCGACACCCGCGCCCACTGTGCCCGAACTCTCTCATGAGCGCTGATACACAAGCCCGGAAGAGGTCAGCCCGAGCCTCCGTGCTGGCCGCCGTACATGCCGGCCCCCCGAGCAGGTCATCGACGGCCTCCCAAGGTCGCTCACGCTTGCCGGTGAGGACTGGATGATACCTGCCGAGAATAGGTCGCAAGTCCACAGACTGCAGCTACCCTGCAACAGTCACTTCGTTCTGCAGGTGTCTCACAGTCATTGGGACGTTCCAACAGCTCGGCGGGTCCGGTTGTCGATGAAGTATTTAGCGTAGTATTCGGTATTCTTGCACCTGTGCTTGCCGTATAATGATTCATGAAGTCACTTCGTGATGTTCTAAACAGCCTTTCTGCCACAGGCGATTCACGTCGGCGCTGTTCATCCGCAAGCCAGTTCTGGGAGACAATATGAACGCACATGGGTATTCTACATGTAGCGGACATATGGCTGCAGCGGCGGGTATTCCCGGAGTCGACGGGCAAGTTCCTCAAACTCTGCCAGGAGCGGGTCAGTGAGTGTGGGTTCATCCTCCAGAATGTAGACCAGGAATCGCGACCCCCATTCGTTCTGGCTCTCACGCACGTAAAAGAAGTCGCCTATAAGTTCAAAGTCATCAAGATCGCAAAGCGGCGGCGACTCCATGTCCTCATCAGCCAGCACGTGGAGATGCCGGAAGCCCTTCAGCAGCAGGCCCCAGTCTGGTTCGTGGCTGGGAATCTCCTGAAACATGCGTAGAGCATTCACCGCTCGGCCGATCGCCGCATACTCCGGCTCCCATTGCGGCATTCCGTCATACGTGCTTGCCGCCAATGCCCATCCTTGGCCGGGCTTCGGAAGCGGTCCGCCCCAATACGTCTCCTCGTCTTCGTGCCAGATGTCGTCGCCATCAATATCCATTTCCAGCGATTTCTCCTTCGGCTGCGCGGCAGTGTGCGGCGAGCTGTCTTAAACACCGCCGAAGCCGCATTCACCGCGATTCGTGAGAACCCTTTTGATGCCAGTGCGGAAACGTGGCGGAGAGCGTAGCTGCCGACATGTCGGTCACCCTTTGGAATATCGGCTCAATGTCCGTAAACGGCAGCGGATTCACCACTGGAGCCATGGGCGGGGCGCGAGTGATCGACTCCCACCAGCAGTCGACGAACGCCTGCCACTCGTTTATCCAATGTTCCCGCTCGAGCTGAATCTGGACAAACTCCCCGGCCTCTAGGGTCGTGAGTGCGAGGTCGGAGTCGGTAGTAACGGGCTCGCCGTTCCGCCGCTGCTTCATGGCCTTCATAGCGTTGGCAAGCTCGTCCTGCACTCGTGATCGTGGATCCCCTGGAAACTTTCTCACTCGATCGAGCGTATCGCGGACACCTTCACAAGCGGCCACATAGCCTGCCATGCCGGATACCAGGTCCGCTGGCCTCCCCTGCGCGAGTGGGCTCGCGATCAGAGCCGTCGGGCAGCCCCCCGGCTCCTTTGGGACTACGGCCGCAAGCACTTCGGCCGGGCTCACGAGGGCCCGCAGCTTGAGCACGCCGATCTGCTGAATCACCTGCGAAAAAGGGTTCAGGATCGCCCAGATGATCGGCAGCTCTAGCCCGGGACGCCATTCACCGACAGCTGCAATGAGCTGTAGCGTAGGGCCGAACGGATTCACGATCCCGCCGCCGACGAGCGGAATAAACTCGGACTGAAGAGCTGCGAGCGTCGCCGGCTTTGCCTCGCGCAAAAGCTCGACAACGCTCACGTCGGCAGGGCAAGGCGGGGGATTCATGGCGTCGGCCGACATGCGGGTGACCTATTGCCTAGAGTGAAAAAGGTTCTTGAGCCTGCTGCAACACGAGAACGTGGCCAAGCTCGTGACGACGTACGGTGTAGGTGACGAAGGCTTTTTCAAAAGGGGGTTGACCAATGCGGATTGCCGGACGACGTGTGGAGCGAACCAGCCTCATGCAGACGGACCGGTTGATCGTTGTCGTCGAGGTGGAGATGGCCATTCCCGAATCGTATCCGAGGCAGCCCTGCCTCGAGTCGGAGACGTTCGAACTGCGGCGTCAAGTGCACGAACACGGGGTCGAAGGCGACATCGCGCGGCTGAAGACGAAGGGCGAGGTCTATCTGCTCGTCGCCGCGGCCTAAAACTGCGGTGCTCTCGGGTCGGCAAGGTAGTCCTGCACCGCCTCATAGAACCCCGGCCGCCTTGTCTTGTCCCGCTTCGCCCCCAGCGGGACGAAGATCACCATCCCCGGCCGAGCCCGCGTGAGCAACACGCGGTACGCGTTCTTCGGATACTGCCGCCGCTCGGGCTTCTTCATGTCCGTCCACTTCGCCCCGCGAAAACCGTGGTAGCGCCAAGCGACAGTCGTTGCCTGAGCAGCGTAAGTCGGCGACCCACGTGACGATCGTCCAGTCGAGTTCCAGTCCCTGCGCCTGAAACTCCGTTGCCGCGTCTTCCAGATACGAACTCGCCCGCGTGTCCCGTGGGGAGGCGAGGAACCAGTGCACCGGGTCGATGTTCAACCGAATGTCAATCGCGTGCGGCTTGAGCCGCTGCGCGGAACAGGAGGCCAGCAGGCCCGCCCGCTCCATGCCCTGCCGATGTTTTTCTGTCCACCGCCGGGCCGCACGCATGCTCCGCGTGAGCACGATCGGATACCGCTCGCGAAACGACTCGAGCAACTCCCGCCTCGTCACAGCTGCTGATTGGGGCACAGAAATAGAGCAGCGTGGGCGGCAGGCCGTCGGGGCGGGGCGGCTGCCCCGGCGCATCACCCCGCGGAATCGCGCTGCCAAAGAGGATTGGCAGGTTTCGGGCCGTTTGACTGCGTGCATGAAAGCTGTTCAGGCTGAGGCCGTCAGTGCCGGTAAGTCGCAGACTGCTCAAACTTCGGGCGATTGCCCCAGATCCCGACCGTCACGATGCATGTTCGTGCAACAAACGTGGTAGCCGCCTGCATTCCAAAGCCCACGACGACCTTCGTTCGCGTCTGCCTACGAAGTGGTTGGGGGCCGGGCTGATCTCACAAGCCTGCCAAGCAGACTGGGCAACGTTGGTCCGCGCTCCCCGGAGCACCCTGAAAATACGCTTCACGGCCCCACCGTCATAGGGGGTAGCTGTTGACGGGCAGTACTCAGGGCTGCTTCGTGGGCGGATGGCGGGGCCACGGCGAGAGATGCCGCAGCTGTGTGGGCGCCTCGGGGAGCCACCCATCGGCCCCCCGAGCCTAAAAAACCATCGAAATCCGGGCATATTCGCTGAGGGCCGCATGTGCCCTCGGCGGCCGGGCCGGCTTCCTTGCCCCCGGCCGACGGCTTCCTTTTCGCCGTCGCCCTTCTGGCGGCCGCCTCCCGTTCTTCCAACCACGCCACCGCTGCGCACGCACCCGCCCATGAAGATCACCGTCCACCTAATCCCGATCCCGCCGCCACACCAGCCTGATTCGCCTGACTCGTCAGCCCCGACCGACTCCTCCGAGCAGCCCCCGCCCGCCGACCACGTCTTCCATTACACGACCGGCCTCAAGCTCCGGCAGATCATCCTCTCCGGCCACATCAAGCCCAGCACCGCGGGCATCGAGCCGCACGAGAAGCCGGTCGCGTGGTTCAGCACGTCCGACCGGTGGGAGCCGACGGCCACCAAGGTGCCGATCCCGGGCATGCCCGGCCAGCTCATCACGGCACAGATTCAGCGAGGTCTCGCCCGGATCAGAGTCCCGGCCTCGTGTGCGCCTTACGGCTTCGAGGATCTGACCCGCATCGCCGGCACGAGCCACGAGATCTGCCGGGGCCTGTTGCTTGCGGGCCTCGAGCTCGGAAGCGATCCGACGACCTGGCGCTTCACGCCGGAGCTGGTCCCCGCGAGCTTCTTCCGCGAGGTCGCGTTTCTGGATTTCCAGACCGGCACCTGGCTTGCCGTGGACCTGGCCGAACTCGCCACGCGGAACTGACGGCAAAGGCACCTGCAAGCCCGGTGCCTCCGTTCCACCGCCGCTGTTTCCAGTCCTTCCCCTAACTCGAGAACACATGACCCACAACACCACACTCCTCCTCGCGCTGCTGGCCGCCGGGCTGGCTGTCGCCCTTTCTCGCGAGCACCGGATCCGACGGGCGTTCCAAACGCTCGCGGCCCGGCTGCTCGACAAACTCCGCAGCTACCACGGGAGCACCGGCACCCCGGCCAACACCGCTGGCCCCAATCACCCACCCCATTCAACCCGGAGGGGCTCATGAAGCCACCGATCACCATCGCAGCCGTCGTGCCCTGGCTCGCGAGATGGTTCCTGAAACTCGGCTGGGCAGGCATTCGGGCCCTCTTGAGGCGCGCCTTCGGTCTGCTGCTCGCGGTGCTCGTCGGCACGCTGGTCGCAGTTCCAGCCGAAGCAGGCTGGTTCACGCGGAAGCCAGACCCGACAGTCGAAGCCGCCAACCGGGCCTTGCAGCACGCCGCCGAGACCGCGAACGAAACCGCACGAATCCAGGCCGACCAGAACATCCGGATTGCCGAGGCTGTTACGCAGCTCTCGAGCGAACGGGTGCAGCTGGCCGGGCACCTCGAGCAACTCGGCCAGCTCGCGGCGAAAGACTCCGCATGGGCGGCGGCCGTGAACTCGCTCGGCCCGGTGCTCGTGATCGTCGCCGTGCTGGCTGTCGGCGGTATGGCTCTCTGGCTCGTGACCAGAGCCGGCCCGGCGGATGCCCAGCTCGTCGACGTCCTCGTCGATGAGGTTGTCGGAGCCAGCCCGAAATGGCTCGCGCTCGAGGCCGAGCCCGGGCACCGCCGGCTGCGTAGCGGGCTGAGCCAGCCGGCGTTGCTCATAGCCGGTAAGCACGAGCCGGATGACGGATCAGACCGAGACCTCGAATGGCAGCTGGACCATGAGCCAGCCCCCGACCCTGACCCGTTTCACGACTCCGATTCCGAGAACCAAGACACCCGAGACCAGGAAGGGGAACTCCCGTTTTGAGCCACATCGTCCAGATCACGACCGAAGTTCGCGACCCACAGGCTGTCCGGGCCGCGTGCGCCCGGCTCCAGCTCGCTGCCCCGGAGCACAAGACCGTCCGCCTCTTCAACGCGACGGCTACGGGTCTGTGTGTGCAGCTGCCCGGTTGGCAGTACCCGATCGTCTGCGAGATCGACTCCGGAAAACTCTCCTACGACAACTACAACGGTGTCTGGGGTGCGCAGGCGGAACTGAACCGGTTCCTGCAGGCCTACGCCGTGGAGAAGGCTCGGATCGAGGCCCGCAAGAAGGGGCATCAGGTCACCGAGACCAAGCTCGAGGACGGATCGATCCGCGTCACCGTGAAGGTTGGAGGTGCCGCCTGATGACGAGCACCAGCACGATCGAGAAGCGGATCGAGATCACGGTCTCGCCCGAGGGCGCCGTCTCCATCAAGACGAGCGGCTTCCAGGGAGGCTCGTGCAAGGACGCCACGCGGGACCTCGAGAAGGCCCTCGGCGTGGCCGGCCAGGAGCAGCTCACGCAGGAGTATTTCGCGCGTGAGAGCAGCGGCGAGCAACTGCGGCAGGGGAGTTAGCCGCAGGATGACCGAGAAACTCCGGGCCGCCTCTGGCCCGTGGCGGTCGGACGGTGGCGCCGCATGAGCGCCGCCGTCCGGCCGCCGTGTCTACACGCGGCAGCCATCTGCCAAACAGCACTTCACGGAGATCCCATGGCCGGAACGAAAAACAACCACACAAACCATCGATCCGCGACTCTCGTCACGAACCAAGCTCCACCAACCCTCGCCTCCCGCCTCCGTGAACTCATCCAGGCCGCCTTCTCGGCCATCTGGATCCAGACGCTCGAGCCCACCGAGGCCCTGCGGGAACTCACGGCACTCGCGCGGGCCGAGTCCTGGCGGCTCGGGGCTTGGGACTGCGACCGCGGCATGGTCTTTCCGCTCGAGCCTGTTCAGCTGCCTGGGACGACCGATCTGCAGGATCCGCTCGCCGTCATCCGGGCGCTTCCGCAGGTCTCGCAGGGGGCCGGCCGGGTGAGCAATTGCTGCTGTACAGCCACCTCGTGTCAGAGATCAGCCCGGGGAAGAAGATCACGACCCGGTTTCTGGGTTTCACGAAAACGCGGGAACCACAGATTGAAGAGCACGTTCGCGAGGTCGAGCCAGCCGCCGTGAAACGCACGTTAGCAGGCTGTGGACAAACAGCCTGCTCGATCGCAGGGATGCGATCCCGGGAGCGCAGCTCCCGTGAAAACCAGAGGTTTTCATGCCTGGAAAAAGTCCCGGAGGACTTTTTCCACGGCCAGTGAGCGGGCGTGGAGCGGGTCTGGCGGGCGATCGAGAGCGGCGTGTTCTATCCCGCGCCCTCAACCGTAACCTGCGCGTCATGCGGCTACCGGGCGGCATGTCGGGTGTGGGTGGGCTGAAGAGAGAGCGGCACGGGGAAACCTGTGCCGCTTTTTCTTAGCTATCAGACCACCTGACCATGCTGGCCAAGCCGGATGGTGTTCGGCGATTCACTCTCAGTAGTAAAGAACGACGGTGATGAGGCCAAGGTGTGAACCATTCTTCGCTTCCGCCTGCGGCGCCGCGAACACGAGGCGAGCCTGCCCACTCTGTGGGGCCCAGTGCCGCGCCTTTAGGACCACCGGACTTACCGTCCGTCGATTGGAGCCTCTGGAAACAGGCCGGGCAGCCAGTGGTGTGCCACCGTCGCCGGGAAACCGAGACGCAATGGGGATCGCGGTGAATCCGATACCACGACTTTGAGATCCAGCAGCGCCGACGTTACCCGACGCGATGTGCGCTCACTCACCCCCAACAATCCGGCGACTTCGCCTCGGTCGAGCGTGCCACGAGCAAGTAGCTTGTCAAGAACCCAATCCGATCGCGAGGGAAGGCGGTCGGCTTTTGCTTCGTTTGTGGCCCAACCCATTACCCGGCCCGCAAGGAGGTCGGGCCGTATGAGGCGACTCATGAAGTTCACCTGATCGAGGCAAGTATCCAAGAAGAACGCTGTGAAGGCGACAAGAGCCGCCTCGCTTAAGGCGCCTCGACCGTCGAGATCTCCGCGTCGCGGACGATCGCAGTATTCCAGGTGATCTTTATAGGCTTGTTCGTGGTGTGCGAGTCCACGAGCGATGGACCAGATGCCAGTTGTGGTGATAGCGTCCTGGAGCATGGCATAAGACATCAGCCTTGCGACGCGACCGTTACCATCGGCGAATGGATGAATCCAGAGGAGACGATGGTGCGCCGCCGCCACCGCAAGGATGGATTCAGACTTGCCGAGACGAGCGTAGACCGTTTCGAAACGCGCCATGAATCTTTCAATGGCACCGGGGCTCACCGCGACGTGGCGGCCTACTTTCACATCGGATTCACGCCACCGGCCCGGCTTGACGCGAGTCTTCTTTCCGGAGTCGGGGGTCTCGCTCCACAGAAGCGACTCGGGGAGTTCCGCACAGAATCGCCTGTGAATCTCACGGACGCCATCTGCGGTCGCTGCGCGCCCCGCGAGCCCTCCATCGTCAATCCAAGATTGCACAGCGATGTGGGAGCATGCCTCCAGTTGGAGATCTCGTTTTCTTGGCTCGGTGCTGTAGTCCGCGAGGAGTGCCCGCTCGATGTCCACTGGGTGCGTGTTGTGACCCTCAATGAGGTTGCTGTAGTAGCAGTTCATCGAGCGGACGAGAGCGGCAAGCGCGCCGGCTACTTCGGTCGGCAGACTTTGGTCGAGCCGAGTGGAGGCGGCGACGAGTTCTAAGGCTCTGTCATTCAGCGAGGATCGAGATGGAGCCGCTTCGCTTATACGCATCGGCTCCATCTCGCTTACCGCTTCGTCTCTATCCTTTGGCGCTGCCATACCATCATTATGGCCGCTTTTGTGGCCGCTTGTATGGCCGCTTTTGTGAGGACTCATAGAATGGCGTAACCCTAATCCTATAAGGTGTTTGCGAAACTCTGTGATGGCCTGGGGCGACGCTTCTGGCCGCTTTTGTGGCCGCTTTTTTGGCCGCTATCAACGGGGCCTGGATTCGCCTCGTCAACGCCCTGTCCGTCACAGGCGATTTGTCGGGCCAACGGCCCAACAGCGAGGGTGGCCTGGCATCGCGACGGTGGCGACCAACGGAACAAGTGCGTGCAGCCGAGGCCTTGGCCGGGCCGGGCCGTTACGCCGCCCAATCGCATCGTAACGACGGCCGGATCCGCGGGCAGAGTACGGCGGGAACTCACTGGGGCGAAACAAGTGGAGCGACATCGACTGGGAGAAGTCACGGTTCACGGTGCGGCAGGCGAAACTCGAGCACCATCCGGGCCGCGCCACCCGCGTCGTGCCGATCTTCGCGGCCCTCCGGCCGCACCTGGAGCGGGCGTTCCGCGAGCGGAAGCCGGGGGCGGTCTACGTGCTGCCGCGGGCGCGGTCCACGGGCACGCTCAGCACGCACGCCAAGCGGCTTGTGGCGAAGGCCGGCATCGAGGTGTGGCCGAAGCTCGTCGTCAACTTGCGGGGCAGGTGCTCCGACGACCTTGAGAGGGCCGGCGTGAGCGAGAAGGCGGTGAGCGCCTGGACCGGCAACTCCAAGCGGATTCGCCAGCGGCACTACCACGCCGTCCGGGACGAGGACTGGGCGGCTGCCACCGGCGTACCAAAAAAACCGGCACCAATTCCGGCACCATCAGGGCCCATCAGCAGCCATCAGGAGCCGTCAGACCTTCACCAAACCCGAGAGAAATCGCTAGACGTGCCGAAAACCGCAAAAATCAAATATCCCCGACAGGGGTCGAACCTGTAACCTTCAGCTCCGGAGGCTGACGCTCTATCCAATTGAGCTACGGGGACGAATGGGAATCCTCGGCATCGGATCGAATCTCGGCATCCGGACGCTGGCAGCAGGAAAAACCGGCCGATCCGGCGGTTCCTTGGCCCGCGACGCCGACCATCGCTTCCAGACGCAGTTTAGCAGCGGTGCCCCACGGACGATAGCAGGCCATGGCGGGCCCGTGGCGACGGCCCCGATCGGCTCGCCGGCCACGACGCTCCCCCGGGCCGCCGAGCGTTTTTTCCCGCGCACATACCGGGAAAAACGGCGTTTTTTCCCGACGCCTTCTCAGGCCGACTTCCGCAGCGGCGGCGCCACGTGGCTGTGCGGCCGGCCCGCGACGCCATGCGCCGCGTCGATCCTGATCGTCGTCCGCTCCTCAGTCGCCGCGTCGGCCCCGGTCGTGGCCCCGTCGATCCCGTCGGTCTGCGTGAGCCGCGCGGCCGCGGCCATCAGTCGCCGCAGGCGCAGGTAGCGGGTCAGGTAGCCGCCGACCGTCACGAGCCCGACGAGCCGACCCAGCAAAGCGGGGAGCGTTGCCAGCGGCGCCCGTGCCACCGCGTGGCGGACGACCTCCAACGCGTGCATCACGATCGCCACCACGAACGACTGCCCTGCGAGCGACCGCCAGAAGAGCCGCTCGGCCGTGAGCCCGGCGCGGAATCCGCCCGGCCGCCGCCGCTCCGCCGCCACCACCCGCGAGTGCCGTTCGAGCACCGTCCTGCCGCCGCTCCGCGCGAGCGTGATGGCGGTGTCGGCGTCGGCGCATTCATCGCCGCAGGCCGTCGCGAGGCCGGTGCCCTCGAGCGTGAACACGTCGGACCGCCAGAATCCAGCCTCGAGCACCGGTCCGAGCGGCGCACGGACGCCCGCCGGCGCCCCGTCGCCCGCGCGGGCCTTGCGCCAGCGCGGATCGTCGGCCACCTCGATGCGGCGGCCCCCGTGGCCGCACCGCACACCGGCCGACACCACCCGTTGTGAATCGTCGGCCGACACGCCCAGCGGCACCACGGCGGCCACGCCGTCGTCGTCGAAGCGGGCCAGCGGCACGTCCGTCCAGCCGTCCGTCGCCAGCCAGCCGGCGGCGAGCACGTGGACCACGTGCCCGGCGCTGGCGGCCGCGCCACTGTTGATGCAGCCCACGAGGCCGGCGCCGCGCGGCGCCCGCACGAAGCGGACCTCCTCGGCGATGTTCCAGGGATCGTCGTAGTCGCACCCGAGCGCCACGACGATTTCGCAGTCGTCGGGCCGCCGCTCGAGGACGCTCACGAGCGTCGCCTCGAGCGCCGCCGTGTCGCGCGGCGCCGGTATCACGATCGACAGGCGCGGCGGTTGCGCCGCACGCCCACTCTCAGCCATCGCCAGCCCCCCGCTGTCGCACCGCGCAGACCGCCCCCCCGAGGACGTTCCACCAACGCGACGACACCGTTCAACCGCCGTCATCGATCGGAAACGGCCCGCGACCCCGGCGGACATCCCTGGCGGATGCCGCTGCCGTCGCGGGCCCGAGCCACCGCCGTCAGGCGGCAGCCCGCTGGGGCTGCAGTTCGGTGAACAGATTCACCGTGTGGAGCATCTCGCCGTCGGCGTCGTAGAACTGCAGCACGCCCACGTCGATCATCCACATCGCGAACATCTCGGCGACCCGGTAGCACCGCGCCACGCAGCGGCCGCGGTCGATCCGGATGTTCTCCTGCATGTCGTCGACATCCGCGCCGTCCACTCCCAGATTGAGAAAGTAGTGCGCGACCAACCGCCGCACGTCCGCGGCATTCATGTGCAAACGCATGGTAGGCAACCTCCTGTTGCTGGCTAAGCCTGGTGCGGGCTGTCGAACGACCTCGTGTCGAACGGGCCGGGAACCTACTGGCGAGAGGCCGACGACGGAAGACTGCTTTTCCGTCCCGCACACCGCAATCCCGTAACCAAATCGCATCCGCCGAAAGTGGAATCGACCCGGGGCACCGCCCGTTTCCATGTTGCGGTCGGCAGTCTCCCCATCCCCCACTTCCCGTCATCTTCCGCCATCCCGCCCCGTCGCCCCAGTCGGCATCGCTTCCGGCGCGGCGAGCAGGCCCGCGCGGGGCCGTCCGCCGACGGGCGCGGCGGCGGTTTTTCTTCCGCGGAACAACGTCCGCAGGACTCGTGCCGCGGGCCGCCGCCGTGGTGCATGCTTTCCGCGGGGCGGTGCATCGGACGGAGGTGGCGGCCGCATCAAAGCCGCGACGTCCAGTCGGCGGAGGCGTAGCGGTCGCGGACGAGCCGCTCGACGCGGTCGCGCGGCCAGTCGGCGGCCGCGGCGGTCGCGTTGAACGCGGTGCGGACGGCGCGGTCGAGCGCCGCGCGGCCGAGCGCGAGGTTCGCGAGAAACGCCCCGTGGGGCCGGCCGGCCCGGTACTCGGGCTCCCGGGGCGGATGCCTGAGCACGCGGGCGACGAGGTCGAGATCGCAGGCGTCGAGCAGCGTGCCGTGGTAGAGCACGCCGTGCCGTCGCACCCGCAGCGCGTTGCCCGACACCTTCCGTTCGTCCGCCGCAGCCGTGCCGTCGCCCGTGAGCACGAGATCGCTCGTGCCCCGCCGCTCCACGCGCCGGGGCGGCCCCCCGGTGGCCGCCAGCGCCGTCGACACCGCGGCCGCCAGCGGCCCGAGCATGCCGGCGTGGATCGCTTCGATCGGCGGGGCGCCGGCGGGATGGGGCACGACGACCGTCCACATCAGGCACCCCGGACCGACGACGACCGTGCCGCCGCCGCTCGGCCGCCGCAGGATCGGCACGCCCGCGGCCGCGCAGGCGGCACGGTCGACCTCGGCGTCGATCCGGCACGACGACCCGAGCACGACGGCCGGGCCATCCGCCATCCAGGTGCGCACGCACGGCGCGGCGAGGAGCCCCTCGTGGGCGAGCTCGAGCAACGCCTCGTCGAGGGCCAGCTGCCCCGCGACCGACTGCGGCGCGGACTCGAGCCACGCCGCCGCGGCACGGGCCGCGTGATCGTCCGCCTCGTGATCGTCCGCAGGTCGACGCACGCTCGGGGGGCACCGGGGCCGGTCGGGGGAAACGTCGTCCGGAGAATGCGCTCCGGCACGTCATCCATGACCTCGCACAGGCCGTTTGTCCACAGCCTGCTAGACTGACAGGGAAATCCGGGCTGGCCGTGCGGTCGTCCGCCGGGACGGCCGGGCACCGCGGTGCGGGCTGCCCGTCAGGATTTCACCCCTCCGGACCGCTCGACCGCATGACCGACTCCCCCCGCCGCCCCATCTCCCCCGACGACGCCCTGCCCCCGGTCGAGCCGCCCAGTGCGGCCTTCCTCGTGCAGCTCTTCCTCGTGCCGGGCCTCATCGTCGCGATCATCGTGGGGGTGTGGCTCGCCTTTCATTGGCTGGCCCACCTCGGCAACGACCCGCAGGCCTACGTCCGCACGCTCCGCCGCGACAACGAGGGCCGCTGGCAGGCGGCGCTGAACCTCGCCAACGACCTCCGCGGTCCCGGTGGCGCGGTGCTCAAGGCCGACGCCTCCCTGGCCACCGAACTGGGCCGCATCCTCGGCGAGGAGGTGTCGAGCGGCCGGACGGGCGAGCAGTCGCAGACGCTGCGGCTCTATCTCTGCCGGGCGCTCGGCGAGTTCGCCACGCCCGCGGCCGTCGAGCCCCTCGTCCAGCGTGCCCGCGATGCGTCCGATCCGCAGACGGCCCGCGCCGCCGTCGAGGCGCTCGCGGTGCTCTCCACCAATCTCGTCGCGGCCGGCCAATCGCTGCAGAATCCCGCCGGCGTGGCCGCCGCGGTGGTGGAGGCCTCGCGCGGCGGCGAGCCGCAGCTGCGGTCGTCGTCGGCCTTCACGCTGGGCGTGCTCGGCGGGCCCGCGGCCGTCGAGCGGCTGCTCGTGCTGGCGGGCGACGAGGCCGACGACGTCCGCTTCAACGCGGGCCTGGCGCTGGCCCGCCAGGGACGCGAGGAAGCGCTCGAGCCCATCGCCGAGATGCTCGCGCTCCCCGACGTGCCGCCGGCGGCGGACGCCGGCCGGCCGCCGGCGCCGAACGCCGGGATCGACATGGCGGCCCAGTCGCGTCGCTACAAGCGGGCGCTCGTGGTGGTCAACGCGCTGCGGGGCCTGGCCCTGCTCATCGACGCCACGCACCAGCCACCCCCGGCCGGCGTGCTCGAGCGGGTCCGCGGCCTGCGGGAGGATCCCGTGGGCGACGTCCGGTCGGCCGCGGCGGAGGTCGAGAAGAAGATCGAGCGGCTCGGGGTCGGCCGTTCCTGATCCCAATCGCGGGCGGCCGGCGTCGGCGGATCAGGTGCTCAGAAACTCGTCGAGCGCCTCACGGATCATCTCCGTGTCGGGATCGATCCCGGTGAGCGTGTGGAAGTCGATCGCGGTCCGGGCGCAGTGGATCTCGAGCCCGTCGATCACGCAGCAGCCCCCGGCGCGGGCCGCCGCGACCAACGGCGTCGGCTGGCATCCCAGCGCCAGGTCGGCGACGACCAGATCGGCCCTGAAGCCGCCGAGGGCGACCGGCGGCCTCGCGCCGGCGGGCACCGCCGAGACGACGATGCCGACGCGGGGGGGGATCGCCAGCGCTGGCTCCCAGGCGAGCGCCGTGGCCGGCACGGCGGCCACTCCGGCCAGCGCGAGCACCAGGGCGTCGGCCCGCGTTGGGTCGCGGTCGCAGACGACGATCTCGCCGGCGCGGGCCAGCGCCAGCTCCAGCGCCGTGGCCCGGCCCGCGGCGCCGGCGCCGACCAGGAGCACCGGCACGTCGGTGGGATCGACATGCGTCCGCAGGCTCTCGAGCACGCCGCGGCCGTCGGTCATGTGGCCGGCCAGGCCGCCCGGCTGCCGCTCCGCGAGACCGACCGCGCCGGTGAACGTCGCCGCGGGGCTGGCGGTGGCCATGGCCGACAGTGCCGGCCCCCGCAGCGGACCGGAGAGCAGGCACCCGCGGAACCCCATCGCCGCGACGCCGGCGACGGCCGCGTCGACGCGATCGGCCGCCACCTCGAACGTCACGAACCGCCAGTCGAGGCCGGCCGCCGCGATCATCCTCTCGAAGAGGTATTGCGCCGGATTGCCGGCGGCGGGACAGCCCAACAGGGCGACGACTTCCTGAAGGGCCGGGCTCGTCATGCTCGAGTCACGGTCAGACCGTGACGTGCGTCACGGCGACGAACCGCGGATCCTTGCGGATGGGATCGAAGTCGGGCTCCGCGTAGGTGAGGTCGCGGAAACGGTCGTCGATCGAGATGGCCATGGTGAGCAGTTCGACGGCCAGTTGCACCTGACCGCCGAGGGAATGATAGCAGGCCAGGTTGTACAGCAGGATCGGCTCGCGCGGGCGGGCCTCGAGGCCCTGCTCGAGGGCCTTGATCGCGTCATCGAGCCGGCCGAGCCGCTTCAGGCACCAGCCCATGCCGAGCCAGCCCTCGAGCCGTCCGGGCTCCTCCTGCGTCACCGCCCGCAGGCAGGAGAGCGACTCCTCCCAGCGGCCGAGCACGCGGAAAGCCTCCCCCTCGAGCAGCTTCGCACCGGCCTTCGACCGCGTCGGCTCCGGCAGCGTGTCGAGCAGCGCGAGGCCGCGCTCGAGCAGCCGGCGGCCGCTCGGCGGCAGGGGCCTGTCATGGTCGAGAAGCATCTCCGCCAGTTCGACATACCCCGCTGCTTCACGGAGGATGGCCTGGCGGCGTTGACGCGTCATGGCGGTCATGTCGGGCGTGCTCCTGGAGCGTCCGGACACCGCGACAAGTCTAGTCGGCTCGCCCGGCCCGCCAACGTCGCTGGGGGCATCGGGCCGGAGGCGGGGACGGACGCGGTTCCGTCCCTTCTCATACGTGGGAATCGGCCGAATGGTTGCCGAAAGGCCACGCCGGGCGATTTTCCCGGCAATTTCCGGCATCGGCCCCGATTTTTTCCGGATTTCATCGGGCCGCCTACGCAAAATCGGTTTCGATGCCACTATTAGAAGTGGGTGAGGAGAGTGGCGGGAGCGGGCAGGCGCCGGATCGGCCCCCCCGCGGCCCCCGCAGCACGTGCGGAAGGCGGGTCCGGGGGAGGCGCACGGGCCCGGGCCGCCGCCGGGCCGGCGACACCCGCGCGACGGGAGTGACACGATGCGACTGACGCTGCGAACGTTGCTGGCCTGGCTCGACGGCGTGCTCACCCCCGAGGAGCAACGCCAACTCGGCGAGCGGGTGGCGGGCAGCACCGTCGCCACGCACATGGCCGATCGGATCCGCACGGCGGTCGGCCGCACCATGATCGGCGCCCCGCGCGTCGACGCCAAGGGCATCGCGGACGATGTGAACTCCGTCGCCGAGTATCTCGACAACGCGCTGGCGTCGGAGCAACTCGAGCCGTTCGAGCGGATCTGCATCGAATCGGAGGTGCACCTCGCGGAGGTGGCCTCCTGCCACGGCATGCTCGCGGAGGTGTCGCGGTCCGGTGCCGCCGCCGACACGCTCTCCGCGGAGGAGCGGCATCACCTCCAGGATCGGGTGCAGCGGCGGCTCGTGTGGGACCGGGAGCGGCTGGCGGCCGAGACCGGTGCCCGTGCCGTCGACGCGGCCGCGAATCGCGACGCGTCGCTGCGGGAGTCGCGGGAGACGGTCCGCGCCATCAGGGCGGCGATCGGCCACGTTCCGCCGGAGGCCGTCGCCGCGCCGGAGCAGGCGGCCGCGGTCTCCGCCGCGATGCATCATGGCGCGGCGCATGCCGCGAACGTCCGCGACGGCGACGTCGCCACCATCGATCCTTCCCGCGTCGACGGCGTGGCCGTCGCCCCGCGGCCACGACGGTCGAGCCTCGCGGCCTGGCTGTCGGCGGCGCTGGCGCTGGCACTCCTGCTCACGCTCGGGAGCGTGCTGACGTGGTCGTTGGTGAAGTCACGCGGCCGTTCCGGCCGCGACGTGGCCGCCGCAGTCGTACCGGCTGCGGTGCCGGATGCGGCCGCCGCGGCCGTTCCTCCGGCGGCCCCGCCTCCGACTGGCACGACCGTTGATACAGCCGTGGACAAAGATGCTGAGAGAGCCTCTGGCAAAGCAACTGACAAAGCCGCCCCCGCGCCGTCGGCTGCGACTGACCAGGCAGCCGTCACGGAGCCGCCGCCAGCGACGTCCTCGTCGCCGGTGGCGTTGCCGTCCTCGTCGCCGACGGCGTTGCCGTCCGCGTCGCCGGTGGCGTTGCCGTCCGCGTCGCCGACGGCGTTGCCACCCGCGTCGCCGACGGCGTTGCCGTCCGCGTCGCCGACGGTTTCCAAAGTCGATCTGCCGCCTGCGGCGATGCCCGCGTCCCAGCCGGTGCCGGCCGTCACGCCCGGGCCGGCGCCCGTCACGCCCGGGCTTCAGCCCGCCGGCGCGGCTCTCCCGCAGGCGATGGCGGCGGTCGTTCCGCCGCCGGCCGTTCCGGCGATGCCCGCTCCGCCCCCGTCGCGGCCGGCGGGAGATTCAACGCCGGTGCCGCCCGCCGAGGCGGCCGTGGGGGCGTCTCTTCGGGCGGGGGTGGCTCCCGGGGAGGCGGACGTTCCGATCGGATTC
>Ga0209189_1000443_pt1 | contig 34645 bp, 46 predicted proteins | sample C_130820_EF_Meta_FD_187308 | JGI IMG/M metagenome (GOLD analysis project Ga0209189, IMG submission 187308) | Freshwater microbial communities from Lake Croche, Canada to study carbon cycling - C_130820_EF_MetaG (SPAdes) (version 3) | ecosystem: Environmental > Aquatic > Freshwater > Lake... | reverse complement strand
GACTTTACAGCTTAGCGATTTGAGGAGAATCTCGGTTTCGGCATGAGAACACTTCCGAAACTTGGACAAGAAATAGTAGAACAAATCGAAGAGGCCTGGGCTAAGCCGCAGGCGGATTGGGCGCGCAGGCGTTTGCTGGTGGTGCGCTTGATAGCACAGCATGAACACACGGTGGAGGAGATCATGAAAATTGTTGGAGTGAGCCGCCAAAGCGTTTTCACCTACCGGGACATGGTGGTTGAAAAAGGGGTAGATGGTTTGCTTGAGCGCAAGTGGGCGGAGATAATCTTCAGAATGAACTTGAGACACCTCTTTCATGCTGGCTTTGCACGGTTCCTCCAACAAAACGCCTGGAAGCGGTTTGTTTATTAGGTTCTCAGTTACCCAACCTGCTTTTCGCGTCGTGTCGAAATCGTCTGTGGAAAGCACAAAGTCATCACTGTAATAAAGATTGTGACTTGGTATCGCCATTTTTGGGGGATCTTGCAGAAATTATCTATATTTTAATTTATTAAATAAAACCCAATTCATTATCTATTTATTCATCATTAAGGTCATTTCTAATATCATTTAGTCTATTTATCATTTGTTGTCGTTGTAAAAATGTTATTGTCTCATTGCTTGGCGCACCTCCATTTTCCCAATTTCCTAAAATTATAAGGGATATAAGTGATGACAATGTTGAGATAAAAGCCATACCCCATGCTGTAGCATGAAGGGGCTTGTCAGCATCACTAACGGGGTCAGTAAATGAACTAAACCAAAACCAAGTAATTACACACACAACTATTGATGAAACACACCAAATTCCACATATTGCCTTGTCACTCATAGGCTCGGATGCTTTTGCGGCGGCTTGGGCCCTCGCATCGGCGAGCGCCTTTGCTTTAGCTCGTGCTTGTGCCTGAGCTTGTGCTTTGGCTTGTGCAATTTTTGTTTCCAGTTCTGCGAGCGCTCTTTTAATTTGTTTTACTCCCTCGCGTGAATTCTTGGGAACGCCTGCGATGTCATAGAGTTTCTCTAATTCCAAAATCTGTGTTCGCATTTTGTTGGGATTGATCGACTCGCTGGACGACAAGATTTGGTTAGCGAAGTTTATGGCCGTTTTGAGCGCTTCTCTAGCTCTGGACCTAGCCACGTTGCAATCCACTGCAGCTTGCCCCTCAATCAATAGAAAACCCTTTCGGTAAATATTTGCTAGAGAACTTGCAGAAGAATCGCTTAAGCTCTCCAACCCGCTGAGATCAAGAAATCCCTCATGGCGTGAAAGCGCCTCTGCAGAAGAATCGCTCAAGCTTTTCAGACCAGATAGGCTAAGGAACCCCTTCTGGCTTGAGAGCGCTTCCGCTGCGGCATCGCTTAAACTTGTCAAGCCCTTGAGATCAAGCCGTCCATGTTGTGCCAACAACTTCCTAGCAGTTGCAGGCTCTGCCGTAATAAACTTTGCAGCAGCATCGTTTAAGCCCTCAAGGACGCTAAGGTCGGCAATCTCCCCGCGATGATATGCAAGCGCTCTGGCAGATTCCTCGCTTAAAAACTCCAAACTGTTGAGACTAAGAAAACCCTTGTGTTCTGAAAGTAACCGAGCAGCAGCATCGCTTAAGCTCTTCAAACCATTGAGCCAAATCTCCCCCTTGTGCCTAGCTAGCACACAAGCGGCATAATCTTCAATCGTGGTGAACTCAATGAGTGACACCGAATCATTGTCTTTAAGAAACCGCTCAGCAATTTCTGCGGTCAGGACTTTGGCTTCTGCTTCCTGCTGAGCCTCAATTTCGATCGGACTCGGCACCGGGTCGACACCCTTGTAGTCCGGCATTTGGGATTGTTTTAGCAATAAACTGCTTAAAGGAATCCACTCCGCTTCGCCTTCCGACCACGCAAAGTCTTCCATCGCAAAAACACTTGTTTTTATGTATTCTTCTATTTGGGCGGCATCAAATGGCCCAAACTGTTCATTATTTTTAAATATATAGATTTGCATATTTTTATAATTAAGCTTTTAATTACTACTGGTTGTCTACAACAGCTGCCAGCGTCTGATCAATGGCAAATTCAGGCTTCATCGCCCCGGTCATAACGCAGTTTAAAAAAGGGAAAATCTTTTCAGCAAAAAACAGCGTAGGCAAAATGCTGTCAAAAAAATCCTTTTCGTCAGCAGTCTCAGGAGAGAATTCAACAGCGATTTTCACCTCCCCGTCACCATAGTCAAATTGCAACACCGGCCTCGCCAAAAAGAAATTCAACCGATGCAAATATTCGCTCACTGAGGCTCGGCGAACTTGGCAAACTTTGATCGGAAAAAATACGACAAGACCAAGCATTCCCGAACCTAGTTGCCGACACAGAAGCCGCACAGTCAGACTTTCCAGATCAAAGCTGAAGTAGACAACACCCGGTTCTGGGCAATTGAAAAAAATTTCATTTGCCTTGAGCCACTTTAGGGCTGTTTCAAAGTTTTGAGATTCTTGGGAAGATGTCATTCGCACTTCGAGATAGAAGCGTAGCACCTTTGTCAAATCAAAATTGCAGGGTTCTTCGTAGTTCCACTCCCCAAGCTTAAATCAATCTCCTGCCTTGATGGGTAGTTCTTATCCGCGCGTTTTTAGGCTTCGACAAATTACATCCACATCTCTGAAGCAACCGCTGAAATTCCATCTGCTCCACGGTCAAAAAAGTTCTGCACCCCCAGCGGATGTCTGACCGGGGCTGTTAGGGTTGCTGGTGAAATGATCACCAAAATCCTACACATCATCGAGACAATCATAAATCGTATTCACCCGCAGAGCCAATCCAGAGGCCCTTCTGCATGGCAGAGTGAGTTTCTTTTCATTCAGGAAAAATCACGACTCACCCTTGCACCAATTGGGCAGGAGAATTTGCCGCGATGCGATTTTTCATCCGGATCCTATGACACAGTGAGCTCTCCATATGACACGCATGTGCGGGCTCCAGCCCTTGCGACGAACGCCTGCCTCCAGCACCGGCTCAACGAACTGAATAAAAACATCCGCATCGATATTCGCTGAGAGGCAGACATCCCATTCCTCACCCGCAGTCCAACCCAACCAAAAACCACACATCCTATGCTAAGAGACCAATGGAAATTCCGATACACCGCTGAGCAACTTGCCGAAGCGGTTCAACAAAAAATCCAATACCACGACGAGCGCCATGCGTTCTGGAACGGTAGGCGTGAAGATATTGTCACCCAAATCAAGGCCGATGGAATCGAGGTCAACGAAAAGTCCGTCCTCCAATACGGCTCGCCAAAAATGAGGGACTACCAACAAGGTGGTGATATCATGATCCGGAACGATCTTCGCAAGAGCCTCACCGAAGCCTACGAGAAACTGGCCTACCACACCGGACGCAAGGACACCTACGACGGTTGGCGGCAGATCCTCACTGCGAACGCCGCCCTTCCACTCGATCTCGATATCAACGACTGGCTCTTCTTTTTCGGCCGCGATACCGGAACGGGGGAGGAATGAGCCGGATGAAAAATTCTACCACTCCACATCCCGTCCGCACCGCTTTCAGCGCGTCCTACTACGCAAAGACTCCGCAGCCCTCGATGAGGAAGCTTCCACTTGTGGCGCAGCAAGCGGCCGATGCCGGATTTGCCACTCTTGTGGAACCTCAGCCTGCTTCCAGAGCCGATCTGGAGCGCATTCACCGCCCCTACTATGTCGAGAGCATCCTCTCAGGCAAAGGACCTTTGAGCGAATGCGCATTCGGCTTCTGGAGCGAGGCCTATCGTGATGGTGTGCTGGCGATCAATGGCGGCAACCTGCTTGCCGCCCGCATGGCACTGGAGGACGGCATCGCCGCCAATGTGGCCCAAGGCTTCCACCACGCAGTTCCACCGAATGGTGGCGGCTTCTGCACTTTCAATGGCCTCGCCTTGGTAGCGGCCATGCGACCCGATCTGGATGTCTTCGTCCTCGATTGCGACGAGCACGGAGGCGACGGCACCGCCCAGTTCACCAAAACCCTCCCGAACCTCTTCAACTTCTCGATCTGCGGCTCTACGATGGGCGCATTCGAGGGGCCTCGCTCTATCGTCCGCAAAGTGCCTACTGGTGATGAGCCTCAAGCGCGCTGCTATCTCGACGAAGCCTTAAGCCTCATCTCGGAAAAGCGGCCTGGGCTTGTGATCTACCAAGCCGGGATGGACCCGCACTGCGACGACCCGTTATCCCGTTCGAAGATGTCGGCCGATTTCCTAGCCCGGAGGGACGCTCTCGTCATGGAGACCCTAGCTCGGGAATTTAACATTCCTTTCTTCTTCGTGCTCGCCGGGGGCTATCAGGAGCCGATGGAGGAAAAACTCGTCCCATTGCATGTCCGCACATTCGAGATCGCTGCAAAAACCAAGCATCTTGCAACCACTTAGAAATTGAATTTACCCATAAACAATCCTTTTCCCATGGGAAGATGGCGGCAGGGGTCTCCACTCGGGCCCTTTTTCTGTTCTGCTCCTCGATACACAACCGAAGGAAAAAATCCGCCTTGAAAATGATGACGCAGGCCTTAAAAAATGCATTTCCTATTTCATTTCGCAAAAATTCTGCGAATAGCATATAGAAACCCTCTTTTAAATCATGCTTCTCGCTTTTTCAGTTCAGAATTTCAAATCGATCCGCGATCTTCAAACCTTGAGTCTTGAGGCGCGTTCGGATGAGCATTTGGCGTGGAGCCATGTGGTCACCGATGGCAAGTTGCGGGTGGTGAAGTCGGCGGTGCTTTATGGAGCCAACGCTTCCGGAAAATCCAATGTGATCGAAGCGCTCGTCTGGTTTCGAAAATTTGTGCTGACATCCTCCAAGGAAGGGCAGGCAGGCGAAGATATCCCGGTGCAGCCTTTTCTGCTTTCTTCGGAGACGGAAGAGGCGGCGAGTCATTTTGAAGTGGAGTTCCGCTGGGATGGCTTCGACTACCGGTATGGATTTGAAGTTACGGCCCAAGCGGTGCTCTCGGAGTGGCTCTACAGGAAATCCCCCACGGCCAAAGAGGCACGCCTCTTCAAACGCGAGGGCCAGAATTTTCAAATTTCCAACACGAACTTCAAGGAGGGGAGCGGGCTCCAGGAGAGAACGCGGCCGAACGCGTTGTTTCTCTCGGTGTGTGCGCAGTTCAATGGCCAGCAGGCCGGGCGCGTGCTCGCCTGGGTGCAGCGGCTTCGCACGATCTCCGGGTTGAACGAGAGGCAGTTTTTCCAGTTTACCGCGAAGCAACTTCAGGAGACGGAGAACAGGCAGAGAATTTTGGAATTGGCACAGAAAGCGGATTTCAACATCCAGTCGATTCGAAGCGAGTTGGAGGAATTGGGTGAAAAGAATGCAAGTCCCGAGATGCTTGCGGACATGAAAAGCCGTGGACTAGGCAAGCTGTATCGCAGTGTGGATATCAAAACCACGCACCAGAAGCGCGATGCGGGCAACAATGTGGTAGGCGAAGTGGAGTTCGACTTGATGAAGAATGAGAGCAGCGGCACCCAAAAATTCATCGCCCTCAGCGGCCCTATTCTTCACACCCTGGAGGAGGGATCCATCCTCGTGGTGGATGAGCTCGATGCCCGGCTGCATCCGAGGCTCACACAAGCTATCCTCGACCTCTTCCACAGCCCGGCGAATCGGAAAAATGCGCAGCTTGTGTGCGCCACGCATGATGTGAATCTGCTCGATCCCGAGCGGTTCCGGAGGGATCAGGTGTGGTTCTGCGAGAGGGATGAAAGCGGAGCCACGGATCTCTTCAGCCTCGCGGATATCGATTCGAATCTCGTCCGACCCACATCGAAATTTTCTCGTCAATACATGCTCGGGCTTTTCGGCGCCGTGCCTCAACTCGCACACTTCCAGGAGGCCGCAGTGCATGCCACCGAGTAAGGCCCACACCAGAGGTCGCAAGACCGCGCAAACCCGGCCTCTGCGCCGCATTCTGATCCTGTGTGAGGATACCAAAAGCTCACGGGACTATCTCGCCGCATTTCCCCACGACAGGGAACTGGTCGAGATCGAATGCATCGGCACAGGCAGAAATACAGACAGCCTCATGGAAAGCGCCATCGAGCGCGCGCGAAGCGCCCGGAGCCAAGGGCGGCCCTATGAGCGCGTATGGGTGGTCTTTGATAAAGACGATTGGCCGATGCAAAACTTCAACCGGGCTTTTGATCTGGCTCGTTCATGGAATGAGGTCACTGCCTGCTGGTCGAACGAGTGTTTCGAAATCTGGTATCTGCTCCACTTTCACTATCGCGATACTCCGATACCACGCCAGGAACTGAGCCGGTTGATCTCGGTGGAAACCGGGAAGAAGTATGACAAGGCCGATGCGGGATTTCAGAAAGTCCTCGAACCCCGAGTGGAGATGGCGCTCAGAAATGCGCGGCGCTTGGCTTTTGAAAACGAGCGGCTCCACCAGGCGAGGCGCAACCCTTCCACACTCGTTCACGAACTCGTGGATGCCTTGATCAAGCTCGATCCCGCCCGACAGGGCAGCGAAACATTTACATGAAAATCAGCGATCACATCCGGTTCGCATACATCCGCACGCTATCTATGATTGATGGGCGCTAGTTACCGGAATCCACAAACGCACGCTCGACTTGCACAATCAAACCTTGCTATTGTCAGACTTTTAGAAATTTCAGACCGGCACTCCTTAAAACTTAATGCTTAAAACTTAAAACTCCTTTCCCATGGGCTTTTACTACCGAAAATCTGTTAATCTTGGGCCGTTCCGAGTGAACCTGAGCAAGTCCGGCGTGGGCTACTCTGTCGGTGGTCGTGGATTTCGAGTTGGCACAACAGCGCGAGGGAAAAAATATACCAGCTTCAGCATCCCCGGAACAGGAGTCGGCTATCGCAAATCTGGTGCTGGTTGCCTTCTCCTCCTCGCTGGTATAGCCGCCGCTATCGCTATCGGTCGCTGGCTTGTCCTTGCTTGAACAAATTCCACATGCGTCTTAATCTATGAGCGATGACTTGGATCGAAAACATCGAGAGATGGAGACAACTGCCAGCCGAAGAGAAACTTCTTCGCCGTTGGAAGTCGATTCCTCGCGATGTAGCCCAGAGCATGGCCTTCGAGAGGGAGTCGGTAGAAATGAGCCTTCTCCACGCGATACACGCCCGGATCGAGCCACCCGCTTTATTGAAACAACGCGGGGCATCCTCTCCTACTCCGAGATAGCTCCACTCCTGGCCGAGAAAGTTCCCTTTTTGGGAACTTTTTTCTTGCCATTTACACCGAACGCCTCGATCTTGAAATGAGAGTCATCGCACGCAAAACACTTCGAGATTTTTATGAAAAGCACGCCGCCGCCAAAGGCCCGCTTGAAGCCTGGTTCCATGAAGCTGAAGCAGCAAATTGGCGCGGGCCGCAAGACATCAAAAAACACTACCAAAGCGCCGACATACTACCCGGAAATCGCATTGTCTTCGACATTAAAGGCAACACCTTCCGTCTCATTGTTAAAATCCACTACAACAGGAGCATCGTCTTCATCCGTTTTGTCGGAACCCACGCGCAGTATGACAAAATCGATGCCACAACCATCTGAAGTTATGAAACCAAAAATTCTTAAAACCGAAGCCGAATACAGCACCGCCTTGGCCAAGGTGGAGTCGCTTCTGGATGCCAATCCCGGTTCCAAACAAGAAGAGGAACTTGAGCTCTGGTCGTTGCTGGTCGAGCGCTATGAGCAGGAGCACCACCCCATCGACTTTCCAGATCCCATCGAAGCCATCCGCTTCCGCATGGAGCAAGAGGGACTGCGACAAAAAGACCTCGCAAAATACTTCCCCGGGAAAAACCGCGTCTCAGAAGTCCTCAATCACAAACGCCCACTCAGCCTCGGCATGATCCGATCGCTTCACAATGGCCTGGGAATCCCAGCCCATGTTCTCCTGCAGGAATGCACTGCCTGAATCTCTTCCTGCCCGAGTCCCACTAATTCTGTTAATTCTGTAAATCCTGTCAAAAAATGATCTCTTGGAAACGAACTCTCCGCACGGCCTCATCCGAGCGCTTCCTCGCGCAGCGCGAGGGCAAGGATGTTGCCGCTGTTGATCTCCACTACCTCGCCAGCGGCACCGTTGCCGGGACAGTGATTTTGCTGAAAGATGCGGGATGGAAGGAATCCGATGTGCCTGCGCTTCTCGGCTCGCTCGATGAGGATTTCCTGCCTGATGTAGACCTCGATCACGGAAACCTCAATTACACTGTTGTCCTCGGAGAGGTTCTTGGGAATTACGAGGCTCTTCAAAACCAATGAGCCCTTATTCTCCCACAAATTTACCCGTTTCGCGATCTTCGCATCAGTGTCATCGCCAACTTGCTTGTAAGTTAAGAGGCGGATCAGAAATAATGAACAAAATTATGGGCAATAGATCAATTGATCCAAAAAATTATTCCGCCTTCTATTTTATATTGACAATTAGATCAATTGATCCGACTGTCGCGTGTGCTTTTGATGATTTCCACTCGTGCCAAGGCGAAAACCAAGCGGCTTCCCACCAATGAACTTGCCGCCACCTTCACCCGCGGAGATTCGTGCCAAGGCCACGGCATGGCTCAAGATCGGGAATGTTGGTTTCAGCGATCGCGCCTTGCGCTACTGCACCCGGCTGAATGGCCCATCCCAAAAATATATCTGCGACCAACTTCTCGCCCACTTCGAGTCTGGCCGGGCGGTTTACCGGAAACACAAGAATGACACCGCCGAACTCCACCCTTCCTGGATGATGCACTTGAATTTGGAACTGTCCGACGCCGATGACGATGAGATTTACGCATGTCTCATCCTGGAACAGAGAATCCTAACCATCTCCACTTTGCACGAACACTCCTCAACACTGCGACTCCCGCGATGAACAACGACACAGATTATTTGCCCGAAAACACCTGCCCAGCCTGCTTCGAGGGAACGCTTCGCGAGGGCTTCCAAGACTACACCGAGGACCTTGGCGACGGACGCCAACTCCTCGTCAAGCACCTTCCCGCCCAGATCTGCGACGCATGCGGCGAGGCCGTCTACGCCCACGAGGCCCGGGAGACCATCGAAGCCGAGTTGGTGAAAACCCTCGGATCGCTCACGCCCGATCAAGTCCTCGAGTTGGTGGAAATGACCGGCTTGAAGGAGGACGAACTCTGCGAACTTCTCGGACTCGGCGCAAAAACCATCTACCGCTGGCGTCGCGGCGCCCAGCGCCCCTCCAAATCCCTCTCCATCCTGCTCGCCATCGTCGCCCACCACCGGGCCATGCCTGAGTGGGTCAAGGAATGGACGGCCAGCCAAAGGAATCCCGGCCGCTTCTGCCCACAGTTGGATGAATTGTGGGACAAAGAACTGCCCGAGCGGTTCCCTCACAGCCGGGGACGCGTGGGCCCCTTCAGTTCGGAAGCGAAAACCGCCCCCGCATCCACCCGCTTCAACCCCGCCACAGCCTTTTGCTCCGCCGAAGTCGCATGAATACCTTCTGGGTCACTTTCTATTCCTACAAAGGCGGCGTCGGCCGCACCATGGCTCTCACCAATGTCGCCGCGCTGATGGCAAAGGAAGGCCGCCGCGTGCTGGTGATCGATTTCGATCTGGAAGCCCCCGGGCTCGATTCCTTTGAAGGTTTGGGCTGCTCCAAAGGCCACCCCGGCGTCGTTGAGTATGTAACCGAGTATCTTCAAACGAACCGCGCTCCCGACATCGCCCGCTTCGTTCAGGAATGCCACCCCGCCGGCGTCCACCTCCGAGGTAATCTCTGGCTCATGGGCTGTGGAAAAAAAGATGCCACCTACAACCGTGACCGCGCCGCCATCGATTGGACCGCCCTCTACGAGCGCCACGAAGGCGAACGCTTTGTGGAAAATTGGAAAGCCGCCATTGAGCAAACCTACCAGCCCGACTATGTGCTCATCGACTCCCGCACCGGCCTCACCGAGGTCGGCGGCATCTGCACCCTGCACCTGCCCCAGCTCGTTGTGCTCCTCTACGCGCTGAACGATCAAAACATCCACGGAGTCGCCGGAGTCGCCAAGGCGCTTCTCAACCCTACGAACACCCGCCCACCGCAGATTTTGACCGTTGCAACCCCCGTGCCAAGAATTCTCAAGGAAAAAAAGGGACTGCTTCAAGAGCGCTTTGAGTTGGTTGAAAAGGAACTCGGCGTGAAACCTCACTGCCAGATCCACTACGATCCGCGCATTCCCCTCAAAGAAGAAATTCTCGTTTGGGAGGGAGATGTTCGAACATCTGAAAACCTCATTGGCTGGGAATATGATCAACTCCAAAAAAAAATCCGCGATTACAACCCCAACGGCTTCGATTTCCTTCTCCGCGAATGCAATCAAGCTGGCAAGGAACTCGACGATCAGCGCGCCGAGGCAGCCATCCAAGACATCATTCGCGAATACGGCGACCGAGGTGAAACATACTACACGATTGCCCAAACCCGCCGCGCATTTGGTCGCATCGCGGAAGTAGAGGAAAACCTTCGCCGCGCGATCGATTTAGACCCGCATCTCGGTAAGCCATTTGATGAATTAATCGATCTCCTTCAAGGGAAAAAACGCTTGGATGAAGCCGTTGAAATCACCCGGAGGCGATTGGAGGCTTTGGAGAAAAGCCGAGATGAGGCCGTCCCCAAACCACTTCTTCAAACGCTTGGGGAACTCGCTATGGCCACCACCAAATACTCGCTGGCTGCCGATGCCTATAAAAAACTGGATGCTTTTGAAGATGACTCTGAGAGGATGCTTGTAGATGCATTCAACCTTGCAGAAGCCCGTCGCCGATCCGGGGAGGTCTTACGCCCTGATGAATACGCTCAAATCATCAAACTCTACGAAGACAGACCCGCCGCAGAGGGTTCTAACTCAATCATTGATAGGCTCAACCACCAACAAGCCATGCACATCCCCTACGCCATGGTTGGCCGAGTCGATGAAGCGATGGAATTGCTCACATCGATTCAACGTCTTGCTGCTGCCGCCAGTCCCCGCGACAGGGTCTTCTGCGTTTCATCATACACACACATTCCCTTGGATGAGTGGATAGCTGAAAACAAAAAAATGCTGCAGGCCCTTGAGTTAGGACATTTGTGGGATGGAACTCCCTTGGAGGCGCAGGTTCCTTATAAAAAATTAACATCCGATTCGCATAATGCCCAAAATCACCCTCGCTAAACTTGAGCGCCATCTTTACGGCGCGGCGGACATTCTTCGCGGTAAAATGGAGGCCTCCGAGTTCAAGAACTTTATCTTCGGAATACTTTTCCTGAAACGCTGCTCGGATGTTTTTGAGGCGGAACGGGACAAGCTCATCGGAGCCGATGTTGAAACGGCTGTCAAACGCGGAGTGGTTCAGGATGAGGCGGTCAAAGAAGCCAACGAGGAAGCCGAAAACCCGCGCAACTACTCTGGCTTTTTTGTCCCTCCTTTGGCCCGATGGGGGCACTTGCGGGACCATGTTCACTCGAATGTCGGCGACGCTTTGAATAAGGCGCTCGGCGAACTGGAAGACCTCAACCCAGAGACGCTTGATGGCGTGCTCCAGCATATCAACTTTTGTGAAAAGGTCGGCAAGTCGCCGCTACCGGACATCAAGCTTCGCCGTCTCATCCAGCATTTCAGCAAATACCGGCTACGCAACGAGGACTTTGAGCACGATGATCTTCTCGGTTCCGCCTACGAATTTCTGATCAAAATGTTTGCGGACTCTGCAGGGAAAAAGGGTGGGGAGTTTTACACACCCCGCGAGGTGGTGAAGTTGCTGGTGAATCTGATCGATCCGCAATCCGGCCATCGCGTTTATGATCCGGCCTGCGGCTCAGGCGGCATGTTGATTTATGCCCGGAATCACATCGAGGAACACGGCGGCGATGTCGAGAATCTCTCGCTCTGGGGGCAGGACGCGGGCGGGAGCGCGTGGGTCATGGGCAAGATGAATATGATTCTTCATGGCATTGAGCGGAAGGCGTTCGTTGAGAATGACGATGTGCTCACTCGTCCGGCTCACCTTGATCCGCAAGGCCACCGCATTTTCTTCGACCGCATTCTCGCGAATCCCCCGTTCTCGATGAACTACGAGCGCGAGGGAATGCAGTTTCCCGAGCGTTTCCACTACGGCTTTTGCAAGGAAACCGGCAAGCGGGCCGACATGATGTTCTTCCAGCACATGCTTTTCTCTCTGGCGAAGGGCGGGATCATGGCGACCGTTATGCCCCACGGTGTGTTGTTTCGTGCTGCGCAGGAGGGCAGCATTCGCCGCAAGCTCATCGAGAACGATCACCTAGAGGCTGTGATCGGGCTGCCGCCGCAACTTTTCTACAATACCGGCATCCCCGCCTGCGTAATTGTTGCCCGGCCCAAACACGAGAAACCGAAAGATCGCACCGGAAAGATTCTCTTTATCAATGCCGACCGGGAATTTGAGTCGGGCCGCGCCCAGAATTACCTTCGCGCCGAGCACATCGAGAAGATCGTCACGACCTTCCGAAATTTCGAAGCCATCCCGGGCTACTCCGCCGTCGTGAGCACGGAAGAAATTCTTTCCCCGGCCCATGATGGCTCCCTGAATATCCGACGTTTTGCCGACAACTCGCCGCCGCCCGAACCGCACGACGTCCGCGCCCACCTGCATGGTGGAGTGCCAATTGACGAAGTGGAGGCGCTTGCGCCGCTCTTTGCTGCTCATGGCTTTGATCCGAAATGCCTCTTCACGGAGCGGGAGCCAGGCTACTTCGATTTTGCGGAGTCGCTCACCGAACGCCCCGCATTGCGACAGGCCATCGAGTCGGATAGGGGCATCCAGACGCGGGAATCGGAGCTTCATTCCGCTCTGACCGGATGGTGGAAGCAGGCGCAGGACGTCCTTGCCGCCTTGCCGGAGACGCGGGACCCGATGGTCGTTCGCGCCGGATTTCTAGAGTCTTTCCACGCCGCTCTCTCGACGGTCGGCCTGTTGGATCGCTTTCAGATCGCCGGAGCCTTGGTCACTTGGTGGGATGAGCAGAGCGATGAATTCAAGACCATCTCCGCCCGGGGCTTCGAAGAGTTGATTGATGGGTGGGTGGACACGATCCGTGACATCATCCAAGACGGCGAAAGTAAGAAGGAGGATCGTGACGCCGCTCGTGAACACAAGCTCGTCCGCCGCCTGCTGCCGGATTACCTCCAGGAAATCGAGGATGCGGCCGCTGAGGTCGCCCGCTTGGAGAGTGAAAAGGAGGAGTTCGAGCGCGGACCAGACGGCGAATCGGAGGCCGAAAGTGAAGAGGCCGAGGAGGAGAAATCCAACTACGCCAAGGATCTCGAAACCGAGTGGAAGGACCTACGTGCCTCCATCAAGGACCGCCTGCAGCGCATCAAAGCGCTGAGTGCATCCGACCGGACGAAAGGCTCGATTGCCCATGCGGAGAAAAAGGGTCTGGACCACCCGCTCTTGAAGGCAGAGCTTGCCGAGCACGAAACGGCGGTTGCCCCGGTTTTGCGAGAGATCGAACGCATGGAGGAGCTGCTTGCGCCGTATTGGGACATTTGCGAAAAGCTGAAAGACACCCGTAAGCGCCTGCGCGATTTGGAGGCGGCTTTGCTGGATCGCCTCGACGCCGCCCGCATGTTGCTCTCAGAGGAAGAAGACCGCAATCTCGTGCTCGCCCTCGCCTTTGAGGCTCTGGAGCGGGTTCTTGCCGCAGGGGTCACCGCCCACAGGCAGCAGATCGTCGCCGCACTCGAGAACGTCTGGGAGAAATATCGTATTTCGCTCACGGCTCGCGAAAACACGCGTTCTGACGTCAGCGGCAAATTGGCCGACATGTTGGAGGAATTAGGCTACGCATGACTTGGCGCGACAACACACTCGCGCACGACGAGTCTGACGCAATCCCAACGGGCTGGCATGAAGTTCCTGTTCAGAAGCTGATCGTGAAGCATGTCTGCGGGCCTAGCCCGGATTGCGATGAGCGTCCGATTCAAACTGAACAAGAGTGGGGCGTTCTAAAAACTACCGCCATCGTATGGAAAGGTTGGAATGAGTCGGCTCACAAGACTCTGCCTCGAGAATATTGGGGGTTGGAGCATCTACAAGTCCAGCAAGGTGATGTTCTGATCACCAAGGCCGGTCCTCGTGACCGCGTTGCAGTCGTTGTTCACGTAACTAGCAAACCCAGACGAATCATCGTCTCCGGCAAGATGATCGCCTTGCGACCGCGCCCGGATGCGGTGGTGCCCCAGGTTTTGTGCGGCGTCCTCGGTCTGCGTCGGATACAGGACTACATCCACGGTCGCACTACTGGAATGGCAGAGTCGCAGGTCAATTTTGCGAATGGAGTAGTTCTCGATGCCAATGTCAGGGTTCCAGTTGAAATCGCTGAGCAATCCCGCATCGCGGAAATCCTCGACACGTTGGACGCGGCGATTCGGGAGACAGAGGCGGTGGTGGCGAAGCTGCGGCAGGTGAAGGCCGGCCTGCTCCACGACCTCCTCACCCGCGGCCTCGACGAACACGGCCAACTCCGCGACCCCGCCCGCCATCCCGATCAGTTTCAAGACTCGCCGCTGGGGGTGATTCCGAAGGGCTGGCAAGCAAGAGAATGCAAAGAGTTGTTCTCTCTCCGATCTGGGAACACTCCCTCACGAGGCGAGTTTCGGCGCTACTACGAAAATGGCACAATTCCTTGGGTAAAGACGCTAGACTTGAATGAAGGTTGGATCACCGACACCGATGAGAGGCTGACAACTTTGGCCCTCCAAGTCGGCAGTATCGCGTTGCGCCCGGCCAACACGATCCTCATCGCAATGTATGGCGGATGGGAACAGATTGGTCGCACTGGGATACTTGCGATTGAAGCCGCAACGAATCAGGCCGTTTGTGCCCTTGTTCGGAAAACCGAAGATATTGAGCCGGAGTTCGCATTCAGGGCTTTTCAGCACCGGCGATTCGCATGGCGGAGAGTTGCAGCCAGCTCCCGTAAAGATCCAAACATCACGAAAGAGGACATCGCAACATTCCTGCTACCCGTTCCGAAGACTGCGGACGAACAGAAGGCAATCGCTGCTCGTATCTGGGATTCAGAGCAACGAATTGATCTCGAAACAAAGAAGCTTTCCAAACTCCAATCCCTGAAACGCGGCCTCGGGCACGACCTGCTGACCGGCCGCGTGCGCGTCAAACTACCACCCCAGCCATGACCGATCCCAATGAGTCACGGTTCAAGGTCTCGGCTGACGAGATTCGCCGGTATGGTTGGCAACGCGTGTTGGAATCTTGCCGGGACAAAGAGTGCCACAACTTTTACGAGGCACTAGCTGCCGAAGCAAAGCGTCTCCAAGACGCCGGAGATGATCTCGGGCACCGCGTTCATGCCCTGCTTTATGTGATCGCTTCGTTCCATCCCAATTACGACATGAAGACCAATCCCTACGGTTCGATGTGGAGTGGCTTAGACGGTAAACGTTCCCTCAATACCGAGGATCTGACAGAGGAAGACTTGGTCGCCCTCGCCGAAATCGTTAATGAGATCGAAGACCCTGAATACCGCGCCCGAGTGGCAGATGTCCTTTGGGTGACGAAGAAGAACTACAAGGCAGCACAACTCGCGATTGATGCGTTCCTGGAATCAGCGGCTAGACTCAAAACTGGCGATATGTGGCCTCCCTATACGGAGCGTCTGGAGCGTGCTGCGAGGATTGCGTCAACACGTGGCTTCGAAGCGTTCGAGGAAAAGGTCGTTACTGCCGTGGAAGATGCCATCGGGGAGTTTGAGCACGATCTCAAGTCAGGTATTCTCTGCTTGCGCCTCATGTCGATCCTCATGGGCCTGGATCGAGGCGACAAAACACGATACGCCGCACTCGCCGAGCGTTTTGCGCGGGATTTCGCCGAAGCCGGTGAGTGGCATTTCTCAGAGAGCTACTGGGAACAGGCTGAGCAGTGGCATCGCCCGAACAAGAATGATGCAGAGGCCGACCGATGCAGGCTTGCTGCCGCCGAGTGCAATATCTCTCGGGCGGAAGCCGGGTTGCCGAATCAACCATCCGATTTTGGTTACCGTGCCCACTGGTTGGGACGCGGCCTCGAAGCATTAAGAAGGGCCAAAGCAGACCCTCAGCGCATTGAGGAAGTTCACAAAAAGTTCCTCGCCATGGAGAAGCAGAGCCTCAGCGAGATGACAACAATCGAAGTGGATCGGGAGGCAATTCCCGGCCTGGAGGAGGCTGAACGGGAGTCCCAGAAACAAGCCGCCGCGCATGTTCGTGGCCATCCGCTGTTTCGTGCCGTCATCCGCATGGCGAACATCACTCGTCCCGTTGTGCTCGCAGATCTCACGAAGCAATACGAGAGAATCTCCGAGGAAACGATCTGGGATAAAATCGTCGGGACGACGGCTGTTGATCATTTTGGCAAAGTAACTGATGTCATCGACCCGGTCGGGACCGGGGATGCAGCAGAAGAGGCGGCAAATCAGAGGAAGCGCCTGATCCATCACGCGAGCACGATCCACTGGCCAACCAAAGTGGTGTGGTTCATCGAACCGGCCCGGCTTGCCCTCATGGATGAGCATGCGGTCCGGCGCAGGGATCTTCATTTCCTCGTTCTGAACAACCCGTTCATTCCGCCCGGGCACGAGGGGTTCTATATCCGGGGGTTACAGGCAGGTTTTTACGGCGACTGGCTGCAAGCCATGCACCTCCTCGTTCCGCAAATCGAGAACTCGCTCCGCTATGTCCTGAATCAAAACGGGGTGATCACGACCACGCTCCGTAACGGCATCCAAAAGGAAAAAGACATTAACGATCTGCTTCCGAGCGACGAGGTAAAAAACGTGCTCGGTGAAGATCTGCTTTTTGATCTGAGAGGAATCCTGATCGAACGATTCGGGCACAATCTTCGCAATGAAATGGCGCACGGCCTCATGCCCGAAGCCGCTTTCTACGACGCGTCCTCCGTCTATCTCTGGTGGCTCGTCCTGCACTTCTGCTGGAATGGCTTTGTCATCGCACATTCGAAACGCGAGGAGCCGCCAAGCGAAACCGGATCTCCACCTGAGAGCTCATGAAGCCGAATTTACTTACACGCTGTCCCTATACCTTGAAGCCAATATCTGAGCTCGAGGAAAAAAGTCGAGAGCACGTCATCCTGGACTCTCTTGGGGGACCGAATGGATACTCTGTGACAGCCTGCCGAACAGTGAACAGCGAACTGGGAGAAACCGTTGACGCTGCGTTTCTCGCCGAGCCAATGGTGGAGTTGGCTCGCAGTAAGGCAGGCGTTAAATCCCGGAGTGGTGTGGCCTCATGGAATTTGCACGGCGAGACAGTTGAGGGGGAACGTCCTGTGGATCTCACTTTCCCCCATGAGGGACCTATTGACGTCTACCACCGCAAACCCGTCGAAAGAGGTGAAGATGGGAACTCATTCAAGATCATCGCCCCGCCCGACCAAGCAGACAGATTGCTAAAGGAAATAGAAGCGAATCTAAACAAGAAAGGCAGAGAGATTGCTCGACTAGAAAATAACCAAAGTCCGAATCAGGAGATTCACATTCAAATGACTGTGAATATGACTGTCATGAGAACCGGATTGATGAAGATAGCCTACCTCGCGTGTTGCGAGTTTTTTGGTGACGACTTCCTCGATGATCCACTCAATACGGAATGGCAGAAGGCTATACGCGCACAAACTGGGGAAGAGTCGGACAACATCAGGATCCACGGTCAGTGTTTTGATGGAGCAACAATTGGCGCCAATATGGTCTTTCCAAGCCTAGCAAAACATGAACAAGGCATCGCGATTGCAAATCTGAATCAGCGTGGCCCTGTTGTTGCTGTCCGGTTATTTGGAAATGAGTTGCTGACAGCTTTCGCGCTAGCTTCTGAAACAAATGATTACGGGCTGGCGGAAGGGGATGGTCTGCTGCTGATTTGCGAATCCAAAACCGGCGCAATCAGTCGAGAGCCATGGTCGAATCATCTATTGCGAATGTCAGGCCTTACCCCTCCATCGCCCTCAATCCAATCATAATACTTATGAGCGACACCATTCCAGAAGTTGATCCGACATGCGACGATCCGACTGAGTTCACTGTCTCCGAGCAGCCGATGCTCAAGCAGTTGGTCGCGATGGGCTGGGATTTTGTGCGAGGGGATCTGGATTATCCCGCAAAGACTTTCCGAAATAGTTTTTCCGAGACGATACTTCTGGAGCCATTGCGAGCGGCGTTCCGGCGGTTGAATTTGGACTCCGGCGGCAACGAGTGGCTCAACGATCTCACTATCGACCGAGCAGTCCGCGAACTCACCCGCCGCGATGGTCGAGGCTTGGTCGAAATCAACCGGGCCTTCATGGAGCGGCTGGTGTCTGGCGTCCGGGTGGCAGTCGCCGAGTGACCACGATGCGGCGAGGAAGTCACCCTCTGGCCGATCGCGTGGGAACCGGAGAGGTTGAAAGAAAACGAGTTTGTAGCAATCAACCAGTTTTCCGTGCTAATCCCAGGCACCCCCTACTCGAAGCGTCCAGACATTGTCCTTTTTGTAAATGGCCTTCCGTTGGTTGTGATCGAGTGCAAAAGCCCGGCCATCAGCGAGCCGTTGCAGTCCGCGCTCGATGATCTCCTGCACTACTCTGCTCAGAAACGACGCGATGCGGGCGAACGAGAGGGCATTTCCGATTTATTCCAGTTCAACGCCCTCATGGTCGGAACATCTTTCTACCATGCGCGGGCTGGTGTTGTTGGTGCATCGGAAGAACATTTTGCGGAGTGGAAAGATGTCGGTCCAGCAGACGAAGGACAAGTGCGGGAAGAGCTTCAGAAGCCCAAAGGCGACTTATCGCCCCAGGAGGTGCTTACTGCAGGCATGTTGCGCCCCAGCCATTTGCTGGATCTTGTTCGCAACTTCACGGTTTGGGAAACCACGGAAGGAAAGCTCATCAAAAAGGTCGCCCGCTACCAGCAATTCCGTGCCACCCATGCCGCCATTCAGCGCCTGCTCACCGGTCGCACACGGCTGGAAACTGGAGATACGGATGAGCGCGGCGGCGTGATCTGGCACACGCAAGGTTCCGGCAAGAGCCTAACGATGGTTTTTCTCGTAAAGAAAATCCGGATGATACCGGCTCTGCGGGATTTCAAAATCGTGATCGTTACAGACCGAACCCAACTCGAGCGCCAGATGAGGGAGACGGCACGCCTCGCGGGCGAGAATATCCGTCCGAATGAAGAGGAGAAGAAGCGGCTCACCTCCCTTATGGCGCTGACGAAGGGGGTTCTGCGCGAACCCGGTCCGGATGTCGTCTTTTGCATGATGCAGAAAAACCAGCAGATCGACCTCGGGGAACGCGAAGCTCTCGAATACGATGTTCCCGCCTATGTGCGTATTGAACCGGAGAAGGCGTCTAAAGGTCCTCTCCAAAACCAAGAACAGCCGGTGTGGAAGCCACTCGATCAGCAGCAACAACAGCAGGGGCCAGTTTCTGACCACGGACCGGATGATGGCACCCAGATGGTGAACCGCAAGCTGAGGCAGACGCTTCCCTCTGCAGAGCCCGTCGAACCGCTCAACGAGTCGCCTAGGATTTTGCTCCTCATTGATGAATGCCACCGCACACAAGCCGGCGACTTCCACAGCTACATGATGGCGTCGCTCCCAAATGCGGCAAAAATCGGGTTTACAGGGACCCCGATTTTCCGCGAGGGAGACAAGAACACGCTGGGTATCTTCGGGCGGTTTCTGGACAAATACGGAATGACGGCCTCGTTTGAAGACAAGGCCACGGTCGAAATCTTCTACGAAGGGCGGTCGGCAGACGGGTTGGTAGAAGAAACGCAGAAACTCGACCAAGCCTTTGACAACAGATTCCGGCATTACACCGACAAGGAAAAAGCTGCAATCCGGCAACGCTACGGCAACGAGCCGGATATCCTCGAAGCGCCCAAGCTGATCGAGGCAAAGGCACGAGATATGATGCTGCACTACGCGGGTGAGATTCTCCCGAATGGCTTCAAGGCCCAGATCGTTGCTGTTACGAGGCTCGGTGCAGTCCGCTACCAGAAAGCACTTGAGGCGGCTCGTGATCAACTTGTCTCTGAAATCGAGGCAATACCTGCCGAGGTGCTTGCGCTTTCACCCGATCAACTCGCCGAGGAGTCCATCTGGATGCAATATCTTTGCCGCGTTCACCCGCATCTCGACCGCCTTCGTTCACTCGAAATTACAGCGTGCATCTCCGGCGGCAAAGACCCGACGGATTGGAAGCGGTGGACCGATCCAGAAAACCGAGAGTCTCACGAACGGCGGTTTAAGATGCCTTTCGAACATGAAGATCCCGCCAAATCCAGTCCGCTGGGAATGATTGTCGTGAAGAACATGCTGCTCACAGGATTCGATGCCCCGGTCGAGCAGGTTTTGTATCTCGATCGGAAAATGGCGGATCACGAATTGCTCCAGGCGATCACCCGGGTCAATCGGACAAGGGCTGGAAAAGCCTGTGGCTATGTGGTCGATTATGCTGGGGTTGGCGACGCCCTTGCTGCCGCCTTGAAGGCCATCCGCGAACTCGAAGAAGGCGAAGGCAAGGGAGGTTCCGGTGGCGTGACCTTGCTGCCGCAGGCACTGCCGCGCTTGCGGGAAGCGCATCAGCGAGTGCTTCAGGTCTTCACCAACCGAGGAATCTCATCGCTCCTTCCGATTGATCCACCAATTCAGCTTTTGGCCGATGCTGCGATCCGGGCCGAATTCATCAACAAACTGCGTGTGTTCCTGAATTGTCTGGGTGTCATTTTCACAAGGCCTGAAGCGTTGGAATTCAAACGGGATGCCAAAATTCTTGCATTCATTGCACGAGTCGCGGCAAATGTTTATCAAGATCCCCAACTCCTGCTTTTGGGTGTCGAGAAAAAGGTTAAGGAATTGGTCGATGCCTACATCGCTGCCGAGGGCATTGATCCCAAGGTCCCGCTTCTTTCGATTCTCGATGCGAACTTTGCAGAGGAAATCAAGAAGCTGGGGAGCTCGAAGACCAAGGCATCCGCGATGGCGCATGCCATCCGCATCCAACTCACCATCAAAACCGAGGAAGACCCGGCTCTGTTTAAGACTCTCAGCGAGAAACTTGAAGCCATCCTGAAAGAGATGGAGGGCCGTTGGGATGAAATGATCCGGGCGTTCGAGTCGCTCTTGAAGGATGTTGAGCGCGCCGATAGCGCGTATTCCGTTGAAGGACTTGACCCTAAGATTCATGGCCCATTCTTTGGCCTCCTGCGTGAGGCTCTCAATGGGGGAGCCGAGGTTGAACCCGATCAAACAACCGAATTGGTCGATCTCACCCGACGCATTGTTGACCAAATTAGGACTCAAATCCGCACTGTGGACTTCTGGCAGGATGGAACCAGTCGGAAACAACTTGAAAACTGGATCTACAAAGAGCTTCGGCGATCAGGCATGATTTCACGACCCAAATGTGAGCCGCTTGCTCTCAGCTTGGTTGCCTTGGCTGAGCGCAGGAAACGGATACTTGTTTCATGAGAGAACCTATCCAACTGGGCGACATCTCGGTTTCTGTAGTCAGGGCACCGCAACGGAAAACAATTGCACTGACTGTGGAGCGCGACGGGACCCTCAGTGTCCGTGCGCCATCCGAGACTTCCGTGGAATCACTCAAGAAACTGCTCAAAAAGAAGGAACTTTGGATTCACTCAGCTCTGGCCAAACGCCAAACAAGCTGTGGGACCAATGCTCAGAAGTTGTTCGTCACCGGAGAAGGTTTTCTCTATCTCGGTCGCCATTACCGACTTCGAGTCGTCTCGTCGCAAAGCCTTCCCCCCAAAGCCGCCCTTCTTCGGCTGCATCAATCCCGATTCTTTTTGGCAGCACATGCTGCCGCAGACGCACGCAAGCATTTCGTTCGTTGGTATTCAGATGCAGGCAGTCGTTGGCTGGAAAAGCATATATCAAGGCTCCAGAATCGAGTTGGAGTCTCTGCAAAGTCCACGGCGGTGAGAGATTTGGGCTATCGGTGGGGCTCCTGCACGGAGGAAGGAAGGCTGAACTTCCACTGGCGCACATTCATGCTACCCCCCAGCATTATCGAGTATCTTGTTCTTCATGAACTTTGCCACCTCATTGTGCACAACCACAGCAAGGAGTTCTGGAAGGAGGTCAGTCGGGTTGCTCCTGATTACCAAAAGAAGGAGGCTTGGTTGATGAATAACGCTATAAACTATAATTTTTGAAATGATTAAAAGCCCCAAACGATCCCTTCATGACTTAATCCTAAATTCGGCAGTTGGGATTTGGCGCTTGTCAAATGGGTCGGGCATCAATTATTGATTTTTAATCACGCTAATCAAGCGTTTGAATCAGGCAAAAGCACGAATTTGCTGCGCATTTTGACGCATTGGGTTAGGTGGAGTTGCCGAGGGGTCATCGCTTAGAATTGCTGATGCCGACGAGGACGTCGGCGTTCCGGCCGAGAACTTTTCTCCGTGTCTTTGCTCCGTGAGAGGCTTTCCCCGCAGGCGAGCAACCTCGAAGGTAATCTCCATGACACGGCGTGGATCGAAGGAGTCGAAGCGCTTGTGGGCACAATAATCTTCGAGGTTAGCGCCGAGTTTTTTTGATCAATAAAAATCACTTGCCTGTATACTTTTGAAGTATACAGTATTTGAGTGATTGACTGGTCGCAAATAACTGGTTTTGAGTGGGACCCGGGTAATGCTTTAAAGAGCATCGACAAGCACGGTGTCTCTTGCGATGAGGCGGAATCTGTTTTTGCTCATAATGAAGTGTTGATTTTAAAAGACGAAAGACATTCGCAAAGCGAGATACGCTGGCATGCATTTGGTGACTCGAATCGGAATCGGTTGTTGAGTGTCACCTTCACAGTCAGGGAAAATTTGTTGCGTGTGATTTCGGCTAGGCCGATGAACAAAAGAGAAAGAAAAACCTATGCGCTCGATCAAAGATAAAAAAGTAGCTCGTGAAGAAGAAACAAGCACCGACCATTTGGATTTGTCCAAGGCGGTCCGGGTTTCGATGCCGAATTTGAAATTTTCCACAGAGACAATTTCGCTGCGGATGCCAGTCTCGTTGCTCGGGCGCATCAAGCAGGAGGCCAATCGAAAAGATATCCCGTATCAAAGCCTCATTAAAATGAGCCTTGCCGAAAAGTTCAGCTGAAGCGGCGAAAATGATGATTCGAAAAGAAATACCCGATCTGCTTTTTGCAACATCGCGACCTGGTTACGACTACGGCGCAAATGCGCCTGTGTCGCCGGAAGTGGTTTCCCACTGGATCGCAGAAGTCGAATCCATGGGAGCGAAATCGATCATCTGTCTTTTGAATGAGCAGCATTTGAAGCTGTATGGGGGGCTGCCAGCCGGATTGCTGCAGGCTTACCGTGACGCAGGTTTCCAAGTCGGGCATCTGCCTGTGGTGGATCATCAGAGGCCGCCGCTCTCAGGCGCTGAACTGAAGGCGGTGGAGCAATATTTCAACGAACTCCCCAAACCGGTTCTCATCCATTGCAGCGCCGGCGTCGATCGAACCGGCGCCGCCGTCCGTCATTTAAAAACTCTTCCCTCCGACAGCACCAGTTGACGCCTTTCAAATAGAAGGAGCAGAAATTTTAATTTTTAAGCCCTTTAAGAAGGCTTTCCCACATTGAACAACTCCAGCGCAGTAATCCAAGGCTCGTTAAAATTCATGCCTCTGTCCTAATCGGGAGCAATGCGAAATGCGCTCCAAGCAGGTTGGAATCCAATCAATATCCGCTTAGGTAATAGCGAGCTTTTGGGGGCGGACGCTGAAGAGTTCGTCATTCCGCAAGGATTCGATCTGCGATTCGCGGGCAGTAACCACGGCAAAGGTATCTCCCACTGCATTGAAGACCTCCAACTCGTAGCCTGGTTCTTGGGCGGAACTTGCCTTGTAGTATTCAACAATGGTCGCCAGATCGCCGCGACGGAGATTTTCCTTCGTTAGGTCATTGGCGAGCGCAACGCGTGTGAAGAGCGGGTATTTCATGGTTTGTCGGGATACAAGGTGATGAAGCGGGTTTGGCCTGATGATCTTATGGTAGCCCAAATGGAAACCACCGCAGAAAGGCAAATCTGAAAACGAGGCGAAGAGGGCGAATATTCACGAAGCGAGTCGCGTGATCAAAACTCGCTTCCTATTAGCTCCCCGCAGGCGGATGGGGTTGGTTCACACTCTGGCGCAGAGTCTCGACCACTTGCGCACTCAAGCGAAATGCCGTTTTCGATAAACGCAAAAAAACATCTTCAAAATCAACCATGCCTGCCGCAGCGGCATCCGTCAAAAAACCCGCCGTTCCGGTGATTTGCAAACCCAGTGCGCTCGCCACCTTGCGCCCCCGTTTTTCATCGAGAATCAGCAAGCTGGAATCCCGATATTGCCACGCGAGCGTGATGGCGGAGGCCTCGCCGGCATCCAAGGCTCCCGTTTCTTCCAAATAGGACGACTCGTCCGGAACCACCGAGATCCAATCAGGCATCTTCAGAAACAGAAGCCTCAAAGCCTCAGGCGCACTCGGATGCACAGCTTCCCTGCGGATTGTTTCCGTAATGGTCACTCTGCCATAGAGTCTTTGGAGCAAATCCAGCTCCCCGATCTCGGAGAGGCAGGACAGCACCGAGTTGTCACTGATGACGATCACGCGATGGCTTGCCGGAATTCAAACGAACGGCGCGCATCGGCCAAGATTTCCTCTGCCGATTGGTCGGGCCATACACCATGCCTGCTCAGCATGGCCTGCGCTTCCCAGAGCGAACTCAGCCCCAGCATTCTCCTGATCTGCTCTAATGAGAGCACTTCTTTGGAATACGCTTCCGCAGCCAAAGCCTCAAGCGCAGCACGGCCGAGATTTTGGAATCCCACGCCAAGCTCCGCTGCCAGATCATCAGGAATGTCCACGGTCAAAGTCATTGGAATAAAGATATGCCATATCGCATCCTCCAGCAAATCCAAAAATGCCATGCGGTAGTCACCAAGTCATAGGTATCAGGCATTGAAAATGGACATCCAAGAGCTTTATTGGCACTTCCCTGCATCTAATACCAAAGTCAGCTTGCTTTTTGACTTTAAAAGAGTTTGAACGGAAAATTTTCCCGGGGAGCGCGCCCGTCCTCGGGCGCAGTCGGGTGCGCCCCGCGCCCGACATGGAGAGGTAGTCGGCCTACGGTCGCATTTTTTTTCGACTTGGCCCGCGAGGGCGCGTGCCAGCACACCCGAGGGCGGGCGCGCTCCCAGGGACCAAGCGCCAAACGCTTGGAGCAATCAGAGTAAAAGTCCAAAATCTCTGAGCATTTGGTATAACAACTCCAGAGCAGTAACCCACGGGGCGTTGAGATTCATGCCGGAGCCTCGCTCGATAGCGATGCACTTGAATCCGGAATGCATACGGCATGTGAGCTGGATAAGGATTCGCCTGGGTAGGCTGAGAGGGTGTATTTTTTCTCAGGGTTTGCGTAGTCGAGCCCGCTTTCGCCAAGACGGGCGACCTCGAAGGTTATTTCCATGACACGGCGTGGATCGAGGGAGTCGAAGCGCTTGAGGGCATCGAGGAGATGCCACACGGCGGCGGGGTGTTTTTCTTGGAGGAGTTCGGGATTTGTGGGGCCGCCGCGTTCACGGATTTCCTTATGGATGGAGGCGAGAAGCTGCTCTGCCCTCTGGAATACGGGATTGCTGCGGGCATCTCCCGGACTGGCATCGCGCAGCAGGGATTCGAGAGTTTCGGCAACCGCATCAAGGTGGCCTTGATTTTTCAGCAGGAGGGCTTTTCCAAATCGTGGCTCGGGGAAGTGAGGATTGGCCTCAATCGCTGCCTCAAAATGCCGCATGGCGCTGGCCTCGTCTCCGCTCTTGGCAGATGCAGCTCCAAGGCCGTTGAGCGCGTAGGCATCGCCGGGTTTCAGATCAAGCGCCTTGGTGAAAAAGCGGATGGCGGAATCCCAATCCTGCTCGCGGGTGAAAATATTTCCCAGCACGACATAGCTCCAAGCATCATCGGGAGCGAGTCGCAGGGCATCGATGAGCTGATCCTTGGCTGCGGACAAATCGCCGAGTTCATAGTGAAGCATGGCAAGGTCGCGACGGGTCACTGGCAGGGCAGGATTCGCCGAGAGGGCTTGTGTGAAGAGATGGAGAGCCTGCGGAAAATCACCGCTCTTGGCCTTCTGAGAGGCTTGCTCAGACAACCGCTGAGCCTCGCTTATCTTTTCTGTGGCCGGTTGACGATATTCGATACGGGCTGTGCCATCGGCGATCGTGACGCGGATATCTCCAGTCAGAAACGCAAATTGCTTGATGATTTTTTCTCCCAGCTCGGCCTCAGAGCAAGCACCCGAAAGGTCTTCCGAGGAAAGTAAGATCAGACAACCTGACGACTATCGCTTGCATGGAGCAGAATTTAGCAACCTGAGAAATCAAGACGAGGGGAAATAAGAATGGGCTTTGCTATCCGTAATTCCGGATAGTGTTTTCAGTCTCGCAGGGGTGGAGGATGAGCGGATCTTTGGTTTCTTTGGGGTCGAGTAGGACAGCTGCAACGCCAAGGCCGAGCATGGTGAGAGCCACAGCGACGGCTTGCCCAAGGGTTCCCTCGGGAGATTCTACAATGACGCCAATCAAGTGCTTGCCTGCTGGAAAGACTGCGCACCAAAGCACTGCCACGAAGGTGTATATTTTTTGTCTCATGGTTGATGGGCTCGATGTGGATTTCTCAGCAGCCCTTTGCAATGCGGGAGCCGTTGCGCGCTGGGAGGCCGGCTTTTTCGAAACGGGCCTGGGCGAGGGCTATGTCATAGGGAACACGGCGGTGGATGAGGAGGCGCTGCTCGAAGTCGTAGAGCACATAGCAGGCCCGGGGATCATCATCACGAGGTTGTCCGACGCTGCCGACATTCACCGAGTAGCGTTTCTTGGCTTCGAGGCGTGTGGGTTTTTCAGATGGCTTGAGAAGGCGGCAGGCGAAGGTTTCGGGATTTTCCTCCCAGATTGAGGGGACATGCGTGTGGCCGTTGAAGCTGATGAATGTGGTCTGCGCGGCAAAGTGGGCCTCGGCTTCCGTGTCGTCGTGGATGTAGTGGAACTCGGGTGGCTCATTGAGAGAGGCGTGGGAGAGAGTGATGGGATCGACATCGGCTGTGATCGGTTGCGCCCGCAGCCAGGATTTCTGGGCTTTGGTGAGCTGCTCGTTGGCGAGTTGAAGCGGCTGGCGGATCGATATGTCCCAGTCCTCGTCTGCGATTTTATCGGCAATGGAAAGCATGGCTTCATGGTTGCCGAGAACGCTGATGGCGCAGGTATCCATGACTCGCTGCACACACATGGCAGGTTCCGGGCCGTAGCCCACAGTGTCACCGAGACAGAAAGTTCCCTTCACGGGAAATTGCTCGATGTCGGCAAGCACAGCCGTGAGGGCGTCGATGTTTGCGTGGACATCGCTGAAGATAGCGAAGAAGGAATATTGGGATTTAGGCATGGGATTTTGGTAGGTGGGGCGTTACATGCAGGCCCAGAGGAGTTGGTTTTCCTCCGGGGTGAGGTGGGCGCGGATAAACTGGCATTCCAGTGGAGTTACGATACCGGCACGGGGGACGCTCCGCCCGATCAGGATGCGGACTTTTTCAACATCCGTGAGTGATATGAGGAGCCTGCAGCGCTCGGGAGGGATCTCGGGTGATTGGGAATCTTTTAAGGGTTCGGTCATTTTGTTTGGCTTGATGTTTTGTGGTTTGTGGTTGCCGACTCTTGCACTGGCTGGGCCGGTGCTTGGGTGGACTGCTTGAACAGGCCTTTTTGGGCGAAGAGCTGAATTGTCCGATTTACGTAATGCTCCCACTCCTCATCGGAGCGTTTGCTGGTGAGGCCGAGCAGGATTTTGTCCGAAAGCCGCTGGCATTCCTCCTGCCAAGGCTCGAGTTGTTGGTCGGACGAAACCTGTTCGGAATTGGCTTGGGAATTTGATGGGCCTTTGTTCATGCGTTAGATTCCAAGGTTTCTTCCTCGCGGCCTTCGAGCACCCAGTCTTCGAACACTGCCTCGAAGTGGCGGCCGAGCTGCCGGTAGATGTTCGACTCGATACGGGTGAAATGGCGCAAGCTTTCGCGATCCTGCCACTCGGCGTTGTAGTCGTTGTAGCCGGTGGCGAGGTTGCCGGGGAGTTGGTCGAGCGATCCTTCCTCGAACTGGCGGACCAACTCGCCCAGAGAAAGGGGGAACCGAGACTCGGTGATGGGCAGCGTGAACTGGCCCTCGTATTCATCCTCGATGCGGTAGGAGATGCCGCTCCGTGTCGGGCGGGCGCGCAGGCTGATCACATCACTCGTGGTGGATCGCAGGCAGATGCGGGCGATTTCAACTTCGCCGGGAAGGTAGGTGGGTAAATACTCGCCGCCCATGAATGAGGGATGGGTGAGCCCGAGGCCTCGTCGCTCCTCTTCATCGAGTTCGTCCTGGAGTAGAACCTCGTCGAGTCGCTCGAGTTGACCAGCGTTCCAAAAGTCGATGACCATCCTGCGACGGTTCTCACCCTTGATGTTTTTGAGGATGGATTGGAGCGGATTGGAGTCGTCCCAATAGGATTTGGGTCGGAAGCCGTAGCTGATGCCTTTGACTTTTTTCACAGCGCAGCTCCTTTCAATGCGTGGCGCAGGAGCTGGTCACGGAGCCTGCGGGCCTGCTCGATGCATGGGGTGCCGAGGCTCAGGCGCACCCGGCGCTTGGTGTAGTCCGGCAGGTGGACCGTGTAGTGGCACCACCAGGTGCCGTGGTTGTTCCAGAGGTGATGATCCAGGTTGTGCGCAAGCACGCGGATCGATGGTTTTTCAAGTGTGTTCATGGTGTGTCTCCTTTTGGGTTTCTCACCAGAAATTTCGGGCCACAAAAAAACCGCCGTCCCAATCAGGATCGGCGGTCAATGAAGTCCGAGGAGAATTTTTTGTTTGGGCTTGTGGCCCACACATCGCTTGGCGTTTCCGCCTTCGCAAACCACCGTGGGATTTCTCCTTCCCCGGTTGGCACCCTGACCCGCCTAATGCGGCCACAGGAATTCCTGATGCTTTAACCTTTATACTACAAATCGACGGCGATTCCAAGCTGCAAATGTGTCATAAAATCCAACCAGTCTGGGCCTGCTTCTCGGGGCACTGGCAGCAAGGGGCATTGGAATCGGAGACTCCACACCGAAGAAAAAGAAAGCCCTGACCGGGGCTGGATACGCACAGGGAACTCCCGGAGAAATCTCCGGTAAACGCCAAGGCATATTGCCAGTTCCTTCCGATCAGGGCGAGGTATTAGACAACACCAATGTTGAATCCGATCAACTGCAAAGAGGCACTATGACACGCGAGCCGTTTGCAAAGACGGGTCACGATGCGCATGGATAGGTGAGCTAAAATTCTCCGCACTTATGAACCCAAGCACACCAGCATCCACTACTGACTCAATTTCCAAAGCACCGCTTCCAGATTGCGCCTTACCGCAATCGACAACCCAACTTGGCTCCTCGGGAGCAGTGGTTCCTAGGAGCAAGGGCAGGAAATACACACCCGAAGAGATTAGGCAGAAATTGCTCGACTTGGGGGTGAGGGACGCGACCTTCGACCAGACAGCCCCGAGGGCATTCGAATTGCCAGCATCTGGAGCTTTGCCGCAGAAGCAGGGCTGACACTCGGATTCGAGGATTCCCATATTCGCAGGCTTGGACCCAAACCAACGACCAAATCCAAGCGGCATTAGGGGTCAATGCAATCCAATTCAAAACCAAAACCGCATATCACGAAAATGAATAAGAACGACATCAAAGCAGCCATCAGCACCATCTCAAACCTCTTGGCGTCTAACCCGGAGCTTCTTCACCAACAGAAGAACCTCCTCAAGGGAATCGCTCCAAATCTGGATATGGCGAAATTGGATGCGATCATCGAAAAGACCAAGAGCAAGCGATTCGACCCCGCAAGCTTGGCGACCGAGTTGGAGGCATTGGTAGCCGAATTGAAATGAAACCCGAGATGGAGGAGATCGACATTCAGCCCAACAAAGCTTCTTGGATTCTTGGTAACGGACGAGTGGCCGATGTTTCCCAGGAGGGGTGGAACGATGACCATACGGCCTTCAGCCACGGGATTTTTGTGAAGCAGTGGGTGAAATTCCGGACAATGAATTTTTGCCCAGACAAGTCGGAGGCGGAATTGGCAAGGTCGATCAAGCAGCGTGCGCAGAAGCTCCTGAAGGAGAACCCCGATTTATTGGGCAAGGACGAGGAGCGAGGCGATGACGAGGGACCGAATCCCTTCGAAGGTGATCTCGCCTATGTGCAGGCAGCAGAGGAGGAGGGGTGGATTCGCGTGAAGCCATTGTCAACGCCGGTCCTCGACAACTCGGTTTTTTTCGAAACTTTCAGTCCCGATTTAAAGCCTGAGGTGGCAAAAGTCGTGGAGGCGGTGAAGGCGTCCGGGCTGGATGTGACCATGCTTTACGGGGGAGCTATCGAGAACCGGGGGTTCTGGGTTCAACGGAGTATCGAGTGATCCTGCCCGAATACCTGCAGACGATCTTTATCGCCAAGGAGCCGCCAGAGGGAGGGTGGCCTCTGCAGTTTGCAGTCCTAACTGCCTGCAATCCAATGAGCAGCGGGGAGCGGGAAGATGATGCCGCCGCCACAATACGGTTGCGAAGGCGACTCTCGCGGAGTGGTCACAAACGCTATCGAATCACTGGTTCTTCTACGGATTGGAACCATCAGGAGGCGAGCTTTGCTGCCTGGAATTTGACGCTCGAGGAAGCGATGGAGATCGGGCGCGAATTTCAGCAGAATGCCGTTTTTTGGATTGATGGCGGCAGGATCGAGTTAGTGAGTTGTGAAAACGGGGAGAGGAAATTTGTCGGGAATTGGGAGGAGCAGTTTCTCCTTTGGTCTGACAAGCCGACCTTTCGCATCTATGTGATCCGGCTCGATCCTGAGGTGAGGAAGGCGAGGCGGTTCCGCGATGCGAATCCCCTGGCGCGTGAGGATGCCGGGTGCCTGTATGTGGGGATGACTGCCTGCAGCGCCGAGGAGCGCTTCAACCAGCACAAGCGGGGATACAAAGCCTGTTCATTTGTCAGAAGGTATGGACTTTCACTCTTCACGGAGTTGTTTCCCCAGACCGACCTGTTGCCCTTAAACGCCGCCCGCCGACTCGAAATCGAATATGCCGAGAGCTTTCGTAAGCAAGGCTATGCGGTGTGGCAGAGGTAGAGGGAATGGAGCACTCTTTATTCTCACATGAACCGACTCGCTGTATTTGTTTTGTTTTTCATCCTGGCGTGGTTTGTGCCGGCTTGGCCGTTGCTTTTGGTGATCGGCGTCATTTAGTTGATAGCGAAGTTCAAATCAGGCGGGGACAAGGAACTGCCGCCGGATGAGGGTGGCGAGGATCGGCCTGAACCACCTCCCGCTGGCGGCGGTGGTCAGCGATGGACGCCATTTCAAAGGTCTGCGCGAAGAGAGTCGAAACCGTTTTTTCGCAGAACGAAAAGGTGAGATAGGTGCTTAAAGGTATGCGCGTTCCCTATGCTGAGAGAGTTTGCATCGCCGAGAAGAGGTTTTTCGTGATCGATGCCATGGCTTCGAAATCCAGCGTCTCCACAGTGTCGGTGTGCTTGTGGTAATTCGGATTCCGGAAGAGGGCAGTGTCGGTGAGCATTAAGGCTGGGTAGCCTTCGTCCCAGTAACAGAGGTGGTCGGAGAAGCGCATTTCGGGCATGACGAGCGGGAGAGTGGGCACAGGGTCTCTGGAGAACGCGGCATCAAAGCGGGCAAGCAGTGGGGTCGAATGCTCATCGCCCACGATGGCGATGTAGTTCCCGACCGTTGGATCGATGCCTCGGGAGCGCGTAAATTCGATAGTCTCCTTGGGCATGCCGTAAAGCGTGGGCAACTCCTGCGAACCAGGCTCGTTTGAATAATACCCGAGGCTTTCGAGGCAGATCATTCCTTTGAGGTTGTCGCCGTTTTTTCGGCAGGATGTGGCATGGACACGACTGCCCATGGACTCGTTCATAAAATGGGGAGGTTCTTCGTTTGTGTAGGCCACGAAGCGGATGTTCCTCGGTGGATTGGGCGATTGCGCAAGGAGGCGAGCGGTTTCCAAAAGGATCGCTACAGCGGAGATATTGTCATCCGCTCCAAAGGTGCCCGGAGCCGAGTCATAGTGCGCACCGAGAATCCAGTGGGGTTCCTGCAGTCCGCAAAAGTCGCGAGGCGCGGCTTCGATGTTGTGGCAATCAAAGCGATCGACTTGAAATGTTTGCCGAGAAACGCCGAACCCAGACCGTGAAAAAAACTCCTCGATGAAATCTGCGGCCCGTGAGAGGCCCGAGGGATTATTGCGAAGATTGCGCTCTTCGAGGGAGAGTGTTTCGGAGATTTGAAAGAGGCGTCGTTGGAGATCGCCGGGGCTTCCAGGAGGCAATTTATTCATGGGAAAAAGGTATCCGAAACCAGCTGCGCGCAAGCACAAAAAGCGAGTGCTTTTATGGAGGTGAAATGAGGGTTTGACATATCTCCTGAAATCGCCGCTGAGCAAGGCAGGAAGGCGCTCAAGAGGCTTTCTATTATTCCGGTTAGTGATATATTTTGCGCATGTGGATTCTCACCAAAATCGGCTTCTATTCGATCATCAAAAAACCCTCACACCTCAACCCGGATGGCCCTGCCGTTTTCAACATTCGTGGCCGGGACAAGGATGACCTGAAGCGCTTCGCCGAACTCGTTTCGCCAGACTTGGCCAAGCGCCCGGTGGTGCACGAATACGCTCACAGCGACTATCCGTATCGCGTGTATCTCAATACCCAGGAGGAGATGGATGCAGTGATGGCGAAGCTCTCGGCCTTGATCGACTACAACAACTTCAAGGACACGATCAAGGCGACGCCCCATCAAAAGGCCAAGCTCGAACCCTACGAGGAATTTTGGAGCCTGCTCTACAACGCTCATTTTTCGCACCGCCCGCGAAGGGAGTGAGGACATGATATTGGAATCGGAAATCAACTTTTGAATCTATGGCTCGCAAAAAACCTCAAACAAAGCGGGAGCGATTGGAATCTTTGATCAAGCAAGCCTGCCACTATGCGGAATGCAATCTGCGTGAATACGGTCAGGTGCCGCCAAGCGCGATGGCGCTTACCAAGGAGGGCATCTTCCTGATGACACCTCCAATGCTCGGAACCGAGAGTGAAAAGGATAAGTTTGCCGATGCTGCGAGAATGCTGGCTGTGGGCTACCGGGCCGATGCTGTTTGCATGATTCTGGAATCGTGGGCGGTATTTGCAAAAACCCCAGGTCAGGACATCACGAATTGTCCACCATCGCAGTCTCCCGACCGAGTGGAGTTGGTTGCCATCTCGGGCGAAATCAAGGGGCTCAGTGCCCAACAATTTCTAATGATCGAGCGGGATGTCGCCGGTGTTTTTTTCAGGCTTCTCAAACCCGATGGTGCCGAAATTCGATGAACTGCAAGGCCGATTCACAGGAATCCTACCAGCAAGAGAACCGAAGGATAATGAAGCGCAGATGGCGCGCTTTGTCCTTGCTGGAATGGGCTATGGCGTTGAAGGCAAGGGGACAGGCCCGATTTGGAATTAGGCCCCTCTACTTTGAGATTTGTTGTTTTGATCGCTCATTGCAGGCCGGGAGGTTTGATCATTTCCAATAGATGGGCCTCGAGCATTTCGCTGGCCTGCGGTTCCAATCGCCGGGCCCGCATGGCTTCCACACACTCCGGATAGTTGATCAGCAGCGACAAATACGCGGAGGCTTCGGCATCCTCCCGGAGTTTTTCCTCGCTCCATTCGGAGCGCGGCGGGCTCTTTGGAGGGGTGAGAACTACATCGGTCGGTGGGACATATATTGGCGGTTTTGGTTCACTCATATCAGTTCAACCTCTGGATCAGGGACTCGATCTGGTTTTGCATGACTTGGCCTTGGTCGAAATCGGGGCGGTGCGAGGCGATCCAACTCAATACCTGAACCACATCGTAAAGAGTTCGGCTTTCCAGGGGTGCGCCCGGAACCGGTCGCGTGGGGACAACCGTGCGGTAGGATGGCGGCACCCGTTCGTGGGGGGAAGCAAATGCTACATCCTGGCCGGTGGTGGCAATGCTCCACACCCGCGCCGCCGACAGTTTCCCCCAGGTGCTGGCGACGATTCCATCGGCCCACGCTCTTACGGATTCGAGATCGATCCGCTTTTTCTGCCAACGCTCGAAATTGTCTCGCTCCTTTTTTGTATCCTCGATGAGCTCCAGTAGAGGCCTGAAAAGTTGCCCAGGGATGGTGGAAGAGCTGTGGCGCAGTTGCGATCGGTGCCAACTCGAAGTTTTCAGGCTGTTCATGCAAATCAGCCTGAACCAGTGCAGGCTGGCCTGCATCGATCCGCCTCCGTCCACCGTGTTGGTGACAAGAAGGTGAAGCCGAACCGGGTGCCCGTCAGGGTTGATCGTGAACTTTTCGCCGAGTTCGATCTGAGCAACCATCCTCTCTCCGTGGGTTGAGAGTTGAATGCGAACACGGCTGTCCAGTGGGCATTTCAGGGTGCGAAGGAAATCCTTCGCCGATGCAAGTATCTCGGCGTGTTGGAC